>BNJS01003778.1_pt1 | contig 73919 bp, 124 predicted proteins | sample 8540461 | NCBI WGS metagenome assembly BNJS01 (sample SAMD00202454, study PRJDB9452) | human saliva metagenome | isolation source: human saliva | place: Japan
TACCCTCCTCCTTCTCTCCGTCATCGCCGGGCGCCGGGAAAGGCGCCGCGCTCGATACTCGCTTCGCGCCTACTCTTCAGGCGACGGTCGGTGTCGGTGCCGGTGAGTGCCCGGACCAGCGGTCTTGCCGTGGTCGATGTGCCCGGCGGTCGATCATCATGGTGTGTTCTCCAGCTGCCATTGCTGCGCGAACGCTAGCTTTCGTCGGCCTCGTCCAGGCAGCGCAGGTCCAGCCACACGGGCGTCGTCGGCCCACGCGCCGATGACGGGGCGTGGCAGTTCCCCGAGGCGGGCTGCCCAGGGCCTTCAGGCGGCGGCACGCGTCGTCAGCGCAGCGGATGACCAGCCGCAGCTGGGCAGCAGATCACCGGCAGCGCACCGCTGCAATCTGGCTGAACATGGGCTCGACGGTGACGGTCCCAGACAGGGGCCAACGCAGCCTGCATGGCGGGCAGCAGGCGTTCGGCCTGGCGGCGGATGTCGGCCTGCGGGCGGATGAAGAGCCGCAGCGTGGTCAGCCGTTCGGGCAGGCGCTCGGGCACCATGTACAGGCGCAGCAGCGCCTCGATGGCCGCCAGAGATGATCTTGCCCACGCGCAGCGCGCGCCTGAGCAGGTTCTTTTCAGGCGGGCAATGAGATCCCGGTGACCGACGATGAAGCCGGCCTGCGGACCGCCCAGCAGCTTGTCACCGCTGAAGCTCACCAGATCGGCGCCGGCGGCCACGGTCTCCTGCACGGTGATCTCGAGCGGCAGCCCCCAGCGGGACAGGGTCCACCAGGGTGCGCTGCAGGTCCACGGCCATGGGCAGGCCGGCCTCGTGCGCGATGCGGCCACCTCGACCTCGGACACGCTGCGGGTGAGCCCTGCACCGCATAGTTGCTGGTGTGGACCTTCGCGAGCATGGCGGTGCGCGGGGTGATGGCGCCGGCGTAGTCGGCCGGATGGGTGCGGTTGGTGGTACCCACCTCCACCAGTTTGGCGCCGGCGCGCGACATGATGTCCGGGATGTGCGGAAGGCGCCGCCGATCTCGACCAGTTCACCCGCGAGACCACCACCTGCTTGCCGCGTGCCCGGGCTGTTGAGCATCAGCAGCACGCCGGCGGCGTTGTTGTTGACTGATGGTGGCGTCTTCGGCCCCGGTCAGTTCGCGCAGCCAGCCACTCACCAGAGTCGTCACGGTCGCCGCGTCCGCCGCTGTCCAGGTCGAATTCCAGGTTGGCAGGCGTGGTCATGGCTCGTGCCAGGGCCTGGGCCAGCTCATCCGGCAGCAGCGCACGGCCCAGGTTGGTGTGCAGCACGGTGCCCGTGAGGTTGAAGACCTCGCGCAGGCGCGGAGCCGAGCTGACGGCGCAAGAGTCTCTTCCACCGGGCCGTCCAGGCTCGTCGGTGGCGGAAGATCGCCGCCGACTGCGGATGGCTGCGCACGGCCGGCCGAGGCGTCCGCGGCTTTTGCTGTGTCCTGTCCACCTGCGTCCTGTCCGCGCCAGGCGTTGCGCGCCTCAGCCAGCAGGTCACGGATGACGGCCACGGTGCGGGTGTGGCCGTATTCGTCCAACAGGGCTGCATGCGCGGCAGGCGCAGCAGCGCATCCACCGAAAGGCAGGGTCGGCTGCCCGCCCTGACCAGGGCCCCCGCCGGCAGGCGCCTCGAGCGCGTCAGGTGCCACGTGGCCAGCCGGATGTCGCCCGGCCATCGATGGGTGGTCTGATGGCTGTCCTGAGTCAGGCTGGACCGATGGCGTGCCCGTCTGCCCTGCCCCGCTTCCGGCGTCGCCAGCCTCATCTTCGGGGAAGAGGAAGGGATGGGCCCCGGCACGCGGATGCCCGTCCTGGCCCATCATCATGTCCAGCATCAGGGTCCCCAGGTCGTCGGCCAGCACCTCGATGGTGGGATCCTTTCTCAGTCGAAGATCTTGCTGTAGCACGCACGCTGCAGCTCGGCCATGCAAGGCACGGCAGCGCGCTGTGCGCCGACCATCGGTTCTTCACGAGGTCCTCAGCGGACATCGGCAGCGGTATCCACGGACTCGAGCCGGCGGCAGCTGATGCTCTTCGGTGGAGAGCGCAGTTGCTGCACTTGACGCGCACCATGTGCCACTCCGTCTCGCAGATGGAGCAATGCAGGTAGCGCAGGCCTTCTTCCTGACCGCCGATGTGCACGACGCTGGCCAGCGACGAGCTGCTGCACACGGGGCAGATAGTGGGGGGATCGACGAAGGCAGGGGTCTTGAGGTCGTCAGCCGCGGCTCATCACTGACGACCTGCACGGCGTACCATCACCGCAGGGGCGCACGCGCTGGCTGTCGTTCAGATGCTCGTTGCTCCCATGGGCTGGCCAGCAGATGGCCAGTGTCGCGTCGTCCGGTTCTGACTCAGCAGCACCTGACGTTCCCGTCATTGGCTTCTTCGGCGCCCTGGCCCCGCTGCAGATGCCCGGACGATGGCGCGCATGACCGGCTTCCAGGCAGGATCGATGTCGGCCGGCAGTTGCCACAGCGGCATGGCGTGGCGCTGGGCGCGGTCGATCCGCTCGGCGTCGGGCTGGGGCATGTCGGGCACGGCATCCAGCGCGGCATGCTGGGCGTCGACCAGCCGGGCCAGATAGCGCAGGAAGGGGCCCATGGGGCTGCCTTCGGCCAAGTGGCGCAGCCGTGCTGCGCGCTCACGCAGTCGCGTGGCTGGCTGGGGAGGATGATGCGAGGAAGGCGGTGCGATCGAGGGCTGATCTCACCCGGCTGGAGAATGCGCTGCGACATGAATTTCCCTGGTTTTGAATGCGGGGCGTGCCGTGGACACGCGAGGCGCCCGGCAGGTGGCGCCCAAGTGTTCACGGCACGCTGCGAATCACTAGCCGCTTTGGCCGACGCAGAACAATGCTGCGCGGCCAGCCAGCCTCAGCGGTTGTCGCCCGTCATCTTGCGATACCAGGCGCGGTGGTGCTGCTTGGCCCACGCGCGGGTGACGGTACCGTAGAACATGGCGCGGATGGTGCCGGTGTCAGATGGCGGCATAGACGTGCATGATGATCAGCATGATCATGCAGAAGGCGGCCGTGGCATGCACCAGCACGCCCACCGCTCCCCAGAGGCGGGCAGATCACATCATTACGCCGCTGACCACCAGCGCCAGCATGCACCACCAGGCCCCCAGAACAGCACCTTCTGGCCCCGTTGTACTTGCCCTGCTCCCGGCATGCATGGTCGTTGCCGTCGACCATCTTCTTGATATCCATCAGCCACCGGATGTCACGCTTCTCGATGTGTTGAGCTTTCCAGAAGCGTGCCGCCATGATGATGAAGAAGCGCCACGCCGACACCGAGAGTCACGGATGCGATCGCGTCCACGGGCCGCCGCCAAAAGAGCTGTGAGCGGGAAAGAAGGCCGGATGGAACATCGCCAGCCCCGTCGCACCAGCGCGATGAAGAAAAGCCGACGATCCAGTGGTTGAGCGCTCCAGTGCAGTGTAGCGAACGATGTCGCGGGTTGCGTTGCATGGATCAGACCTCCTTGCGGGTTGGGCGCCGGACGATGCCTGCTGCTGCTGGCGCCGCTCGCCGAGCGATGAGTTCCCTGTCCTCGGCATCCATCTCGTCCTCAGCTCCCTTGGACACCGAGTTGGGGCCCTTGGTGATGAAGTGGAACAGGCTGCCGAGCATGGCCGCGCCCATGGCCACCATGGCCAGCGGCTTGGCCACGCCCTTCCAGACCGTCACCATCGGGCTGATCTGGGGCTTCTCAGGCAGGTTGGCGTAGATGGACGGCTTGTCGGCGTGGTGCAGCACGTACATGACGTGCGTGCCGCCCACCCCTTCCGGATCATACAGGCCGGCATTCTCCGAAACCCGCGCCGCTTCAGATCCGCGTGCAGGTCTCGGCGTGGTCCTTCGCTGGCCTCCTTGGTCCCGAGGCGATGGCACCCGTGGGGACAGGTCTTGACAGCGCAGGGCTCCAGACCCACCGCCACCCGGTCGGAACACATCGTGCACTTGTAGGCCTTGTTGTCCTTCTTGGAGATGCGCGGGATGTTGAACGGGCAGCCGGTGATGCAGTAGCCGCAGCCGATGCACTTCTCCTCGTGGAAGTCCACGATGCCGTTGGTGTACTGCACGATGGCGCCCGGCGACGGGCAGGCCTTCGAGCGGCCCGGCTCGGCACAGTGCATGCAGCCGTCCTTGCGGATCAGCCACTCCAGGTTGCCGGTGGCCTCGTTCTCGTACTCGGTGAACCGCATCACCGTCCAGGTGTTGCCGTTCAGGTCGGTGGGGTTGTTGTACGTGCCGTTGGTGGTGCTGACCACCTCCGGCCCGAGCAGTGTTTTCCACGATGTCGGGCCGGAGATCGTTCCACTCCATGCAGGCCGACGACACGTCCACCCGATGCACTTGGAGACATCGATGAGCTTGGCGATCTCGCCGGAGCGCGGTTCACGCACCTGGGGTGGCGTGGTGGTGGTGGCTGACAGGCGTTTGATATCGAGTGATTGCATCGACATGTTTCAGCTCCTCAGATCTTCTCGACCTTCACGAGGAAGGACTTGAACTCGGCGTGAAGCTGTTGCCATCACCCACAAACGGCGTCAGCTGTGTTGGCCAGAAGCCCGGCCGCGTCATGCCCTTGAACCCCCAGTGGATGGGAATGCGCCGTGGTGGGATCGTCTTGCCGTCGATCTTGAGCGGCCGGATGCGCTTGGTGACCACCGCCACGGCCTTGATGAAGCCGCGCTTGGAGGACACCTTCACCTTGTCACCCGCCTTGATGCCCAGCTCCTGGGCCAGCGCCTCGCCGATCTCCACGAACTGCTCGGGCTGCAGCGAGGCGTTGATCAGCGCGTGCGTGTGGTCCAGTAGTGGAAGTGCTCGGTCAGCCGGTGAAAATTGGTACCCACGTGCGGGAACTCCTCGAGGCGCCGAAGGTTTCCCCAGATCGGCGAACACCGGGCCGCCGGCGACGAGGTCGCCTTCGGATTGTTCGGGTACATGGGGGTTTGTAGCCCAGCGGCGTGTCGAACGGCTCGTAGTGGGTGGGGAACGGCCCTTCGGCCATGCCCTGGCGCGAGAAGAAGCGCGCCACCCCTTCCGGGTTCATGATGAACGGCCCTGTCCCCGATTCCGGTGCCAGCGTGGGCGCCATGTCGGGGATGTCGGCCCGACCCACTTGCTGCCGTTCCACTCCACCAGCACGCGGTCCGGGTTGTAGGGCTTGCCGTTCAGGTCGGTGGATGCCGTGTTGTACAGCACCCGCCGGTTGGCCGGCCAGGCCCATGCCCAGTTCAGCGTGTTGCCGATGCCGGTGGGGTCGGAGTTGTCGCGCCGGCCCATCTGGTTGCCGGCCTCGGTCCAGCAGCCTGCCCAGATCCAGCAGCCGCTGGCGGTGGAACCGTCGTCGCGGCATTCACCGAAGCCCGCCAGCTGCTGGCCAGCCTTGCGGATGACCTTGGTGAGGTCCTTCGGATCGGTCCGTCAGCCAGCGCCCGAGCCGTTGTACTCCGTGGCCCGAGTTCTTCAGGCGTGGGCTCTTCCGGACGATGCGTAACCCGCTCCAGTCCAGGTCGCCGGATCCGGATCGAGGGAACCGCCGCCTTCCATACGGCGTACAGCTCGCCCTGAGACACAGGTGCAGCGCCGCCATGATGGCGATGTCCGGACGTGCCTCACCCGGCTGCTCGGCCGCCTTCCAGTGCCACTGCGGCACCCGCGCCGAGCTGACGATGGAACCGTCCTCTCTCGGCGAAGCAGGTGGTGGGCAGCCGGAAGACCTCGGTCTTGATGCTGGCGGTATCGACGTCGTTGAACTTTCGCCGAGATTGCGCCAGAACTCGGAGGTCTCCGGTGGCCAGCGGGTCCATGATGACCAGGAACTTCAGCTTGGACGAGACCACTGCGCACCCGCCCGGTGTTGGACAGCAGGCGATGGGTTGAAAGCCCCTGCGCCAGGTAGTCGTTGACCGTGCCCTCGTTCATCATCTCGAAGATCTGGAGCATGTCGTACCTCCTTGTCGAGCTTGGGCGGGTAGTCGAACAGCCAGTTGTTCTCCTTGGTCGCCTTGTCGCCGTACCACGACTTCATCAGGCTGACGTGGAACTTCGGATAGTGCTGCCAGTAGCTGACTGGCCCGGCCGCAGCGGCTTCAGGTAAGGCGGCGATGTGCTGCCGTGAGTCCTGCTCGCTCCGCGCGGCAGCGTCGGGTAGCTGGTCAGCGTGGCCGAGGCGAGACAGGTCGGTCAGCCCCTGGATGTTGGAGTGGCCGCGCAGCTCGTTCATGCCGCCGCCCGACACGCCGATGTTGCCCGGCAACAGCTGCTACCGTCAGCACCGGTGCGCAGGATCTGCGCGGTGAGTGCTGCGTCCAGCCCAGCGCGTACGATGATGGTGGCCGCCCGGCCCGGCACGGCCGTCGAGGCCAGCGTCTCGACACGTGCGGGGAACTTGTCCTTCGGCGTGCCGCACACGTTCCACCGCCTCGGGCGTGTGGGACGCCGTATGCTTCTTCGCAGAGCTGATAGACGCAACGCGGAGTGCTGCAGTGGGATCGGTACGCACGTAGCCATCCGGCCCGAGCTCATAGTCCCAGGTCGAGCGGTCGTAGGTACGCGTCTCCTCGTTATGAGCCCGAGAAGATGCCATCGACAAAGCGGAAATCGTCGCGGACGATGAAGCTGAAGTCGGTGTAGTTCTTGACGTACTCGTGATGGATGCGGTCGTGCGTGAGCGGTAGTTGATGATCCCGCCAGGAACACGATGTCGCTGCTCCCGACCGGAGGGGGCGTAATAGTCCGCCACCGCGGCGGAAGAGCGGTTGAAGCGCGGGTCGACCACCATGAGTACGCATTGTTGCGCCTCGCTTCGGTCACCACTTGAAGCCACAAAGGGATACGCCTCGGCGGCATTGCCGCCCATGATGAAGCACTACGTCGGCATTCTTGATGTCGACCCAGTGATTCGTCATCGCACCACGGCCAAACGTCGGGGCAAGACCTGCCACCGTCGGGCCGTGTCAGACACGCGCCTGGTTGTCGAACGCCAGAAGTCCCCAGCTGCGGGCCACCTTGTGGGTGATGTAGCCGGCTTCGTTGCTGGCGGCCGAAGCGGCCAGCATGCCGGTGCTCGTCCATCGGTTGACCACCTTGCCATCATCGGTCTTCTGAACGAAGTTGGCGTCGCGGTCGTCCTTCAGCAAGCGGGCGATGCGATCAAGCGCTTCATCCCAGGAGATGCGCTGCCAGTGATCGGAGCCCGGTGCCCGGTATTCGGGGTACTTCAGCCGGTTGGGACTGTTGACGAAGTCCAGCAGACCCGCCCCTTTCGGACAGAGCGTGCCGCGGTTGACCGGGTGGTCTGCGTCACCCTCGACGTGAATGACAGCACGCTTGGCATTGCGAGCGCCGTCGCCCAACGAATACATCAGAATGCCGCAACCCACCGAACAGTACGTGCAGGTCTGGCGGGCCACCGTGGTCTCGGCCAGCTTGAACTGGCGAACTTCTGCCAGCGCCTGAGAGGGCGAGAAGCCCATCAGAGCCATGCTGGAAGAAGCGAGGACTGGTCCCCGTCACCTGAAGAACTGTCGCCGGGAGATCCTGCTCCATCGGCACCACCTTCCTGGTCTGGACAAGACCGCACGCCACCCGACGAACGCGCGTCCTGACGCGACATTCGTCGGAGCGGCACAGGGACTCGTCCGGGGTAAAAATCAAAACCCGCACCGAGTGCCGCCGGATCGACAACGTCGGACTGACAGCAGTCGACACGGGCCGGGAATAAAGATGAACGCACCGGCCCACCTCGCAAGCTGCGCGAGCGGAAATCCGGCGATTCATGAGGAGGATTCTGGTAGCCAATGCCTCAAAAACCCAAAGCGTCAGGCGCATGAACCGGCCAACGGTCGACGGTATATGCCTGACTACGCGCACTGTGAAAATCGTCAGACAATACCCCGGATGCTGCGTAGTGAACGCGACTACATCGCGGTTAGACTGATGTGAGAGAAATGCCCCTTGTCGGGCGCTTTCGATACACCAGCAATCGATATGCAAGAAATACTAGCGATAGCAAAAAACAACGGACGACCGTTGGTCGGGGCGCGGGGTACCCGATGCGGTCGTCCGTGCTGACAGGAATTACCCTGCCCTTTCCCCTCAGGCGACCACGGCTGCTGCTTCGCCCGGCTGGCGCGTGCGCACCTCACCGATCTCGAAGACCTGCTCGCCGGCTTCGGTCAGTGCCCGGGTGACGGCCGCCACGTCGGCCGGAGCCACGGCCAGCACCATGCCGATGCCGCAGTTGAACACGCGGTGCATCTCGGCCGTGTCGATGCCGCCCTGCTGCTGCAGCCAGTCGAAGACCGGCGGACGCTGCCAGCGCGACGCTTCCATGTGGGCCGTCACCCCCTCGGGCAGCATGCGGGGCACGTTCTCCACCAGTCCGCCGCCCGTGATGTGCGCCAGGCCGTGGATGGGTTGCGCGGCATCACGCAGCAGCGGCAGCAGCGACTTCACGTAGATGCGGGTGGGCGCCATGACGTGCTCGGACAGCGGACGGCCCTCCAGCGGCTGCTGCAGCGCCTGGGCAGAAACCTCGCCCAGGGGCCTTTTTCCCAGCACCTTGCGCGCACCAGCGAATAGCCGTTGGAGTGCGGCCCGCTGGAGGCCAGGCCCAGCAGTCGGTCACCGACCTGCACGCGGCTGCCATCAATGATCTGGCTGCGCTCGACCACGCCCACGGCAAAGCCGGCCACGTCGTACTCGCCGTCCGGATACATGCGGCATCTCGGCCGTCTCACCGCCCAGCAACGCGCAGCCGGACTGCTCGCAGCCCGGGCAATGCCGCCCACTACGGCCGCCGCCGTGTGCACGTCCAGGTGCCCTGGCAAGAAATGGTCAGGAAGAAGAGCGGCTCGGCTTGCACGCAGGATGTCGTTGACGCTCATGGCACCAGGTCGATACCGATGGTGTCGTGCGTCCAGCGCAAAGCGCCAGCTTCAGCTTGGTGCCGACGCCGTCGGTACCCGAGACCAGCACAGGCTCGCGGTAGCCGGCCGGCACCTGGAAAGCCCCGAAACCGCCAATGCCGCGAGCAGGCCCGGACGGCGCGTGCGCGCCGCCAGCGGCGATGCGCTCGACCAGCGCATCGCCTGCATCGATATCGACGGCATCCCGGTAGGAAAGACCTGTTTTCTGCGTGTTCGCCATGATGCTTCTGCTGCGTGCCCGGCCGGGGCCAGCCAGGCCCGCCTACGGGATGATGGGACCGAGTCGACGAGCCCCTGCCCTGCTCCGGCGGCAGCCTGCATTCTAACGTGACGGCGGGGCATGACGGGCACAGGCGTGCCATGAGGCATGGACGCCCCATGCCGCCCCTGTCGCCCTGCGGCGCGCTACCACTACATATCGCTCCCTGCTTCCCCTGATGCCCTGCACCCTCGGTTGCCTGTTACATGGAAGGACACAGTGCGGCATCATGCAGAGACAGCTTTCGGCCCCACGCTCTAGGGAATCGCTGGGTACACCACCAGCCCCCGAGACGGGCAAGCCTGAACCGCCCCACCACCATGGATGCACAACTGACGCTGGATTTTCGGCCTCACTCCTCCGCCGTGTTTCGACAACTTCGTGCCCGGCGCCAACCTGGAGTGCCTGGCCACGCTGCGTCACCTCGTGCAGAGCCTGAAGCACGGCGAGACACCTGCCCAGCGCTTTTTCTACATCTGGGGGCCAGAGGCTCAGGCAAGAGCCATCTGGCCGGCGCACTGACCGCCAGCCAGTGCCCGAACCTGATGGTGGTGGACGACGTGGACCGGTACGCAAGGCCGGCAGCGCACGCTCTTTCATCGCTTCAATGCCTGATCGATCAGCCGGACCACGCCCTGGTGGTCTTTGGCAACCAGCGCCAGCTGAAGCTGCTGCCGGAGCTGGTGAGTCGCCTGAGCTGGGGCATGGTGTTCTCGCTGCAGCCGCTGGATGACAACGCGCTGGCCGATGCCCTGGGCAGAGCGCCCGCGAGCGCGGCCTGATCTGGGCCAGGGACTCTGAGCACCTATCTGCTGCGCCACACGCGCCGTGACATGGCCAGCCTGAAGACCATTCTGGACGGCCTGGACCGGCTGGCCTGGGCTCGCAAGAAGCCGCTCACCCTGCCGCTGCTGAAGGACTATCTGCAGCAGCGCAGGCAGGCGGGCGAGGCGGAAAGCAGAAGGCTGACTGGCTGATCGCCCATGAAGAAGGGATGGTGAGCCAGGGGCGACGGAGGCTCCTGGCTCACCGGATGCAGCAAGCGCCCGGATCAGAGGGGAACGCCGCACCAGATGTTGGCGACTGGCCCGTAGAAGCGGTCGTCGTTTTCCGCCATCACGACGAAATGGTTGGAGAACTTGGCCAGCACGGCCTCGCCCGGCACCTCCCCGTCCAGGCGCAGCAGCTTGCGTCGCCCCAGGAAGTCCAGCGGATCAAAGTAGACACTCAGCCGCTGGCTCAGCACCTTCGCGATCAGGGGCCGCCCGGCCGTGGACAGCGACATGTGGACGTGACCGTACTTCATGGCGTAGTCGTTGGCCAGATACGCCACGAACGGATCCATGCGCAACGAATCCCGTTCGGCCCGGACCTCACCCTCAGCCGAGATGTCCACCTTACAGCGCTCGCCCGTGATCAGATCCGTCCCTGTGTAGGTGCCCGCCACACAGGCCGGCAGCGGTGGCGCAGACAGCCAGACCCCGTTGTTGCCATAACCTGCAGGATGCGGCACCGGACACGTGGCCATGATCTTGTGCGCCAGCGCCACGCCAGGCCCGTCATGCGGCGGAATATAGTGCTCTTCCCCCTTCTGTCCGGCCGTGGCGGCAGACGGTTCCCCCACATGTACAGGATTCGAAGGCGTTTCCGGCGCATTCTGAGCACCGAGGCCGGAGCCATTGGCATCCGGCGTGGCGGAGTTGCCTTGTGGCTGAGGCTGAGGCTGCGGCTGCGGCTTTGGTTGCGTTTGCGGCTTTGGGGTCGCCTCCGCCTGCGGTACTTCGCTGACGGGCCGTGGCGTGGGTGTGGCAGACACCTGATCCTGGGCTGCCACCACGGGTGCGCGAGCCCCGTCTGCCGAGGCCTTGATCGGCGCAGACGGTGAAGAGCCCCCGCCGCCACAGGCGGCCAGCGTCAGCAGGGAGGAAACAACAGCCACCTTCAGCGCGACGGTCTCGAAAGGCACGCGCAAGGATGCAGTTTCATGGTGAAAGGATGGAAGCGGGGGAAGAGCCTCATCGAGCGCTGAAGCCCCAACAAGGCCTGCGATGCAGCATCGGTGACAGAGGGGCCCTGGAGCCCCTCACGACAGAATCAGCGGGGAATGGCGCACCAGATCAGGGTCATCCCGCGACATCCACTTCGGCTTCGCGCGCCACTCCCACCACCAAGTAATCACCCATCTTCTGGATGAGTCGTGACGATTCCCGGATCATCAAGCCACTCTTCCGCGCACGCTGCTCGTTGATGCGGTTCCCGTTCTCGTCCAGCTGCCCTACCAGCGGGAGTCCACCATCGCGATCAAAAGCTTGCGCCCCAGAAGCATCCATAGGGGTCACGTGAGGCCAGCCACTCTGCCTCTTCATCAACGAGTTCGCGACCTTCCTGCCCTCCGCGCTCCAGCTGATACGGAAAGCACCATCTTTCCAGCTGTAATCCCTCGAACTCAGTCGCACTGAACGGCCTGAAGGCGCGTCCCCCGCGGCTGGCGCGAACATCCCCATTGGCAGCAATGTTGACCTCGCAACGCTGACCCGTCCAAAGGTCCGTGCCCGCGTAGCTGCCTGCAACGCAGGAGAGAACGAGCGGCACGTAAGCCTTTGACTCCCAGTCATCGGTGGCAATATCGACGTCGGACAGGCGGCATGGATACGCCGGGCATACTGCGTCCCGAGTTCCCTTGCCGCGCCACGCGGGCCGCCTGGGCTCACTGCTCGACGACCCTTTCCCGGGCCCACTTCCCAACTGGCCGTGCTTGAATACGCCCCGGTTCCAGACCACTGCCTGCCGTGCCCTGCCCCTTGCTGAGCGCCATGCGTCACCGCCCCTGTGCCTGTTGAGTGCTGCTGCCCGCCGTACCCTGGCCCCTGCGAGGTGCCGCTGCTGGTTGCGCTGTTGGATGCGCCCGCAGAACCCATGGGCGTTGCTGGCGACAGCCGTGGCGCCACCGGATGCCGAGCCGGCCGTACCAGGCGGGGTGGAGGAATCGCCGCCACCGCCACCGCAGGCGGTCAGGGCAAACAGGGAGGAAGCCAGGGCCACGGCGATGGCGCTGAACTCGAAGGGAGAGCGGGAAGCGGTCGATTTCATGGCAGCTCCGGATCGATCGGGATGGAAGGATGATCGGAAGCTGGCGGCCTGGCCGTCAGCATCGCACCCGAATTGGCGCGATATGAAAAGCCTATCGACGGACATGACAAGACGGCAGTGAAGGAATGCACGGGGAGGACAGACAGCCGGCAGGCCTAGGCCGGATGACCTGTCATCGGCTGCGCCCTCAGGCGGGACGTCGGTCACAGCGCACCGGACGAAGCGGTGCGCTGACGCAAGCACGTCAGTGTGCCGCCGCTGCACACAGTGGCAGCACGACGGTCTGGCCGTTGCTGGCGCGAAGCAGCTCGGCCTCGATGCCGTAGACGGTGCGCAGGGCCTCTTCGCAGACAACCTCGTTGAAGCTGCCCAGGCCAGCCACATAGCCGCCGTTCAGCAGCATGATGGTGTCGGTATGGCGGGAGGCCAGGTTCAGGTCATGGATGGCGATGACCACGAGGGCGCCGGTGCGATCGACGTATTCCCGCAGCCGGTCGAAGACCTGCATCTGGTGGCGCACGTCGAGCGCGCTGGTGGCTTCATCCAGCAGCAACTCCGGGGAGCGCAGCAGGCGCTGGGCCAGCAGCACCAGCTGCTGCTGGCCGCCGGACAGCGTGTTCATGCTGCGGCTGTGCAGGTGGCCGATGCCGAATTCATCCAGCACGGCGATGGCCTCATCCACCATGGCGTTGTCGACGCGCCAGCTCAGCCCCTCGTGGCGCCCCAGCAGCACGGTCTCGGTGACGCTGATGTCGGCGCGCACATGGCACTGCTGCGGCATGTAGCCGATCTCGCCCAGCTTCACGGGGCGGCCCTTCCAGTGGATGGTGCCGCCAAAGGGATACAGGGTGGCGATGGCGTTGACCAGGGTGGACTTGCCGGTGCCGTTGGGGCCGATGAGGCCGACAATCTGGCCCGGTTCCAGCCGGCCCGAGATGTCCTTCAGGATGCGGGCCTTGCCACGCATGACGCTGACGGATTTCAGTTCGAGGCTCATGTCGATTCCCCTTACCCTTCGTTGCCACGCCGGGCGATGATGGCGAACAGCATGGGCACGCCGGCCACGGCGGTGATGATGCCCACCGGGATGACGGCCGCCGGCGAGATGAACTTGCCGAACACCGAAGCGCCCACCAGGATGACGGCGCCGATGACGGCCGCCAGCGGCAGCGAATAGCGGTGGTCTTCACCGACCATGCTGCGGGCCGCGTGCGGGGCGATGAGGCCCACGAAGCCGATGGTGCCCACGAAGGAGACCGCAGCGGCGGTGAGCAGCGCCACCATGAAGAAGGTGCGCTGCCGGATGCGGTCGACCGACAATCCCCAGGCTGCGCGCGTTGGCATCCCCCAGACGCAGGGTGGTGAGCGCCCAGGCATCCTTCATGATGAAGGGCAGGCACAGCAGCAGGACAACGGCGCAGACAGACACGCTGGTCCAGGTGGACTTCAGCAGGCTGCCGAACAGCCAGAAGACGATCTGCTGCAGCACTTCGGGCGAGGCCATGAACTGCAGCAACGACTGCACCGACTGGAAGAAGAACAGCACGGTGATGCCGCCCAGCACCAGGATCTCGGGCGAGGCGCTGCGCAGCCGGGCAATGATGTAGACCAGCCCGCAGGCCACCATCGTCATGAGGAAAGGCGCAGACGGGAATGACGATGAGCTGGCAGCGGCAGGCTGCCGCCGAACATGATGGCCAGCGCGGCGCCAAAGCCCGCCGCAGCCGAGAAGCCCAGGGTGAACGGACTGGCCAGCGGATTGCCCAGGATGGTCTGCATCTGCAGGCCGGCCAGGCCCAGACAGGCGCCCACCAGCGTCATCAGGGTCTGCGGCATGCGCAACTGCCACAGGATGGTGGCCACATCGAGCTCCTCGCCAGCCGGACCGGCCATCAGGCCGCGCCAGACATCGGCAAAGCGGCATGCCGGAAGGGCCCGGTGGTGAGGTCCAGCAGCAGCAGTGCCACCAGCACCACGCAGGACAGGACAATGAGCATGAGCCGCCGGGCAGAGACGCGCCGATAGTCGTCATGCCGGGCGGGAGCAGGAACGGCTTGGTTCATGATGAGGAGAATTCAGGATGTGGCAGGGCGGCATCCGCGCACGCAGCCGGATGACCCCCTGCGGGTACGAGCCCCTTCCCCGCACCGGGCATCGGGCGGCCTGCCAGCCGTCATGCCGCGTGCCCGCAGCCCGGTCGCCGGGCCTTCACCTGGGCGCTTCTGCCGCCCAGGGGGCCCGGAAGGGGAAGGCTCAGGAGGGTTACTTCGCGGCGCCAGCCACCGGGGTGTGCAGGCAGCATGAACTCGCCGTCGGCCTTCACCGGGCAGCCATTTCTCGTAGAAGTCACGCAGGTTCTGCTGCGGATCCACGTCCTTGAAGGCGTCCGGGTACAGCTGTTTAGCAACGTACTGGGCATACACGTAGTCGGACAGCGTGCGGGCGCCACCGTGGTAGATGCCATGCACCCCATGGTTCTTCACGGCCGGCAGGTTGCTCCAGCCCGGCCGCTTCAGGTAGGCGGCCATGCGCTCGCGGGCAACCGGAGCCGTGGCGCCGAAGCCCATCTGGACGGACTGGGGCTTGTTGAGCCATTCGGAACCGGCCAGGAAGATCAGGTCCGGCTTCTGGGACAGCACGTACTCGGGGCTGAGCGGCCCCCAGTTGCCGACCTGACCATCGGCGATGTTGTGGCCACCCAGGCGGGTGACCAGTGCGCCCCACATGCTGTTGCCGTAGGAGTTGCCCACTTCGGAGGCGCCCTTCTGGGCCAGCTCGAAATAGACCTTTTTCTTCGTGGGACCGGCTTTCTTGATGCGGGCGTCGATGTCCTCGAAGGCCTTGCGGTAGTTGTCGGCCAGCTCCTGGGCGCGTTTTTTCCTGGCCCATGATCTTGCCCAGCGCAAGCGTCGAGGCCACGTGTTTGTCCACGGTCTGCGAAAGGTAATCGAGCACCAGCACGGGAATGCCGGCAGCCTCGATCTGCTTGACGCTCTCGCCCAGGGCCTCGTAGCTGAAAGTGGCAAGGATCAGCAGGTCCGGCTTGGTGGCGATGAGTTTCTCGATGGAGAAGGTGTTGTCATCGGTCGAGCCCACGTCCGGCAGGGTTTTCAGTTTGGGCAGCGCCTTTTCATAGGCGGCAAACTGTTTCGGGCGCCAGTCTTTCCAGGTGGTCAGCGACAGGCCCACCACGCGGTCCAGCGAACCGGGACCGGCGATGGCCAGATAATCTTCGTAATAAAAGCCCAGCACCACACGCTTGGGTACGTCGGGAACCGTGACCTTGCGACCCACCACGTCGGTGGTGGTGATTTCTGCCTGGGCGGCAAAGGCCAGGGGCAGCAGGCTCAGCGCCAGGGCGGCAGCGAGTTTCTTCATGGGGGGCCTCTTGTATTTGAAATGATTTGACCGGGCATGGCGCTGCGGCAATGCAGCACCGGCAACGGCACCTCCACACCAGCGCCTGCCAGTATCGGAAAGTGCCCGGTACCCTGCACGCTGAATGCGGTGAACGGATCCCGGCACCCGGATGGAGTACAGCAACTGTCGAATGGGGCGGATTATTGCACCCTTCGCTCCATGCTGCCGGAATATGGCCCCTGATCGCGTAAGGTATATGCAGCTTTGTAAAAGAGACGGTGGTTCTTATTAGGCAGACACTACGTAAATTGACGACGATCAAATTAAAAACCCTCTGCAGTCCCTTTCAGGGATAAGCAGAGGGTTGGGGTCATCGTGGACCTGCTGGAGCGCGCCAGAAGCTCATTCATTACCGTGCCGCCCCTCGAGCCTGCGGGGGGCGGCAAGCAACGGCGGGCGACAAGGCAGCGGAACAGCGGAACAGCTGGACGACTGGACGGTTGGGACGGCTGGGCAGCAGCATCGTCAGGCGCTGCGTGGCGGGCGCGGGGCAGCATGCCCCTGTCCACGATGAAGTCGATGAGGTATCGAGGCCCCTCGCCGGTCTTCAGGTTGGTGAACGCCCAGGGGCGCCCGGGACGCATGCGCTGCGTATCACGCCCATCACGTCGAGGCTTGCGCCCACGTAAGGGGCCAGATCGATCTTGTTGATGACCAGAAAGTCGGAACGGGTGATGCCCGGGCCGCCCTTGCGGGGGATTTTCTCGCCTTCGGCCACATCGATCACATAGACGGTGAGGTCGGCCAGCTCGGGGCTGAAGGTGGCACTGAGGTTGTCGCCACCGCTTTCGACGAACACCACGTCGAGGTTGCCGAAGCGCCGGGCCAGGTCCTCGACGGCGGCCAGGTTCATCGAGGCATCCTCGCGGATGGCGGTGTGCGGACAGCCCCCGGTCTCCACGCCGACGATGCGTTCGGGGGCCAGCGCACCGGCCTCGGTGAGGATGCGCTGGTCTTCGCGCGTGATAGATGTCGTTGGTCACCACCGCCAGCTGGTAGTGGTCGCATCGCCTTGCACAGGGCTTCGAGCAGGGCCGTCTTGCCGGAGCCGACGGGGCCGCCCACGCCCACACGCAGTGGCTGTTTGTAGTGCTGTTCGTTCTGCATGGTCTGAAAGAGGAAATCCGACGGGAAAGGGGAAACCGGACGGGAAAAGGGAAAAGGGGGTCTCGAAGGGGGCGTGCCCCGCTACGACCGGAACAGCCGGCTGTACTGGGTTTCGTGGCAGGACGAGGGCGATCGACACGATGGGCAGGCCGCCGCCGATGTCGTCATCGGGCAGCTGCAGGGCCACGGGCAGCTGTTCGGCCAGCACCGCACCCAGGTCGCGCAGCAGGGTCTGTGCCGCCTGCTGGCCGAAGGGCACGAGTTTCACGCCGGCCATCACGGCGCCTTCCAGCCAGGCAAAGCCACTGGGCCAGCAGCAGCTGCTGCAGCGGCATGTGCCAGTGCTGCGCCAGCCAGGCCATGGCACTGGCCTGGGTGAGTGCCAGGGCCAGCACGCCACGGGGCGTCGGGCTGCATCTGCCAGCCATCGATCAGGCGGGCCAGGGCTGCGCCCTCGCTGGGCCTCTTTCGGCCCGCAGTTCAGCCGTTTCCCGGTTGGCCAGCAGGAAGACGCCCCACCGGGTAAAGGCGCCCAGATCGGGCTGCTGCAGGTCGGCAGCTGCGTAGAGGCGGCTGAGTACGGGCCAGTCCAGGCTGACGAGGGTGTCGTGGATCTGTTCGGTCTGCCAGCGGACGAAATCCGCCACGGTACTGGACCCAGCCGGCTTCCACCGCCCATTCCAGCCCCTGCGAGTAGGTGTAGCCTCCCACCGGCAGCGATGCGCTGGCCAGCTGCAGCATGCGCAGCTGGGCAAGACTGCCCTGCATCAGCCGGCAAAGAGGACGGCGGCAGCGGCCACGAGGCCTCCACCGGCCAGCTGGCGCACGCGCTGGTGACGGCGCAGCAGCGCCCCCGCGCCAAAGCCCACGGCCAGCAGGGCGGCACTGGCCATCACGAAGCCGGCGGTGAACTGCCAGAAAGCATCGGGTGCCGCCTCGACACCATGGGCCCAGCCGTGCACGAGGGCCAGTGCCGGCATCAGCCAGGCCAGCACGCGCTGGCGCGACGGCAGCAACAGGGCCAGACCGGCCACGGCCAGCGACAGCGTGATCAGCGTTTCCATGCCGACGAATTCAGTGCTGTAGATGTCCGGCCACGGCCCCCACGAGCATGGCAGCCAGCGTGGCCAGCGGCAGCAGCGAGGGAACGGCCGGTCACGGCAGCCAGCACCCCGGTGCCCAGCAGCATCAGCAGGTGGTCCAGACCGGTGACGGGATGCAGCAGGCCTTCCTGCAGGGCGGAGGTGTGCACATGGGGTTCGGTGCCGGTGTGGGCCAGCACGGGCGCTGCGGCAGCTGCCAGCAGCAGGGGAAGCAGTCGTTTCATGGGTGGGGTCCTGTGGGAAGGGGGATATTCAGGAAAAAGGAACTGGACGGCCGGCAGCACGGTATCCCGCGAAGTCATCCGTGACCGTGACCGTGACCGTGACCGTGGCTATGGCTATGGCTATGGCTGTGATCGTGGCCGTGGCCGTGGTCGTGGTCGTGGTCGTGGTCGTGGTCGTGGTCGTGACCATGGTGATGGCCATGATCATGGTGGTGTGCATGATCCTGCGCATGACCGTAACCCTGCGCATGACCATGACCGTGATCATGCACATGACCATGCGAATGGCCGTGCGGGGCGCTCTGGTAGGCCCCGGCCTCGGGCTCGAACGGGGCCTGTTCGACCACGACGTGCAGGCCCATCTGGACGAGCATATCGTCGAGCACATGGTCGTGCTGGTAGCGTGCAAAGCCCGGGCCGATCTGCAGGGGCACGTGGCGATTGCCCAGGTGATAGCAGGCACGGGCCAGCTGCAGGGGATCGTCGCAGTACAGGGTGGAGACGGTTTCGGCCGCCGCCTGGATGCGCAGCAGGTACTGGCCGGTTTCATCGGCCAGCACATCGCCACCGCGCAGCAGATGGCCACGCGGCAGGATGAAGCCGGCCTCACCGCCCCCGTCCAGTGCGATGCGGGCGCGGCTTCTGATGCGCACGTCGATGGGCAGCGTGGCGCTGGCCATCTTCAGGGTGGTGGGCAGGGATTCGTTGCCATCGGGCAGATCCAGCCGGCGCGTGAACATCGGCAGCCCGGGTAGAACTTCGGTCATGACAGGATGCAGAAAACCGTTCAGAAGAGGAAATAGCGCTGGGCCATCGGCAGTGTGGCCAGCGGCTCGGCCACCAGCAGTTCTCCGTTGGCGCGCACCTGGTAAGTCTGCGGATCGACGTGGATGTCGGGCAGTGCGTCGTTGTGGATCATGCTGGATTTGCGGATGCGGCGGCAGTCGTGCGCGTGGCCGATCAGGCTCTGCAGGCGCAACTGCTCCGGCAAGCCGGCGGCAATGGCAGCACCGGGCAGGAAGGTCATCCGCGTGGCATGGCGGGCGGCACCGAAGGCGGCATACATGGGCCGGTAATGCACGGGCTGCGGGGTGGGGATGGAGCCGTTGATGTCACCCATCGGGGCCATCACCACCAGCCCGCCCTTGATGACCAGGGAAGGCTTCACGCCGAAAAAGGCGGGAGACCACAGCACCAGGTCGGCCAGTTTGCCCACTTCGATGGAGCCCACCTCATGGGAAATGCCATGGGTGATGGCCGGATTGATGGTGTATTTGGCCACGTAGCGGCGCACGCGGAAATTGTCGTGACGCTCGCTGTCCTGCGGCAGCGGGCCGCGCTGCAGCTTCATCTTGTGCGCCACCTGCCAAGTACGCAGCACCACTTCGCCCACACGGCCCATGGCCTGGGAGTCGGAGGACGTCATGCAGAAGGCACCTATATCGTGCAGGATGTCCTCGGCGGCAATGGTTTCGCGGCGGATGCGGCTTTCGGCAAAGGCCACGTCCTCGGCGATGGCCGGGTCCAGGTGATGGCAGACCATCAGCATGTCGAGGTGCTCATCCACCGTGTTGACGGTATAGGGCAGCGTCGGATTGGTGGATGACGGCAGGATGTTGGCGTGGGCGCAGGCGGCGATGATGTCCGGTGCGTGGCCGCCCCCTGCCCCCTCGGTATGGAAGGTGTGGATCACGCGGTTGCCGATGGCGCGCAGCGTGTCTTCCAGAAAACCGCCTTCGTTGAGCGTGTCGGTGTGGATGGCGACCCGACATCCATCTCGTCGGCCACGCCATGCAGCAGTCGATGGCAGCGGGCGTGGAACCCCAGTCCTCGTGCAGTTTCAGGCCCATGGCACCGGCACGGACCTGCTCGCGCAGCGGTTCGGGCTGCGAGGCATTGCCCTTGCCGAGCAGGCCGATGTTGATGGGCAGTGCATCGGCGGCCTGCAGCATGCGGGCCAGATGCCAGGGGCCGGCCGTGCAGGTGGTGGCACGCGTGCCCTCCACCGGTCCCGATCCGCCACCGATCATGGTGGTCACGCCCCCGGCCAGTGCCTCGTCGACCTGCTGGGGGGCGATGAAGTGGATGTGGGTGTCGATGCCCCCCGCAGTGACGATGCGCCCTTCGGCCGCGACGATCTCGGTCGAGGCACCGATGGGAATGGTCACGCCGGGCTGGATGTCCGGATTGCCGGCCTTTCCGATGGCGGCGATGCGGCCGTTCTTCACGCCGATGTCGGCCTTGACGATGCCCCAGTGATCGACGATCAGGGCATTGGTCAGCACCAGATCCATGACATCGGCGGCCAGCTGCTGGCCCTGCCCCATGCCATCACGGATGACCTGCCACCACCCCGAATTTCACTTCCTCGCCATAGAGGGTGAAGTCCTTTTCGACTTCGATCCACAGATCGGTATCGGCCAGACGCACGCGGTCGCCCACGGTGGGGCCGAACATGTCGGCATAGGCGCGACGGGAAATGCTGCTCATGATTCCAGTGCCCCCATCACGCGGCCGGCAAAGCCATAGACGCGGCGAAGACCTCCCAGCGCCACCAGGGTGACGGTGCGGGACTGGCCCGGTTCGAAGCGCACGGCCGTGCCGGCGGCGATGTCCAGCCGGTAACCACGGGTGGGTTCGCGGTCGAACACCAGGGCGTCGTTGACTTCGTAGAAGTGATAGTGCGAACCGACCTGCACGGGGCGGTCACCGTGGTTGGCCACGGTGACGGTCAGCGTGGCACGACCGGTATTGAGTGGAATGTCACCAGGCTGGACCTGGATTTCACCGGGAATCATCGAAGGCGTCCTTGTGTGATGGTGCAGATTTCAGGAGGCGTCGCGGGCATCCCTAGACGATGGGGCTGTGCACGGTGACCAGCTTGGTGCCATCCGGGAAGGTGGCTTCGACCTGTACATCGGGAATCATCTCCGGCACCCCTTGCATGACCTGGGCACGGGTCAGCAGATGGCGGCCCGCCTCCATCAGCTGCGCCACGGTTTTTCCATCACGCGCCCCTTCCATGATGGCTGCACTGATGTAGGCCACCGCCTCGGGGTAATTCAGCTGCAGGCCACGGGCCAGCCGGCGCTCGGCCAGCAGGGCAGCGGTGAAGAGCAGCAGTTTGTCTTTTTCGCGGGGGGTGAGTTCCATGGTGTCTGGTCGAAAAAGGTCTGGCCGGGAACGCCTGGTCAAACGGGTGGAAAGAAAACGGGGGGCAAGGATGAAAGGAGATGGGAAAGGGCCTGTTGCGGATGCCCCTGCCTGCCGTGCGAACGGATGTGCGTGCATGACCGGATCAGGTGCTCCAGATGCGCGGCGGACTGGGATCCAGCCCCATGACGGCGGGGCGCAGGGCGGCCCAGAGCTGCTGCTGCAAACGCTGGATGCGTTCGTTGTCGCCGCCCAGCAGGCGCACCACCAGCAGGTCGCCCAGCAGGGTGGCACCGGCCAGCGGCAGCCATGCGGCGCTCTCCTGCAGCAGCGCACGGGCCTGCGCCAGCAGGTTTTCATCCGCCGGGTGAACACGAGGGTGGACAGCAGGGGCTGACCGGCGAGCTTGGCAAGGTGGCCGCCCTGGATGCGCAGGTGTTCGTGCAGCAGCGGCTGGCCGTCCCGATACACGGCAAAGCGGCTGACCAGCTCGCCCCGGTCGAAGGCCTCGTGCATCACGGGGCGGCCCAGGCACAGCGTTTCCCAGCCGGTCAGCCGGGCGCTGCATGCAGGTCGAAGCGGGTTTCGGTGCGTGCGCGTGCGCCGGGAAAGAGGATGGTGTCCTGCGGAAGCCACTCCAGCCGGGCGCCATCATCCAGCGAGAAATGCTGCCCGAGCGTGGCCTGCGGGCCCGCGCTGCGGTAGAACTTCGTGGCACCGGGCATGGTGATGAGGGTGTGTGCGGAGGATTCGACACGCACGTCGAGCTGCAGGATGTCTCCCCCACCACGCCACCGGGCGGATGCAGCAGGTAGACATGGCATACCGCCTCTCCTTCCGGATAGAAGGGGCGCTGCACCAGCATCGGGCCCTCGTGACGCTTTTCCAGCAACACGGTGCGTGCCGCATGGCCCCCCTGCCCGCCGCGGTTTTCCGGTGCCGTGCGTGCGGCAAACCGCAGCTGCAGGTGCGCACGCCAGCCGCAAGCGGCGGTATCGGAATCGGGGAACATGAAACGACGGGGAAAACGACGGAGGAAACGGCGGACTGAAACAAGGCCAGTCATCATACGTGGTGATAATCCGTCCGTCTGCGCATGCCGGTCCGGGGCGCATGTCTTCTGTTGTGGATGCACCACTTTTTTCCCTATTTTTTGCCGGGACGCGGGCGGCCTTCCGGGCGCTCCCCCCGGCGGCCCTGGGGAGCGCCCTGTCATCACCGCTGGCACACGGATTCCGGAGCCCGCGTGCGGGGATTCCGGGAGTCGCGTGCGTTGATTCCAGGGCCTGCGTGCGTTTTCAGGGGGCAGCGAAGGGACGGCGAGGGAACGGCAAAGGGGCGGCAAAGGGACGAACGGACCCATAACGCCTGCCAAAACATCCCAAATGTGTCCACAACGCTTTAGAATGACCCTACATGAAAAAGGCTAGCCCTGTTTGATCTGGACCACACGCTGCTGCCCATCGACTCTGACAACGAGTGGGGGCGCTTCCTGTGTCGTACCGGCCGTGTGGCCGACGTGGCAGCCTTCAATGCCCGCATCGACGCCTTCTTCGAGCAGTACAAGCGCGGCCAGCTGGATCCTGCCGAGCACCTGCGCTTCGTGCTGGGCGTTCTGGCGGGGCGGCCTGCCGACGAGATCGAGGCATGGCGGCGCGAATACATCGACACGGTCATCCGGCCCTCGCTGAACGCCGAGGCCCCTGGCCCTGGTGAGAAGCACCCGGACGCCGGCGACCTGTGCGTCATCGTCACGGCCACCAACGCCTTCGTCACCCGCCCCATCGCCGGGCTGTTCGGGGTGCAGCACCTGCTGGGTGCCGAGGGTGAGGTGAAGGATGGCCGCTACACGGGCGAGGCCCCAGGGCACGATCACCTTCCAGGCCGGCAAGCTTGTCCGCCTGCGCGAATGGCTGCAGGGAACAGGGCTGACGCCGGATGATTTCGACGAGATCTGGGCCTATTCCGATTCACGCAACGACCTGCCGATGCTGGAGATGGCCACGCATCCGGTAGCCACCAATCCTGATCCGGTGCTGCGCCAGACGGCGACCGAGCGCGGCTGGCCGATCATCGACCTGTTCTCCCAGCATAGGTATCGTGTTCAACCGATTGTTCAATGGATCGCCGGCCGCCCGGCCGACGCGTGACTCTGCGGCCGCGACGCGCACAACGGCCCGTCCCGCGCCCGCATTCCAGGCCGCACACCTGGCCGCCCCTGCTCCCCCGGCTCCCAAGCTGCCCGAGCCCCGCATTCTCTCCGCCCAGTCGCTGGGACTTTTCCCGCCAGCAGGTCTCCAGCGCTGCGCTGCGTACCTGCGAAGAGCTGCAACATGCCGGCTACAGCGCCTACATCGTGGGTGGCGGCGTGCGCGACCTGCTGCTGGGCCGTGCCCCGAAGGACTTCGACGTGGCCACCGACGCCTCCCCCGAGGCGGTGCAGTCGCTTTTCCGGCGGGCGCGCATCATCGGCCGGCGCTTTCGCATCGTTCACGTCATGTTCGGGCGCGAGACCATCGAGGTCACCACCTTCCGGGCAGCCCATACCAACGGCTGCAGACCGACGCCCATGGGCGGATGCTGAACGACAACGTGTTCGGCACCCGCGAAGAAGACGCCTGCCGACGCGATTTCACCGTCAACGCCCTCTATTACGATCCGATCGCCGAGACACTGATCGATCCGATGGGCGGGGTGGATGATCTGTCGGCCCGACTGCTGCGCATGATCGGCGACCCCACCACCCGCTACCGCGAGGATCCGGTACGGATGCTGCGCACCGTGCGCTTTGCTGCCAAGCTGGATTTCCAGGTCGATCCGCCCACGCTCCAGCCCATCCGCACGCTGGCCCCGCTGCTCGAGAACGTGCCGCCGGCGCGGCTGTTCGACGAGGTGATGAAGCTGCTGGAAAGCGGCCATGGCCTGGCCTGCCTGCAGCGGCTGCGCCACGAGGGGCTGCACCACGGCATCCTGCCGCTGCTGGACACGCTGAGACCGGACGAAGCCTTTCATCACCGAGGCGCTGACCCGCACCGATGCCCGCGTGCGGCAGGGGCAAGTTTCGGTCTCGCCCAGCTTCCTGTTCGCTTCGCTGCTGTGGCCGCAGGTGCGGGTGCGCTGGCAGCAGCTGCATGCCCAGGGCGAACACCTGGTGCCGGCGCTGGATCAGGCCATCCGGAAGTGCTGGACGAACAGGGGCACCGTTGGTCCCTGCATCGGCGCTACCAGGCCGACATGCGCGAGATCTGGATGATGCAGCCCCGGCTGGAGAAACGGGGCCGCAGTCGTTCACGCTGGTGACGCAGCTGCGTTTTCGCGCCAGCTACGACTTCCCTGCTGCTGCGCTGCACCTCGAACGAGGTCGATCCCTGCACTGGGCGACTGGTGGACGGAGTTCATCGACGCGGATTCCTCACGGCGTGAACAGCTGGTGCAGGAAGCCTGGCAGCACCGGCAAAGTCGGGTCGCAACACCCCGCAGCGCCGGCGGCGGCGCAAGAGCGCTTCGGCCGAGAATGGCGCATCTGGTGAGGCCCATGGCGGCACCGGCGAGGCCCCCTGAGGCGGCCTGATCATGACAACGGAAACGGGACGAAGCCCCGCGCGGCCTGGATCGGTCTGGGAGCCAACCTGCCCAGCCGCATCGGAGGCCCGAAGGAAACGCTGGCCGCCGCGCGTGCACGCATCGAAGAGCTGCCCGACACGCGGGTGACGGCCGTTTCCAGCCTGTACGAGAGCGCACCGGTGGACGCAGGCGGCCCGCCCTTCATCAACCAGGTGCTGCGGGTGGAGAGCACCCTGCCCGCTCCTGTCGCTGCTGGAAGGGCTGCAGGCCATTGAGCTGGCCTTCGGGCGTGAACGGGCCGTTCTGCAACGCCCCGCACGCTGGACCTGGACCTGCTGCTGATGGCCGGTGAAACGCGCACGGACACCGTGCTGATCGCTGCCGATCCGCGTCTCGCACGAACGGCTGTTCGTGCTGATGCCGCTGGCCGAGATCGACGCCGACCTGCACGTGCCCGGCCTGGGCACGGCGGCGACGCTGCTGACGCAACTGCTGGCCACCGAGCACGGGCAGGATTGCCGGCGGCTGGCCTGATCAGGAACGCTCCTGGGTGGCCGAGGCCGCTTTCCGGGCGTCTGCGGCTCCCGCCTTCATGCCCACCGCATCAGCCAGCGCCTCAGCAGCCCCCGGCGTATCCGGGCGCCTTACCGGCGGCGGCTGCATCCATGGCCCGGCCTCGCCGCATCGACGTTCCCGACAGATTCGGCACTCACGATCGCCTCTGCCACGGCCACCGCTTCTGCGGCCTCTGCTGCCGCCTGCTGCACACTGGCGGCATTTTCCGGCACCAGATCGGGCGTCTCGTTGCTGACCAGGCTCAGCACCTTGCTGCGCGACAGCATGCCGACGAATTCGTCGTGCTCGCCCGTGACGGCCAGCGGCTGATCACTCTGCAGCAGGTGGCCCAGCACGGTGTCCAGCCCCCTGCCGTGGACGGTACCGAGGCCATCTCCTCGACGTATTCGGACACGTCGCGTGCGCCTTCCTTCAGGGCATCGATGATGCGCCCGACGGTCAGCACGCCCCCCAGCCGCTTGCCGTCCAGCACGGGCGCATAGTCGTACTTGCGCGCCTGAAGCAGCTCCAGCGCATGGTTCGGCCGGGTACGCATAGTGAGCGTCAACCGCGCCCCCTCCTGCAGCGCATGGCCGGCGTTGAGCACCTTGCTGCGGTTCACGTCCTGCAGGAAGGACTGCACGTACTCGGTGGCCGGTGCCAGCAGGATGTCTTCGGGTTCGCCTTCCTGGATCAGCTCGCCATCCTTTCCAGGATGGCGATGCGGTTGCTCCAGGCGCAGCGCTTCGTCCAGGTCGTGGGTAATGAAGACGATGGTCTTGTTGAGCCGTGCCTGCAGCTTCAACAGGTGGTCCTGCATCTCGCGGCGGATGAGCGGATCCAGTGCCGAGAAGGCCTCGTCCATCAGGAGGATCTCCGCATCGGTGGCCAGCGCGCGAGCCAGGCCCACCCGCTGCTGCATGCCGCCGGAGAGCTGGTGCGGGTACTGGTGCTCGAAGCCCGACAGCCCCACCTGGTCCAGCCAGTAGCGTGCCTTTTCCTCACGCTGCGCACGCGGCACCCTCTGCACCGCCAGACCGTAAGCGGCGTTGTCCAGCACGGTGCGGTGCGGAAAGAGGCCGAAGCGCTGGAAGACCATGCTCATCTTCTGCTGGCGGAAGTGGGCCAGGTCGCGCCGCCCCAGCTCCACCACGTTCTGGCCGTCCACCCGGATCTCGCCCGAGGTGGGCTCGATGAGGCGGTTGAAGTGCCGGATGAGCGTGGACTTGCCCGAACCCGACAGGCCCATGATGACGTAGATGCTGCCTTCGTCGATGGTCAGGGAGATGTCGCGCAGGCCCAGCGTATGGCCGCTGCGGGCCAGCAGGTCTTCCTTGCTCATGCCCTCCTGGGCAGCCTTCAGCCAGCGCTCGGGATGCGGGCCGAAGATCTTGTAGATGTGGCTGACTTCGATCTTGCTCATCAGTGCGCTCCTCGGCGTTGCCGGCGGCCATAGGCCTGGGTGATGCGGTCGAAGAGGATGGCCAGCACGACGATGGAGACGCCTGCCATCAGGCCCCGTCCGACCTCAAGCCGATTGATGCCCAGCAGCACCTCCTGACCCAGACCGGTCGCACCGATCATCGAGGCGATCACCACCATGGCCAGCGCCATCATCGTGGTCTGGTTGATGCCGGCCATGATGTTGGGCAATGCCAGCGGGATCTGCACCCCGAAAAGCTGCTGCCAGGCATTGGCGCCATGGGCGCGCACGCCTCCAGCACCTCCTTGTCCACCAGGCGGATGCCCAGATCGGTGAGGCGGATGAGCGGAGCCACCGCATAGATGATGGTGGCGATCAGCGCCGGGGTCTTGCCCAGACCGAAGAGCATCACCACCGGGATGAGGTAGACGAAGCTGGGCATCGTCTGCATGATGTCCAGCACGGGATGCAGCACGGCCCGCACCCAGTCCAGCCGTCCCATCAGGATGCCGACCGGGATGCCGATGACGACCGACAGGAAGGTGGCCATCAGCATCAGCGCCAGGGTCTGCATGCCGGCGTCCCACAGGCCCAGCAGGCCGATGATGCACAGCAGCCCGCCCATCAGCAGCGACAGGCCGATGCGGCGCGTGAGCAGCCAGGCAATGACGATGACCGCCAGCACCACCGACCACCACGGTGCGGTGCGCAGCAGCTTCTCGAACCAGGCCAGCCAGCGCTCGAAGTGGTCGGACAGTGCCCCAGCGAGTCGCCATGAGTCGGTGACGATGCCATCGACGAACCTGTCGATGCCCTTGCGCAGCTTTGCGGGGTCGAAGAGTTGGGGAAACATGTCAGAGCCCCGCCTTCACGCGTTCGGCCACATCGGCCGGCACCCACTTCGTCCAGACATCGGCATGGTTCTTCAGGAACCAGTCGGCCACATCAGGGGCTTCCAGCGATTCCTCGTCCATGTGGGCCAGCATGCCGTTGACCACGTCCACCGGCAGCGACACCTTCGACAGGAACTCGGTGGCCTTGGGCGCCTGCTCGGAGAACTTGGTGTTGACGGCCGTCAGCACCGGGTTCTCGGGTGAATCCACCACTTCGGGGTTGGCGCAGTCGGCGTCGGTCAGGCACTTGTGCTTGGCCTTGTCATAAGGCGGGAACTTCAGCCGCACCAGATCCATCGAAAGCGACCACCGGCGTGGGCGACCAGTAGTGAAGACGATGTTGCGCTTGCGCTTGCAGGCCGAGGTGAGCGCGGCCTTCTGGGCCGCACCGGTGCCCGGCGAGAACAGGTTGAAGGCTTCGGCCAGCTTCTTGTCGGCCTTGAAGATCTGGCTGGTGACCACCTCGCAGCCCCAACCCGCCGGGCAGCCGTAGAAGCGGCCCTTGCCGGGGTCCCCGCTGTCGGCAAACTCGTCCTTGAACCTGGGCAGGTCCTCGATGGACTTCAGCTCCGGCAGGCGCTCGGCCACATAGCGTGGGATGTACCAGCCCTCGGCACCCATGAAGGCCGTGCCCACGGCCTTGACCTTGCCGCTTGCCTCGGCCTTGGCCCAGGGTTCAGCAATGCTGTTCTGCCAGATCTCGCTGTTCACCTCCAGATCGCCGCGTCCCAGCGCAGCCAGCGCCGGCAGGGTTTCGGTGGGCAGCACGTCGGTCTGGCAGCCATGGCCCTTTTCCAGGATGCGTCGCTCGATCTCGGTCAGCACCAGGTTGGACTCCCAGTTCATGCCGCCGAAGCGCACCGGATGGCTGACTTCGCAGCTCGGGGCATCGGCGGCACGGGCCTGGGTCGCGCCCAGCAGCGTGGCGGCTCCCAGAGGCAGCCACGGCCAGCAGGCGCCAGGCGGGCGCTGACGGGCGCGCGATGGGCCATGCCGGAGACGAGGCCGAAACGGCAGCGGGTGACAGCAGGTTGGAACGTGACATGATGGACTCTCTTCTGGATGGGGAGGCTCGACGATGCGTCCTGACGGACGAAGCGACGCCGACCCTCTGACCGGCCGCCCGTGCCTGAGCGCGGGCAGAAAGGACAGACCCGCCCGAATGAAGGCGGTCCATGCCCTGCAATACCGGTGCAGGGTGAAGGGGATCGGGATGTATCCAGGGAAATGCCTGGGCTGAGGGGCGTGGAAACAGCAGAAATCCCCGAATGGGCGCCACGAAAGAGCTCCCCGCGAGGAGCATGGGACGCCCCGTCACGATCTGGGCAGCGGATGAGCAGAAAAATACGCTGCGAGCACCGCTTTGCCAGGGTGACATCTGCCCGGCACACGAAAGAAAGGAACAGCCAGATGGCTGATCGAATATTCCCCCGGCAGAGGAATGATGAAATGGATGATTGCCGGGAAATTATCGTTGCATGACGGATGTCATTATATCAACCCCGATCATGCAGATCACAAAGACCCCATAGCGTGGCTTCAAAAACGAGGCTCCCAAAGAGATGTCGATTTATTTTTCAATCACCCGAAATCAAAGCGTCACAAGCCGATCCACAGAAGATGGGAACAAAATGCTGCAACATTTTTCACCCCACCATCTTCGGGTATTCCCCATGATTTCATGAGGTCTCGAAATAAAGAATGGCGCCATCTGGCGCCATGTAAGGAGAGGCTGCGAATGCAGTTCGGAACGCCTCCGGGCCTCGCTTCAAACCGAGCCGGCCCTGCGTCTGGTGCAAGGCCGGGCCCTGGTCAGTCACGCGGATCAGTAGCCGTCCGGATTCTTCTGCTGCCAGTTCCAGCTGTCGGCACACATCTGCTGCAGGTCGCGCTGCGCACGCCAGCCCAGCAGCTCGGCCGCAAGCGACGGATCGGCGTAGCACTGCGCCACGTCGCCGGGGCGGCGATCGACGATCTGGTACGGATGGGCCGTCCGCTGGCCTTCTCGAAGGCCTTGACGAAGTCCAGCACCGAGTAGCCCTTGCCGGTCCCCAGGTTCACCGTCCAGGCGCCCTTGCCGGCCACCACCTTCTCCAGTGCGGCCAGATGGCCCCAGCGCCAGGTCCACCACGTGGATATAGTCGCGCACGCCGGTGCCATCATGCGTGGGGTAGTCACCGCCGAACACCGAAAGCTGCGGCCGCTTGCCCACCGCCACCTGCGTGACGAAGGGCATCAGGTTGTTGGGGATGCCGCGCGGATTCTCGCCAATGCGGCCCGAGGCATGGGCGCCCACCGGGTTGAAGTAGCGCAGGATGCCGATCGACCACTCGGCGAGGCCACAGCCAGATCATTGAGCATGTGCTCGATGTGCCACTTGGTGCGACCGTAGGGGTTGGTGGGGCCGGTGGGGAAGTCTTCGCGGATGGGCACGCTGGCCGGGTCGCCGTAGACGGTGGCCGAGGAGCTGAACACCAGGCGGCGCGCCTCGGCCTCTTCCAGGCATTCCAGCAGCACCACTGTCCCGCTGACGTTGTTGCCGTAATAGGCCAGCGGCTTGGCCACCGACTCGCCCACGGCCTTGAAGCCGGCGAAGTGGATGGTGGCGTCGACCGGGTACTGGGCCAGCAGGCGGCGCAGCGTGTCACGGTTGCCCGAATCGCCCTCCACCAGGGCGGGACGGCGGCCGGCAATCTCGGCAATGCGGTCCACCACCTGGGGCGAACTGTTGCTGAAGTCGTCGAGGATGACCACGTCATGGCCAGGCGGCCAGCAGCTCCACGACGGTGTGGGAGCCGATGTAACCGGCACCGCCGGTCACGAGGAGAGTCTGTTTTTCCATGGGAGGCTATTTTTCCAGATCACCCGGCCCGCAACAGGCGGGCCGGACACCAGGCAAGGGTTATCGGGTCCGCGCACGGATCTCGACGACACAGCACGAACCATGCCATAAACCACCCGGAAAGGCCATGGCACAGGCCACAGAAAACCGGTGCATGGTCCCAGGCCCCCGGAGCCGGATCAGCCCGCCAGGGTCAGATCAGCCCCAGGAACTCGCGCCGCAGGCTGGCATTGCGCAGGAAGGCGCCCCGCATGACGGACGACGTCATCTGGCTCGTCCTTCACGCCGCGCCAGTGCATGCAGAAGTGGTCGGCCTTCATCACCACCGCCAGGCCATCCGGCAGCAGGCGCCGCTCCAGCTCGTCGGCCAGTGTCTTCACGGCTTCTTCCTGGATCTGCGGCCGACTCATGATCCAGTCAGCCAGCCGCGCATACTTGGACAGACCGATGAGGTTGGAGTCGGCATTGGGCAGCACCCCGATCCACAACCGGCCCATGATGGGGCAGAAGTGGTGCGAACAGGCCGAGCGCACGGTGATGGGCCCCACCACCAGCAGCTCGTTGAGCTTCTCGACGTTGGGGAACTCGGTCATGGCCGGCGCCTTGCGGTAGCGGCCAGCAAACACCTCGTTCAGGTACATGCGCGCCACGCGCCGTGCCGTGTCCTGCGTGTTGTGGTCCGACTCGGTGTCGATGACCAGCGATTCCAGCAGCGCCTGCATCCGCTCTGCCACCTCGTCCTGCAGCGCGTCCAGCTCGGCCTCGTCGTGGATGAAGTCGGCAATGTTGTCATTGGCGTGGAAGCGCCGGTTGGCAAACTGCAGCCTTTCACGGATGGCGACCGACAGCGGCCGACCTGCGGCGAGGCGTCAGCGCTCAGCTGACGCCCCCGACCGGCAGAAGACGCCCGCGCCCCCGCAATGCCCAGTGCGCCCGCGCGGCGACGCGATCCGCCCTCGGCGTGGCACGGCCAGCCTGGCCCGGACGACGGCCCTTTGAGCGTACTCGGGCAGCGAACCTTCCTGCCCACGGCAGGCGCCACGCGCCCGCGCCGCTCGGATGGGTTGTCGGCATCCATCTGCAGATCCTGCTGATCGAACAGATGGCCGCCACGCTTCATCTTGGTGAGCAGGTAGCGCTGGTTGTGGGCGTTGGACCCGCGCCGCCCGAGCCCCTTCACGCTCCACCACGTCGATGCCGGCGTCACGCAGTGCAGCGATCTTGGCCGGGTTGTTGGTCAGCAGATTGATGTGCGTGCAGCCCAGCGACTTCAGCGATGGCAGCCGCCACATCGAAGTGGCGCTCGTCCATCCGGGAAGCCCAGCGCGTGGTTGGCATCCAGGGTGTCCATCCCTCGCATCCTGCCGCCGGTAGGCACGCAGCTTGTTGGCAATACCGATGCCCCTCGCTTCCTGCGACAGGTACAGCACGATGCCGCCGCCGTCCTTCGCCAGCCGCTGCACCGTGCCACGCAGCTGATCGCCGCAGTCACAACGCAGGCTGCCAAAGAGATCGCCCGTCAGGCACGAGGAATGCAGCCGGACCCGCACCGGTTCCTTGCCGTTGAAGTCCGGATTGCCGACGATGACGGCAACATGCTCGAAGTCGCTGTCCTTCTCGCGGAAGACCACGAAGCGGCTGTCGATGGCGTGATCACCATCAGCACGTCCGGCGAACCCGCCCGACTGGGCGGCATCCCTAACGGCACCGACCGGCTGTGTCCCATCTCCCCGGGCTGCAGCCGCCCGATCGGCCGCCCAGGCACTGGCCAGCGGCACCGGCGCATCGCTGACCTGCTCCAGCTGGACGGGGCGGGTAGCCACGAAGGCCTGTACCTGCGCCGGGTCGACATGCATCAGACCGGCGTCCAGCAAGGCACGTGCATCCTCCGAAAACAATTGGCAGCAGACCACCGCCGGCGCCAGACGGGCCTCACGAGCCAGTGCCAGCGCCTCACGGAGCCAACGGCAAGGGCGGATTGACCCCCTGTGGCATCGTCGCCATGCCCCATCGTCATCAGGCCTCGCCGGCTCGGTCTCCTTGCCCGGCGCCCCCAGTCCGAAGCATGGGGGTTCCCCGCCAGGGACATCACGCGGTAGCGCAACGCCAGCGCCGCCTCGCGTGGGATCGCGCCCTCCAGACCGGCATAGGCCCGGATCCATGACAGCTCCTCGAGATTGGGGGAGCCGTACGGCGTCATGAGCAGCTCGAAAGGCTGCTCGAAATCCTGGCGTTCCAGATTGCTGTCCTTCTGGGGCAGCAGATTCGACCAGCCTTCCCGTCGCGCCAGCGCCTCGATCCGCTGCCCGGACGGCAGCAAGTCAAAGCCCCGCTCCCAGCCCCGCAACCGCCCCCAGCCTTCAGGCGTCAGCGTCTCCACTGCCGCAAACAGCCAGACGTTGGAGGGGCCCTGAAACCTTTCGGCAGCAGGCTGTCAATGCTGTTGGCATCGACCATCAGAAGAGGCCGCCCTCGCCGTAGTTCGGTCACTGCGCGGTCAACGTGGATGGAGAGCCGCTGGCGCTGCCGAGTCGGACAGGAAAGAAGAGTCTTGGGTGTGCATCCGACGATTGTATAGAGTGTTTGGCCGGATTCTCTGCGCCGGGTACGCGCCACGACACAGTCGTCGGCATCGACGACATCCGTCTCAGGACAAGATGCATCCTCCTGAAAATCAAGCCCAGCTGACGAAAATGGTCGCCAACCGTTGCGCATTCTGCGAAACCGCTGCAACAATAGGGCCCAGGCAACCCCTTCACGGCATCAGGTCATGCTGCAAGCTGACCTCATCCCGGGAAAAATTGCCAGCGGCCGGTTTGAGATTCCAATACGAATCGTTACCATTGCGCGGCACATTCCAGAACAAGCTGCCCGGTAGCGCGCAATACCCGGAACGCCTCGATTTCACCGTCCGTCCGGAAGCGCCTGCGTCCGCATCCTGCTGGTTTTTCCGGCAAGTCCCAGGAGCACGCCTGTTCGGGTCGTGCTTCTGTTCGCTCTCTCTTGCCGCATGGGTTCCACCCGGAGACAGCCCCTGCCTTGCCCTGAGCACGTCGCCCTGATGGGCCGGCCAGTCTCTCGGCCAGGTGACGGGGCATCGGTCGACCCATGCCGTTTTCCCAGCAACCTCCATCCGCTCTCGTGTGAAACCACCGTCCTCCCCTCCGTCGGCTCCGGGCGCCTCCTCGCAGGCCCCCCAGACAGCCGACCGGCGCGAGGCCCGCGCCGTGGATCTGGAATCAGCCCTCGCGCTGGACCGTCCCCCCGCGCTGGCACATGCTGCCCGCCTTCAGCGGGGTTCTGTTGCTGCACGCAGCACTGCTGTACGGCATCAACCTCACCGATGACATGCTGCAGGCTGCCAGTGGCGAGGACCAGCCCGTCTATGTCGAGCTGGTCAACGCGCCGCCCCAGCCGCCCGTCATTCCCGAGGCCCACCGCACCCCCGCCGCCGCCCCGGAACCCGAGGCCCGAACCTGAGCCGGAGCCCGAACCGGTCGTGTCGAGCCACCGCCGGCGCCTGAGCCTGCGCCGGTCTACGAGTACCCAAGCCGAGCCCAAGCCGAGACCGAAGCTCAAGCCCAAACCGAAGCCGAAACCCAGGGAGCCGCCGCCGCCCAAGCCTGCCCCGAGCCGCCCCCGGCCGAGCCGGCGCCTGCCAACCTGCCTCGGGACCGCCCACCTCCCGTGCAGGGCGAGGCCGAATGCGCCGGCCGGTACCACGCCGCAACAAGGCTCCGGCACGCAGGGGTCCCGTCGGCCCCGCCACCGGTGCTGGGTTCTCGCAGATCACCTACATCCGCCAGCCCAAGCCCGTGTACCCGGCGTTTTTCCAAGCGCGCCGGCGAGACCGGCGGCAAGGTCAGCTGCGCGTGCTGGTCGCACGTGAATAGCCGCCCCAAGGAGGTGAAGCTCGAAAAATCCTCGGGCTCTGACCGCCTGGACAAGGCCGCCATCGATGCAGCCCGCAATGCCCTCCCTCTCACCCCACAAGGAAAATGGCAAGCCGCGTGAAGCCTACGTGCTGATGCCAATCGTCTTCCGAACTGGAGAACTGAACGTGAACGATACCCCCACCCTCGGCTTCGCCCACTTCCTGGCGCAGGGCGACTTCGTCAGCAAGGCGCTGCTGGTCATCCTGCTGGGCATGTCCGTGGTGTCCTGGACGCTGATCCTCGTCAAGGGCATCACCCATTTCATCCGCAGCTCGCGCGCCGAGCGCTTCCTGAAGATGTTCTGGGAAGCCCCGTCCATGCAGGCCGTGGCCAGGACATCGCCGCCCATGGCGTGCATGACCCGTTCTCGCGCGTCACCGCCAACGCCCTGCAGGCCATCCAGCACTATGCCCGCACGGCTCCGTCCAACCGCATGGCGGACGCCGGCACCGCAGCCGACCTGCTGACCCGCACCATCAAGAAGGTGCTGGACGAAGAGACCGTGCGTCTGGAGAACGGCCTGTCGGTGCTGGCCACCGTGGGCGCCACCGCCCCCTTCTTCGGCCTGTTCGGTACCGTCTGGGGTGTGTATCATGCCCTGGTCAACATCGGTCTGAGCGGCTCCGGCTCTCTGGACAAGGTGGCCGGCCCCGTGGGTGAGGCGCTGATCATGACCGGCCTGGGCCTGGCCGTGGCACTGCCGGCAGTCATCGGCTTCAACTGGCTCACCCGCCGCAACCGGGTGCTGACGGCGCGTCTCGACGCCTTCGCCTTCGAGCTGTTCACCTTCCTGTCTTCCGGCAAGACGCTGAGCGGCCACACGCACGTCGACAACAGCAAGCCGCAGCAGGCTGCCTGAGCAAGCCCGTCATTCCAGTTCCAGGGGCGCCAGCCGCCACGGCGGCGCCCCCTCACCGAAGGATCGATCCACCATGGCCTTTGCCAGTTTTGATTCCAAGAACAGCAACACCCCAATGGGCGAGATCAACATGGTTCCGCTCATCGACGTGATGCTGGTGCTGCTGGTGATCTTCATCGTCACCGCGCCGCTGCTGACCAACTCGGTCAAGCTGGCGCTGCCGCGCGCCACCACCAACCCCACCGAGAACAAGCCCACCACGATCGAATTCTCGATCGATGCCGACGGCAACCTCTATTGGGGACATGACCAGATCAGCCGCGAGGAGGCTGCCGAGCGCTTCAAGAAGGCCAGCACCGAGGAGCCGCAACCCAACGTTCACCTGCGCGCCGACGAGAACACACCCTATCGCTACGTGGCACAGACCATCGTCGATGCCTCCAAGGCCGGCCTCTCGAAAGTGGGCTTCATCACCCAGCCCGAAGACGAGGCCAAGTAACCCTCGTTCCCTGTCCCGTACAGCCCCCATGCAAGAACCCTTCGCCCTGGACACCCTAACCGCTGCCGACACCCACGCCTGCTGGCAACTGAGCCAGGCGCTGCGCTGGCCTCACCGCGAGGCCGACTGGCAGCAGTTCATCAGCTGGGCGAAGGCACACGGCGCAGCCTTGGCCGTGCGTGCCGATGGGCAACTGATCGGCTGCGGGCTGGCCTGGCAATGGGGACACGAACAGGGCAGCATCGGCATGGTCATCGTCGACAATGCCTGGCAACGTCGTGGCATCGGCAAGCAGCTCTTCAGGGGCCTGCTGCAGGCCCTGGAAGGCCGTGACGTGATGCTGCAGGCCACCGCCCAGGAAGGCCACTGTATGAATCGCTGGGCTTTTCCGCCATCGGCCATGCCCGACAGTTTCACGGGCACTGGCAGCCTCCCACGGAAACCGCGCCCACGTCCTCCCTCGCGACCGACGAGCTGACCCGGCTGCTGCAACCACAGGACCTGCCCGCCCTGCTGGCCTATGACCAGCGTGAACGCGGCCTGACGCGCCCAGCACTGCTGCAGGCCCTGCTGGCGCAGATGGATGCCGATGAACGCTGTGCCGTGAGCATGGACGCACACGGCCGCCTATGCGGCTACGGCATCCTGCGCCGCTTCGGACGCGGCTGGGTGGTGGGCCCTCTGCTGGCCGATGGCGCAGACCGCGCCGTGGCGCTGGTGAAGCGGCTCACCCAGGAGCGTGCAGGCGATTTCGTCCGCATCGACCTGGCAGCGGACACGCGCGCCTTTCCAGCCAGCCACAGCCACAGCCACGCTCAGGCTCAGGCTCAGGCTCAGGCTCAGGCTCAGGCTCAGGCTCAGGCTCAGGCTCAGGCTCAGGCTCAGGCAGCGCATGATCGCCCATCCGCCCAGGACCATGGCCATGATGCCGACATCCTGGCCGACTGGCTGCAGGCCCATGGTCTGGCGCTGGTGGATCAGCCCACCACGATGATCCGGCTGGCCGCCCGCCGGTCAGACACCGATGCCCCCGCAGGCAACGGGCCGCAGAACGCGCCACAAGCACGCACCGCCACCGTCTGTGCCCCTGGCAGCACAGGCGCTGGGCTGATCTACTAACTGCAGCGTCGGCGCAGCCTTCAAGGACGCTGGCTGATCCCAGCCTCCGCAAGACAGGCAACCGCCCCATTCCCTATCGGACTGCTGCCCGTCAGACGCCGATTGACAGACGCCTGCGGGCACAGATTGTCGACACCTCTGACAGAGCAACACTGTTCGTACGAGCCTGCTTGACCGAGGCCGGAGAATTCCGGACTCTTCGCCCCTTTTCGGGTAAACCCTAGCATCTCGGATGGCATATCCGACAACAAACATCACATTGATTACTATACGCAATCATGGGAAATGACGAGTTTCATTCGTCTTTCCATCACGCTACGATCAGACAGCTCCCATTCCGGGAACCGGCCGACTCTGTAGCCCCGGCCCCATAGCCGCCTCCCCTGCGCCGGAACCTGCCCGGCATCCCCTCCACCCTCTTGTCAGTTCAAATCATGGCAAAAACCGTTTCGTTCTCCAAAACCGTGCTGGCGGCCGTCGTCGCTGCGCTGTCGATGGGTGCCGCCCAGGCTGCCCAGAAGGAAGTGACCGATGTCCAGGGCCGCAAGGTCAAGATCGAATCGCCGGCCAAGCGCGTGCTGCTGGGCTTCTACTTCGAGGACTACATGGCCGTCGGCACCGAGAAGGCCTTCGACAAGGTGGTCGGCATTTCGCGCGAGGCCTGGGAAGGCTGGCGTCCGGCCAACTGGGCGCTGCACACCGCCCATCGCCCGTCTCTGAAGGACCTGCCCGACGTGGGTGAGGTGGAAGTGCAGAGCTTCTCCGTCGAGAAGACCCTGGCGCTGCGCCCGGACGTGATCGTGCTGGCCAAGTGGCAGTATCTGGGCCTGGGGCCTGACGTGGATCGTCTGGAACAGTCGGGCATTCCCATTGTCGTGGTGGACTACAACGACCAGGGACCTGAAGAACCACGTGGCCAGCACGCTGCTCCTCGGCGAGATCACGGGTCAGCAGGGCCCGTGCGCAAGAAGATCGCCCACGAGTACAAGGAAGCCGTCGAGACCATCACCCACCGCATCGCCAAGGCCGGCAAGGCCAAGCCGAAGGTCTATGTCGAGTTCGGCAACAAGGGACCGAGCGAATACAGCTTCTCGTACGGCAAGAACATGTGGGGTCCGATGATCACCACCGCCGGCGGCGAGAACATCGCAGCGCCGTTCGTGGAGTACTGGGGCCCGCTGAACCCCGAGCAGATCATCGCCTCCCGACCCGACGTCATCCTGATCTCCGGCACCGAGTCCAAGAAGAACCCCAACGCCATGCTGATGGGCGAAGGCGTGGACAAGGCCGAAGCGCAGAAACGCCTGGAAGGCTACGCCAAGCGTCCGGGCTGGGGCAGCCTGCCGGCCATCAAGGACAAGCGCATCTACGGCGTGTACCGGGCGCCTCGCGCAGCATCACCGACTACCCGTCGATCCAGTACATCGCCAAGGTGGCCTACCCCGAGCTGTTCAAGGACATCGATCCGCAGGCCAACTACATCAGCTTCTACAAGCGCTACCTGCCGGTCACGCCCAACGGCACGTTCTATACGGGCCTGAAAGACGCCAAGTGATCGCATGAACGCCCCTTCCCCTGCCAATCCGTCGGGGAAACTGCAGCAGGCTCTGGCCGTCCAGCGCCGGCGTGAATCTCGCCGGCTGCTCTGGATGGGCATCCTGCTGCTGGTTCTCCTGGGCACCGTGCTGGCCGATATCTTCACCGGCCCGTCACTGCTCCCCTTCCGGGAAGTCATCGACATCCTGATGCACCCGCCCTTCCCGGCGCTGGGCTTTGACCACCCTGATGCGGCCGACGGCCCTCGTCACCATCGTCTGGGACTTCCGGCTGCCGGTGGCGCTGATGGCCATCGTGGTCGGCGCAGCCCCTGGGCCTGGGTGGCGCCGAGATGCGGACGCTGCTGGACAACCCGCTGGCCAGCCCCACACGCTGGGCCTGGCGGCCGCGGCCGGTCTGGGCGCCGCACTCGGCCCGCATGCCGACGCCATCGGCATCTCCATCGATCCGCTGATCAGCGTGCCCCTGGGCGCATTCCTGATGTGCATGCTGGCCGCCTCGGTGCTGTTCGGCATTGCCATGTTCCGCCAGGTCAACGCCCAGACGCTGATCCTCGCGGGCATCGCACTGCTGTTCCTGTTCCAGTCGCTGATGTCCATGCTGCAGTTCATGTCGTCCCCCGAACTGAACCAGCAGATCATCTTCTGGCTGTTCGGCAGCCTGCAGCGCAGCTCCTGGTGGTCACTGGCCATCACCGGCACGGTCACCGTGGTGTGCACCATCCTGCTGATGGCCGATGCCTGGAAGCTGACCGCCCTGCGCCTGGGCGAGGCCCGTGCGCGCAGCCTGGGCGTGGACGTGGCCAAGCTGCGGCTCAAGACACTCGTCCTGGTCGCGCTGCTCACCTCCACCGCCATCAGCTTCGTCGGCGTCATCGGCTTCATCGGCCTGGTGGCCCCGCACATCGCCCGCATGCTGGTGGGCGAGGACCAGCGCTTCTTCATCCCGCTGTCCATGCTGTGCGGCGCCGTCATGCTGTCGGCTGCCTCGGTGCTGTCCAAGATCATCGTCCCCGGGGCGCTGTTCCCGGTCGGCGTGGTCACGGCCATCATCGGCGTGCCCTTCTTCTTCTGGCTGATCCTGGGATGGAGGCGCGGTCATGCTTGAAGTCGAGAACCTCCACCTGCACGCCGGCACACACCCGGTGGCCTGCGGCTACTCGGTGCAGTTCCACCCCGGCGAGGTCACGGCCATCATCGGCCCCAACGGCTGCGGCAAGACCAGCCTGATGCGCGCCCTCTTCGGCGAGGCTGCATCCCAGCGCCGGCCACATCCGCCTCAACGGTGACGACCAGCGCGAGCAGCGGCTGCCCGTCTGGCGCCAGCGCTTCGGCTACATGCCGCAGGACACCCGGCTGGACCTGGATCTCCACCCTGGAGGTGGTGATGCTGGGCCGACTGGACCGTCTGGGCATGCGGGTCGACGACGACACCGTGCTGGCGGCGCTGAACGCGCTGGAAGCCGTGGGCCTGCTGCACATTGCCGAGCGGCCCCATCTACGCGCTCAGCGGCGGCCAGCGGCAGATGGCGCTGTTTGCCCAGGTGCTGCTGCGCTCGCCCGAAGTGATGATGCTGGACGAACCGGTCAGCGCGCTGGACATGCGCTACCAGGTGGTGCTGATGGACCACCTGCACAAGCGAGACCCGCGCGCACAACTGGATCACCGTCACCATCCTGCACGACCTGAACCTGGCGGCGCAGTACGCCGACCGGCTGGTGGTGCTGGACAAGGGCAAGCTGCGGGCCTACGGGCCACCGGCCGAGGTCATCACGGCCGAGCTGATCCAGCGCCTGTACGACTGCCCGTGGACGTGCAGATCGACCGCTTCGGCCATCCGCACGTGCGCACCATCCGCTACCAGGCTGAAGACGACGCCGTGCCCCCGGCAGCCGCCCAGGTCACGGCCCGCGTCGCCAGCTGACTTTGCCCCTCAGCCCCCGTCCGGCAGACCCAGCGTCAGCCGGACGCCCGACCTCTCCCTGCCCGTGCATGCTGTACGGGCCCTCCTCACCGGAAACCCCGATCATGAAAAAGACCCTGACCGCCCTGGCCGCCTCTGCGGCACTGCTGATGCTGGCCAACCCCGCCCACGCCGCCGAGCACATCGTGAAGATGCTCAACAACGGCAAGGAAGGCGGCATGGTGTTCGAGCCCGCCTACCTCAAGGTCGACGTGGGCGACACCGTCATCTTCGAACCCACCAACTCGGGCCACCAGGTCCGTTCACTGGCCGTTCCCGAGGGCATCACCCCCTGGAAGAGCGAGCTGGACAAGCCCTTCACGCTGAAGGTGGACAAGGAAGGCTCTACTTCTATGACTGCCCCCCGCACCTGATGATGGCCATGATCGGCATCATCCAGGCGGGCAAGGCCACCAACCGCGAGGCCGTGGAAAAAGCCTTCAAGGCCAACCGCGGCCGCATGATGATGAACGGCAAGCGGGCCGACAAGCTGCTGGAAGCGATCCAGTAAGCCCGATCAGCGCCGCCGGGCCGGACGTGCCCGGTCCTGGCGCTCCCGGGCGGCTGCCCTCGGACGATCGTGCCTGGGACGGCCGTGCCTGAGACGACCCGTGCCTGGGACGGCCGTGCCTGGGGCGGCCGTGCCCTGGGATGGTCGGGCCTGGGGCGCACGATCCCGCCCACCCTGCCCCGACGTCTCCATCCACCAGCCCGACTGGGCGTCCTGCCCCAGCAGCTGCCACAGCACGGGCATGGCTTCCTGCAATTCGGCCGCCAGCGTGTAGGGCGGATTGATGACGAGACACCGCTGCCATAAAGCCCGTAACCATCCTCGGGCGGCGCGCCCACCTGCAGGCGCACATCCAGCCAGTCGGTCACGCCCGGCAGCCCGGGCAGCTGATCCAGCAGCAGCATCAGCTCGCGCCGACGCACCAGCGGATACCACAGCATCATCGTGCCCGTGGCAAAGCGCTCCATCGCCTCCATCAGTGTGCGACGTGCCTTCGCGTAGTCCCGCTTGTCCTCATAGGAGGGTCAATGACCACCAGCCCCCGACGCGAGACGGGCGGCAGCAGCGCCTTCAGCCCGGCAAAGCCATCCTCACCAAAGACCTGGACCTGCCGCCGGTGCGCGCCTCCAGGTTATCGTGCAGGACGCGGACCTCGGTCGGGTGCGCCTCGAAGCAGCGCAGGCGGTCCTGCGGGCGCATCAGCTGCAGCGCCAGCCAGGGCGAGCCCGGATACCAGCGGGGAAGCCGCCCCGTGGGCTGGGCCGCACGCCTGGCTGCAGGGCGGTTTGCACCGCCGGCGGACACCTCGGCCGCAACGGCGTCACCGGCTGCATCCCCCCGACGTCCTGCACCAGCCGATTCCCTACGTTGAGCCGCACGCTCCCGGGTGGCCTCTTCCTGCTCGGCGTCGAAGCGCGCCACCTCGTCACGATAATCGGCCAGCAGCGCCGGCAGCTTCCGGGCCTGCCACAATGCCTCGATGCCACTGCGGTATTCGGCGTTCTTGCGCGTCTGGGCGGCGTCCAGCCGGTAGCGCCCTGCACCGGCGTGCGTGTCGAAGACCCAGAACGACTTGTCCTTCAGGGCCAGGTGGCGCAGGATGGCCACCAGGATGGCGTGTGAGCACATCGGCATGGTTGCCGACATGAAAGGCGTGGCGATAACTGAACATGGGCGCGGCGATCCGGAAAGGGACGACGAGCTCGTCGGCCCCCAATGATCGCACGGGCGTCACTGCTCGTCTTCGGGCTTCACGATGGTTCGCACGCGCTTGTGACGGACGACCACCACACCGGCAGGCGGTGCCGCGGGGCGGCGGGGCGCCACGCCCGGGCGCGATGCCGTGAGCCGGGAGCCCTCAATGCGGCCACCGGCCTCGCGGTTGATCTCGACGCGCGGACGCGCGGGGCTTTCGATAGCCGGCTGGCGCCAGGGTACGCATCGGCGCCCCTTCGCCCTCCGGACGACGGGACTGATCCACGCCATCGGCCCTGACGGACCACCGCGGGTCTGACATTGCCGCGCACCGGCTTGCGGCTGCTGGCCTTGGCACTTCCGCCGCGCTTGCGCACGCATCACGCTGCTGACCGCATGGTGATAGAGCGCCACATCGCCGCTGCGGGTCTGCAGCAGCAGCATGTTGGAATCAAAGGAGCGGATCTGCCCATGCAGGCAGGTGCCGGTAACCAGATAGACATCCACCCAGGTGCGCGCCCGGCGCAGGCTGTTGAGCGTGGAGAACTGCTGGTTGATCAGGGGCGAATCCGAAGACGGCCCCTCGGCCGTTCCGGACGGGGACTGGCTGGATGAAGGCGCCGCCTCTTCGGCGGCCGTCGTGGCCTGCGCGACCGGCTCCGGTGCTGCCGATTCCGCGTTCAGTTCGGCTGCATCACTTCCGCTCATAGACTTCCTCCATCGATCAATATCACATGCGGGATTATTCCTTCATTATCAGCCCGATCCGTGCCACAGGGCAAACCCCAACCCCTCGTATCCCACGATTTGCCGCGAGGCGCTTTCTTTCGGCAACATTTCGCACCATCGGGACAACATCCTGCCCTTCGCGTCATCCCTGGTGGCACGCCATGCCGGGACTATCCATCGTCATCTGCGGGAAACCAGCCCTGCCCGGAGCGGCCCGCCTGCTAAGCTCACGAAAACGCATCGCAGTACATACAGGAGACCCGCCATGACCCCCAATCCCATCGATGACCCCACCCTGATTTGCCGAATCGCCCCTCACCGGCAAGCTGCGCGCCGTCATCAACCTGGGCAATGCCGTGCTGGCGCGGCAGCAGCCCGGACAGCGACGAGACCCGCCGGCGTGTCGGTCGACCTGGCGCGTGCCTTCGCCCGCCCTGCTGGGTCTGGAACTGGAACTGATCCCCGTGAAAGTGGCGCCGAGGCCGTGGCCGCCGTCACCGAGGAACGGGCCGAGCAAAGGCTGCTTCGCCCATCGACCCGGGCCGTGGCGCTGGCATTGCCTTCACCGCCCCACGTGCTCATCGAAGGCGCCTACCTGGTGCGCAACGACTCACCGCTCACCGACAACGCCCAGGTCGACGCGCCCGGCCGCGACATCGTGGTCGGCAAGGGCAGCGCCTGATCTCTACCTCAGCCGCCATCCAGCATGCCAGCCTGGTGCGCGCGGCATCGTCCCAGGCCGTGGTCGACACCTTCCCTGTCAGGCAACCACCGGGTGGCCGCCGGCGTGCGCCAGCAGCTGGAAGCCGACGCCGCCCGTGTGCCCGAGCTGCGCCTGCCCGGCCGCTTCATGGTCATCGAACAGGCCATGGGCCTGCCCCGCAACCGCAGCGCGCCCGTGCCCGAAGCCCTGCTGCGCAGCTTCGTCGAGCACGCCAGAGGCCAGTGGCGAAGTGGCGGCCGCCCTGCAGCGCAACCACGTCCAGGGCGTCTCCGTGGCGCCACCGGCCCGCGGCTGAAGCCCCGTCGGATCCACCGCCGCCATCGCCCTGTCACCGGCCCCTCCCCCAAGCCTCGTCCTCAACATCCTGTCATCTGCATCTCAAGGCGGGAGGCGGAGGCGGAGGCGGAGGCGGATGGCAGGGATGCCGGTGTCAGGCATGGCTGACACAAAAATCGAACAGATCCATGCCCCTGGTTGCCGCCAATTGACAGCCGGCCGGGGCAGCAGGCATGCTTCGCGCCGGACGGTTCCATTCGGCAAAAACCCGATGTACCATCGCCATTCATCAAGAATGGCCAATTTGCGCATACCATTGAGGGTTTTTACCGAAAACGGCCTCACCGACGGGCTGGGCCCCTGCCCGGTCGGCCCCTTCACAGGCCATCCCGCACGCCGCGCCCGTCCCAAGGACCGACATGACCGAGTTCGTTCCCCAAAACAGCTACACCAAAGAAGAACTGATCGCTCGCGGCAGGGATAGCTGTTCGGCCCCGGCAATGCCCGGCTGCCCTGCCCAACATGCTGATGGTCGACCGCATCAGTCGAGATCAACCGCGACGGCGGCAAGTACGGCCGCGGCGAGATCATCGCCGAGCTGGACATCACCCCCGACCTGTGGTTCTTCGGCTGCCACTGAAAGCGACCCCGTCATGCCGGGCTGTCTGGGCCTGGATGCCATGTGGCAGCTGGTCGGCTTCTTCCTGGGCTGGACCGGTGCCCCGGCCAGGCCGTGCCCTGGGTTGCGGCGAGGTCAAGTTCAGTGGCCAGGTGCTGCCCAAGCACCGCAAGATCACCCTATCACATCCACATGAAGCGCGTGATGAACAGCAAGCTGGTGCTGGAGCATCGCCGATGCAGAGATGAGCGTGGACGGCCGCAAGATCTCACGAAGGCAACGGTCTGCGCGTGGGTTCTGTTCACCAGCTACGGACGACTTCTGGAACTCCGTGCCGAGGAACCCCGCCCATCGCCCGTCACGCAAGCATCCGGGAGCCAAAACATGAAACGAGTCGTCGTCACCGGTATAGGCATCGTCTCCAGTCTGGGCAACAACTGCCAGGAGGTCCTGGCATCGTTGCGGGCACTGAAGTCGGGCATCACCTTCGACCCTCGTCTGTCGGGACATGGGGCTGCGCTCCCAGGTTGCCGGCAACATTGCCCCTCGATCCCCAGGAGCACATCGATCGCAAGATCCTGCGCTTCATGGGACCGGCAGCCGCCTACTCCTACATCGCCCTGCAGGAGGCCATCGCCCAGTCCGGGCTCACCCCCGAACAGGTGTCCAACCTGCGCACCGGCATCGTCGCCGGCGAGCGGCGGCGCCTCGTCGTCGTCGCAGGTGGAGCTGGCCGACGTGCTGCGGGCCAGCGGCATCAAGCGCGTGGGCCCCTACGGCGTCACCAAGTGCATGGGCTCCACCGTCTCGGCCTGCCTGGCCACGCCCTTCCAGATCAAGGGCGTCAACTACTCCATCAGCTCGGCCTGTTCCACCAGCGCCCACTGCATCGGCAACGCTGCCGAGCTCATCCAGCTGGGCAAGCAGGACATCGCGTCTTTGCCGGTGGCGGCGAAGAAGTCTCGTGGCAGATGAGCATGCTCTTCGACGGCATGGGCGCCATGTCCTCGCGCTACAACGACACCCCGGAACTGGCCAGCCGCGCCTACGACGCCGACCGTGACGGTTTCGTCATCTCCGGCGGCGGCAGCATGCTGGTGCTGGAAGAGTACGAGCACGCCAAGGCCCGTGGTGCCAACATCCCGTGCGGAGCTCACCGGCTATGGCGCCACCTCCGATGGCTACGACATGGTCCAGCCCTCCGGCGGCGCAGTGCGCTGCATGCAGATGGCCCTGGCCCAGCACGGCGGCAAGATCGACTACATCAACGCCCACGGCACCTCCACCCCGGTGGGGGACACCCGGGAGCTGGAAGCGATCCGCACCACCTTCTCCAACGGCGACATCCCGCTCATCAGCTCCACCAAGTCGCTATCGGCCATGCGCCCTGGGGCCGCCGGCTCCAACGAGAGCCATCTACTCCATCCTGATGATGCAGGACGGCTTCGTCTGCGGCAGCGCCAACATCCAGAAGCTCGACGAGAAGGCCGAGGGCATGCCCATCCTGCGCGAGAACCGCGACATGAAGCTCGACGCCATCATGTCCAACAGCTTCGGTTTCGGCGGCACCACCACCCTCATCTTCAGCCGGGTCTGACCCGCCGGGGTCGGGCCCCAGGTTTCTCCCTCGGTCCCCGCCGCTGCCGGGATGGCGGCCGACCGGGCTATCACTGTCATCCCTCAGGAGAATCTCTAAATGGCTTACACCCCTGCCCAAGCTAGCATACCTACGACGCGCTCGAGCCGCACATCGACAGCGCAGACGATGAAATCCACCATACCAAGCATCACCAGACCTACGTCGATCAACCTGAACGCCGCCCTGGAAGGCGCCGGTCTGCCCACCGACGAGCCCTGTCGAGAAGCTGATCACCCGCTCTGGACAGCCTGCCGGAAGCCATCCGTGGCGCCGTGCGCAACAACGGTGGCGGCCACGCCAACCACGCTGTTCTGGACCGTCATGGCCCCCAACAAGGGTGGCAAGCCCACGAGCGCCCTGGCCAGCGCCATCGACCCGTAGACCTGGGCGGCTTCGACGCCTTCAGGGGACGCCTTCACCAGTGGCTGCCCTCACCCGCTTCGGCAGCGGCGGGCCTGGCTGTCGGTCAGCCCCGAAGGCAAGCTGGTGGTCGAAAGCTCAGCCAACCAGGACAGCCCGCTGATGGGCAGGCTGCTGGCGCCAGCGGCTAACGCCCCGTGCTGGGCCTGGACGTGTGGGAACACGCCCACTACCTGCACTACAGAACCGTCGCCCCGACTCATCGCGGCCTTCTGCAACGTCGTCAACTGGGACGAAGCGGCCCGTCGCTTCGACGCCGCCAGGCCTGATCCGGCCTGCCCGGCGGCGGGCGCCTCCTGCCGCCGCGGCCTCTGGGCGCAAGCCGCCCATCCCCCGGGCATCGGTTTCCCAATGCCCCACCAACCCGCCTTCCGGCGGGTTTTTTTTCGCCCTGACTTTTTTGCCCCGACGCCACGGACATGAAATGCCCTCATGAAACGCCTTCCATCAGGATTTTCAGCCCGACTGTCCAATACCAGTTGCGCGCCAATCACCAGGACAAATTCCGGCATCAATAAAACAGCAAAAGCAGGCACAACTGAAGAGCAAAAACATGGAAAACCAGAAGACCGGACAAAACAGCTCAGAAGGCATGAAACACAAGACAGAAAAGCCCCATCGATAAAAACAAGCACCATTCGCCCTGAAAACAAGCCGTTCATCCCAGGCATGACACCGCATGACGACATGCCGCCGCAGAACAACAAAACAGCCTGAAAGACAGAGCCCCAACAGAACGTCGCCACCTTCCGTCACCCCCATTTTCCATCGATCGATTACCCTCGAAAAAGCGTTCGCTTTCACGCTGAAAAACGGCCGCCGAAAATTCGGCTCCCTCAAGAGAAAAACCGACGACAATGAAAATCCGCTGGCCGAGGCCGGAAACGCATTGTCACCATCACGCGATCGTGACATCGGCATGAATGGTAGTTGCAAGCCCTCACTCACCCGACGATGAGCGATGCGGTTTCAAGGGCTCTCGCGGGCGGTTCACGTTCGGACAACCGCCCGTGTTCCTGCAGATCCGGAAAGCGCCATGGATTCGCCCCGGCAAAACCCTCAGGAGGACGGGCATACGGCAGGCGTGGCCCTGCACCCTGCACACAGAGGGCTCAGATGAGCGGCAATCAGAAACAGGTCAAGCGTTCCCGGAAGCAAACAGTCCGTGCAAAGCGGCACGCTCTGCGTTGGACAGCGCCACTGCTGGGGGTCTATGCACTGGGCGCCCCCCATGGCTGGGCCGACACACTGGACGCCACCGCGCTGGAATCCAACCGCACCGACCTGCAGCGCGCCATCCTGCCCACGGCACCGGCCGGAATCATGCGGGACATCGTGCCGGTCGAGCCGCTGAAGGACGGCATCGCCCGCATCACGGTCGAGGCGGACCGCAACGGCGTGCCCGCCGATGGTCAGGAGCCCCGTGAAGCTACGCATCCGCGCCTTCGACGCCGACAACCAGGGCGTCATGGGCGAGAGCTTCGTCAACGTCGAAGTCTCGGCCGGACGCCTGCAGCTGCCCGGAGCCAGGAGCGATGAGAAGGGCCTCTTTCCGGCTGATCTGAACCCGCTGGAACCTGGCATGCGCGTGGCGCTGACCAATGGCCACGCCGAGGTGCTGCTGCTGGCGCCCCCTACCCCGCGAGACCGTGGAACTGCGCGTCTCGGCTGGCCCCGTGCGTGTGGAGGCCAGATCGACTTCGTGCCCGAGCTGCGCGACATGATCGCCGCCGGCTTCGTCGAGGGCGTCATCTCGCTGCGCCGTGACCGCTCACTCCGACTGGACGAGGCACGTCCCAGTGACGTTTTCGAGGACCAGATCCAGAACTGGACACGCAACAGCAGCGGCGGCAGCGCACGGCCGGCGCCAGAGCGCGCTTGCTTCCTGAAGGGGCGAAAGTTCGCGGCGACATGCTGCTGACCATGGCCTACGACAGCGAACACCCGACAACAACCGGCTGTTCCGCGACCCTGGACCCCGAGCGCTGGTACCCCGTCTACGGCGACAGCTCGCTGGTGGGCTTCGACGCACAGGGCAACCCAGCCGCCTGTACGTGCGCCTGGACAAGGACCGCAACTACCTGCCATGGTAGACATCACCACCGGCAGCGGTTTCTCCGAACCCGCGCCAGCCAGGGGCAAAAGTCGCCCGCCTCCGAGAACCGTGACCTGGGCCGAGTATGAGACGCGCGCGCGACCGGCGTTCGTGGCCACATCGAGGGCAAGAAAGGCTCTTCGACAGCTTTGCAGCCCGACGGCCTGCGTCAGGTCGTCGAGGAATTCCCCGGCCGCGGCATCTCCGGCCTACACCGTCACCAACGCCGCCAACGCCGTGCTGGGCACCGAGCAGGTGGTGATGGTGGTGCCGACCGCCACGCCCCGGCGCATCCTGGAGACCAAGCCTCACCCGCTTCATCGACTACACCTTCGAGCCCTTCAGCGGCCGCATCGCGCTCAGCCGCCCCCGTACCGTCGCTGGACGAGAACCTGAACCCGGTCTCGCTGCGCATCACCCTACGAGGTGGACCAGGGTGGCCGCAAGTACTGGGTCTACGGTGCCAACGGCCAGTTCCAGCCCACCGAGGGCACGACATCGGTGCTGCCTGGGTGAAGGACCGCAACCCGCTGGCCCCCTTCGAGATGGGCAGCGCCAACGTGGGTGCCACCCTGGGTGAGAACGGCTGGGTCCGCGCCGAGATTGCCCGCACCCGCTCCAGCGCCGATTCAGTCAGCGGCCGTCGCTACAACCTCACCCCAACCAGACGTCCGCTGAAGTGGCCGGAAACGCCTGGCGTGCCGAAGCCGGATACGAAGGCGACAAGGGCGCCATCGGTGCCTGGTACGGCCAGAGGAGTATCGGCTTCAACAACCCGGCCTCCTCCTTTGCTGGCGGCCAGCGCCAGGCCGGCGTCGAGGCCCGCCGCGTGCTGCGCGACGCCGTTGCCCATTCACAGGACACCATGGGCGGCACGGCGACGACCACCGATGCCACCACGGTCAGCACCGATGCCCCTCGCCACGGGAGGAATCCAGCCACCAGGTCGGCGTGGCCGTCTCACACCGTGCGACTTCGTCACCGACCGCCAGACCGACGCTGAACGGACCCAGATCCAGGCCGGCGTGCAACTGGACCTGTCACCCCGGGTTCGCGTGGAAGTCGGTGCCAACCGCGTCGACGAACAGGCCGGCAACACCAGCCAGAATGGCCTGGTCACGGCCAGCAACCTCACGGCCCCCTATGGCATCGGCATCGTCGACCAGGGGCTTCGGCGGCGGCATGTAGCAGCAGGGCAACAACGCGCTGGACCCCATCCGCGGCGAGACGCTCCTACAACACCGGCGCCAGCTGGGCACCAGCCATGGCGGCAGCGTGGGCACGGGTCTGGCCGGCGTGCCGGTGGAATACACCGCCGCTCAACTGGGCCTGTCGGTCCTGGCCACCGACCGCTGCGCGCATCGGCGCCGAGGTGGAGCAGGACCGAACCACCGCGACACAAGCGCGCCGCCCTGGGCACCAGCTTCCGCCTGCAGGAGAAGACGCCTGTTCGGTCGCTACGAACTGGAACACCCGGCCTGTCCAGCGTGGCACCAGCGCCACCGTCACCGACCCGCAGACCGGCGCCCAGGTCGCCAGCCCCTACCGCAGCGATGCCTTCGTGTTCGGTCTGGACGACCGGATACATGGAAGATGGCACCCTCCACAGCGAATACCGCATGTATGACGCCGTCAGCGCCCGCCAGGCGCAGTGGGCCAACGGTATCCGCAACATCTGGCGCCTGTCGCCCGCCTGTCGCTGCAGACCGGCGCCGAGCACCTAGAAGGTCCTCGATGGCACCGACCGCAGCGCCACCGCCATCACCACCGGCATCCAGTGGCAGCTCCAGCAGCGCGGGCAGATCGCCAAACCGACCGGAATGGCGGACGCGTGGCCAGCGTGCCGCGGCGCCACCCGCCACGCACGCAGGCCGATCCGTACCTGTCCGGCTATGACGGCTGGCTGTCGACCTATCAGCCTGTCGCGCAAGCTCAACCGTGACTGGACGGCCCTGGTGCATAACTCACTATCTGCTGAACGATTTCGGCAGCACGTGCCGTCAAGCGCTACGAGAACCGCTTCCAGCTGGGCCGCCTATCGGGACACCGATAGCCAACCGGGTCAACACCCTGTTCCGCTACGAATACTGGCGACGGCGTGACCCGGTGCTGCAGGCCGCGGCCGACGCCAGCGCTCAGCCGCTGTCCGACGGCTACCTGAAGCACATTGCCAGCCTGGTCTCCGACTGGCATCCGGACCGCAACTGGTGGCTGACCGGACGCCTGGCCGGCAAGCGCCAGACCGACCACTTCTCCAGTGGCGACAGCCGCTTCCGCGCCTGGCTGGCCGGCGGCCGCGCCACCTACAGCCTGACTGAACGCTGGGATGTCAGCGCCCTCGCCTACCGGATGTGGAGCCCTCACCTCAGCAGTCAGAACGCCTTCGGCGCCGAACTGGGCTACCTGCTCACCTCCAACCTGTGGCTGTCGGGCGGCTACAACTGGGCCGGCTTCCGCGATTACGACCTGGCCGGCTCGGAATACACCAGCCGCGGCGCCTATCTGCGCCTGCGATTCAAGTTCGACGAGCGCCTCTTCCGCGGCGGCGACCCGAGCGTCAACGCACGCTGGATCGTTGATCTTGCGCAGCCAGACGCGGCTGCCCATGTTCTCCCCTGTCCCAGGATGCGGCGGGATCCTCGTCGCACCGAGAGTGATCCCGCCCATATCCACTTCCTCCCGGTGAATCCCACGATGCCCATCACCCGAGCGCCCTGTCCGACCGCAACCTTCGCCCCTCCCATCCCTCTCCCAGAAAAGCGCCCCTGACTGCCGCCCTGATGGCAGCTCTGGCGCTGGTGGTCGTGCCAGGCCATGCCGCCATCACGAACGTCGGCTATACGCTCTACCTCCGATGGCACGCCGGGATGGGACCCCACCGACGGTCCAGGCCTGGACAGCGGCCCGAAGAATGGCATCGTACGTACCCATGACGAGATCAACTATCAGGTTGCCATCTCCTATGCTGACGGCACGAAGGACGTACAGGTCGAACTGACCCTGCCAAGGGGCGCCGACGGTAAACCTCTGGCCGAATGGCCCTCCAGCGCCCCCACAACCTGCCTGCCGGGCAAGTCCAGCGTATCGGCCGATCGCCAGAAACTGATCTGTGCCGTGCCCGACTACACCGCCGGCACCAATTCGGCAACTTCACGGCCAAGGTTCTGGGCTCCAACCGGAACGGCGCCCAACTGCCCGCCCCACCCTGAAAGTGAACGGTACCGGACAGGTCGGGCTGACCTCCGCCAATCAGCCCCCTGCGCTCACCATCAGCGCGGCCCCCCACTACGATGTGCTGATCAACAGCAGCTACCAAGGAAGCCCCAAGGCCTACGGCTATCAGGGAGAAGGTGGCCCGAACGGCGAGGATGGCTTCTACCACCGCATGATGGTGGGGCTCTGTGGCGGAACCCCAATGGCAACGGCAAGAAAGGCGTCGAACAGCTCGACCCCACCCGCCCCATCAAGGATCACCCTGGATGTCGGTGGCTATCCTCCTCGGTACGGCTGGACAACTGGCGCACGAAAGACAACTACAGCCGCGAAAAACCCTGCCCCAGGCCAGCTTCGGCGACGGCTGCGGCGGTATCTGGCAGAGGCGACCCAGCCTTCTGGCGGGCGAAGGCATCAACGCTCACCAGCGCGTGGGCGACACGGGTGCAAGAAGCACGGAGAACTGGATTGTCGCCAACGGTGGGGACTGCGCGAAGCCGTGCCTACCGCCGATGGCCTGCCGGACAACCAGACCGTCAAGATCCGTCTCACTGGCGTGGACACCACGCCGACTCGCACCCCGATCGTGACACGCAGCGGCGAGTCCATTCCATCCGACGAATACTGGGTGGCCAACAAGATCGTGGTGTTCTGGACCGATCTGAACCAATACCCAGCCGGGACCCCGGTAAATCACCGGCTGTCCCTGCGTGACTTCAGCGCGACATCCATCAGTGGTCAGGCCGCCACCAATGGTCGTACTCGGAACGATCGTTCGACTATCAGATCACCAACCAGATGTCGGGCTATGTCAGCAAGGTCTACAGCCCCGACCTGACCTTGCCCTTGCCCGTGGGCACTTCACAAGACCCCAGCTATACCGGAGACTCCATCGTCGATTACGCGGCCCACGGCCAGCACGTGCAGAGCCGGGTGGTCTTCATCAATCAGGGCAGCGTCGCCTATCAGAACCTGTCACTGTGCGACATCATCGACCGCACCGTCTTCGATCCGGGCCAGAACTTCAGGGCCGAGTTCGAGAGCCAGGGCACTCAGCCCCGCGTCCAGTATGGTGTGCGCACCGCAGGCTACACCTTTGCCAGCACCGACAGCGCCCCAGGACCACGGATCAACCAGAACTCCGGTGCAGGCACATCGGAATACGCACTGGACAACTGCTCCGGCCCCGGCATCACCTGGTATGACACCATCGCCCAGGCCGAGGCAGCCGGCGGCGTGACCTATGTCCGTGGAGGCGTGGACAGCCTGCCCGGCGGCAAGAACATCACCCTGCGCATCTTCGGCATGCGGGTACGCAAGACCTGGGCCGAGACCGTCACGGTCCAGACCCCGACCCTTTCGGTACACCAGAAAGGCACCGAGATTGCCGAGGGCACGGTCGTTCGAAACCGTGCCGTGGTGAGCGCCAGCAACGTGGATGCCGCCACCCTGAAGGCAATGACCGCCCAATTGCGCGACCACCTGCAGGTCACCAAGGCGCGCACCACCACCCGCATCACCAAGAAGATCATCGAGGCGGCCAACGCCACCCGAGCCCGTGGCTTCCGGCACCACACTCACCTTCCAGCTGCAGCCGCGCTACGCTCACCGTGCTGCCGCCCTACCCGGCACCGTCACCGTCACTGACGTGCTGCCGCGCGGCATGCGCTATGTGCCCACCAGCGGACGCATGGGCGGCCGGCCCGTCGAACCTGTGGTGGAAGAAACACCCCTCGCAGGGTCTCACCCGCCTGACCTGGACCTACACGGATGTCACCCCGCACGTGGGCGGTGACATGGAAGGCGGCGCCTTCCTGCCCGACATCACCTTCCGCGCACGCCTGGCGCTGACGCTGCGCAATGGCGCCACCCTGCGCAACCTGGCCGTGGCCAGCGGCGGTGCAACCGATGCCGACGCGGACTGCGAGTTCGATACCGCCAGCGGCGGCTTCAAGGCCTGCGCCAAGTCGGCCGAGGCCTCCGTCACCATCGACACGCCCCCCGGCTTCGTCCTGCAAAAGAGTGTCTCCAAGGAGGAGATCGAGCCGGGCGAACCCTTCCACTACGACATCGCCTTCTATGCCCTGGGCCAGACGCTTCGGCAGATCGACATCCCCGACGTGATCGACATCCTGCCCTTCGTGGGCGATGGCACGGCCGATGCCGCGCGCTCGTTCAATGGCCGCAACCCGGCCTCGCGCTTCGATGCCGGTGCCTACCACCTGCAGGCCGTCGAGCCCCCGGCCATCGACCCGGGCATGCGCATCTACTACACCAACCGTGCGCCTGCCGAGATCCACAACGACGCGCGTGACGCCAGCAACACCATGCCCGGTGGCGGCACCCGCTGGTGCCAGGCATCCGAGTTCGCCAGGCCGGCTGCCCGGCCAGCATCGACCAGACCACGGCCATCCCGCACCCAGGCCACGATCACGCGCCTGGGCTCGGGCGAGCCCTACGAGGTCCGCGTCCGGATGACGAGCGATCCGCTCATCGCCCAGCCCGGCGACATCTTTTGCTCAACCACGCCGGTGCCCGCCCCTCAATCCGAGCAGCCACCGCTCTACACACTATTCCGGCACCGACCTGAACGTGCGCATCCGCACGCAGCCGCTCAACAGCCTGGCCGGCCGGCTCTACATCGACGGCCACCAGGACGGCACCTTCAACCATGACGATGCCGCCCTGCCCAACCAGTGCGTTCTCCTGCAGGGGCAGGATGCCCAGGGACGAGCCGTCACGCTCTCGACCCGAACCAATGCCCAGGGCGAATACGGCTTTGCCATGGGCGCGGCCAACACCGTGTTTGCCAGTGCGGACTGCAGCGGCACGGCGCTCGTGCGCTTTGCCGGGGTGCCCAGCGGTACCTACACGCTCTCGTGTCACGGCCAACAGTGCAGACAGCCTGCCGGGGGCAGCCCGTGCCGGTGCGCAGGGCGGCCAGCCCGCCACCGACGGCCGCAGCATTGCCAGCGTCACGCTGACGGGTGACCAGAATGCCACCGGCTACGACTTCACCGAAGCACGCCAGAAACCCCGGCTCTCGCTGCTGGCCAGCGTCGACAACACCCATGGCGGCAAGGCCCAGCTGGGCGAGATCGAGCTGACGGCCAAGGGACCGGGCAATCCGGCCGTCACGCTCCAGGGCACCAGCGGCAGCACCCCGGTCACCCGTACCGAGGTGGGACCCGGCACCTATGCGCCCTGTCCTCCCGGCCCTGGCGGGCTATCGCCGTCAGCGCCTGGGCAGTGCGTGGTCAATGGCCAGGCCCCGGTCGATGGCGCCAGCGTCGCCTCGCCTGGGGCGATGAGGCCACCTGTTCCCGTGCGCTATGCCGGTCGGGCGAGCCGCAGCTCACGCTGGTGGGTCAGGTGACCAACAACCACGGCGGCAAGCTGGGCGTGCATGACGTGCGCCTGTCGGCTCAGCACGACAAGGACACCGACCCCACCCTCCACGGTGTCACGGGCGAGGCTGCCGTCTCTCAAGGCAACGTCGCGCCGGAACCTGACGCTTGCGCCGGAGCTGCCCAACTACCGCCATGGCGACTGGCGCTGTGTCATCACCACCGGGCACGGTGCGTCGGTGAGACCACGACCGCCACGGGTGCCACCCTGGCGCTGGACTCGACCAGAAGGCCACCTGCACCCTGGCCTACGAGGATCTGCCGCGGGCCAGGAATCGCGCCTCACACTGGTGAGCGTGGTCAACAACCGCCATGGCGGCACGGCCACGGCAGACAGCGTCCCGCTGTCGGCCAGCCACTATGAGGCCGCCACCTCCCGCACGGTCACCGTCTCGGGCAACAGCGGCAGCAGCGCGTCACCCAGGCCGATGTCGTGACCGGGGACTGGACACTCGGCCCCCACCCTGCCCCAGTACTGGCACAGTGACTGGCAGTGCAGCATCGACGGGGCACGCGCCACCCGCATCGCCAACGGGACCGCCAAGGCCGGTCTGGCCAGCAGCCTGAACCTGCAAAGCGGGCCAGGCCGCCGTCTGCACCATCGTCTACGAGGACAGCGCACCGGCGCGGCTCACGCTCGTCAACACCGTCACCAACGTGCTGAGCGGGCACCGCCCAGGCCGAGGATCTTCGCTCTCGGCCGATGGCCGCATCCTCGTGGATGGCCGCAGCGGCCAGCCCGCCGTGACCCAGTGGAAGTGCCGGCCGGCGCCTCACACGCTGGCAGCCAGCACCCCTGCCCGGCTACTGGCCAGCACCCGGAGCTGCACGAACGCCAGCGGCCAGGCGGTGAACCTGGCCAACAGCAAGCTCTGCTGCGAAAGCCATGACGATGTCACCTGCCGCGCGCATCACGTGGACCAGCGAGTGAGCCTGACGCTGGCGCTGGACATCAGCAACAGCCATGGTGGCACGGGCACGCTCGGCCCAGCATGCAGGTCTCGGCCAGCGGCGGACAACATCCAGGGTGTCACCGGCAGCCGCCCGTGACGCTGGCCGGGGTGCGCCCGCGGTGTTCTACGAGCTGCAGGAAGCGAGCCAGCTCGGCTACCAGACGGGCAAGTGGGTCTGCAACGGCGGCTCGCCTCGTGCGGCAACACCTGACGCTGGCCAACCAGCAGAACGTCACCCGCCGGCTGAACTGAAGGACATCCGCCCGCTGAAGCTGGCCAAGGCCGTCGAGGCAGTGCACGCCTCGTGGCCGGCACCGCCAACGAGTGTGACGTGGCCCTACACCCTCACCGTCAGCCAGAGGCGGGTCGCCGCGCGTTCACGACCTCGTCGACGCCCCTGCCTTCGACAGCGACGTCGAGATCGTCAGCGCCACCGTCCTGCGCAACGACCAGGCCCTGAACGTGACGCTTCGGCTGTCACGGGTAACGCCGGGCTCGCCAGCAATGGCCGCCAGCCACCCAGCAGTCGCTGGGCTCATCGGTGCCTCGGATGTACCGCATGACGTTCCGCGTGCGCGTGCCCTTCGAGGGCAGCACCGCCAAACGACCGCTGCCAGGCAGCGGTGACGGTGCGGGCCATGGCTCTTCAACGCCGCCACCCCTCACCCGCCAGCAGGGGCGGACAGGCCAGCGGCGAGCCGCCTCGGCCCAGGCCTGCCTCGACACGCCCCAGCCGGTGGCCGTGACCACGCCTCCATCGACAAGACCAGCGCCAGCCGCTCGGTCGAGGTGGGCGACTCATCACCCATCAGCTGCGCATCCGCAACAACGGCAAGTCCCCTGCCCTGTCGCCGAGAGTGGTCGACCGCCTGCCGCGCGGTTTCCGCTTCGAGCCCGGCTCGGTGCGCATCGCCAACGCCCGCGCCACCCAGTGCAGATGCAGGGCGATCGAGCTGCACATCACGCTGGATCGCGGCGGGCCCCGGCACCACCCAGGCCGGGCCAGGGCGCCAGCAGCAGTGATGTGACCATCACCTACCGTCTGCGCGCGGGGTCGGGCTCTCAACAGGGTGACGGCATCAACCGCGCCCACGTGCAGTGTCTGGGCCGTGATGGCACAAGCCGCAGCTCGTGCTCGAACGAGTCCCGCTGGAAGGTGCGCGTCACCGGCGGCATCTTCTCCGACGAGGCCTGCGTCGCCGGCCAGATCTACGTGGACTGCAACGGCAACAGTGAAGGACCGCGAGGACTGGGCATCGGGCGGCGCCTGTACCTGAAAACGGCACCTGGATCGTCTCCGACGAACAGGGCAAGTACAGCCACCGGGTCTGCGTGCGCGCACCCACGTGCTCAAGGTCGATGAGCGCACGCTGCCCGCAAGAGCCGGCTCGTGACCAGCAGCGCCCAGAACGTGGGCGATGCAGCCTCTTCATCGATGCCAAGAAGGGCATGCTGCACCGCGCCGACTTCATCGAGGGGCTCGTGCAGCGCCACCGTCATCGAGCAGGTCAAGGCGCGTCAGGCCCAGGGCGCCAACGTGAGCGTGCAGATGAACCGGTCAGCCGGGGCTGAGCTTTTGACAGCAAGCGCGGCATCCCGGCACGGCCGCGCCAGCAAGGCACTGATGGTGCCAACCAGCTGATGGCGAAGACGCGGCACTGAGACGCGAGACTGAGCATGACCGCGCCGGGCGCGGACCCCAAGGTCCGCCCCGGCGCGTTTCATTGGAATCGCTCTGATCACGGTCTGGTCCGCCCTCATCCAGCGGGACCGATTCTTCATCGGCCAGGGCGTCTGCCCCTCCCCGCGTGCGCCCCCTGCACCACGGGTCCCCTGCCTCACCGCCCCCTTCCTCACCGCCCCTTGCCCAGCCGCCCTCCTGCCCAACCGCCCCTGCCTGCGGGCGGCGTCCCGGCTGCAGCATACTAGGCATCCTCCCCTCAGGACACCACCATGCACCATCAAGTCCCGTGCCGCCGTTGCCTTTGCCGCCGGCCAGCCCCTGCAGATCGTCGAGATCGATGTCGAACCGCCCCGCAAGGGCGAAGTACTGGTGCGCATCACCCATACCGGGGTCTGTCATACCGATGCCTTCACCCTGTCCGGTGACGATCCGGAAGGCCTCTTTCCCGTCGTGCTGGGCCATGAGGCGCCGGCATCGTGGAAGCATCGGGCGAAGGCGTCACTCCGTGAAGCCCGGCGATCACGTCATTCCGCTCTACACCGCCGAATGCGGCGAGTGCCTGTTCTGCAAGAGCAACAAGACCAACCTCTGCACCTCGGTGCGCGCCACCCAGGGCAAGGGCGTGATGCCCGACGGCACCACGCGCTTCTCGTACAACGGCCAGCCGCTCTACCACTACATGGGCTGCTCCACCTTCAGCGAATACACCGTGGTGGCCGAGGTCTCGCTGGCCAGGATCAGCCGCAGGCCAACCCCCGAGCACGTCTGTCTGCTGGGCTGCGGCGTCACCACCGGCATCGGCGCCGTGCACAACACCGCCGGCGCGCAGGCTGGTGACTCGGTGGCCGTCTGCTGGGCGGCATCGGCCTGGCCGTCATCAGGGTGCACGGCAGGCCAAGGCCGGGCGCATCATCGCCATCGACACCAGCCCCTGACAAGTTCCCGCTGGCCCGGCGAGTTCGGCGCCACCGACTGCGTGAACCCGAAGGGACCACGACAAGCCCATCCAGCAGGTACTCATCGAGATGACCGGCTGGGGCGTGACCACACCTTCGAGTGCATCGGCAACGTCAACGTCATGCGCGCCGCGCTGAAGCAGCCCACCGCGGCTGGGGCCAGTCGGTGATCATCGGCGTGCGGCGCAGGAGGAAATTCCACCCGCCCCTTCCAGCTGGTCACCGGCCGCTGGCTGGGCACCGCTTTGTGGCGTGAAGGGCCACACGCAGCCGCCCGGCATGGTGGAAGATGCCATGCACGGCAAGATCGACCTGGCTCCTCTTCGACTAGACATCACGCCGCTGGACGACATCACGACGCCTTCACGCTGATGCACGAAGGCAAGTCGATCCCGCAGCGTGGTGCACTACGAGCGCCCTTCCTGTACGACCGGCCGACACAACTGGCCGGGCGACGGCACAGCCCTCAGGACCATGCCTTTGCCGGCTCCGGGGCTGTGCCGTCGGCCGGCCCTACTGGACACGAAACGATGAAAACAACCTCGAACAGCACGCCTGGCTTTGGCGGCCGCCAGGAAGTCTGGCAGCACCCTCCTCCACCGCGCGCGCTGCCATGAACGTGGGCGTCTCACCTGCGCCGCAGCGCGCTGGCCGGCGAGAAATGCCCCGTGCCCTCACTGGCTTTCGGGCCTGACCTGCACCGAGCAGAACTTCATCACCGCGCCGGTGCCCAGCAGCATGCCGCCCGGCACGGCCTCATCCTGGTGGCCCCCGACACCAGCCCGCGCGGCAAGGACGTGCCGATGACGAAGCTACGACCTGGGCCAGGGCGCCGGCTTCACGTGAACGCCACCCAGGCCCCTGGGCTGATCACTACCGGATGTACGATCACGTGGTGGACGAGCTGCTGGCGCCTTGGGAAGCCCACTTCCGGCCAGCGACGTGCGCAGCATCCTGGTCATTCGATGGGCGGGCATGGCGCACTTGTCGTGGCCTTGCGCAATCCCGAGCGCTACCGCCGTGTCTCGGCTTTCGCCCCCATCGTGGCCCCTTCGCAGGTGCCCTGGGGCCAGAAGGTTCTGGGCGCCTACCTGGGCAACGATCCGCAGACCTGAAGGCCTGGGACAGCGTGGAACTGGTCAAGGCGCTGGCCGCCGATCAAGGCGGCGCCAGCATCCGCCCGCCCATCCTCATCGATCAGGGCGGTGAGGACGCCTTTCTGCACGAGCAGCTGCGCCCCGAACTGCTGGAGGCCGCCTGCGCCGCTGCCCGGCACCCGCTGGAGCTGCGTCTGCAACCCGGCTACGACCACAGCTACTACCATCGCCAGCTTCATCGGCGAGCACATCGTGAGTCATGCGTGAGGCGCTGCAGGAAGCGCCGTAAGCAGCAAAGCCTTCATGCGTGGCGCGCGTCCCTGCCGCCAGCGTGAGTAACCAGCCCGGGCGGCAGGCAGCACCACATGCCCGCCTGACCCTGGCAACCAGATTTGTCTGCTTCAGCTCACCGGATCGTCCAGCCTCGATGTCCAGCGAGCGGCTGCTGTGGGTCAGATACCCCAGCGCGATGAAGTCCACACCCGTTGCCGCCACGCGGTGAATGCGCTCGACCGTGATGCCGCCGGATGCCTCGGTGCGTGCCCGGCCCCGGCACATCGCCACGGCCTGCACCAGCATCTCGTCATCCATGTTGTCGAGCAGCACCAGATCGGCACCCGCCTCCAGTGCCTCTTCCAGCTGACCCAGCGTGTCCACCTCCACTTCCAGCGGGATGAGGTGGCCGGCAGCCCTGCCGGGCGCGCCGGAGGGTCTGCGCCAGGCTGCCGGAATGCACCAGGTGGTTGTCCTTGATCAGGATGGCGTCATCCAGCCCCATGCGGTGATTGCAGCCCCCGCCAGCACGCACCGCGTATTTCTGAAGGACGCGCAGCCCGGGCAGGGTCTTGCGCGTGCAGGTGATGCGCGCGGCCGTGCCCTCGGTCTGCGCCACGGCGGCAGCCGTCAGGGTGGCGATGCCGCTCAGATGCGTCATGAAATTCAGGGCCGTGCGCTCGGCCGACAGCAGCGAACGCACCGGCCCCCGCACGCGCCAGCACCTGCCCGGGCCGTACCCGCTGCCCGTCCTGCGCCCGGGCCTGGAAATGTCACGGCCGGATCGAACGGTGAAAGGCCAGGCGGGCCAGGTCCAGCCTGGCCACCACGCCCGGCTCACGGCTGGTCACATCGAAACAGGCCGTGGCCGAAGGCGGATGACGGCGGCCGACGTGATGTCGCCACGCCGCCCCAGGTCCTCGGCCAGCGCCTGCCGCACGAACGGCTCCAGCACGACATCGGGCAACGGGAACGGCACGCCGCCAAGGTCGGCCGGACCGGACGGTGAGGCATCCATACCCTGCGCGCCGGCCCCGGAAATTCCGGTACTCGGGCCCGGCATGGGCCGCGTATTCGATGCAGATTCCGACGACATCCTGTAATCTCCTTGTTGTTGAATTCTGCAGATGTCACGACGCGCGCTCAGCCCTTTTCCGAACGAGAGCCGCGTGCCCGAGATGAGGCTTTCGGACAGCACGCCTCGTGAAAGCGATACAGACGGGCCGGACGGCCGCGCGAGGTCGCCGTGCTCTGGTCGACCGGCTTCAGCAGCCCCTGATGCAGGACCTGACGGCGGAAATTCTGCTTGTGCAGCTCGCAGCCCACCAGCGCCTCCACGCTCTTTTGCAGCTGCAGCAGGCTGAAGCGCTCGGGCATCAGGTCGAAGATGACCGGCCGGTACTTGATCTTGGCACGCAGCCGCGACACGGCCGTGGCCAGCACGCGGCGATGATCGTGCTGCATGGCACGGCCTGTCAACGCCATGTCGAAGTCCGCCTGCGGATGCAGCGATTCGGGCACCAGACCTGCTTCATAGAGCAGCCTCGTAGCGCTGCAGCGTACGCCCTCCGACCACTCGCAGGGCGGCAGCCCCCACAGCAGGTCCACCCGGTTGCGGCGCTCCCCGCGCATGGCTGCCGTGTCGGCCTGTTCCACCCAGGCATCCAGCCGGGGCAGGATCACGCGGGCGATCCAGTCCCGCCGGCCATCACGCGCAGATCTTCCCACGGGAAATAGTCGTACCAGTCGAACCAGCGCGCATCCGGGCTCAGCTCCGTCTCGTTGGCCTCGCTCACCAGCCCCAGGTAGCTCACGTACAGCACCGGCAGCCCCTGTTCGTTGTGACGCCGGGTGTCCACGAAGGTGTAGAGCTGCTCCATCATAGCCCATCGGCTGCGCGGTCTGCTGTGCCACCCACAGCCGCACGCCCGACTGCAGCGAGCGATGCACGGGTGACAGCGGTCCCTGCGGCAGCATGGTGCCGTTGCCCACGGTCAATACACGGGCCTTGAAGTCCGTCACCGCAACCAGCACTCGTGACCAGCTCGACGATGCCTTGCGCCGTGCCGGTCTGTTCGAGAGAGGCATCCATCCAGCAGAAATCCGAAGGGGTTACGAAAATTCTACCCGCCCGAAAGGGTGATCGTTTGACAGGGACAATGAGACACTCCTATTATGCTCAACCTGAGCATAAGCTTGATGGCTTGAACCGTAGTTTCCGGAGTCCATGCCGTCCTGTACGCCGCTTTCGATGCAAGGGTCTGGTGTGCGAGCACGGCATGAAGCCCCCGGAACGGAAGGTCCGGCGTGCATCGCACCGCCGCTTCCTGTTGTGAACTGTCCGGCACAGCATGGATTGCGGTCGATGCCTGAGTTCCTGACCAATTATGCTCAAATTGAGCATAAAAGTGACGACCGGCAGACATTCCCGCCCCCACCAACCCTCACCCGCCCTGCTGTCCCGCACAGCCCGTAACCCTGCCCCCTACCGAGGAGGATCCCGACGATGATGGAAGTCCTGCACAGGGTTTTCGACTATGACCTGCCCGACGCGAAGGCCCCCACCACGGCCTGCAGCATCCGTCAGGCCTGGGCCAAGGTGCCCGATGCACTGGGCCCCGATGAAGCCAGGGCACTGAAGGGCCGCATCGCCGCCCTGCTGCGCGAACGCAATGCCGTGCTGGTGGCCCACTACTACGTGGATCCCGACATCCAGGATCTGGCCCTGGAAACCGGCGGCTGCGTGGGCGATTCGCTGGAGATGGCCCGATTCGGCGCCTCCCATCCGGCGCGGATGCTGGTGGTGGCCGGCGTGCGCTTCATGGGCGAAAGCGCCAAGATCCTCTGCCCGGACAAGACGGTGCTGATGCCGGATCTGGAAGCAGAATGCTCGCTGGACCTGGGCTGCCCCGAGGACGAGTTCTCGGCCTTCTGCGACCAGCATCCGGACCGGACGGTGGTGGTGTATGCCAACACCAGCGCCGCCGTGAAGGCGCGCCGACTGGGTCGTCACGTCGTCGGTGGCGCTGGAGATCGTCACCCACCCTCAAGGCGCAGGGAGAAAAGCTCATCTGGGGGCCGGACCGGCACCTGGGCGACTACATCCGTCGCCAGACCGGCGCCGACATGCTGCTGTGGCAGGGTTCGTGCATCGTGCACGACGAGTTCAAGGCCGAGGAGCTGCTGGCGCTGAAGGCCGAACACCCGGATGCCATCGTGCTGGTGCATCCGGAGTCACCGGCCAGCGTGGTGGAGATGGCCGATGTGGTGGGTTCCACCAGCAAGCTGCCTCAAGGCCGCGGTGGAACGCCCCGAACAGACCTTCATCGTGGCCACCGACCAGGGCATCCAGCACGAGATGCGCAAGCAAGCGCCTCACAAGACCTTCCTGGCGGCCCCCACGGCCGGTAACGGCGGGACCTGCAAGAGCTGCGCCTTCTGCCCCTGGATGGCCATGAACGGCCTGGTGGGCATCCACGAGGCGCTGCGCCACGGTCACAACGAGATCCTGCTGGACAGTGCGCTGGCCAGGCCGCCCGCAAGCCGCTGGAACGCATGCTGAACTTTGCCGAACAGCTCAAAGCGCCAGCAGGCCGCCAACGTCTTCAACGGGATGGGACCAGCATGAAACCGCGGAATGCCGACCACGACGTGATCATCGTGGGCAACGGGCTGGCAGCGCTGACGCTGGCGCTCTCGCTGCCGGAGAGCCTGCGCATCGCACTACCGTGCAAGTACCGGCTTGATGACAACGCCAGCAGTCGCGCCCAGGGGGTATCGCCGCCGTGCTGGACCGGCTTGACCGACTGGATGACCACGTGGCCGACACGCTGGTGGCCGGTGCCGGGCTGTGCGACGAGGCCGCGGTACGCGCCATCCTCTCGCAGGGACGGCCGCCATCGAATGGCTGATCGCCACGGGCGTGCCCTTCAGCCGCGCGGACAACGGCAGCCTGCACCTGACGCGCGAAGGCGGGCATGGCGCCAGCCGCATCGCCCACGTGGCCGACCACACCGGGCTCTCGATCATGCAGGCGCTCTACCGCGCCGTGGCCAGCCGCCCCAACATCCGTACAGCTGGAACAGACCATGGCCGTGGACCCTGCTGCAGGACGACGAGGATCGCTGCGTGGGCGTGCGCGTGCTGCACCAGGGCAGCTGCAGCCGATGCTGGGCCACGTCCGTCGTGCTGGCCAGCGGCGGTTGCGGTCAGGTCTATGCACGCACCACCACCCCGACCGCCCTGCACCGGCGACGCATTGCCATGGCCTTTCCGGGCCGGCTGCGCGGCTGCCAACATGGCCTTCATGCAGTTCCACCCCACCGGCTTCGCCGGGCATGCCGGACCTTCCCGCTTCCTGACGGGACATCGGTGCCGGCCTGTCCAATACCGACGGGCAGGAACCGATCTTCCTGATCTCCGAAGCCGTGCGCGGCGAAGGGGGCATACTGCGCAATGAAGCCGGCGAGCGCTTCATGCCCCGCTACGACGAGCGTGCCGAACTGGCTCCCCGCGACATCGTGGCCCGCGCCATTGCCGCCGAGATCGGCAAGCAGTCACTGCATCACGTCTGGCTGGACATCAGCCATCGGCCGCGCAGCTTCATCCTGGAGCACTTCCCCACCATCCATGCACATTGCCTGACGCACGGCATCGACATCACGCGCAGCCCGATCCCGGTCGGCCCGGTGCAGCACTACACCTGCGGCGGCATCGTCTGCGACACGGCCGGGCACACCCAGGTGGAGAACCTCTTCTGCCTAGGCGAAGCCGCCTGCACCGGCCTGCATGGCGCCAACCGGCTGGCCAGCAACTCGCTGCTGGAATGCGTGGTGATGGGCCGAAACGCCGCCCGGGCCATCGCAGACGGCGCCCGCTGGCATCATCCCGATGATCCGGGCCATGACGATGGTCTCGAAGCACGACATGGTTCAGGACGCTGCCTCCGCCCCCCGCGAGAACAACCGTGGCAGCGGCCGACCGAGGAGGCTTCCGCCCCCTTCGTGCAGCCTCGCGCCTGCCAGCAGGGTCGCCGACGAATCCGGCACCGCCCCTGCCGCCTTTCGATCGCCGCGGCCTGCAGGCGCTGGTCAGCCAGCACCTGGGCATCCTGCGCAGCACGCCGGGCCTGGCCCATGCCCATGCCGTGCTGACCGCCTGGCAGGCGCGCATTCAGCCCCCGTCAGCGTGTCCGGACACGAGGATCTCAACCTGCTCACCTGCGCGCGGATCATCGAGGCCAGCGCCCGACAGTGCCCGACCAGTATCGGCGCGCACTGCAACGTGGACCTGGCAGCCGCCCCACCCCGGCAGCCCCTACGGCGTACCGCCAGCAGCCGCCATCACAGCCCGGCGCGTGAACAGCGCCTTCACCTCCGGCTGATGGCTGATGGCCACTACACAGCGCCCCGGGCAGCGCCTGCTGAAGCAGCCGAACCATGGCGGCTGCGGACTGCGGGTCCAGCTGCCCGGTGGCCCTCGTCCAGAAAGAGCGCCTGCGGCCGCACCAGCAGCACCCGCGCCAGACTGATGCGCTGCTGCTCGCCGCCCGACAGCACCCGTCCCCAGTTCTGCACCTGGTCCAGGCTGTCCCTGCAGTCGTGCCAGCCCCACCTGGGCCAGCGCCGCCTTCAGCCGGTCGTCATCCCCATGTCCCCCACTGCGGGTAGCAGAGCACCGCCCGCAGTGAATCCTGCGGCAGATAGGGCCGCTGCGGCATCGAAGAGCACCCGTGCCGTGTCCAGACGAAAGCGTCCCTTCGTACCAGGGCCACAGCCCGGCCACAGTGCGCAGCAGCGTGGACTTGCCGATGCCGCTCTCTCCGATCGAGCAGCACCCACTCCCCTGCACTTGCCTCCAGGTTCACGTCCTGCAGTAGCGGGCGGCCGTCCGGCGTGCGCAGCGAAAGTCCTTCGATGCGCAGCAGGGGCGCGGTTCCGGCAGAGGCAACACCATGAGTGAATCCCCGCGTCCATGTCGTTTTCGGCCTGTGGTGCATCCAGTGCCGCCATCGCTCGCTCGAAGCCGTCCAGACGCTCCACCACGGCAGCCCACCTCGATCAGTTCACGGTAGGAATCGGTGAACCAGCCGAAGCCGTCCTGCACGCGCGTGAAGGCGGCGCGCGCCTTCATCATCTCGCCGAAGGTGATCTGCCGGCTCAGATACAGCGGCAGCGCAGCAAAGATGGGAATGAACAGGCTGATGCGCACATAGGCGGCCGAGAAGGTGGAGAGCTTGAACTCGCGGTTGATCAGCGCGCGCCAGTTGTCCCGGATGGCGGCATAACGCACCTGAGCCGACCGTACTCGGTACGCCTCGCCCCGGTAGAAAGCGATCTGCTCGGCATGGTCACGGATGCGCAGCAGCGTGGCACGATAGTCCGCCTCGCGGTGCTGGCGTTCCACGTTCAGCCCCTGCAGACGATGGCCGATCCAGTGCGCCAGCCCCTGTGCTCAGCACCGAACAGGCCAGTGCCACCCACACCAGATAGCCGTGCACCATCACGGTGATGCCGCCCACGCTGACCGGATGCACGCCCGAGGCCCCCACAGGATGGCCACGAAGGCGCTCAGCTTGGCCACGTTGTTGATGAACGAGAAGAACAGCGTGAGGCTCTTGTCGGCCAGCAGCCAGACGTCCTCGGCAATCCGCTGGTCGGGGTTGTCCGCCTCGTTGCGCAGCTGCAGCCGGTACTGACGGTGCCTTCCCAGCCAGCGGCGCTGCAGACCGGACGTGAGATGCGTGCGCCAGCGGAACATCAGCACCTTCTGCAGCCACTCCCGGCTGGCAATGCAGAGGGTGATCAGTGCCATGTAGATGGCGTATTCGACGATCAGTGACGGCATGTGGCTGCCGTCGAAGGCAGCCACGGCATCATAGAAGCGCTGATCCCAGTCCAGGATCCAGACACTGACGCGGACCGTGAAGAGCGTCAGACCAACGATGAACAGGAGCAGCAACCACTCGTCCAGCGGCGCCGGCTCAGCCAGAAAGGCCTCGCCAGGCGCCCGAAACCCGCCAGGGTCTTCAGAACTTCCACGATGTGCTGAGGATCACGGTACGCGGCTCTCCGTAGAAGTTGCCGTAGCCATGAGAACGGATGCCGTTGTTCTCGTAGTAGTACCGATCGGTGAGGTTGCGAACGATCAGGTTCACCGACAGGTCGGGGCTGACATCATACTGCACGTTGGCATCCCAGACCGTTGCCCCCTTGGCACGCACGTCCCATCCACTGCTGGTGCTGCTCTGCGTGCGCACGCCGGCACCCAATGTCCAGGCGTGGGCTTCACCCGGCAGCCGATAGTTGCCGTAGGCGCGCAGCATGTGGCGAGGCGTCTGCTTGTTGAACTCTTCGCCCCGGACGACGTTGCTGGCGCTGCCGGTGTATTCGCGCTTGTTGTAGGTGTAACCTGCGAACAGTTTCAGGCTGGGTGTGATGTCGCCGGAGATCTCGGCATCCAGCCCCTGGCTGCGCATGGTGAGCGGCACCCAGTAGAAGCGCCGGGTGCCATCGTTGAGCCGCTGACGGGAGTTGACGGCCGTGTTGTCCTGGTCCACCCGGAACAGCGCCACCGCCGTGTTCAGCCGACCGTCATGCCAGACGGATTTCAGCCGACCTCGTAGTTGCTGCCCACCGTGGCCGGCAGCGGCTTGCCGTCGGCACCCACGTTCGCGTTGTACCTGAAGACGCTGGAGTAGTTCAGGTAGAAGCTGTTGTTCGCGTTCAGGTCATACGTGATGCCCATGTGGCACGAAGCGTCCCTTTGGTCACGTCCACCAGCGTGGGCGTGCGCGTGTCGGCCTGCCCGTTGCGGGTGTTGTACAGGTAGGCATAGTCGCGGTGCCAGTGGCTGTAGCGCGTGCCCACCAGCACGTGCCAGTCATCGGCAGGGTTCAGGCGCACGCCGGCTGCCAGCCCGTGGGTCGTGAAATTGTTGTGGACGAAGGACTGGAAGTCGTAGACCGACCAGTTCGGCAGCGGCACCTCGTATCCGGTGAAGGTGTAGACATTGAAGCTGCGGTCGTCGGTATCTTCCGAACGGTCGCGGATGTCGAGCCGTTCACGGGTGTAGCTGTAGGTGGCAAAGGCCTCGTGCTGGCGCCCCAGGGCCTGGAAGGCACCGTTGATGTTGGCCTGGAAGGTGAGCTGGTTGCCGGCATGGTCGTAGCGCTGGATGCCATCCAGCGGCAGCATGCCATCTGCGGTGATGCCACCGCCCAGACTGCCGGAACCGGCCAGCGACGCATACTCCTGCACCGAGAACGTGCGCCGGTAATCGACCTTAACGTTCAGGTTCCAGTTGTCGTCCAGGTAATGGTCCAGCTCCACGAAGGCGTTCTGCTTGCGGTAGCGCCCTTCGTTCCAGCGCATGCCCAGGAAGGTGTCACGCGGCAGGCGCAGATCGCCGCCGGTGGCCGACAGCGGCAGGCCGTAGGGATCGGGCGTGTCCTTCTGGTTCTGCAGCAGACCGCCCAGCGTCACGCGGGTGCCATCCCCGAAGGTCTGGTCCAGCACCCCATAGAGCAGGCCGTTGTGGCCGTCCACGTCATCCTTGAAGGAACGGTCGCGCTCGGCCACCGCCACCACCCGGCCACGGATGGCCTCTCTCCTGGCTGAGTGTGCCCGAGACATCCCCCACACCCCGTACCGTGCCCCAGCGGTCCACCTGCACGTCCAGGCTGCGCTGCGTCTGGCGGGTGGGCTTTGCGCACGGCATTCAGCGCGCCGCCCGGCTCACCGGGGCCCTGCGTGAGGCCGGCACTGCCGCGCACCACCTCGATGCGCTCGTAGAGGGCCGGATCCAGCTGCTGCTTCGGATCCATGAACGGGTTGCTCGAGATGCCCGGCGCCCCGATGGTGGTGCCGATGCCGTCTTCCTGAAGCTGCTCCAGGTAGAAACCGCGTGACTGATAGACCGCTCGCGCTCCGTGGCGGGTGACGTTGACGCCGGTACTCCGGTTGAGCGCGTCCTCGATGGTGTGCACGCCCTGTGCCTTCATCTGCGTCTGCGTGATGACACTGACCGACTGCGGTGTCTCGCGCGGCGACAGCGCCAACCCCGTGGTGGTGCGCATCGACGAAGCGGTGAACGAATTCGTCTGGTTCATCCGCTGGATGCCGGTCACCACCACCGTACCCAGCTGCACCACGGGGCCGACGGATCAGCTTTCGTCGTGTCGTCGGCGGCTGCGGCAGGCAGCGCCGCCACCAGCGGCAGACAGGCCAGCCAGCGCGCCAGCGGCCGACGCCGCATTGATGTTCTTTCGGGGCTACCGGAACCGGGCCTTCGCCGCCGTGGCCTGCACGACGTTGCATTGTGTTGCGCTCTGTGTCCATGGAATCTCCCATCTCTTCTTGGTGTGAGACTAAGTAACATAAAGAGACGTTGCAACATAACGAAGTACCCTGCTCCGCTCATTGATGGCCATCAAGACGCCATCACCTCCGGCGCTCTCCTCATTGCCTCCCCCTTGGCAGTTCCCTGCTATCCCTTACCTCACGGGATCTGCCTTTCGCGTAATGCCGATACCACGTATGGACCATCACCAGCAGACAGAGGAACTGGACAGCAATGAATCCGATCAGGATTTCCCTGTTCAGCCTTTCGACATATCGGTCGTGCAGGCCTAGGCCGTGACTGTCCACCAGGGGGTCACCACGCATGTTCCTCACCTCCCAGACATGACCTTTCTGCTCGGGGAAACGCCTGCCAGAGTCCACCACGACCTGGACCTTCTGGCCAACGAAGAAGCGAGTGCCGGACGCGGGAACAATGAATGACGATGGGCCGGCATCTGATGGGTTCGGCACCACCTGAATCCTGACAAACCTTCCCTTGTCCTGCGTGTTCATGTCCGCCACCGTGGCGTCAAGCACAGCCACGGAGTCCTGGGAGAACATGGGAAACGGGCGCACGAAGAACAGGACCGACACCAGCAACAGCCCGGAAAGGACGCATGACGTCCAGACAAGCGTCACCATTCTTTCCTGGGGCTCATGTGCAGAATCGCGCTGAAGGGTTTCTTTTGCATCAGGGCCACCCTCAATGGAAACATCAGGTCATGATGACGAAGTTCCCTCCGACGTCCATGAGACGAGAAGGCACCCATGGCCGAACACCGGGGCGCCCCCTAGGCGCAGCTTCCTCAGACCCTCGGAAGGCGGCCCGCCGACGGGCTGCATCATGCCCCTGGCCGAAGAACCCTGACCTTCCACAGTCACGACCACGGTCCGTGCTTGTCAACGGGGCGCGCGTGCGGATACTGTCGGGCTGTCCCGGCCACTCCCGCGCCGGCGCCGGTCCTTCCGTCCTGCCTGTTCCATGTCCATCGCTGCCCTGCCCCGCCCCGCCGACGAGCTGCCCGCCATCTATCGACAGTTTCTGGCGGACCTGCGCGCCAGCGGCTTTTTCCGGCGAGATCCAGGACGACTACGCCACCCGCACGCTGTTCGCCACCGACAACTCGCTCTACCAGCTGGCCCCGCAGGCCGCCGTCTTCCCGAAGGACGCCGAGGACGTGCAGCGCGTGGCCACGCTGCTGGGCCAACCTGCCTACCAGACGGTGGCGCTGGCACTGCGCGGCGGCGGCACGGGCACCAACGGCCAGTCGCTCACCCATGGGTTGGTGATGGACCCTGTCGCGGCACATGAACCGCATTCTGGAGATCAACGTCGAGGAAGGCTGGGTGCGTGCCCAGGCCGGCGTGGTGAAGGACCAGCTCAACGCCGCACTCCGGCCGCACGGCCTCTTCTTCGCCCCCGAGCTGTCCACCTCCAACCGGGCGACGCTGGGCGGCATGATCAACACCGACGCCAGCGGCCAGGGCAGCTGCACTCTACGGCAAGACGCGCGACCACGTGCTGGCGCTGGACTACGTGCTGCTGGGCGGCGAGCGCTTCGTCAGCCAGCCGGTGGACGATGCGGGACTGGAAGCACTGTGCGCGCAGCCCGGGCGCATCGAGCGGTGCACCGCACGGCCCGCCGCATTGCCGACGAGCAGGCCGATCTCATCCGCGCGAAGTTTCCGAAGCTCAACCGCCGCCTGACCGGCTATGACCTGGCGCACCTGCGTCGTCCTGACGGCCGCTTCGACCTCAACAGCGTGCTGTGCGGTGCCGAGGGCTCACTGGGCTTCGTGGTGGAGGCACGGCTCAACGTGCTGCCCATCCCGAAGTATTCGGTGCTGGTGAACGTGCGCTATGCCGCCTTCATGGATGAGGCTGCGCGACGCCCGGCATTGATCGCGCAGAAGCCCCTATCCATCGAGACGGTGGATTCCGCTGCGCTGCTGCTGGCCATGAACGATTTCGTCTGGAACAGCGTGTCGGAGCATTTTCCGGAGCAGGAAGGCGAGCAGACACTGGGCATCAACCTGGTGGAATTCAGCGGCGATGACCCAGCTGAGGTGGACGCGCGCGTTCAGCGCTTCGTGAATCACCTGCAGACCGACACCACCGTGCGCCGTCTGGGCCACACGCTGGCGGTGGGTTCGGACGCCGTCAAGCGCGTCTATGCCATGCGCAAGCGTGCCGTGGGCCTGCTGGCAACGTGCAGGGCGAGGGCCCGGCCGCAGCCCTTCGTGGAAGATACGGCCGTCCCGCCCGAGAACCTGGCGGAATACATTGCCGAGTTTCGCGCACTGCTGGACAGTCACGGCCTGCAATACGGCATGTTCGGCCACGTGGATGCCGGCGTGCTGCACGTTCGACCCGCGCTGGACATGAAGGACCCGAAGTACGCCGCACTGGTGCGCCCGATCAGCGATGCGGTGGCAGCCCTTGCGCAGCGCTACGGCGGCCTGCTGTGGGGCGAGCACGGCAAGGGCGTGCGCTCGGAATATGCCGAGGCGTATTTCGGTGAGCTGTATCCGTCGCTGCAGAAGCTCAAGGCCGCCTTCGACCCGCACAACCAGATCAACCTGGCAGATTGCCACGCCGTGGCAGAGCCAGGCGCAGCTGATGAAGGTCGATGGCGTGCCCACGCGCGGCGAGCACGACCGGCAGATCGACGAGCGTGTCTGGCAGAGCTATGGCGCCGCCATGCACTGCAACGGCAACGGCGCCTGCTACAACTATGACCCCGACGACGCCATGTGCCCTGTCGTGGAAAGCCACCCGCCAGCGCCAGCACTGCCCTGCGGACGCGCCTCGCTGATGCGCGAATGGCTGCGCCTCGCAGGGCAATGCCGGGGTGGACGTGCTGGAGCTGTCGCGCAATCCGCCAGGGTTCTTCCGCAGCTTCTGGCAGCGCTGGCGCAATACCCGCGCCGCACGGCAGCAGGCGCCGGACTTCTCGCACGAGGTGTACGAGGCCATGGCCGGCTGCCTGTCCTGCAAGGCCTGCGCCGGGCAATGTCCCATCAAGGTGAACGTGCCGGATTTCCGCGCGCGCTTCCTGCAGCTCTACCACCAGCGCTACCTGCGCCCGCTGCGCCATTACCTCATCGGCTCGCTGAATTCTCCATGCCATGGTTTGCCCACGTGCCGTGGCTCTACAACGGCATCATGGGCAACGGCTGGGTGCAGCGCATGATGGAAAAGCACGTGGGCATGGTGGACAGCCCGCTCATCAACCGCATGGCACTCCAGCCCGTGCTGCAGCGATGGCAGGTGAGCACCGCCACACCAGCCGCACTGGCTGCACTCCCTGCGGAGGAGCGTGCGCGCAGCGTCATTCTGGTGCAGGACAGTTTCACCCGGTATTTCGAGACCGAACAACTGGCAGACTTTCATCGAGCTGGCCGCACGGCTGGACCTGCGCGTGTGGCTGGCACCGCTGCACGCCAACGGCAAGCCGCTTCAGGTGCAGGGCTTCCCTGCCCGCCTTCGAGCGCGTGGCACGTCGCCACATCCGCGCCCTGCAGGCGCTGGCCCGGTTCGACATCCCGCTGGTGGGCTGGACCCGGCCACGACGCTGGTGTTCCGGCAGGGAGTACGCCAAGATCGACGGCATCCAGGACCTGCCCCGGGTGCTGCTGCCGCAGGAATGGCTGCTGCAGGCGCTGGCAGAAGGACCGGCGGCACGGAAGCTGGCTGAGCTTTATGTCATCCGCCGCCACGACAGCCACCGATGCCGCCAGCCCGAACGGTGGTACCCACCAGAACATCGGCTTTCCCGGAGACCTATCGCCTGCTGGCCCACTGTACCGAGAAGACCAACCAGCCCGACAGCAACGGCCAGTGGGTGAAGGTGTTCCGCCATTTCGGGCTGACGCTGCAGGTACAGGCCACCGGCTGCTGCGGCATGGCCGGTACCTATGGCCACGAGACCCGCAACCTGGCCACCTCGCGCCTCATCTACTCGCAATCGTGGCAGGCGCAGGTGGACCGCCCCACCGAGACAGCCGGCGAGGCCCTGACACCGGCTACTCCTGCCGCAGCCAGGTCAAGCGCATGCCCACCGCCAGCTGCGCCACCCGCTGCAGGTGCTGCTGGCGCGGTGCAGATGGGGATGAGGGCCGTGCGAGTGTGGGCGGCAAGGCTGACAGATACAGGGCCTCCCGCAGGACGGTCTGACGGCAAGGAGTACCATGGATGCTTCCATGACTCGACCGGAGACCGCCATGAAGCTCTATGTCAGCCCCACCTCACC
>BNJS01001486.1_pt1 | contig 73826 bp, 72 predicted proteins | sample 8540461 | NCBI WGS metagenome assembly BNJS01 (sample SAMD00202454, study PRJDB9452) | human saliva metagenome | isolation source: human saliva | place: Japan
ATCAGCCAGGCTTTCCTGACCCACTTCCAGCCCTGGGCAGCAGCAGCAGTAGATTACAAAAGGTGCGCCCGTAACCGAAGAGCGGATGGTACAACGCGGCTTCAGCCAAGACATCGTGCGCTATCGATTGGCGGCTTGTTTACGATCGCGGAACCGAGGACGGCAAACAAAACTTCTCGTGCCTACTTTCACCCATGCCGAGGGCCTATGTCGGCGGCGCTTGCGTGTTTGAAAGGCATTGCGGGCAACACGAGGCGTAGACGTGGTGCTATACAAAACCAGGCGGTGACGTACTTGGTGCACACCCGTAGCGCGTGTGGCGCTGAAACGCGGCGGGGCAGCGCAGCAACGTGGCGTTGCTGAAGGTGAACGGAGCGTGGCGAGAGTATACCGTTGTTACGCAACTGCTACAGGTTGGGCTGGGAGAAACCATTAACTTAGACAAACTTAATGGTGGAAAGGCCACAACGCGTGGCGCTTGCGCGTGAGACGAGCCGACGTGTTGGTGGGCAAACTTGGGCGGAACGACAGCCACACCGTTGCCCGAAGCCGTGAAAACTGACGGTGGTGCCAGGAAACCGTTTCCGGAGAGTGCGACGAGACATCACCCTGAAACTGCATTGGACGGTAGATGGGCGGGGTGGATAGATATGGACGTTCGTTACAACGATGAGCTTAACATCATCGACGCACTTGAGAGTTTTCATTAAGAAAGGCAACGAGGAAAGCGAAGTGGAGCCGCACTGCGCAATGGGCAACCATCGCCGCCCATTCCTTTCTCTGCCGATGCCGACTCACCATTGGCGTGCGTGCCGTTTCTGCCGACCTGCACATGCCTGCATCTCCAATTGTATGGAAAGAAATGTCGAAGGAGCCAGCCCGATGAGGTTATCTGACCCCAAAGAGGCCACCTCTGGACCGAGGCCCGCACTACTGCAGTGAACTATAACAAGAAGGCTCTCATGGCCGTGAAGACCGATATGCGATGCGTGGGATTGTACGAAGGCAGGAGCGGCAAGAGAAGAACCTGCAGCAGTGTCTCGCAATACGCCAGCGGCGCGTCATCGCAAACAATTCTATCTCGAGCGATTACACCAACAAGGTGGTGTTCGATGTTGTGGCGGACAAACCTACACGCCGTATATTGCTTACCACGGATTGTGGATGAGTGTGGCTACGTGTTGTTGACTGGAACAACGATGGTGTGTTCGGCGGCGCAAAGGATGACCTTCGACAACAACCTGCCCAGCGGAACGGACGACTGCGGGAAATTGGTTGAAGTTTCTCTGCTCATGCCAAGAATGACAATGGCAGATGGTACAGCAGCAATGGACGACCCTTCGAAACAGGGGCGGCCAGTTCCACTAGCGACAATGTAAAAGAAACTGGTTGGGCAGTTTCAAAGTGCCACGCGGCAGACGTGAAGGAATTTACCGCATGCGTTTCAAGCTGAACTGGCAGCCTAGACAAAGAGTGTAACGTGAAATTCTGGGAGACTGGCGGAGACATCATCGATGTGCTTGTGAATGTACATAGGACGACGTGGTGAGAGTGGGCGCAAAGGCCGAAAACGGAACGTGTCCTAACGGAACGGTTGTTCTTAGCGAGGGCCCTCAACTCTGCCTCGAGCTACAAACGGCCTGTGAGCGTTGCGTTCAAAGGCGGCCGAAGGCTAATCGAATTGGTTGATGCTACGCAGCCGTCATGGCCTGCAACGCCCAACGAATCGGGACTCGACAAGGTGGGTAACCGCCAATGGTGGGCCGAAAATTGGAGGTTTCGGCCAACAGCAGCACTCATACCTGCAAGCAGGTAAACGCCAATGTGCGTGGTGCCCAGCTTCTCTGCCGTTAACGGCATCGACGACGTGAAGGTGTCGAAAGAAGAACTTCTTGGGAACGACGTTTACAATTTGAACGGGCACCTTGCACGACGTGCTGGCAGCAAGAAAGCATTGCCTATCTGGGCGTGTATGTTGTAAAAGGCAAGAAGTTTATCGTTAAATAAAAGTGATACATGTTTTAAAATTGTGCAGGCTTTTGCTTGTTTGCAGCAATGTGAAGAGCGGCATGAGGCGTATTTCAACGCCTGAACCAGCATGAAGAGCTTGCACGCTGCCAACGGCCTTGAAAGAACTTTCTTTCGAAGGCCGTTTCTACTGTTAAGGGGGCTGCTAGAACTGGCTGGTCCGAGCTGTCCGAGCTGTCTGACCAGTCCGACAAGTCTGGCTGGTCCGACACTTTCCTCAGGAGACCAATGTGTTTGCTTTTTAATTATTTACAAAACACATCTTCCGCCACCCCATTCTAGGAAAAACAGGCACGAAAAGCATGCAAATAGCGGCAATTTTGAGCATGCGCGCTTCTTCATTTGCATCCTGATTTTTGAGTGCTTTACTTACATTTTGCACCATTTTGCCTTTCTATTTGGTGCCAGTTCGTAATTTTCTCACCCCAATTACCTGCTTTTAGTACCTAAAAACCCGCTTTTTAACGCTCCTTTACCCTTTTTTAGCCATGTTTTTAATGGCTCTGAAAGGTTTATTTATACTGTTGTGGCGGATATTTATGCTTAATCGTCACGCATTTAGTGGCAAATCGCAAGGCATTTAGCACCAAAACACCTTGCATTTTGCACCAAAACGCACCATTTTGCACCGAAAACGCACTGCATTCAGCGGCATGTGCACTTCATTTAGCGGCATATTGCACTTCATTTAGCGGCATGTTGCACTGCTTTTTAGCGGCAACAGCCCCTAAAATGGTGCAAATGGCGATTGTTTTAAATTAATATTCATTTTGCCGCATGCACAGGCTGACGCCAATTTAGCATTAAACAAACCCTCGCGAGAATCGATTTTTTGCGATGAGGTGAGCGGTTGGTTCAGAAAAAGGCACTCATAATGTTAAAATCTTTGCTGAAAACAAGACATTCTTTGGCTGGTAGGCGTTAGGCCTAGTAGGTTAGCTGGGGTAGTTTAGCTAGTTGTTCTAGGCTTATTTTGTTTGCCTAGGCATTTTAGTTATTCTAAGTTATCTAGGTTCTCTCAGTTATTCTAGGTTCTCCTAGTTACACTAGGTTTCTAAGAGCTCTGGTTATTCTAGGTTTTCTAGTTACACTAGGTGTTTTAGATTGTTGCATGGTTTTTGAGTAGGGTTTTTGTATCTTGAAAACTACGCGGATGGTAAACTATTTTGGTTTGTTGTCGATGCGATATAAAAGAAGTAGATAATTAGAACACTCATAACGAGAAAGATTTATTTTTATTAAGGAGCTAAGTAATAATGATTATTAAGTTGTTATAGTATTGTAAGCTCGTGGAATAAATACAGTTCCATGCGTTAAGGCGTGCATCAATCTCGCGCCTACAACCTGTAAAAGAGTATATACTTAAATATTAGTTACTAAACTTATGAACGAACCCAAATTCAAGACAGACGGATTGCTGTTGAAGGGATTGTTGGCTTTGTCGATAACAGCGACGCCAATGGTTTCGGCGTGGGCTGGCGTTAACAAAGCCGGTGTGCCCCACGACAATGAGCAAGCCTACGATTGGCGCCGTGGCAACGGCGGCTCAGCGAAGCTCAGGCCACGACTAACACCGTTAAAGGTGTGGTGAAGGATACGCATGGCGAGCCGCTTATCGGCGTTAGCGTGCTGGTGAAAGGTACGGGTAAAGGTGCCGTTACCAATATCGACGGCGAGTATGCCATACAAACCGATGCTGCCAACCCCTACGCTGGTGTTTAGCTATGTGGGCTACCAAACACAAGAAGTGGCGGTAGGCAACAGGCGTGTGGTGGACGTAACGATGCAAGACGACAGCAAGGTGCTGGGCGAAGTGGTTGTTACGGCTATGGGTATTATGCGAAAAGAAAAAGTCGCTACCTATTCAGCGCAGAAAGTGAAGGCAGAAGACCTGATGAAGGTGCAAGACCCCAACGTGGCCAACACGCTTGAGGGTAAGGTGTCGGGTGTTACCATTACGCCCAGTGCCGGTGGTGCCGGTGGTGCATCGAAAATTATCTTGCGTGGTAACAAATCTATTTTGGGTAACAGCGCGATACTTATCGTTGTTGATGGTGTGCCCATGCTGAACAACACGCGCGGCCAGATTGGCAGCGGCAGCAATGTTACCTATTCGGGTGTGAGGCGAAGGTTCCGACCCGCTGTCTATGATTAACCCCGACGACATCGAGGCATCAACGTGTTGAAAGGTGCCAACGCTTCGGCGCTTTATGGCCTCCGGTGGCTGCCAACGGTGTGGTGATGATTACCACGAAGAAGGGTAAGGAAGGCAAGGTGGCCGTCAGCGTAGCGTCGAACGTTACCTTCGACACGCCATTGCTTACTCCCGAAATACAAAATACTTATGGTGCTAGTTACAGACAAGGCGGCGGATTGTCTATCGACGGATGGGGCGGAAAGATTGCCGACCTGGCTGAGGCAGACAAGCTGTTGAAATATAAGCCCGACCAGAACTTCTTCCCTGGTTACGAAAACGTGGCCCATCTGCTGCAATTATGCCAGGACGATGTGGCCGAATTCTTCCGTACGGGCGTTACAACCAACAACTCGGTGTCGGTGTCGGGAGGTACAGAGAAGGTGCAAACCTATTTCTCAATAGGTAACTCGCATGCCAATGGTATGATTCGTAACAATGCCTACAACCGTAACACGATGGCTTTCCGCCAGAACTATAAGCTGTTCGAAAAGCTGAATATTGAGGTGTCGGCCAATTACGTTAGTACCAAAACAACCAACAGACCTGGTGGTGGAACGGTTTATAACCCCCATTTACCATACTTACCTTGCGCCGCGAAACATAGATATGGACTATTATCGCGACAATTATGTGCACGAACGTGGCAGTTGGATTTCGAAACAGTCTTATTACGAGAAAGACAAGACGTTGAAAAACCTTTATGGTCGCGAAACTCACAACGTGCCTCTTGAAGGCCCCATGCAAAGCTGGGCTTATATGGAGAACGGACAAAAGCAACCCTATTGGCTGGTGAACATGCACTCGAGCGTACAACGTGAGAACAGATTTACTGGAATGATGACGGCCAAATACGAAATCATCAAGGGGTTGGACTTCCAAGCACGATTCAACTATATCCTTACCAATTATAACAGTGAGGGCAAGCGCCACGCCACCAACTTCAGTCCATCAGGTGTAGACCCCTTCGGTATCTATTCGTTGGCTTGGGAGAAGACGCAAGAGTTCTATACCGACTACCTGCTGTCTTATAATAAGGAGCTGACACCGATTGGAGCCTTTCGGCAGCGGCTGGTTATGTTGGCCACTCGGTTCGCGGCGAAAGCCAGAACAAGTACTCGGCTGCCACCTACGTACACGTAGCACAAGACATGCCTTCTACTGAGGTAAACTTCTTCGACTCGCGTGCTGGCGGTTCAGGAACACTTAACAGTTCTACTACTTCTAATTGGGACCGCGCCGCACTGGCTACGGCCCAGATTGGCTGGAAAGACATGGTTTACATCGATGGTTCGTATCGTGTGGACTGGTATCGCGCTTTCCGCCAGTTTAAGAACCGCGGAACAGCCGACCATTACGGCTATTTCTCGGTAGGTGCCAATGCCATCGTTAGCCAGTTGGTGAAGCTGCCCGAATGGGTTTCGTACCTTAAATATCGTGCATCTTACTCGGAGGTGGGTAACTCCATCCCCACATACGGTATTCTCTAAGGGCTCGCGAAACTTAGAAACGGGTGCCATATCGGCTAGTCCTTTCGCTAAGTTCGAAAACCCCATCCCTGAGAAAACCAAGTCGTTTGAAACAGGTATCGAGTCGTCGTTCTTCGGTAGTAAGCTCGATTTCGACTTTACTTTCTACAACACCATATCCGATAACCTCTACATGATTGGTAGCAACGCTTCGGGTAAGCAGATACCTGTGAACTCTGGAAAGGTGCGCAACCGCGGATTTGAAACCACAGTGGCCTACAACTTCAAGTTTGCTAAGGACTTTACTTGGCGCACGTCGGCCAACTTCTCGTTCAACGACAACACCATCCTCAACGTGGCACTCAACCCCGATGGAAGCGATGCCTTGGTGTACAACGACATTGCAGGCGTTCGTGTGAACTACTTGAAGGGCGGACGCATTGGCGACATGTACGTAACCGACTTCCGCAGAAAGGCCGATGGCACATTCGAGGTAGAGGACGAGGACGGACCAATGCGCGAAACGCAGGTGAACAAGCTCTTTAAGAAGTATGTTGGCAACATGAACAGTAAGATACAGATGGGCTGGAGCAACACCATTAACTATAAAGATTTCCAGTTGTTCTTCCTCATCAACGGACGTATTGGTGGTAAGGTAATCTCGCTTACCGAAGCTTATCTTGACTATTACGGCCTCTCTAAGCGTACCGAAGAGGCACGCCTTAATGCCGAACGCAACAACTTGCGCACCTCTGAAGGCCAGTTGGCCATGTACTTGCCCGATGGCAGCAACCGCCTTATCGGTATTGAAGAGTACTATCGCACCATTGGCGACCAGAAGAATCCCTCGGAATACATCTACAATGCCACTAACTTCCGCCTGCGCGAGCTGTCGTTGGGCTATACTTTCCGTAACCTCTTAGGGTCAAGGCCGTAACCTGAACCTGTCGTTCATTGGCCGCAACCTCCTCTTTTTATATAAGGACGAGCCTGTTGACCCCGACGTATCGCTATCTACTGGCAACGGCATGGGTGCTTTCGAGGCCTTTAACATGCCCTCGTCGCGTTCGTATGGTTTCTCAATTAAACTTAATCTGTAACGAACAATGAAGCTAAAAAGATATTTTGCCATGGCTATGGCTGTGGCCGGAGTGGCAACTTTGGCGTCGTGTCTTGACTATGACACGCCCGAAGACACGCTGCAAACCAATGAGGTGAAACTGCCCGACAATGTTTATCATGGCAATGTAGACTCCATAGACTACAAGAAAGAGTACACCGCCGATGAACTTAGAGGCGTGAATAATCGCTTATCTGTAGAGGTTGGCTCGTTTAAAGGTGCCCAGCAGGTACTTATGGGTGGTAAAATTAATGGTGGAAAGGTTGAAAAGCCGGGACCGCACGCTTATCAGAGCTACGCTACGATAGCTCAGGTATATGCCCAGTATTCGGTTATACCCCATTCTAAGTTTCAGTTTGGCGATGAGATACGTGCATCTTATCATGTGGCACGTGGGTGGAATGCCGGGGCAAACGGCACTTTCGTGGCAGTAAAGAACCAGCTGACGCCGCTGATGAACCATCCCAATGTAGACTCGATACCCGAATTGAAGGCCTTGGCCTTGCTTTTCTACAACATCGCCGCTGTGCACAACACCGACCTTTATGGCCCGATGCCCTATCAGGACTTTAAGCTAAACAAGCAGTATGCGCCCTTTAAGTACGACTCGCAAGAGTTTATCTATAAGCGTGCGGTGAAGAACATAGACGACTTTGTGGCTTGTTTCAATTACTTCAAGAAAAAATCGACGGAATATAAGGAAACGGTAGACGAGCTGTTGAACAGTCATGCTAGTATCCTTAAACAACAAGCTACGTCTAGCCCAGACGAAACGGCAGATTGTTGGATACGCTTGGCCAACTCGGTAAAGTTGCGTATGGCTATGCATATCGTTAAACGAGATGCAAGTTTGGCTAAAAAGTGGGCGGAAGAAGCTGTGGAAAGTGGAGTGATAAAAACTCGCGACCAAGAGTTCTACATGCCTGCTGGTTCTGCCATCGGACAAACTCATCCGCTTGCTGGAGTTTCTGAGTGGAACGACCTCGCTCCCAGCGCCAGCTTCGTTACCTTGCTTAAGAGTTTGAACCACCCATACGTGCAAGAGGCTAAAGACGACTATGCACCGCTCTTCACGCTTAATAAGGGTGACATCACGTCTACGGATGGTACGCTTACCGAAGGTAGAACTATCGTGGTGGGCATACGTTCAGGTTCGAAGGTGAAAGCAGGACAGGGTTCTGACAACCCCTATACGTCGTTTAGCGTGTATAATCGCGCCCTTGTGGATAAAGCGCCACTTTATCTCTTTAAGTGTGCGGAGGTTGACTTCTTGCGTGCCGAAGGCGCTTTGCGCGGATGGCAAATGGGCGGAACAGCCGAAGAGCTTTATAAAAAGGGTAGTGAGAACTCTATGTTGCTAGAACCCTATGATACCAAAGCTGATGAATTGAGTGCAAGATTGCAAACGTATCTCATGGTAGAGTCTCCTGTGGAGGTTGTGTATAAAGACCCAACAGGGAAAACACCTAACGAAACTACGCGCACCAAGATTGGCGTGAAATGGAACGAAGCCGACGACAGGGAGGTGAAACTCGAAAAGATTATCACACAGAAGTACATCGCATTGTTCCCCAATGCCTTCGAGGCTTGGACCGAAAATGCGCCGTACAGGGTTATCCCAAACTCTTCCCCGTGCTTACCAGATATAACGACGGAAGCTTGAACCCTGGCGATTTGGTTAGGCGAATGATATTCCCCAACGACGACCAAGCATCAATAGCCGACATCCAAACCTCTGGATTGGATGCGCTGGGAGGTCCCGACCAACAAGGCACGCGCCTTTGGTGGGATGCAAACGCCGTCTAACTCTAGTCCCTAAGCGATGGATTCTGGGGTTTATGGGTTGGCAGGAATTTCGAATGCTAAGCCCTTCGGCCTGCAAACTCATTAACCCAAGATTCATAATCAACGGCATAACAATAGCATTTTTATACGTGTAACCCCGCATTTCTGCAACATGCGCCAGCGTAAAATCCACATATCGATCATGGCTGCAATGGCTCTTCACCGGGCTGTTGCGAACCATTGCGATGGTGGAAGATGGCCTTTGCAGGATGCTTTTTGTAGATTATACTAAGCATGGACACTTTTTCGTTGTAAACTTGTGTCCGCGCAGGTCTAACTAATAAACAACTAAACCCATTATGAAGAATTTCAACAAGAACCTCCTCTTTGTTGGGCTTACCTCACTTCGCTTGGCGCACACGCTCAGGCGTTCAAGGAAGGATATGTAACCTACAAAGACATTGAGTCGAGCAAGTTCCACCTTATGCTGCAGCAGTGGGATGCAAACGGCAAACTCAATGACGACGACCACTTCTTTATCTCGCGTGTAAAGCCGAAAGTGCGCTTTCGCAACAAGGCTACGCAGGTGAAGAACACGCTTGAAGCAAAAGACGACAAGCGACTGATAGCCTGGTTGCCCTACGACGACCCACACAAGAACGCATTGCCCGACGGTAATTTCAACTCGGAGGTGTTCTCAATGTGGAGCTACGTTGACCATTGGGGCGACTGGTCGATGCCACTTGGCCGTGTTCCTGCTGCGCTGCTAGACGTTGCGCACAAGAATGGTGTGGCCGTTACCTCGGTTGCAGGTATCCCTAACGACGACTTACCACCAGCTTATGCTACGCTTTTCGGCGCGTTGGGTGCTAATGGCATGGCACAAAAGGCTGCACGCTTCTTTAGTATTACGGAATTGATGGATTGGGTTACAATCCAGAGTTCTGGAGCTCAGCTTCCGATGTAAACAATGTACGTAAGTTCCACATTGCCTTGAACAAGGAGATGGCTTCGAAGAACCCCATATTTGAGAATATGTGGTACGACGGAACGAACGACAATGGCGGTATCGCCTTCGACCGAGGTCTAGGTGGCCATAACCGCAAGAACTTCGGCCAGAAGGGAGAAGAGGCTGCGTCGTTGTTCTTTAATTATAACTGGAATAAGACGGGGCTCCTTGAAAGGTCGGTTGCTTATGCACACGATATCCAACGCGACCCGCTTTACCTATATGCTGGTATCAACATACAGGTGGTGAACCAAGGAGTAATCGTATTTGGACGCTCTTGCAAACCCAGCCCATTTCTATCGGATTGTGGGTGCTCACTCGCGCAACATGTTCTGGGAGAGCCGCAACGAGAAGGGGTAGCGATCCCGAAACCATGCAACGCACCTACATGTTGCGTACCGAACGCTGGTTCACGGGTGGTACACGCAACCCCGCCAACTGCCCCGATGTGGGTAGCAGCCTGCGCTATCATGCCGACAACTTCGACTTCCAAGGCATGTCGCCTTTCATGTCGGCACGAAGCAGCCTCTCTTGGGACCTTTCTAAAGAGCCTTTCGTAACCCGTTTCCAACCTAGGTAACGGTAAAGTTCTTCAATTGGAACGGCGTTCGCCAGCACGATAGGCAATGGGCCAACGTGGGTGTTCAAGACTATCTCGCCCACATGGCGTTGGTGGTTCACCTCCGAATTGATGGGTCGCGAAAGCAGCAAAGTGCCACAAGATGGCCTTGATGCCGAGTTCGTATGGGACGATGCCTACATGGGCGGCTCAACCATGCGCGTATATGGCTCAATAGATAAGGGTATCTGCAACTCTTTAAAACACGTTTCGACCTACAAAAGGGCGACGTTATCACGCTGAAGTATAAGATGAAGGCCGGTGCTGCCAAGATGAACTTGGTGCTAACCGCCGAAGGTAGCGAAACAACTGAGCATGCCTACGCCCTGAGAACAAAGGATGAATTGGCCGATGCCGACGAGTGGGTAAGCAAAAGCTTTGTTGTGGGCGACGATTTCAACGGCAAGAAATTGGCGTTGGTTGCTCTGAAGTTTGAAGAAGCCAGCAACATAAACCTCTACATGGGCGAATTGTCTATCACACGCGGCGATTACGCAATGCCACAAAAGCCCATCAACCTCAAAGGCAAACTGCTTTCGTACAACGCTAGTGGAGTAGACGCTAAGCTTACTTTCGACATGCCCAACCAAGTGGCTAAGGGTGAGCCTTGCTACAATCTCGATGTTAACACCTCGCTCTTTAAGCTTTACGCACAAGAAGAGGGCAAGAACCCTGTTTGCATGGGTATAACCACATCGTGGGGCGCATTTATCTATCGCATCCCTGTTGACCCATCGAACAACAATCCCAAAGTGAAGTTGGGTGTTTCGGCTGTTTCGCTCGATATGAATCGTGAGTCGAAATTAGCTGGACCGACAACTTCACACCCTCTGGCTACGATTATACCGACGACATCACCATCTCGCAGACCATGATTAAGCCCAACGAGCCTTTCGAAATGAGCTATGCAGACCCACGCCATAAGGCTGGCGACTGGAAGTTGTTGGATGGCAATGGTCGTGTGGTGTACTCTGGCAACGGTGTTTCGGTGAAAGTACCCGGCATTCCTAGCGAAGGCGTGCACAAACTGGAACTCAACGGCGATGTTAATGGTTCACCCGTTCTGCGCACCTTTGATAGCTTCGCACAGGTTACGAGCGAACACATTGGTGCAATTCCTCAAATCAAGACGCTAACTGCCAACGGCAGGACGAGAACATTGAAATAGAGGCAGGCAAGGCTGTTGATTTGAGTCACACGGGCCGCAGAGCGATGGACAATTGTCGCGCGCGTTGAAGGTTAACGAGAAGGGTATCGGTATCCGCTCTAATCCTCTTGGCTTTAACAATATGCAACGTGCTTGGACACTTTCGTTCTGGGTGAAGTTCAACAGCATACCCGCTGGTTCGTGCATAGCAAAGCTCGACCCACGCGACCAAACCACGACATGGTCACTAAAACAACTGGGGTTCGTTCTGGCTCTACTTACGAACCCGCTAGCAAAACCCCTTTCGTTTGTTATCCGTCATAACCAAGGTGGTGGCGACGAGCACAAAACGCATTGTGCATTGATTTCGCACCCAACACTTGGACACACCTCACCTTGCGATGCAGCACGTACCAGAGTATCAGGGTATCCGCGAAGTGATTTACGTTAACGGCGACAAGCCGAAGTGTCAAGCTGGCACTTGGCTTTCAAACGGCACGGGATTGCTCTACTGTTTACCAGAACCCAGGTTACATTGGGCACGTGGCGACAGAAGCTGGTTCCTCATTGGTAAGGGTCGTCACCAAACTGCTGCCATCGATGGCGTAGTAGACGATGTGAAGTTCTTGATCGTGCTCTCAACGACAACGAAGTGGCTACGAGCATGAACAATGCCGATGCAACGGATAATCCGCTTGGCTTCTGGAACTTTGAGAACGCTCCTTCTGCAAACCACGAGTTTGCCAATGTTAAGAATACCGAGGCTCCCCATATCTGCCATAGACGTTGTAACAGGCGCAGGCGAAGGACAAGGTAGCATCCAGCCCATCAAGCCCGATTTCACTGCTGGTAGCGCATTCTGCAAAGGTACTGGTTTCCAAGTTAAGACCACCGCTGAATGGAGGCGCACCTAAGGGTAAGCTTAGCGACATGAGCGGCAACGGCGAGTCTGGTAAGGTTAAGGTGGCCTATGCACAGTCCCGGCAGCTACAAGGTAACGCTTACCTTGCAGAACGCTTATGGTAAAGACATGCGTACGTTCAGCGTTATCAAGGTGGGTAACTCCACGGGTATCGATGGCGTTGAAAGCAGCGATGCTCAACCCAAAGGCTTACACCGTTGGCGAAGACATCCTCGTTGATTGCCCCCCAAGAAGGCAACTATCAGTTTGAGGTTTACGCCCTCGATGGCACTCGCCTCTCGACTCAGGTCGTGAAGGTTGCTGCTGGCAACAATGTTCGCCTGCACATTGCCAACAGGGGTGTTTACATCTTGAAGATTCGCAAAGACGGCAAGTCGCTGCCTAGCGTTAAGCTGTTGCGTCAATAAGATGCCAACAAGCCTATAACCGAGGGCACGCTTAACAAAGCTAACTCGGTAGCTTATATTCTCTACGCCGACAAGGACTTTTGTTCTTGTCGGCGTTTTTTGTGCAAGTAAGGAAAGGTGAAAAGAGGTTTAAAGGCATTTAAAGGTGAAAAGGTGAAAAGGTGAAAAAGGTGAAAAGATGGCTGCGCGCCTTTGAAAGGTGAAAGGGTGAAAGGGTGAAAAGATGGCTGCGCACCACCGATGAAGAAGCAAGCTCAATGCGGCCAAAATCTAGACCGCCTAGTGTACCTAGAAAACCTAGAATAACTAGGACACCTAGAAAACCTAGTGTACCTAGAAAACCTAGTGTACCTAGAAAATCTAGAATAACTAGAGCACCTAGTACACCTAGAAATCCTAGATAAACAAAATAAGCCTCAGAACAACTCAGCTAAAACCACCCCAGCCACCCTACTAAACCCTAACGCCTGCCAACCAAAGAATGTCTTGTTTTCAGCAAGAATTTTAACATTATAAGTGCCCTTTTCCTGAACCAACAGCTCACCTCATCGCAAAAACTCGATTCTCGCGAAGGTTTGTTTTAGTGCTAAATAGGGTTAGCATGTGCATGCGGCAAAATGAATATTAATTTAAAACAATCGCCATTTGCACCATTTTCAGGGCAATTTCCCCCTAAATGAAGTGCAATATGCCGCTAAATGCAGTGTGTTTTGGTGCTAAATGCCTTGCGTTTTGCACCAAAACGCAAGGCGAAATGCTGCTAAATGCAGTGCGATTTGCCGCTAATTGCTAGACGAAAAAGCATAAATATCCATAGCAAAATGTATAAACAAAAACCTCTTCGAACTATGAAACAGATGGCTAAAAAGGGCAAAACACCCATCAAAAAGTAGGTTTTTAGGGGCTAAAAGGGCGTAATTGGGGGGAAGAAATAATGAGCTGGCAAGCAAAATAGAAAGGCAAAATGGTGCAAAATGCAGGTTTTTAGCTTAAAAACAGATAAGCATCAATGTGCGAATGGGTATAAATGGTAGATGTTTGCCTACTTTTTAACCAATATTTTTGCTAGAACGGAGCGAAAATTAGAGCGATATTGTAAAATAAAAGATAGCAATTTAAGTTTTTGAGTGAATGAGTTGATAAGTTGTCGAGTTAGTGCGTTGGTGTCTTCGGGAGTTGTTGGCCTTTTTTGTGTGTATAAACCAGTACGTTAATTTGTCCTGCATTCCTCTCAATTCACAGAAATATTAAAAGTCAAGACAAATTCAGTGACTAAAATTGCAAAGCCAATTACTTTCTCTTTGCTTGGGTGGGGCATGCGTTAAAGCTTAGTTGCTTGTATATACCAACTTGGTATATGTATAAAGAAAAAGATGACGGCATGATCACTCATCCCGTCATCCCAAAGAATAATGTTAACGGACGTTGGTGTGTTGCAAAGCGATAATGCTAAGTGCAGTTACGATTGTAACGCCAACGCAACATCGCGGGTGTTTCAAAATCTAATAACATAATCTTTAACCTTAAAATCTATCAAACTACTAACCTAGCGAGAAACTTATTAGAAAAGCATTCTCTCGACTACATGCAAAGTTACGATGTAATCCTGCAATACTTGTGCCGATCTGCAAAATTTCCACGAAATTGATGTTTGTCAACGCTTTTTATGTTTTTATGACATAAAAAGGCGCAGTTTGTAAAGCCACGTTTATAAGATTGTTTAGTTGGAAAGGAGTTTTATGTAAACAACAATCTGCATCTCGCAAGCATAAATCTAGCCATGAGGTGTACCTAGTTTTGAAAGATTTTTGTAACTTTGCGGCAATATGAATACCATCTTTTAAACGCTACGCACAAATGCTACAACGCGATTATATAAAACGACTTATCCGCGAATTTGCGGAGGCCCTACGCCGAATGCTCGACCAAAAAGAGGTAATTAAAAGGCGCGAGGCCATCCGTCTGCTGTACGAACAGTATTTAGGCCCGTACAACCTATACCATTTCGCAACCATCGACGAGTTGATGTTGGCCATTCAGTCGTTTCCCGAAGACGAGCGGTTGGAACGACTGGCGATGCTGGCCGAATTGTAGTACGCCGAAGCTGATACCGAAGCGTCGGCGTCCGATAGGGAAGTGCTATTGCAAAAGGCTTTCAACCTTTTTGAATATCTTGAAGAGAAAGCGGCGTTTACTCGATGGAACGCCGCGGCAAGATGGCCGAATTGATGAAACAGCTAAGCAATTAGCCAAGAACCGATGGCCGCTGCATAGCCTTGTTGCGTGGGTCTTCTTTGGTGTAAAACATGGGCCTGTGCCTTGCCTTTGCCTTTTTGATGAAGCGACGAAGGGGGCAAGTGCCTGGTAGCAGTGCGTTTGGTGCTGCCGCTGTATGGCTAACAGCATTTGGATACGTTGTGGCAAGCGTTGATATAAGGGGTACTTGTGAGGGATGTACGATGTTCGGTTGGGGCAAGCTGTAAGCGATATTGCCATTTGTGCCTCTCTTGTTTTGTGAAAACGCTGAGAATAAAACACCTTAGTATAGAGCGAAACGAAAACTATTAACTATTGCCTTTGCATTGTTTGCCGCAATGCTTGTGGCACAAAAACCGACCACGGCGTGCCGTATATGAGATATGCTGGCGCATCGGGCATTATAGGCGCAAATTTCGATTCGCGCTTTTCGGCTAACAGCCATCTGGGCTATCGCCTGGGGTTGGCCTTTAATGCAGGCCGAACGTCTGATAAAAGCGAAGGCGGCGCTTGCGTTTATCAAGGGCCGGCGGCGGTGTTCGAGGCTTACGGCCTTATTGGTGGCACTAACCATAGCTTGGGTGGGGGTGGGGATGATGCATGGCATCTTTAAACGCGATTATGAGTGGGATGCAACGCCCCCTCTCGGCATGTCGTCTGATCCGCCCGAGATATGGAAGTATGGTTACTATGGCTTTGCGAATGTGGGTTATCGCTATCAGCCTGCCGTGGGTTTCTTTCTCCGCGCTGGTGTCAACCCAACGTTTGTTCCCGAAACCCATTATGGCATCTCTCGTTTCCTTGTATATCCTTACTTAGGCCTAGGCTTTGCCTTTTAAGCGTTAATGGGCAGCCGACCAGCTGGCCCAGCTTGGCGATAAGGCACTGTTTGTTGCTAACTAAAAAACAATCGGGATGCCCAGATAGCCTCAGACATCCCGATGTGATAAGCCACATAGCCCCGTGTTGACTGTGGCCGTGAAGGCGTGGAAGCGGGCTTTTATTTCTCTTCCAACATGGGCAGATACTTGCCGTAACCCTGCTTTTTCCATGCTTCTTTTGGTATAAAGCGCAGCGATGCGCTGTTGATGCAATAGCGCAACCCGCCCGTTTCCTTTGAGCCATCGTTAACATCACGAGTCTAGATGCGTTGCTTTTTAGCCGAACGAACCTCGCGCAGCATGCCATGCGAACGATCTTCGATGTTGTTTAGCAATTGGTTGTCGATGGGCTTGGAGAAAGCGGGCCACCCACAGCCCGAATCGAACTTGTCGGTAGAAAAGGAATAGCGGTTGGCCTGTGGTTACATCCACGTATATGCGGGGCGAAACTCGTGGTCGACTCGTTTGCGAAGGGCGTTCGGTGGCTGCGTTCTGTGTCACCTCGTATTGCAGGGCGTTAGTTTGCTTTTTCACCTTCTTCGTCAGAGGGCTTGACGTAGACTTTCTTTTTCACCTGTTTCCTTGTTGGCTTTGCGGGCCATGTCGAACAAGGCTTGCGGTAGGTGGCAGTAGCCTGTCAGATTTTTGTCGAGGTAATCTTGGTGATAATCCCGGCATCGTAGAAGTTTTTCAGTGGCAACACCTCCACTTGCAGCGGTCGGTCGTAGCGTTTGGCCACCTTCGCCATTTCTGCTTGGATGATGGGCAGGTCGTTAGGGTTGGTGTAATAGAGTGCCCGTGCGGTATTGCGTGCCCACATCGTTGCCTTGTCGGTTGATCGAAGTGGGGTTAATCGACTTGAAATAAAGTTGCAACAGTAGCGAAAGCGGCAGGCGTTCGGGGTTGTAGGCCACGCGTACGGCCTCAGCAAAGCCCGTCTTGTTCGTGCAAACCTCTTGGTACGAGGGGTTCTTTTCCATGCCCGTTGGCATATCCCGTCTGCGTTTCTGTCACGCCGTCTGTTTGTTTCAGATAGTGTTCCGTACCCCAGAAGCATCCGCCGGCGAGGTATATTTCAGCTTTCGTGTTCATTGTTTGTCCTTTCTTTTCTTGGTTTTTACTATTGCCTGTGCAGCAAGCCATAACTGTACATAGTGCGGTTATGGCCAATTTTAATAGTCAACCTGTTCATTTTTGTTTGTTTTGAGTTACGGCAAAACTATACATTTTTGCGCAAACGGCCAAAGATGCCGAACTTTTTGAGACGTTATTTTAAAGAAAAACATTACTTTTTGCACTAGAACTATGTTGTGCGGCATGCTTTTAGTCAGGCACTGCCGCCCACGTTTTGAAACTTCATTTACTTGCAAGTAACATGCAAATACGATTGGCAACAAGAGCCGACCTCGATGCTGTGATGCGCCTGTTGAATATCGGCAGGCAACGTATGGTGGCCGCAGGCAGCACCCAGCAGTGGGTGGAGGGCTATCCACGGCGTGCCACGGTTGAAGAAGACTTGAGCCGCGCGCAATGTTATGTGGGCGAGAACGATGGGCGAGTGGTGGCCACCTTTGTGTTGGCCGAGGGTCCCGACCCCACTTATGCGCGTATTTGGCAAGGCCAATGGCTAGAAAACGAACGTGCTTACCACGTTAGTCACCGCATGGCCGCCGAAGAAACGCAACGCGGCGTGTTTGCCGAGGTGATGAAGTTTTTGTAAGTGCAGAGCTATAAGCCTACGTATCGACACCCATCGCGACAATGCCCCGATGCTGCACAACATCAAAAAACACGGCTTTGACTATTGCGGGGTGATACACACCGACAATGGAAGTGAACGCTTGGCCTTTCAATGGCTACGAACAGAAACATACTAAATGATAAAGCAATATGAAGAGAGTTCTTATTAATACCAACATGGTTGCAATGCTGCTGATGCTGATGGCACTGGTGGCACAGCCCGTTTGGGCGCAACACCAGTTCGGCGAAAGGCGCAAAAGCTATGGCTATGGCGTAGACCGGAACGCCGTTTATTTTGAAGGCCGCATGATACCTGGTGCTGATGCGCGCACGTTTGAATATCTGGGGCATGGCTATGCGCGCGACCGCCGTGCGGTTTACTATCGTGGCGAGGTGTTGCAAGGCGCTAATCCGCGCACGTTCCGCGTGGTGGGCGATGCCGAAGACCAGCCCTTAGTGGTTGTCCCCGATGGGGGTAGGCCCGATGTAGGCCCGCGAGATGGTGGCGATTGGGGGCGTTTCCCCGAAGAATTGCTGCCTGGAAACAACTTGGGTTTCGGCTATTCGAAGACCAATTTCGACGTATATTACCTCGGAAAGAAGATAGATGCCTCGGCTAGTAGCTTTCAAGTGCTTAGCTTTGGTTACGCCAAAGACGCTTTCAACATTTATTTTGAGGGCGCGGAAGTGGAAGATGCCTCAAACGGTTCGTTCCGTGTGCTGATTGATGGCTATGCCAAAGATGCGTTCAACGCTTACTATCGTGGACGCGAAATACCCGATTGCAATGTCCGTACCTTTGAATGTATGGGTAAAGGCGTGGCACGCGACGACGAGAATAAGTATTATCTGGGGCAGAAAGTGGTGTGGTGATAGCCTTACCCACCATCGGGGTAAAGGCGCATCCCCTCATCCGGGGCTCCAAGAACAACGTGCAATAATATGCTTTGCTGGCAGCGCGACAGGCTTGCTGAATGTTCCTATTCGGCAAGCAGAAGGCTGTTGTGGGCTGCCGAACTCCTCCACTTGTCCACCCGTTCCCTCGTGAATTTATCAACCAATAAAATCAGGATAATAAAATAAAATGAACAAAGTATTAAAGTTTTTGTTGCCCGATGCGCAACAGCGTTGTAGAACGGCCGCCTTTTTGCTGGTGGCCCGTGTGGTTTTTGCCCTATTGTTGGCATCGCACGGCTTGCAGAAGTTAGAAGGATTTGAGCAGATGTCTGGCGGTTTCCCCGACCCTCTGGGGCTTGGCAGTGCCCTATCGCTGTCGTTGGCCATCTTTGGCGAGTTGGTTTGCTCGTTGGCTTTGTGGTAGGCGTGCTCAGTAAGCTGGCCTTGATGCCCATGATATTCACCATGTGTGTGGCTTTCTTCATGGCTCATGGTGGCTCGATAGCCCAGGGCGAGCTGGCTTTCGTCTACCTCGTGGTGTTCGTTCTGCTGTTTTTTGCAGGCCCAGGCCGTTTCTCCGTAGACGGATGGCTTGCCAAGAAGCTGAATAAATAGGCGCGACGTTCGGCCAGAAGGCTTATATGTTCCATGGGTTTATGGGCCAACCCGTCTGCCATTTGCAGGCGTTTTCGTCAGAACATAATGGTTTTAATGGCGATGTGTTGCCAGCAACTTTGTTGGCAAACGCGTTGCTAAAACCAATCTTTTTTGCGATAGAAGCTTGTAAACGCATGAACACATAGGCCGCTTATAACCATAAGGCCGCGTGAGGATAAGCCAACGCGGCTGCTTGCTGGTGCCTTAGCTTGTAAACAAGTGAGTGCACGAACTTATCAACAAATAAGCACGCAAACTCATCAGCTCACAAATTGATAACTCATCAACTCACAAGCTCACAAACTCACAAACTCATCAACTCACCAACTCACAAGCTCATAAACTCACAAACTCATCAACAAAATATGATTGAACACCAACTCATCGTATCTATTCTGCTGATTGTAGCCATCTGTTTGCTGGTAATGTTTAGTCATCGTATCAAGGTGGCCTATCCCGTGATGCTTGTTTTTGGGCGGCATAGCCCTGAGTTTCGTCCCGCATGCCCCGTTTGCGCATCCATCCCGATGTGATATTCCTCGTGTTTCTTCCTCCGATACTCTACGAGGCCGCAGTGGCCAACTCGTGGAAAGAGCTTTGGCGTTGGCGGCGCATCATCGGTTCGTTCGCCTTCATCGTTGTGTTTATCACGGCTTTGGTTGTGGGATATATTGCCAACACGTTCATTCCAGGTTTCTCTGTGGCCCTGGGCTTTTTGATGAAAGGTGGCATCGTTTCGCCGCCCGATGCCGTGTCGGCTGCTGCCAGTATGAAGTTTGTGAAAGTGCCACGGCGCATCTCGGCCGTGCTCGAAGGCGAGAGTTTGTTCAACGATGCCAGTTCGCTTATCATCGTAAAGTTCGCCCTTATCGCCATTGGCACGGGCCAATTTATGTGGCACTCAGGCGGCCCGCATCGTTCGTTTGGATGGTTATTGGCGGTGCAGGTGTGGGCGTGTTGCTGTCGTATGTGCTTATCAAGCTGCACAAATGGTTGCCCATGGACGAGAATATCGACACCATGTTCACCATCATCAGCCCCTACTGCGATGTACGTTTGTGCCGAAACCGTGGAGAGCTTCGGGCGTGTTGGCCGTGGTTAGCGGCGGTTTGTATTTCAGTTATCGCCGAATACTCATCATCGGTTCGTCGTCTGAGACTGCGGGCTGAGAAACGTGTGGAACTTCCCTTTATTTTCTTGCTCAACGGATTGGCTTTCCTTTTTATCGGACTAGACTTGCCCGAGATAATGGCCGGACTTAAAGCCGATGGCGTAAGCCTTTGGACTGCAACGGCCTACGGACTGCTGATTACGGGCGCGCTGGTTGTTATACGTATGGGTGCCGCGTTTAGTGCCGTGTTCATCACTCGCTTTATGAGTAAGTTCATCACCGTGGCCGATTCGCGTTCGCAAGGAATGGCCGGCCCCTTGGTTTTAGGGTGGACGGGCATGCGCGCGTAGTGTCGTTGGCGGCCGCTTTGGCCATACCGCTCTACGTACCGGGCACACAGACGCCTTTTCCCGAACGCAGCATGATGCTGTATATCACCTTTGTGGTGATTACGCTCACGCTGGTGTTCCAAGGTTTAACGCTCCCGATACTGCTTAAATGGGTGAAATTTCACAACTACGACGACCATCTGCCGCACGAAGAGACGGAACGAATGATACGAATAGGTACATGGCGCAGGCCAGCTTGGACCATCTTCGGCACAACAACAAGTGTGTGGATGTTACCCGTTCGGCCCTGTTGAACAGTCTGGTTGCGCATTGGAACGAGCAGCTGGAAACAGAAGGGTCGGCTACGCTGTACGATGACGAGTTGCGCAAGAACTATCATAACATCCTTAACGAACAGCGGTTGTGGCTGAACAAGTTGAATAATGAGAACGAAAGGGTGGACGAGGAGATTGTTCGACACTTCATTCACCGCATTGACTTGGAAGAAGAGCGCCTGCTGAAAGAGTAAGGCGGCTTTTGTGTGTGCATGGTCGCGTTACGGCTTGCGGTGGTTGGCAGCTAGACGTGAGGTTGACCGTATGCCGTTGCGTGGGCAACGGAAGGGCGTGGGGAGCGCAATGCGTTCTCGGTAAAGGCGTTTCGGCCGTTTCGTTCGTGTAGGCCGCCCTTTTTAACTATTTTTCACCAGCACCCCATTGGTTGCTATTGCCAAAGCGGGTAATAATGTATAATTTTGTAGTTTGTAAGCTACACATTATTTATATATAATACACAACACTTCGTATGAAAAAACTAGTGATTATTCGCCACGGCGAAGCAGAGTGGAACCAGAAGAACCTGTTCACGGGTTGGGTAGACGTGGAACTCTCGAAAAGGAAAGGCAGAAGCAAAACGCGCCGGGCGAACTGATGAAAAGAGGCGGACTCGACTTCGACGTGTGCTACACCTCGTACCCTACGTGCCATCAACACGCAACAGATTGTACTTAAAGAGATGGAACGCGAGTGGTTGCCCGTTATCAAGTCGTGGAGACTGAACGAACGCCACTATGGAGCACTCTCTGGACTGAACAAGAAGGAGACCGCAGAGAAGTATGGCGACGAGCAAGTGCACATCTGGCGCAGAAGTTTCGACGTTCGTCCGCCCCCAAATGGAAGAGGATAACCCTACTGGCTCAGTAAGAACCCCGCTTATCGCGACGTTCCCGTTGAGGATGTTCCCCTGTGCGAGAGCCTTAAAGACACCATCGCACGTACCGTTCCTTACTTCGAGAACGAGATTAAGCCCTCGTAATGCGAAGGCAAGCGCGTGTTCATCGCTGCTCATGGCAACTCGCTGCGTTCGCTCATTAAGTATTTCGAGAACATATCCGACGAGGATATCATCAACGTTGAGATACCTACGGGCACGCCATTTGGTTTTACGAATTCGACGACGACTCTTAAGGTAACCAACAAGTATTACTTGAAGTAAGTGCCTTGAAAAGACATCGAGCTAGCATGGCACAGCCAACGCCGTTAGCAGGCTAGCCATAAAACCGCACCCCAACCTTCTTTTGTCATGCGTTGGGGTGCAGCTATAGGCATGCTCACTGCCTATCAACGCGTTCGTCATTGGTTTTGATTGTCGGTGTGCTCTTCGCTGAAAGCGGCAGCTTTCGCCGCAGCGATGATTTCTTCGGCGCGACTGTTGGCGAGCCGTGATATGGCTGAGGTCGAATTCGGGGTCGTCGTCAAAGTCCAGCGTTTCTGCCGCTACTTCAGGTTCCCTTCGGTGTAAAAGGCGCGTTGCTGTTTTTCCTTTGTTTCGTCTTTGGGTTTCATCGTCCCTAAACACTCCATCGGTTTTTCTTCCGCCTTTTCGATGGTTCGTCTTTCTTGTTTCTTAGGTTTTTCTTCGATGCTTATTTTGCGCGCCTCGCATCGCTTGCCGCCTTGTCGCGTTGTGCCTCATTGCGCGGTTTACGTTCGTTAGCACGCTCCGCCTTCTTTCTGCAGCGCGTTCTTCAGCGTACGTCAGTGCGTTCGGTGGCAGAACGTTCCCGTGTTCTGGGCGGTTGGCAGGTTGGCTTTCGCCTTGTTTGCCTCGTTTGCCGTATCCTTTTCCCGTTCTTTTTGTGCCGATTGCGCTCCGTTTGCGGGCTTTTCGGGCTGCTGTTGTGTTGTTGCAGCCTTTTCGTTACCCTCCGCATTGCGCATCGTTCTTTGTCGTTCGGCCTTGGCAGCAAACACTCGGTCGATGAATTGCGGCTCTTTTTTCAGCCTTTCGAGCGTAAGTTTCGATGCCAACTGCTGACTTTCCTTCTTGCTGTACCCTCGGCCGTTGCATCCTTCAACGCCTTTCCAGGTGAACGCAGAAAAGGAAGAAGGGCTACCATTCTGTCCTTTGCTCCGCTCTTTTTACGATAAAGTCGAGGTTTTACGCGGTTTTTCTGGCTCCATTCAATAAGCTTACTCTTAAAGTTCACCTCCTTGTAAGCCACCTTATCAATGTTAATCATCTTGGCTAAGATGCGCTTTTTCCATAAATCGCATGCAGCTGGAATAACCGCGGTCGAGATAGATGGCTCCCTCACCAGAGCCTCGAAGGCGTTGCCGCCCATGTAGCTGTTGTGCGATGAAGTGTGGCCAGAGGAGAGTATCAATCTGCTGATACCCATCTCTTGCGCCAGCCTGTTAGCGTTTCGCGCTGTGCCAGTTTGATTTCGTGTGTTGGTAAGAAAGCCTCCCTTTTGCCGAAGTGTCGGTAAAACAATGCTCGCCCACGATGGCGTCGAGTATGGCATCGCCCAGGAATTCAAGCCTTTCGTTGTTTACGGGCTTGCCGTTTGCCCCCCGTCGCATTACGCTTTTGTGCATCAGGGCGAGCTTATAGTAGCTAATGTTTCGCGGATAAAACCCAAGAATCTCAAATAAAGACTGAGTAAAGCTCCTTCTCCTTGCGGAAAGGGAGCCTCACTCTGTCGATAAGATTACTCAGCATACTTCTTGAAGATAACACAAGCGTTATGTCCGCCAAAGCCAAAGGTGTTGCTAAGTGCTGCGCGCACCTCGCGCTTTTGAGCCTTGTTGAACGTGAAGTTGAGGTTATAATCGATGTTTTCCGTCCACGTCGTCGTCGTCGTGGTTGATGGTTGGGGGTATGATGTCGTTCTGAACGGCAAGCACTGTGGCCATTGCCTCTACTGCGCCAGCTGCTCCGAGCAAGTGACCCGTCATTGATTTGGTTGAGCTGATGTTGAGTTTATAGGCTGCATCGCCGAAAAGTTCTCATGATGGCCTTTGCCTCCCGAGATGTCGCCCACAGGTGTCGACGTGCCGTGCACGTTGATGTAGTCGATGTCTTCGGGTTTCAGTCCGGCGTCTTCCATTGCGTTTTTGCATCACCAGTTTTGGCGCCGCCTTCCGGGGTGGCTGGCCGTGATGTGGTGTGCGTCGGCACTTGCGCCCTCGCCAACCATCTCTGCGTAAATCTTAGCTCCGCGAGCCTTAGCGTAGTTCCAGTTCTTCCAGAAACCAGGCAGCCAGCTCCTTCGCCCATAACAAAGCCGTCGCGACTTTTGCTGAACGGGCGCGAAGCGTAGCTCAGGGTCGTCGTTGCGGGTGGATAAGCGCGTGCATGGCGTTAAACCGCCACCGCCACAGCCGCATATTGCAGCCTCGGCACCACCGCTGACGATGACGTTGGCCTTACCCAAACGGATGAGATTGAAGGCATCTGCCAAAGCATTGGTAGATGATGCGCAGGCCGAAGTGGTGGCATAGTTGGGCCCGTGCAGGCCGTACATGATGGAAATGTGCCCGGCAGCGATGTCGGCAATCATCTTAGGGATGAAGAAGGGGTTGAACTTGGGTTCCTCGCCGAGGTGCTGCCCATAGTAAGTAACTTCCTCTTCAAAGGTCTTGATACCGCCGATGCCAACGCCGTAAATCACGCCAATGCGGTTACGGTCTTCTTTTTCCAAGTCCAGTGCGCTGTCTTTGATGCCCTGCATGGCCGCGATGATGGCCAATTGGGTGTAGCGGTCCATCTTGCGTGCCTCCTTCCGGTCGATGTAGTCGGTTACGTTGAGGTTCTTCACCGCAAGCGAACTTGGTTTTGAAATTGGTGGCGTCGAAATGTGTGATGGGTGCTGCGCCACTTTTACCAGCCAACAGGTTAGCCCACGTCTCTTCGGGCGTGTTGCCAACGGGGGTAACGGCTCCAAGACCCGTCACTACTACTCTTTTTAACTCCATTGAAATGAAAAATATTGCTTTTTAAGGGCGTTTCAACCAAACGCTGCGGATGGAAAAGAAAAGGTCGTTACAGCAATACGCGTGTACCTTCGCTGTTCCACCCTCTTGATGCGAAAGTTGAAGTCGGCTCTTGTTGTTAATCCCCTTGGGGAAATGTTGAGTTAGTTTTTGGTTATGGTCTCGCGTGCAGGAGGCCATAACCAAAAAGCTTGTCACTACTTGCGTGTCTTCGATGTAAGCGATAGCGTCGCCAACGGTGCCAATCTTCTCAGCCTTGTCGTCGGGAATAGAGATGCCAAATTCTTTTTCGAACTCCATGATGAGTTCAACAGTGTCGAGCGAGTCTGCACCAAGGTCGTTGGTGAAGCTTGCTTCTGACTTTACTTCTGCTTCGCCTACACTCAAGTTTGTCAACGATGATAGCTTTTACTTTCGATTCAATTTTCAGACATAATTGTAAAATTTAATAGTGTTTGTAACAAATTTCATCCGATTATTTTCGGGTGCAAAGGAAATCATTTTATTCATACTCTGGGCATTGCTAAAAAGCAACTTAAATTGCAATATATACTAATCAGCATTGATTTTGGCGATTTTAACTACTTTAGGATTTAGAAAGGTGTTTTAAAAGCACTGCATGAACTTTAAATGGTGCGTATGTAGAGTTTCACTGATTTATCATTCTTTTTCCTTGTGCTGTAGATGTATATGTAGTGTGCTTATTTTTATGGTTGTTTCTGGACAAATGGTATCTTATAGAGGGCAATGGGCATGAAGCATCATCGCATCTGCTGCATATTGGTTAGTGAGGCAAGGATGCGTAAAACAAGTATGTTTGCGGTGGTTAAAGAGGGGAAGGAAGGCTGCACGAACCCTCCGCCCTTGTTGCAGTTTATCCCTCATCATGCCTGTTTGCGGGCAATTGCAATCGAGAAACGAAAGGGCAGAGAATGGGGAAAGCGGCGTGGGGAAAAGGGTATTTAAAGGGAAAAGGGTGAAAAGGTGAAAGGGTGAAAAGGTGCAGGGTGAAAAGATGGCTACACGCCCTTAAAAAGGTGAAAGGGTGAAAGGGCATTTAAAGGTGAAAATGGGGAAAAGGGGAAAAGGTGGAAGGCAGCGGTGAAAAGGTGCGGCGTTAGGGCATAGCAAAAGGTGAAAAGGCGAAAGATGCTGGGGATAAGGTGAAACGGCGTGGGGATAAGGTAAAATGGCGTGGGGATAGCGCAAAAAGATGGCGCGACGGAGGAGAAAGATGCAGGCTTCGTGCCCATCTCTCACCGCGCGCGTATTATATAATGAGGTCGTTTTCGCAGTGTTTCCACAAATCGAGGCGAATGCTATCAAGTCAACTCAAGCGGCATAAGCTACAAGCCCCAGACTCCTGAAGACATCAACTCGCCAACTCATCCACCAAAAACCATCAACTCAAAAGTTCATCCACTCAAGGCTCATCCATTCCAAAGCTCATTCAAAACTCATCCACCAAAGACTCATCCACTCCAAAACTCATCACTTCAAAGCTTATTCACTCAAAAACTCATCCACTCAAAAGACTCATCCACTCGAAAACTCATCAATTCCAAAGCTCATCCACTCAAAGATTCATCCACCTCGAAAAGCTCACCAACTCGAGCTCATCCATCCAAAGGTTCATCCACTCAAAGGCTCATCTACTCGAAAGATCATCAACTCGAAAACTCATCCTCTCAAAAACTCATCCTCTCAAAGGCTCATCCACTTTGCGCTCACCTCAACTCAGAACTCACGCAACTCATCCACTCCGGAGAACTTAAACCTTATTCCTTTTGTTTTACACTGCCACTCTCACTCGCGCGCCATTCTGGCGAAAATATTAAGCTAAAAAGTAGGCAAAATATCCACTATTTTTCGCCTATCATGTCTTTGGGAGCTTGGCCTGTTTTTGAGGCCTAGAACCTGCTTTTTGCAACCATATTGCTCTTTCTCTTTTGCTTCGCCAGCTCATTGTTCTTACAGTTACGCCCTTTTCGCACTACCTATCTCTGGCGGTTGTTTTGCCTTTCTTAGCCATGTTTTCATGCTCTAAAAGCGGTTTGCTTACCTTAGCCAATTATGGTGGCGTTTGTGACTTTTCGGCTCGCATTAAGCGTTGCTTTTGAACTGGTATTTTGCAGCAGTTTGACCTTGCGTTTAGCTTACCAAAACGCAAGGTATTCTAGCACCAAAGACGCTTAGGTGTTAGCACTCAAAACGCAAGGCGTTCAGCGTGGCAAAGCGTACCGAATTTAGCTGCAACAGCAAAACTGGTGTGAAATGGCGGCCTTAAATAAAACACACCGTCGTACATGCACATAGCTATTGCTGCATCAAGACAAACCCTCGCGAGAATCGAGTGCAGCAAGGCAGACGATTAGCGGCAAAAGGACACTCTTCGTGCTGAAAATTCTTGCTGAAAGTTTCACAATGAACGAAAGGAGCTGACGAGTGGATAAGTGACGAATTAATCGTTCATTTTCGTATTGTGACACGCGTCCACTTTTGACATAAGAACATAAGAAACATAAAAGAAGTCAGCTTCATTTTACCTCATTATGTGCCACAAGTAAAGATGCTTTCAGCTTCAGACGGGGTTGAGAAAGGGCTTCCACCAGGTTACCCTATTTTGAGGTATAACCCCGTTTTGAGCACGAGACAAATGCGGCAGAATTTCGAGATTTTCAGCGTTTTCTTTGTTTGGCACTTCGCACATCATTGGGTGTTTCTTGGTTTAGCATACAAAAGGCAAAACTCTTCCATTTTATAGATGTACTAAAAGTCAAAGCGTGGTTTCAATGTGCATAAAGCCGTTACAACATATGCAGGCTTCACTTGCATGGCTGAGAGCTCACTCAGGCTTGCGAGAATTACAAAGGCTTACTAGTTTCACCAGGTTTGCGGGAAGAACTAGAAACCTAGATTAACTAGCACCGCAAACGCCCCATTTGTCTGCTGAAAACGGCGTGCTGTTTAGACCCGTCGACCTACGTAAAGCAGTGCCAACCGCTTTGCTGTTGTTTGCGCGATGTTTTCTGTAGCGCATGGAGCATCAGATTTTGTTCGTTACATGCAGGCCGTTTATCCTTGGTTGTTTGGGCTTAGCATGAGCATCAGGTTTTGTTCTCGTTACATGCAGGCCGTTTATCCCCGGTGGTTTGAGCTTAGGGCATGTAACATCAGGTTTTGCTCGTTACGGTACGTTTATCCCCTTGGTGGTTTGGGCTTAGGGCATGTAGCATCAGGTTTTGTTCGTTACATGCAGGCCGTTTATCCCCTTGGTGGTTAGGGCTTAGGGCATGTAGCATCAGATTTTGTTCGTTACATGCAGGCTGTTTATCCCCTTGGTGGTTTGGGCTTAGCGCATGTAACATCAGGTTTTGTTCATTACATGCAGGCCGTTTATCCCCTTGGTGGTTTGGGCTTAGCGCATGTAGCATTACGCCAGTTCGGGATAAGGATTTGCTTAGAAAAGTTCCAATTGCCTACTCTTTTCAATGCGCACAGGCAGTGCCTCAGGCTTATTCTCGAAGAAACAGTATGCGGCCAATGCCGCACAAAGATTCATGAGGAAATTATGTACGGAACGATGGCGTGAATGGACAAGGTTGGCCTTGTTCTTTAGCAGTTCGTTGATGCATTCTATTATATATCGCTTGCGCAGCATCATCTTTGTCCCACACAGGCATAAGCTTTGTTTTTCATGTTTGATTTGAGCCCGTGAACGAGGTGGATGCCTTGGTTGAAGAGTGTTCTCAAAGAACTCTTGCTTGATGTGAGCCCTTGTCGGCAAACACTTACCGTAGAGCACCTTGGTGAAGACTCTCCACACCCTAGGGTCCCTGTCGTCCACGTTTGCGGAGCAGGAACGTGAGTACATCGCCCATCTCGTTGCACAGCAGATGAGTTTTGAACCCATGACACCACCCCATCGTTCCCTTTTCCGTTCTTGGCAAGTCCATCAAACACCTTGTTGAATTTCCTCCTCATGTTGTGGCATACGGGAATCATCGTACTGTCCACGAAACTAATGCCCGTGCACTTTCCAAAACCTTGGATGCGCATGAAGGCCATCAGGTCGAAGAACACGCGGGGCATGAGTTCACGAAACGCGTGTAGGACACGGCCTTAGGGAAGAAGCTTGCCAGATGCTCCTGATGAAGAAGAGGTAATAGTGCTTGAAGTTGCGGAAAGAGCCAAAATGGTAGCACAGCAGGATGGTCATGATTTCGCTCTTGGACATCTGCCCTTTGCGGTTTCGCATGCGCTTATATCCCTCGTCTATGGGGGCGATGTGTAGGTTTTTAGTTAACTCGGCATCTAAATTCTTGCAGAACTCATCCAATATACAAAAGATTTCTGTATCTTGTCTCGTGGTAATCATCGCTATATGTATTTTTGTGTTATTGATTTTCAACCATAAAGTTACAAAATAATAGTGAGATTACCAACTTTTTAGGGTACTTTCTTATCCCGAACTGGCGTGTAGCATTGGGTTTTGTTTGTTACATGCAGGCCGTTTATCCCCTTGGTGGTTTGGGCTTAGGGCATGTAGCATCAGGTTTTGCTCGTTACATAGTAGTGCACCGTTACGAGCAATGCCAAGTTTGCTTGGCATTGCCCATTGCAATTAACGCGCGTGTTCGTTAATTTGTGAACATGTTCGCCAAAGGCGTTATGCTTACTTACGACGTTTGTATTTTGTTGCAGCCTTCGTCTTTAAGTCGGTGAGTGTAGGCACGTCTCCGTTAATCTCAACCTTAAAGTCAATTTCTTTGAGGTCGTGTCCTTTGGGGCAGACACTGCGCAGGTGTAGGATGTTTTCTTTTGCAGCCGAAGTCGCCCTTGCGCACCAATTCAGTATTTCCGTCAACGATGGCATGCTTGTCCCACGTAAGGTCTTTGTACCATGTTTCAAAGTGTTTGATTGTCCGCACGAACTGCAATTGCTTATTGGTTGCCACGAACCAATGAGTTGCTGAACGATGGGGTTGTCTCTGTCGTCGTCTGAGCTGCAAGCGGCGAATGTCATGGCTACGATTGCGAACATAGCACACAATGATAGGTTTTTGATAGTGTGTAACATGATGTGTTGATTTTTAATTATGGGTATAAATATAAAAGTGTTTAGATTGCTTTTGCCCACGCAGGTAGAACGCTTTTATGGCTGTTTTCGCTAGTGTGCGATGGCTATTTAAGTGGGCAGTAATGATGTTTTAGCCCGGCTAATGGTGCTGGGGTATGGGTGGTTCTCTATGCGGCCGAGCCATAGCAGCCTTTTTAACCAGATTGTACTTTTTCATGATGGCGCAGTTGAACAACTATGCCTTTTCACTTCGCAAAGTTACAATTAATTTGATTAATATGAAAGAAAAAGAGAATATTTTTCAGGAGTTAAGGAGTTATGGAGTTAGCGAGTTAAGCCGTATGCTTGGTTGTAATAGGAAGTTCTTTTGTCAACCTCGTGGTCTGTTCGTATGTGTGCGGGTTATGAAGTTAAGGAGTTAAGCCGTGCATGCTTGGTTGTATAATGGAAGTTCTTTTGTCAACTCGTGGGTCTGTTCGTATGTGTGTGGGTTATGAAGTTAAGGAGTTAAGCCGTATGCTTGGTTGTATAATAGGAAGTTCTTTTGTCAACTCGTGGGTCTGTTCGTATGTGTGTGGGTTATGAAGTTAAGGAGTTAAGCCGTATGCTTGGTTGTATAATGGGAAGTTCTTTTGTCAACTCGTGGGTTTGTTCGTTTGCATATGGGTTATGGAATTGCGGGAGTTAGCTACTACCCGAAGAAGAGATGGCGGGTGTGCTGAGAATAAAGAACTATGGAGTTAAGGAGATGATAAGCTTTGTAGCTGCAAAGCTATTGGCTTAACTCCATAACTCCTTTAACTCCTAAATTACATAACCCTTGCCTCTTACTTAATTCTGTCGATAAAATGCTTTGGGGATAGTGGGCATTGCGCCGTTTTGTGTGCATACGTATGCGCTGGTTTCAACGGCTAGGCGATGTGCTTCGCTAACGGGAACGCCGTTGAGATAAGCCGCACAGAAACTGCCAGTGAACGAATCGCCTGCACCAACGGTGTCGGCTACCTCTACTTTGGCGTCTCTAAGAACGACGATGGCGCCAGGAGTAAACACATAACTGCCGTTTACGCCGCAGGTGTAGCACAAAGGGCATCGAGGTTGTAGTTTGCCCAAGATGAGCCAGCATTTGTTGGTCAGCAGTCGAGACCGGGATAGCCAAACAAACGGCCAATGGTAACCAGTTCTTCATCGTTTATCTTCAAAATGTCGCATCGTTTGAACGAGTCGAGCAGCAGTTCTTCGTTGTAGAAGTTTTGGCGAAGGTTGATGTCGAAGATTTTAAGGCAGTCTTTGGGGGTGGCATCGAGGAAACGGCGGATGGTATCGCGGCTCACTTCGTTGCGTTGTGCCAACGAACCCCAGCACACGGCACGGCAGTTTCGGGCCACTTCTTCAAGCTCTGGGGTGAAGGGAATGTTGTCCCAAGCCACCCCTTCCTTGATGTCGGGCGGGTACGCCTTTGCATCGAGCTCTACTTGCACCGTTCCTGTGGGAAAGGCACGCGCGGCATCAGCACGTTGAGCTTTTTATCGGCGAACTTCTGGGCTATTTCGTCGCCCAAGGCATCGTTGCCCAAGGCACCACGGCCAAGGTGTCTAGTCCGTACTGCGCGGCATGGTAGGCAAAGTTTGCCGGTGCGCCGCCTATTTTCTTTCCTTCGGGCAGCACATCCCATAGTGCCTCGCCCAATCCTACGATAAGTCGTTTCATATACTCTTTGTTGTTTTTAGTTAAGTATGCTTACTTTGCACCAATCTTTCGACCATAAGTAAAGAGGTAGACAACGCCAACAGCCATTACAACGGCGGCTCCCCATTGGCCAACGGCATCGCTGGCAGGTCCCATGAGGAGGGGGAATATGGTTCCGCCGAACAGTCCCATAATCATCAAGCCCGACACTTCGTTCTTCTTGTCGGGCAAAGACAGCACGGCTTGAGAGAACACGAGCGAGAAGATGTTGGAGTTGCCGAAACCAACCAACGCGATGGCGGTGTACAGAACGGCTTTGCTTTCGCCCACGGCTAGGCCCAACATGGAAAGGGCCATCATGACAACGGAAACGTAGAAGAAGGCGCGGTTGTTGAATTTGGCCAGTATGAACGAGCCGCTAAGACAGCCAAGGGTACGGAAAATGAAGTAAAGGCTGGTGGCAAAGCCTGCCTCGTCAAGCCCCATGTGCAGTCGTTCTTGCAGTATTTTTGGGGCGTGGGTGTTTGTTCCCACGTCTATTCCTACGTGGCACATGATGCCGATGAACGACAACAGCACGATGGGCGTGCCCAATAGTTTGATGGTTTCCATGAAAGAAGAGGGCTTATCCTTCATGGGTTCTTCTTCGATGGGCGTGGCCGACAGCATCAGGGTGGCCAAAAATGCCGATAACCATGTAGATGGGGAAGAGTATGCGCCAGCCCAAACCAAAGTGGGGGATGTTGGCTGCTGCGCCCAAGCGGCGATAATGGGTGCCATGAACGAGGCAATGGCCTTTACAAACTGGCCGAATGTGAGGGTGGCTGCAAAAGCGGTCGCCACTGATGATGTTCGAGATGAGGGGGTTGAGCGAGGTTTGCATAAAGGCATTGCCGATGCCCAGCAGCGGAAAATGAGATTAGCATCAGTTCGTAGCTGTTGCCGAAGAGGGGTAAAAGCAAACTGGCCACGGTGATAACGAGCGACACTAGCACCGTTTTTTCTTTGCGCCCAATCTTGTTCATGAGCATGCCCTGTTGGCACGGCAAAGATGAGGAACCAGAAGAAAACGAGCGACGGGAAGACGTTCGCGGCCGAGTCGGTAAGGTTGAGATCGGCCTTGACATAGTTTGAGGCAATGCCCACTAGGTCTACAAATCCCATGGCGAAGAAGCAGAACATCACGGGAATGAGTGTGAGTTGGGTTGATTTACGCATAATTATTTTGATTTAAGGTCTCACCCCCAACCCCCTCTCTGCAAGGTGGAGGGGAGTGAAATGCTTTGTTGTTTACTTGTTAAGATTGACTGGTTGGGGTGGAGCAGTCGGACTTGTCAGACAGGTCCGACTAGTCCGACTAGTCCGACTAGTCGGACAAATTAAACCTTATTTCATCTCAAATGCCGACACACTGGCCTTGTTCCCACCCGAATTTTCGAGCAGCAAGGTGTTGTAGGGCGTTGAGGGGAACACCAGATTGGTGAGCGAAACCTGCCTTTGGGCATCTATAACCTCAACGCTACTCTTATCTACAAAGATGCGAAGCGTGGTTATCAGACCGCGGGTTGGGGCAACGGTAACGGCCTTGAAAGCATCGCTGAAATCGGTTCTGCCGCTTTGGGTGCGGTCTACCGATAGCGTTTGCGCGGCCACATCGTAGCTCACAACCACCTTTTCGCCTGCGGCGTTTTGCAAAAGTAAGGCGTGTTTTGCCCTTGGTTTGGGGCTTAACTACCATCACTAGCTCGTATGCGCCCTGCGCTGGGTTGAAGGTTCGGCGTGCCGAAGTGCTGTTTTTAAATAACGGTGTGACGCGTGCCGCGAACAGTTCTTTGGAAGGTGTGCGCCCAACATAGGTCTGACCGTTGTGTTCAAAGAGGTCGAGGTCACATGCAATGGTGTTCGCCGAACGGAATTGCAGCGTAGGAACTTGGTTGCCATACTGCCAATTGCTCATCCAAGTCATCAGTATGCGGCGACCTTGCGGTGCGTTGTCGAAGGTGATGGCGGCATAATGGTCCTTGCCGTAGTCCATCCACTTGGTTGTTTCGGGCTTGCTTCGCAGGTAAACTGGTGCCCATCGAACTCGCCGATGAAGTATTGCGTGGCGTTTCCGCCGAAAGGTCCGCCAGGGTTGATGTTGCAAATAAGCATCCACTTCTGCTTATCGGTGCCGCGAACGGGCAGCTGCATCAGGTCGGGACATTCCCAAACGCCATCGTGGTTGCCGTAGCCCTCGCCAAAACGGCTTTCGAATGTCCACTCTTTGAGGTTCTTCGACGAGTAGAATTGCATTTCTTGACCAGCGGCAAGCACCATTATCCAGCGTTCGGTAGGTTGGTGCCAAAACACGTGCGGGTCGCGAAAATCGGGTATCGCGGCCGTTATCACGGGGTTGCGATCATATTTAGTGAAGGTCTGTCCGTTGTCGGTGCTGTACGCCATGCTTTGCGTTTGGCTTTCGCCGCCGATGTATAGAATGCTACCACCGCACCTGCGCCAAAGCCAGCCGTGTTGTTATGGTCTACAACGGCACAGCCGCTGAATATCGTTCCCAGGGCATCGGGGGCTATGGCTGTGCCTCGGTCTTCCCAATGCACAAGGTCTTTACTAACGCTGTGGCCCCATGTCATGTTCTCCCATTGCGACCCATAGGGGTTCCATTGGTAATAAAGGTGGTATAGTCCGTCTTTGTAAAACAGTCCGTTGGGGTCGTTCATCCAGCCGTAGGGTGGCGTGTGATGGTACAGCGGACGCCACTTTTCGCGGTTGGCCGTGTCGAAGTTGTCGGTCATTGACATGGTTTTCCAGCACACATAGTCGTTTAGATTGCCGTTCTTACGAACATCGCCCTGCACGTGCACATCGAGAACGAAGGGTTTCCCCTTAACGGCATCGAGTGCAAGTGGCACGAAATAGTCTACGTGGTCGGCCGCCAAGCGCACGTTAAGCGTTTGAATGGCGTTGTTGTCTACGATAAGTCGCAGGTTGCAAAGCTCTGCTTTCTCCTCAACGGGCAACAGCAAGTAACGCGTTGTGGGCGTATCGAAAGCCAGCATACAATGGTTTTTGCTGAGCATGTTCATCTTTTGTGTAGGTGTCGGCGTGGGCAATGGCATGCGCCACAAAGAGCAACAATAGGGTTGTTGCCAGCCTAGCATGGGTTTGGTTAGTCTCTGTGCCATAATCTTTGAATGGTTGTTGCGGTTTAGGCGATGCGCGTTAGGTTATGTATAGTTATAATTCTCTGCTCCAAAGATAAAACTAAGTGGGCTAAATGCCAAGTTTTTACGCATCGGATATGGGCGGATTAATGTTTATTAACGGGGCAATGCGTGTGTGCAAACAACGGGTTGCCTGCGACACTGGCCAAAAGACAACCCGTTGCGTGATAAGTTGGTTATTTAGTTGTACCTACGTTGAGGTTGCTAACGTTCACTTCGCCGCCATAGCTGTTGATGCTCCAGCAGTTTTTGGCCATGTTGTAGATGCGGTTGGTGTAGCAACACACATCGTTGATGTACATCACCAACACGCTGTTGTCGGTGTAGATGGTTACGTTATAGGTGTTGTCGGTCGGACGAGCAAACACTAGCCGTCTATTCCTTCAACAAAGCCCTTGCCCTTCGAGCCTTCTTCCTCGAAGTTCACCTTGCGTTTGTCGGCTCCTTCGGGGTTAATCACTAGGGTGTACCACTCTTTCCGAGTCGGTTCCACGAACAAACGAGATGCCGAACTTATCGGTGTTGGCGGCCGTTTTCACGGTGAAACTGATGCGGTTTACCTGTCCCAGTCGGGGAAATAGTGCCCAAGCCTCGCCTTGCAGTTTAAGGTTGGCACCGTCTTGCGTTACCCCTTGCGTGCTTTGCGCCATCAGTTTGGGGGCGGCGTTTTGACCAAACTGCGTGCTAATGGCAGGGCACTTCGCCGAGCGTTAGTGTGCCGTCGGCATGCTGTATCAGGCGATGCGCCACCAAATTGCCTGCCCATTCGGGCTCGTGGGGATAGGCTCCAACATCCGTATTGTTGTTTCCAGGGCGCGTAGGACACCATCCCCAGATGTAGCGGTTGGTGCCGTCGCTAGCCGTTTTGCCGGCATAGAAACCGCGACTGTCGAGAAATCCCTCGTGGTCGTCGGGCCATTTGCCCGCATCGTTGGCCGTTGCAGCCTTCAATTCGTCGAGGGTGCGCCCTTGAAGTATTGCACGCGGCGCACGGCAGCATGCTTTTCGCTGTACACCAAGTACCACCAATCGCCCATTTTGAAGAGGTCGGGACACTCGTAAAAGCGATCCCACATCATGGTCATAAACACTCCTACGTGTTTCCACGCCTTTAAATCGGCCGAAGAAAACTCTGCCAGCACGCCCTTACCATCCTTATAGGTGGCCACGAGCATGCGATAACCACTCGCCATCTTCGGCCTTTATAGACGTAAGGGTCGCGAAAATCGTTGGCACTATAACCATAGTCGTTGCCGCGAATGACGAACGTTTGGCTCTTGGTCCACGTCTTAAAGTCGGGCGAAGTGGCCACCATCACCACCTGTGCGTTGTCGCCTTGGCGTGGCTGATGCTTGTTGCCTGTGTAGAAGGTGTAGTAAGTGCGCTGCGTTTCGTCGTAGATGGTAGAGCCTGTGCCCAATGCCGCATCTTGTTCGGCAGCTCCTCCGCAGGGTATCAGTTCGCCTAACGAAGTGTAGTGAGCTGCGTCTTTGGTGCTGACTGCCCAAATGGGGTGATAGGTTGCGGCAGGATTGGGACGATAATCTTGCAGATAAAGCACCTTAAAATCCTTTGCCACGGGGTCGAAGAAGGGCATGGGGTCGCCCACGAAACCTGCAAATGGCTTGTAATAGGTGTCTTGTTTCTTGTCGTCTACAGATTGGAAGAAGGTTGTTGTTCCCTGCCAGTCGCGCTCTTCAACTGTTGGCGCGTCGCTTTCGCAGCTTGCTAGCGGTGTGGCTAGCAAGGCAAACGAAGCGATGATATATGCTGTTTTGTTCATTGTTGCTGGGTTTATCGTTTAAGAAAGTTGATGGCATTGCGCGTTAATGTCGCTACATTTTGGTGATAATGTGGCGTTATGGGGTCGATGCTGTACCAGTCGTAGCAGCCCGAACCAATGCAGACGATGCCGCCTTTGGTGCCGTTGGCGGTATTTCCCATGCCACGATGGCGCCATCGCCACCATATCAAGGTCGCGCGCACCGGTTTTGTTGCGCCAAGTGTCGTAATCGGCATACCCACCCCAGTCTGCACCGATGTGCCATTGGGCAGTTGAGTTGGTGATGCGATAGCCTGCGTCGCAGGTAAACACGTCGTTGGGGCGTCGTTCTTCATCACGAGGTTGCGGTAAAGCGCGTTATCGGTGTGTCCGCGCATGGAGAAGCTCCACGGCGAGCCTACCGTTTCGGCCTCAGTTTCTTTCTGTCCCCAGCAGTTATTGGGCACAGCATCGTTCTTCATCGCACCGATGAAGGCCGGCATGTTGGTGGCATAGCGTGTAAGAGGAACGAACCGCCTGCGTTGTAGTAGTCGCGTAGGGCTACCGATGCCTCTACTGCGGCAGGTGCAGCTTTCTCGAAGGCCTCTTTTTCCATCCACTCCGCCGTCCTTATGGTAGTGCCACCATATCACCTTGCAGGCACTTAGGTCTATGCTTCCGTTCTTAATGTCGGCGAACGAGGCGTAAAGCGAGTTGGGTACGTTGGCCAACATCCAGCGACAAGCCGTTAGCTCTTCGATGTTTAGTTGGTCCATGCTCTGTGCTAAGCCCACGAACACCACTTCGGGCTTGCCTATCTTCGTAACGGTTACGGTGTAGGTGGTGGTAGCGGTGTTGTTGGTGACGGTTATTTGCAAAGGTTTGGCAAAGCTAGTGGCCACTCCGCTGACGATAGAGGCTGTGGCGTTGTCGCTCAAAGTGAATGTGGGAACGAGCGAAGAGAGGTTGAGTGCCTCGGGAACATAAACCGAAATGGTTTTCGCCCCTTCGTCTATGATGCCCGTATACAGGTCGTTTATCTTGAAACTAGTTATCTTTGCCTCGTCGCGGCGCACGCTGATGGTCCAGTCTTCGTACACGTCTGCGTTACGCACACGCATCGTTCGGGGCGTGGTAAAGTCCAGATGGTCGCCCTGTTTGATGTTGGCCGTTGCGCCTGCGCTAAGTTGCAGGGTGGTAAGTTCCATGTTCCTAACGTCATATCCTTGTGGAACACGCACGGTAATGCTGCGTGTTGGTAGGTCGGTTGTGCCTTCGTATTTGTCTAATGCAATGGCTTGCACGTTGCAGTCGCCACCTAGTTGCAGGTCGCTAACGTTGCTTTCGCTGCACGCCGTTATGGCAACGAGCGTGGCAAAGGCCATCACAATTTGGGTTATCAGGGTTTTCATCGTTACCAGTCTCCTATGTTTTGTTTGTAATTTCCTTTCGATGCGGCCACCTGTGCATGGGGAATGGGCAGGTATTCGTTCTTGTTGGCGGTGAAGTGAGCACCGTTATATATGGCGCAATCGTTGGCCTCTTCGGCATAATACTTGTTTATCACGCTGGCAGCCTCGCCCCAACGCACAAGGTCGAAGAAACGTTCGCTCTCCATTCCCATTTCCAATCGGCGTTCCATCTTCACGATTTTTAGTGTTTGGGCTTGGTTGTAGCTGCCTGTGTATTGGCCTACGTTGAGCCTAACGCCATATTGCGACTCGTAGTTGGCTATGGCTGCGGTGCTTTGTTTGGCCCTTCTGCGCAGCTGGTTAACCAGTGCCAGTGCCTCTTGCAGATGACTTCCGCCTAGCTGTGCCAAGGCCTCAGCACGTTCGAGCAGCACGTCGGCATAGCGGAACACGATGCGGTTCATGGGCGTTCCCCACCACGAACCTTTAATAAGGTATCCGCTTTTGGGGTCGACGTTTTGCTTTAAGGTTACGTAATAGCCGTAAAGACCGTTCGAACGACTCCATGTTGCAGAGCGGTCCATCATGAAATCGCGGTTAAACTCGTAGGGCAAGCCGGGCATGCCCACGGTGAGGAACAGGCGTGGGTCGGCATAATCGCGGCTCTTGTCGTAGTCGGCCTTGTTAAAGTCGTCTATTCGGGGCAGACCCGCATTGTCTGTGCGATAGGCGTTTACGAGGTTTTGACTAGGCTTATAGAAGTCGCAGCCGCCGTCGGTAACGCCTGGAATGTTGGGCACAATCGGTCCGTAGCTCCAATTGAGGTTGCCGTATGTTGTTCCGTCGTTCATCGAATACTGCATGGCCCAAATGCTTTCGGGCCCGTTTTCGTACTGCGTTTCGGGTCTGAAGTTGTTGTGGAAGTCGGTTTCCAATGCAAATCCGCCGGCAGCATAGATGTCGGGGGCGGTGTATTGCACCACCTTTTGCAGGTCTTCGGCGAGATAGAGGTCACTTCGTTGCTGTTTTTCGTTGTCTTGACGATAGGCCTTGGCAGGGTAGACCTTAGCCAAGAAAGCGGCGGCAGCGGCTTTTCGAGGGCCTACCCACTTCTGTTTGGCGTGCGGGCAGCACGTTGTAGGCCTCTTCTAGGTCTTTGGCAATGAGTGCCCAACCCTCGTCGTTGCTGTATTGGCGGTTCGAAAGGTTGTTGTATTGTTCGCTCGTCAGACTTGGATCTACTACAAAGGGGATGAATTTGTATAGCCTTTTTGAGCAAAGAAATGACCGTAGGCGCGTAAGAATTTCATTTCGGCCAGGCGCTGTTCTTTCAGCGGATAGTTGGCCGCATCGGTTTGTTGCAGCAGCTCGATGGCGGTATTTACGCGCGAAATGCCGTTGTACAGACGTTGCCACATGTCGCTGATGTTCCAGTTAGTGGTAAGTATGCCTTGCGACACTTCCAGTTGGTGGAACACATCGCCGTCGCTCGTGCCGTTTCCGCCCTTATAGGCATCGTCGGAACGTACGTCGAAGTTCCACATCGAGAACGAAGAGTTGATGTCTTCGGCCGAAATCCAGATGGCATAGGCCGATATAACCAGCTTGTCCACATAGCGGGCATCTTTCACTTGGTCGTTGTTTAGCGTGCCCTGTGGTTTCTGTTCGCCCAAAAATCGCTGCAACTGGATGCCAGCATGGCGCAAAGGGCTAATATGATGGTTGCTTTTTCATTGTGATTGAACGTTTAGAAAGTGACGTTTAGGCCGAAAGTGAGGTTCAAGGGGATGGGATAACCAAAGTTGGGGGTTCTCCGGATCAACGCCCGTAAAGCTGCTGCTCTTGATGGTGAGCAGGTTTTTGCGCGCTTACATAAAGGCGCAGGCGTTCCATCATGAGTTTCTTAACCATGCCCTGTGGCAGGGTTGTAGCCTAGCTGTATGGTGCGCAATTTGAGGAACAAACCATTTTCTACCCAATAGCTCGACACGCGTTTCTCGTTGGCGTTGTCGGATAACGACAGGGCGGGGATGTCGCTTGAGGGGTTGGATGCGCTCCATGCGCCCAGCAAACGGCGGCCTTTGTTTAGGAAACCAATGTTAAGGCCAGCCCAAAGGTCGGTTTCTTTCTTCAAGTCCGAGATGATGTCTACACCCCTGAACGCCTTGCCAAAACATGGTGAGGTCTAGACCTTTGTACTCTAAGTAGACGTTAAGGCCATAGCTGAACTTGGGCACGGGCGAGTAAATCCACGTTTGGTCGGCCTCGGTAATTTTGTTGTCGCCGTCCAAGTCGCGGTATCTAATTCGACCAGGAGCTGCTCCTTGCTGTTGCGCATGGTTGTTTACTTCGGCCTGACTCTTAAAAATGCCGTCGGCCACATAGCCCACTTGCGCGCCCATGGGATGCCCAATGACGCTCTTTTACGCCGTTTCCGCCGAACGTTCCGTTAGCTGCCACGGTTTCTGGAAGCTTAGTTATCTTGTTGCGATAGGTCGATAGGTTGGCGGCTAGGTCGTATTTAAGGCCAAAAGCGGTGTTGTTGCGATAGCCTAAGTTCAGTTCCACGCCGCGGTTTTCCATCTCTCCAGCGTTAATCCATTGCGTGCTGCCTTCGCCCATTGCGGCAATGCCGACCATTTGCACAAGTATGTCGCGCGTTTTTATAGTACCAGTCTACACTTCCGTAGAGTGTGGCGTTGAAGAACGAGAGTCGGCACCCAGGTTGGTTTGCGTGGTGGTTTCCCACTTAATGTTGTCGTTGCCTATTTGGTCGCGCTTAAAGCCCGAATCGAGTGTGCGACCGCCGTTGGTGCCTGCAATGTCGTAGGATGTGCCATAGCTTTGACCGCCGTTTTCGTTCACGCCGTAGTTGCTAACATACACGGTGTAGCGTGCGATGTTGGATATTTCTTGGTTACCCGTTTGTCCCCACGAGGCACGCAGTTTCAGATCGTCTATCCACGAGGCACGATTGAGAAAGCGTTCGCGGTTGATACGCCAACCAAGCGATAGTGCGGGGAAGGTGGCGTAGCGGTTGTTCTTGCCGAAACGCGATGAACCGTCGTGGCGAAGGGTGAGCGATGCCATATAGCGGTCGTCGTAATTATAGTTGAGTTTGCCAAAGAACGACACCAGCGAGTAACCCGAACCGCCGCCACGACTTTTGTGCTGTGCCCACACCTGCGCTTGGCCACATGTAATCGGGCGAGAGAATGAGGAACCCTTCCTTATAAGCCGAGAGTAAACGTCGTCTTGGCGATTAAGCTCCATACCTGCCATGCCGTCGGCGCGGTGCTTTCCCTCTCAAATTGTAGGTAGCCACGGCGTTCCACATCCATTTTGTCCAGTGTTCTTGCTTGGGTTCAACGGCGTTGGTGCTCTTAGCCACATTGCCTTCGGTAACGGGATAGGTGAAGAAACGTTGCATCTTTTGACTGTAATCCAAACCGAACGTGGAACGCAGGTTGAAGTTTTTGAAGGGGTTTAGGTTGATGTAAGCGTCGCCGAACATGCGCCAGTAGGTGTAGCGGTTGTCTTTTGTTACGCTCTAACACGGCTACGGGGTTGTAGCGATCGGGATAACCGCCCACAGGTCCGCCCCAATTACCATCTGTTGTACGCACAGGTAGCGAGGGGTTGAACTGCAAAACGTTAGATAGGAAACCGCCTGGGGCTTGCACTTCGGACGTGCGGTTTAGCGTGAAATGCTCGCCAACGGTGAGCAATTTGCCGATAAGCTTATATTCGGTGTTCATTCGGGCCGAGAAACGATTAAAGTCGCTCTGCCTGATAATGCCCTGATTGTTGTAATATCCCAAAGAGAAATACGAACTGCCTTTCTCCGAACCACTGCTAACGGCTACGTTATATTGCTGCACAAGACCCGTGCGCGTGGTTTCGTTAAACCAGTCGGTGTCTGCCGCAGGTGTTTTTCCGGCTACGTCTAGATACTTCTTCATGCTCATTCCCTGCAATGTGGGCAGGCCTTGCGCATCGTATCCCCAATCGAAATGATAGCCCAAGCCATTGGTGTTGGGGTCCATACCATCGTTAACGTAGGCTTGCCACATCACCTTACCATACTCCTTGGCGTTAAGCACATCGAGCTTATGCACGTAAGTGGCGGCCGATATGGATGCATCTAGGTCTACACGGATGCGTCCGCTCTTGCCTCGCTTGGTGGTGATGATGATAACGCCGTTGGCGGCACGACTTCCGTAGATGCTGGCCGATGCCGCATCTTTAAGCACCTGTATGCTTTCTATGTCGTTACCATTCAGCTCGTGCATGCCCGCCTTCGTGGGAACACCATCTATAATATATAGCGGGTCGTTGTCGTTAAGCGTACCCACACCGCGAATACGCACCGTGGCTTGTCCCGAAGGTGCGCCATCTGCGGTGATATTCATGCCCGGAACACGTCCTTGCAAGGCTTTGATGGGGTTGTTTTCGTTTTGTTTGGCCAGGTCGTCTATGTTAACCACCGACACGGCACCCGTTAAGTCGGCCTTGCGTTGGGTGGTATAGCCTGTCACCACCACTTCGTTCAGGCTCTTGGCATTTTCTTCCAAGGCGATGTTCATGCTTGGCGTGGCCTTCACTTCAATGGTTTTAAACCCCAAGTAAGATATAACCAGCGTTGCCCGCTGTTTACTTCGAGCTTAAAGTTGCCGTCGATGTCGGTGACGGTTCCGCGTGTGGTTCCTTTCTCCACAACGGATGCGCCCGTGATGGGTTCGCCGTCGGTGGCCGAAGTAACCTTTCCACTAACGTTTACGCCTTGCGCATGGGCAAGGGCGCATACGAAAATAGCCATCGCGATGATAAGAAGAGTTCGTAGCTGCTTCATTTCTTGTTGCGTAATTAGGTTTTATAAATATGTAAGATTGCTGCTTATAGGTGTAGTCCGCGCGTCTTTGCATCGGTTGATGCTGTTTCGTAATTGATTTATGTCAATTCGGGTGCGCTTTCTCCCCCATCTTCTGCGGTGTGCAAATTTACTACGAACGCGCGTAAAGGAGCTTGCAATAATCGTTCAGATGCTTGCAATAATCGTTCATGAAAACATTTTTTGTATGAGAAAGAAAGAAAAGGAAGGGGAGTTTAAAGGTGAAAAGGGATTTTAAAGGTGAAAAAGGGATTTTTAAAGGTGAAAAGGTGAAAGAGGTGAAAAAGATGGCTGCGCCTTTAAAGGTGAAAAGGGTGAAAGGGTGAAAAGATGGCTGCGCCCTTTAAAGGTGAAAGGGTGAAAAGGTGAAAAAGGTGAAAAGATGGCTGCGCCCCACCGATGAACTAGCAGGCCTAATGTAGCTAAATAACTAGGATGCCTAGAAAACCTGGAATAACTAGAAAGCCTAGAATAACTAGGAAGCCTAGAATATCTAGAAAACCTAGAATGCCTAGAAAGCCTAGAAAACCAAGAAACCCTAGAAAGCCTAGAAAACCAAGAAACCCTAGAAACCCTAGAAACCCTAGAAACTCTAGCCCACTTGCCAGCTAAATGTTCGCAACCTATAAACATGACTATCCCCAGAAGTCAACGTTGAACGTATGCGTTCAGCATCGGCCCAGGGGGATAGACGGGGTGTTTTCAAAGAGATTGATTGTCTAATTGTTGTAGTGCGAGTGTAAAATGGAAGGAATGCGAACAAGCAATCAAACAACCACCCGTTGCCCCCGCTAGTTTAATGATACAACCTACATCTCTGAAAATGCAATGCAAAAGTAATAATTTGTTCAAAAACGCACAAAATATGATGCTAAAAAGACATTTTATGCCCTTATTTATTGATATAGATTATATAAATGCCTGTTTTTAGTCGGCGTATAATGGTTGAGGAGAGGGCACGTGGGGGCAAAAATAATGAGAGGTGACAGGCGAAGGATGGAATGAGTTAGAAACTGCCATTAACACCCAACAAAGAAAGATATGCAACACATGATGAAACAATGTAATGGCTTAGTACCCTGCCATTTACACCCAATAAGTAGTTACACTGCTTACCCATTATTTTAGGTTTCTTCCATCGTTTCCTGTACTTTTTCGTTTGCCTGTCGACATCTTGCTTGTCTTATTATCTCGACGTAGCCCGCAAAGCCTTCAAGAATAAGCCTGGCAAAATGCTCAACAACACCCAGCATCTGTACAGGCTCTAACGTCCGATTGGGGTTAATGTTTGGAAAGACATAGGCGAATGGCGATTATAATTCGCTTTGTGTAAAGATTTCGGCGCATTTTTTAACATTATGAGTGCCTTTTTCTCCACCAATCGTGAACCCGACCGCAAATTTTCGATTCTCGAGAGGGTTTGTTTTGGTGCTAAAAGAGCGTTGTTGTGAATGCTGCCAAAATGAATATTTATTAAATAGAATGGACGTTTGCACCAAATTTGGGGCTATTTGTTGCAAAATGCGGTGCGTTTTGCAGCAAATCGCAGTGCAATATGCCGCAAAACGCAGTGCGTTTTGGTGCTAAATGCAAGGTAAAATGCCGCAAAACGCAAGGTAAAATGCTGCTAAATAGGGTAATTCAGTTAATTCCCTCTTAGGAATTTCTGGAGACTGTCAAATGCCAGATTCTTTTCTTGAAAAGCGTCTTTGGAAGAGTGCTTGATGTGCTTTGCGCGCAAAAACTCCCAAATGTCGAGCCGTATGGGCACACCTGTCCCTTCCATACCTGTCTATGGATGGATATAAAATCACCTCATTTTTTTTATCAAGCCGCCTTCTTCATGTCCCTGGCCACCTGCCTTGCGGCAAGGACGGCGGCATTTGCCGTATGGATCCCGAAGAAGAGCAGCAATGTTTCGCTGAACATGTTGCGTGCCTTGATGCGCCCAACGGCATAGTGCTGTTTCTGGTTTCCGAAGCTGCCCTCCATTACCGTGGCCCTGAGGGTCCCGATAATCCCTTCTCGCCCTCTTGAGGCATCCGCTTCTTTGGGCTTTGGGCCTTTTTCTGACGAAACAGGTCGTTATGCCTTTTTCCGTACATGGTGCGGTTGGCATTGTTGGCGTATATGGAGTCGGCGCCGACACGTTTGACTTTGACCCCCGTCAGCGATTCCTGATATTCAATGCACTGCCTAAGGCGAATGCCCTCGTTGAAGGCCTCGAAGGAGTGGTGTTCTATGAATGATATGCCGTCAATCTGTATGTTGTTGACCTTTGCCCCAAACTCCACGCGCTTGTTTTCCTTGCCCCTGACGATGGGACGGAGGTACGGGCGGTCGATGCTGACGATGCGGTGCTTGACCTCCTTGCCTGCGAACAGGTCCGACTGTTGAGGCACACCTCACGCACGGCGGACAGCCGCTTTTCTTGTTCTGCCGACAGGCTGATGCAGGGGCCGTACAACTTGCGGAGGCCGTTCCATTGGGAGCGGAGCTTGGCAAGAAGTTTCAGGAGCCTTCTCCTGAGCCTGCGCGTGGCCGAGCCGGTGTGCCTGCGCTGCTTGGCGTATGCAAGCGTGGCCTTGGCAACATCATTGTACTTGTTTCTTGGGACGCGTTCCGACAGCCGCTTGCTCTGGCAGACGAGCAGGTCGTGAAGCCATCGGCAACACTCCCAAAGCAGTTTGACGTCTGTCGGGAAACGCAGGTGGCTCTCATAGCAGGTCGCATCCGTCAGGCACAGGTCCTTGTCCTTGAGGTCGCCTTCCCACCGGGCGTACAATATGCGTTGAAGGCCGTCTATGTTGAGGCGCCTGGCAAGGCGGTTGCGTATGGCACTTACAATCTTCCCGTCCTTGATGGGATTGGCAGGGTCTATCAGCACACCGCAGAACATCTGCATGTGGATGCTTCCGTTGAGCAGCTCTATCAGGCCGTCGTCCGACAGGCCCGTGTATGGCTTGAGGAACATAAGGGCGATTTCCCCTTCTGCCGAAAAAAGAGGTTTTTTCCCACGCCTACGCTCATGGGTGCGGCTCGCCAACTCCGCTGCCAGTTCCTCAAGTGGGAGTTGGGCACGGATGCGCCCAAGTTCGCTCTTTACAAAGCTATCGCGATAATGTTGCAAAAAATCGAACTCTGTAAAGGGCAAAGTTGGTGTTATGTCAGAAATTTTTCGTAACTTCACAGCAGTTAATTTTATAAATTTCCCCCGATTCTGCCCGTGATGGGTCGTTCGGGGGTTTTATGTAAAGGTACAAATAATATATTACACTGACAAACAATTAGTTAGATGTTACTGAATCTCCCTAAATACAGGGCAAAATGCTGCTAAACGCGAAACGGAAAGCATAAAAATACATCGCAATGGTATAAACATAACCTTGTAGAACCATGAAAAACATGGCTGAAAGGGGCAAAATGGCCATTAAAAAGTGGGGTTTTAGGGGCTAAATGCAGGAAATTGGGCGAACAAAAATAATGGGATGCCAACCAAAATAGAAAGGCGAAATGGTGCAAAATGCAGGGGTTATACCCAAAAAGACAAAAACAGGGAGCGTGTAAAGCCGAAATTCACCCTAAAACCTTGCTTTTGATGCTTTTTCGCTAGAATGGGGTGGCTACAAGGGTGTGTTTTGTAAAGAACGAAGAACTTTTTGTTAACGATGCGATGCTGAAAGCGAGCGTGGGCGAAGGGGATTGAGAGGCGAAAGGGTGGGTAGCGGTGTTTGTTTCTGAGGCTTTTTGCGTCGAGGGACTTACCCTCAGCCGCTGTGTTTCTTACTGATTAAAATGCTGTCTGCTGTTTTACGTGCAGCAGCCCCATGTTACTTGCAGGCCAAGTAGTTCTCTCCAAAAGCCCTGATAGCCATCGTTTGGTGTTTGTGTAGGCGGCCTCCAACCGCATTGTTAAGCCCCATAACACCACCTTTGCTTATCTCTTTCCCCAAACATTTTGGTGTTTTTACACTTTTAGGGGCTAAAACAATTTGGTGTTTTTCGGGTTTTTGCCTAAAAACATTTCGGTAAATCAAAAGTGGTAGGGCTAATTGTTGCCCTGAACGTAAGGCGGAAAGGTTGATTGAGGGGAGATTTTTATCTAGAAAATCAAGTGTTACTTTGCCAACTCTATCGCCCTAGTAGTGAACGAATGTATCTTGTTATAAATACTTCTGATGATATTTTTGACTGTCACATCTGTTTGCATTTGATTTGTTTCCTCAGGGTGGAAGATGTATTGCTTGTTATGTACCTTTATGGGAAGCGAACTAGGATACATCGTTCGGTATATCGGGTACATTAGCTTTAAATACTCTGTTATACGTGTATTGTTGTTGGTAATGATGTTACTTTCAAAATCAATAAATGCGTGTCCAATTTCTTTTTTTGTTATTCCACTCTCAATCATATAAACAAATAAATGGAAGATGGGGAATGATGTTGATAGAGTAACTCCCACATCGTCGGTAAATTCAGACTTTATGGAACATTTTGATGACTTAATATAATGGTTCGTGTCCAATTGAGCAATTTTTTGTAAGTCCCTTATTGTGCATTGAGCCAATACTTTTCTTAGGCTATCGAAGCTAATGAGTATATTTGGAAAACCTATAACGTTTGCCAACTTTTCTTCTATAGCCTTAACCATTTCTTGTTGGATACTATATCGGAAAGGTTCGCGCGACAAAAATTTACTCATATAGCCTTCGTAGCATGCTCCATCTCCATAAAAGTGGTGGAAGATGTGCTTGGTGACATCATAATCCATCACTAATACGATGTTGTTAAAACCAAACTTGTTACCTACTTTATCTGGTGTGTTCCCGTCTTCCATGTGCGCGCTGATAACATTAAGTATTCTGAATAGATGTTTAGGATCTAAGCGGTCTAAATCTTCTATAATTAAAACGGGTTTCTTTCCTTTCCATTTGTGTCCACCTGTATAGCGGTCTTCGCCCATCCACTTTATCGTTTCTCTTATCAGCTTTGTATATCCATCTTCTTCGTAAATACTGCCTTTTTGCTTTGCGAACGTAGACAAATACTTGTCTGCGGTATGCTTTTTCTGCTTATAACGTTTCTTTATCTTACAAAATTGGTTGAAGAATTTATTATAGACAACTCCCCCAGGAACAAGAGATAAAATGAACGATACAACAGATGCGATGTCTTCAAAGTCAATGAACGAACTAAATGTCGCCTCTAAATCAATATTATTTAGAAGTCCTCGCTCGTTCAACTGCACGATGATGTCTCGTTTGATATATTCAAACACATCTTCGTTAGGGGCAACAGAATAGTTAACGGGATAGATGGTGAAGAACTCGTACTCCTTGTTTGCCATTTCATCGTTTCTTAAAGCATTCAATAGGTGCGTTTTTCCATCGCCAAACCTTGCCGATAAGATGATCCTATCGGTTGAGTCCAAGTATTGAACGAAATCTTTTACCTTTTCAGAAACGTTGATATTCAGTGTTCCTATCTGCATCGTTATGGTTTTTTTGATTTGTTATCGTTGAACGTATGTGGTAATTATGCCTAACGGCTCTCGTTAACTAAACCTTTTCTCTTCTTCGTTTTCATCGTTTTGGCGCGGCCTTACATCTTCTTTCGCTCTAACAAAGGCCACCATTTCGTTGAACACATCCACGTTGGCCAACTTCATGATGCCGAGATATAGCAGGCCTGCAACGACAATGCGCACGCCAAGCAGCAAGGGCAACAGGGTGATGGTTTGGGTGGCGAACCATGTTAAGGCCATTACGCCGAGGGCGGCGAGGGCGAAAGGCATCGTGTCGAGAGCCAATAAACGAAGTTTGTAGTCGGCCAAACGGCGGGCGAACAGTCCCCAAACGCCAAAGCAGATGATGTTGAGCGTAACCAAGGCGCATATCATCCACTTGATGCCGAAGGGATAGAGCGAGAGCATGGCCACCACTTGCGTAATGCCCAAGCCCAGGTTTACGTATAGGTAAACAGACGAGCGGCCCTTGCTTATTACTAAATTGGAAAGCAAGAACGACAAAGGCACGAAGGCACCACCGATGCAAAGCAGTTGCATGTATTCTGCACTTCGCGCCCACTTCTCGGTGATGGCCACGGTGATAAACTCGTGCGCTACCATGCCCAAACCGAAAAGCAAGGGAAGGAGAGCAAGGGCCGCCAGCCGCATCATCTTTCTAAGTATGCGCAATTGCCGTTCGCGTTCGTCGCCAACGTCTACTAATACGGGCTGCGCCACCTGTGTAAGCATGCCTTGTATTAAGAAAAAGGCCTTTGAATGCCATTGGTAGGCCTGGTTGTAGGCACCTGTGCTGGATGCCGAATAATAATGGCCGAGCAGCAGGTTCATGATGTTGTTGTTGATGTCGGTGAGTATCGACGAGAACAACAGCTTGCTGCTGAACTGAACATGTGCCTAACGGGTTTGCCAATCGATGGCGAATGTGGGTCGCCAATGCGAGTAGTGCCAATAGAGTAGGGTGTTGATGAGCACGTAAAGGTTGGTTTTGCGTGGCGAATGCCCAATAGCCGTAACCGCTCCATGCCATCCATACGGCCACAGAGCTAGACACGAAGGTGCCTGTGAGGTTGGCTTTGGCCACTTGTTTGGCCATGATGTTCTTGGCGAGATAGGCCGATTGGGCTGTTCCGAAACTGGAAAAGATGAGGGATAGGAAGGCATAACGGCACAGCGGAACGAGTTGGGGGTGTGGTAGTAGCTGGCGATGAGCGGGGCAAGGAAGAAAGAAGTAGCACGTAAAGGCCTGCCCCATAGCGATGTTAAACCAGAAAACGGGTTGTAGTCGCGGTGTTGGGGTTGCTTGATGTTGTTCAGTGCCGCCTTGAACCCGCTGTTTTGCAGGTCGTTGGCCACCAACGCAAAGATGCTTATCATGGCAATCATTCCGTAGTCGGTGGCGTTGAGCAATCGTCCCATCACGATACCCATCGTCACGCCGATTAGTTGGAGACATCACATTGTTGAGTGCGCCCCAAAAAGACCCTTGGCTGTTTTCTCTTTTAATGATTCCATAATTATATCTAGATGGGCTAGGGGTTCTGGTTGTTCTAGGGATTCTAGGGATTCTAGTTGTTCTAGGGATTCTAGTTATCCTAGGTATTCTAGTTATTCTAGGGATTCTAGTTGTTGTAGAGGTTCTAGTTATCCTAGTTTCCTAGCTTGCTAAACCAGCGCTCGGCCTTAACCATTCGCCCTTTCGCTGCCTGCAAAATTACCACTTGTTGCGAAAACCACAAAGAAAAGCGGCAAGTATTAGGGTGGGGCGGGCGAAATCGTTGTGAAATGGGCAGCAAGGAACATCGAACAGAAGCGTTTACGATGGCAAACACGATGCTCATACAATCTGACATCCAGAAAGATAATTTGTTTGATTTAGGTCAAAAGGTTCACGTTTTATAAAAATAATCGTCCAAAAACTTGCAGGTTACAAAATAAATGCCTAACTTTGCAATGTGTTTTTCATGGTATTAGATTTAAGGTTAACAAAAGGTTGGGATTCAGCGGAATCCCTTTTTATGTCCCATAGGTTGCAATGGCATGCAACCTGTGTCTAGTGGCGTGGGTAAAAGGAGCAAAAATCTTTTTGCTTGTTGCTTCCCTCGTTTTATGTTTCATATTGCTTGCGCCTTAGTAAGCATGCTGCACGTCTTGCCCGAAAAGCTTTGCGCGGTGGTTTCAACTTGTAAGCATCGCTAGGTTTCGCCTTCGTCTCGTTTGTTTGTCAAACCAATTTAATTGTTATATCTTTGCACGCGAAATCTGCTAAAAGCTAAAAATACAGCAATCAACATTTATAAACAAACCCAAAGAAGATGCTAAAACACTATTACGCATTGCCGCCCTTGGCTAATAGGGCGGTATTGGTGGCTTGGTTGGCCCTTTCGCCTATGGCATGGGCTATGGCCGGCACAAGCAACACGCAGCCCAACGCAACATCTTTGCAGCAAAACACGCGCAAAACGGTTAACGGAACCGTTACCGACACCAACGGCGAGCCGCTGGTTGGCGTTAGCGTGCGCAGTAAAGACGGCAAGGGAGGTACGATAACCAACATCGACGGACAATTCTCGATGCAAGTTGGCGATGGAGAAACCATCGAAATTTCGTATGTGGGATATGCCACGCAAACGTTAAAGGCCAACACCACCACGCCCATGACCATCGTTATGGAGGAAGACAAGAAATTGTTGAACGAGGTGGTGGTGACTGCACTGGGTATAAAGCGCGAGGCAAAGGCACTTACCTACAATGTGCAAGACCTTAAAGGAAGCGAAGTGACGCGCGTTAGAGATGCGAACTTTGTGAACGCCTTGGCTGGAAAGATTGCCGGCGTTACCATTAATCAGAGTTCGTCGGGCGTGGGAGGCTCGTCGCGCGTGGTGATGCGCGGTACCAAATCGCTGTTTGGAGAGAACAATGCGCTTTATGTTCTTGACGGCATCCCGATGCAAGGACTACGCACCAAGCAGAGCGACAACTTCTATGAGTCGGTGGAAGTGGCCGACGGCGACGGCATTTCGAACATCAACCCCGACGACATCGAGAGCATGTCGGTGCTGACGGGTGCATCGGCCGCTGCCCTTTACGGCAACCGCGGAGCCAATGGCGTTATCCTTATCACCACGAAGAAGGGCGCAGTGGGACGTCCAAAGGTGTCGTTCTCTAACAGCACTACCTTCTCTCGCCCATTCGTAACGCCGCAGTTCCAAAACACCTACGGCCGAAAAGAAGGCGAATTTGCCAGCTGGGGCGAGAAAATGGAGCGCCCTTCAAACTATAACCCGCTCGACTTCTGTCATACAGGCTCAATGTTTCCAACTCTGTGGCCTTGTCTACGGTAGCGAAAACTAGCCAAACCCACATTTCGGTGGGCGCGGTAAACGCGGGCGGCATCGTACCCAACAACCGATACAACCGCTACAACTTTACTTTCCGCAACTCGTGGGACGTAATTAAAGATGTGTTGCAGCTCGATTTCAGCCTGCTTTACGTAAAGCAGAACACCCGCAACGGCATTGGTCAGGGTATGTACTACAACCCGTTGGTGCCTACCTACCTTTTCCCGCCCAGCGACGACATCAATCGCTATGCCGTGTACGAAATGTACAACCCCGTGCAGCAACTTTAAAACGCAGAATTGGCCTTACGGAAACCTGGGCTTGGGCATGAGCCCTTCTGGATTGTTAACCGTAACAAGTTTGAAACCAATCGCGAGCGTTTCATCGCCAGTTTCTCGGCGCGTTGGAACATCACCTCTTGGCTCAACATACTGGGTAGGGCGCGCATGGATAACGCTTATACCGACTTCGAACGCAAGCTCTACGCATCTACCGACGGACTTTTCTCTAAGCCCGCAGGTAACTGGATGACGCAAGACGACAAGAATACGTCTACCTATCTCGACTTCCTGATTAACATCGACAAGCAATTTGCCAACGACGAGATACGCCTTTTGGCCAACATCGGTGGAAGTTACTTTGACGAACGCTATACAAGCAAAACCTTTGAAGGTAACGGCACGCGTGCCCAACTTCTTCCACCCTCAACATGTCGCCTACCGAGGTTCTGCAGCACATGCCAACTTGCACGCAAACCCAATCGTTCTACGCCAGGTTGAAGTGGGACTACCGCAACTTCCTCTTTGCCGATGCAACGGGACCCGCATCGACTTCTTCTCTACTTTGCTCGGAACCAGCAGCAACAACGTGTTCTACCCCTCGGTAGGTGCTTCGGTGTTGCTCACAGAAGTGTTGCCTTTGCCCAAAAACATCTTCTCGTTGTGGAAGATACGCGGTAGTTATGCGCAGGTGGGTAACCCGCCGTCGCCCTACCTTACGCGCGAAGCCGTGGCCTTGTCTAACGGAACGCCCAAGAGTGGGGCCTTTACGCGACCAGTCACCTGAAACCTGAAATGACAGCAAGCGCCTTTTGAGATTGGGTATGGACTTGCGCCTGTTCGACAACAAACTGAACATCGCCGCCACCTATTACAACAGCATTTCCTACAACCAACTGTTCCGTTACAAGCTGCCGCCTAGCTCTGGCTACGAGTATGCTTTCGAAAACGCAGGTAAAGGTAAACAACTGGGGCGTGGAACTTAGTGCCACCTACAACCAGAAACTGGGTCCTGTTGATTGGTCGGCTAACCTCGTTTATTCGCTCAACCGCAACGAAATAAAGGAACTGTTGCCCGAATACGTAACCGACCGCACCACCAACACCACGGTGAAAGCACCAACGGAGTTTGAAGTTTCGTCGGCCGAGTCGTATAAAATGATACTGCGCAAGGGCGGAACGATGTCGGACATCTACGCATCGCACCTCAAACAAGACTACCAAGGCAACATCCTTGCTAGCGGAGGCGTGCAGAAAGACGAGAACGACTTTGTGAAAGTGGGCTCTGCCGCACCCCGATACAACATCTCGCTACGCAACAGCTTTGCTTGGAAGGGCATCGAACTGGGCTTTATGTTCGACGCACGCGTGGGCGGAGTGGTGGTTTCGGCAACGCAAGCACTGATGGATCAGTTCGGCGTGTCTAAGCAAACGGCCGACGCTCGCGATGCTGGTGGAGTGCGCGTGAATAACGGACTGCTGAATGCAGAACAATATTATGGCGTGGCTGCCGGCGGACGAACGGGACTTTTGGCGCTTACACTTACAGCGCAACCAACGTTAGGCTTCGCGAAATGTCTATTTCGTACGACCTGCCCACGGCTTGGTTTGCCAATAAGCTTAAAGTAAATCTGTCGCTAACGGGCCACAACCTGCTGATGATTTACAACCGCGCACCCTTCGACCCCGAACTAACAGCCAACACGGGAACCTATTATCAAGGGTTCGACTACTTTATGCCCCAGCCAACGCAGCATGGGCTTTGGGGTAAAGGTGAACTTCTAAACTTCACAACCTAAAACAAGCAACAATGAAAAATAAAATAAAAACTCTTTTTGTGCTCCCTGCACTATGTCTGCCCTTGGTTGGCTGCCTAGATTCGAGCCTTAACGACGACCCCGACAGGCTAATCCCGCATGGTTGGGATATGATAACCTGCACGGAACCTACCCCTACATCCTTGCAACGCAACGTTGTGCCCGAGACCAGAACGACTTTCAGCTGGCCGAAGACCTCGTGGGCAACATGTTCGCCGGCTATTATGCAGGAACGCAAAGCTGGGAAGGCGGTTTCAACGGTACTACCTACGCCTTTCCCGACGGTTGGAAAGACCGTCCCTTCTCAGTGGCTTTTCACCAAACTGATGAGCAATTGGCAGCAGTTGCGACTTAAAGCCGACTCGGCCAGCGTGCTTTTCGCTGTGGGCGAAATAGTGAAAGTTGAGGCTATGCACAAAACAACCGACATATATGGCTCATACCTTACACCCGATTCGGCTTGGAAACGCCCGTACCTTACGACTCGCAAGAGGCCGTTTACATGCGTTTCTTCGCCGAACTGAACCATGCTATCGGCGTTTTGACGAACTTCGACAGGTTCAATCCCAACGCAAAGCCCTTGGATAAGTTCGACCTTATCTACGGAAGCGACTTGAAAAAGTGGATTCGGTTTGCCAATTCGCTTAAACTACGCTTGGCTATGCGATGCCGCGCCGTGTATGATGGAGTGCAGAAACTGGCAGAAGAGGCCGTGAACAACCCCTATGGCGTGTTGGAAGACAATGCCGACAACGCGGTGATGCAGACGGTTGGCGCGCTTTCGTTCACCTATAACAACCCTTTCTACAACATATATAGTCCCGAAGGCTATAACGAAGACCGCATGGGTTGCCACGATGGACGCTTACCTGAACGGCTTTTGCCGACCCGCGTTGCCAAGTTCTTTGCCAAAGCCAGAAGGGGATGTGTATCACGGACTGCGCAACGGTATGCGTAACGGTAAGGATTTTCAGGGCGATGAAAGGCTGTCGATGCCCACTATAACCCGCTCTACCCCCTACGTGTGGATGACTGCGGCCGAGGTTTGGCTGCTTAAGGCCGAAGGTGCATTGTTTGGTTGGAACATGGGTGGCACGCCAGAAGAACTTTACGCTCAAGGTGTAACCACGTCGTTTGAGCAATATGGACTGGCTGATGCCGCCGAAGCTTATCTCACCAGCACCGCCAAGCCCAGTGCTTACCCTGGTTTGGGAACCAGTACTGCGGCAGAAGCACCATCAGACATCACGCCGGCATGGGACGAAAGCGCAACGAAAGAAAAGAAACTCGAACGCATCATCACCCAAAAGTGGATTGCCATCTACCCCTTAGGCCAAGAAGCATGGAGCGAATTTCGCAGAACGGGCTATCCCAAGCTCTTCCCCGTGGTAGACAACCTAAGCAATGGCAAGGTAAACACCAACGTGCAAGTGCGCCGTGTGCCCTTCCCCGCCAGCGAATACGTTGGAAACAGGGCCGAAGTGGAAAAGGCTGTGCAGCTGCTTGGCGGCGAAGACACGGGCGGAACACGCCTATGGTGGGACAAACAATAACCTCGAACGCCACATTAGCTACTATCATTTACGCATCAACAAGCGTTTGTGTTAAGCCAACGTTAATATAACGACAAGAACTGCGAGCCTGTAACTCGTTAACTGTCAACCGATAAACAGAATATAATAATGAACGTAACAAACATATTCCACAGTTGCATCCCCTACTCTGGCTGCTGCGGCACTCTACCTCGTGCAACACCACCAGCATCGAGGCGCTTGAAATCATCAAGCCCGAAGGAAGAGCGAACAGTATTACGCCGACTTGCGCGCTTACAAGCAACGAACAGATCACGAAGTGTTCTTCGGTTGGTTCGGCGGGTGGAACACCAAGTCGCCCAACATGATTGGTTCGCTTAAAAGCGTACCCGACAGCGTAGACATCATCTCCATTTGGAGTGGAACATGCGACCGCGAAGACATTGAGTACGTGCAACGAGTGGAAGAACACGTGTTACCTTCACCATCTTCGCCCACAAATACCCGCACAGTTCTTGGAAGGCGAAAACCACGACCAAGTTACGCGCGAGGCAATTGAGCGTTATGCCGTGTCGTTGGTAGATACCATGAAGGCTTACGGCTACCAAGGCATCGACCTAGACTACGAACCCGGCTACCAAGACCCCGCCGGAGGCATGCTGCACCGACCGCTTAGCAGGGTCCGTTGAACGTGTATCAACTATCGCGACAACATGGAATGTTTGTAAAAAGCTAGGCGAGTTCATCGGGCCCAAGAGTGGCACGTCCAACCTGCTCATTATCGACGGCGTGCCCTTCGATGTGAAACCCGAATTGGCCGAATACTTTAACTATGGCGTGGTGCAAGCCTATAACAGCCCCAGCTATGCCGACCTGCAACGCCGTTTCAACGATGCTGCCGCACGCGGATGGAAGCCCGAGCGAGTACATCTTTGCCGAAACTTTCGAGGGCGGTAAGGCCGCCACAGGGCGTTCAGCATACGTTAGCAAGATGGTAAGCAGGTGCCTTCGCTCCTGGGTATGGCCCTTTTCTTGCCCGAATATCAAGGTAAGAAGGCTACGCGCAAGGGCGGATGCGGCACTTATCACATGGAGAACGACTATGACAACTGGCCCAACTACAAGTTTACGCGCCGGGCAATAGAGATTATGCAGACCCATCCGCGACACCGTAGCAACCACAAAACCTCCCAACAAACAGCATTCCAAAAACAATGAAAAAGATATTGAGAAAACTGCCCCTCGCACTGGCCATGCTCTTGGTTTGCGGCCTGCAACGACGGCATTCAAAAGCTACGATGGACTTTACATCGTGGTACGCAAAGGCAAGGAAGTAACAACTTCACTCACCGTGAGACGATGTTCCTTCAGCCATTGCCGTGAACGTGGCGGCCAGCGAACTAGCTAAGGAAAACATCAACGTTGAGCTGAAAGCCGCACCCGAACTGGTGGAAAGCTTCAACAAGGAGCATCACAAGAACTACGTGTTGCTGCCACAAGACGCGTATAAACTAGAAAACACCACGCAGACCATCAAGGGCGGCAAGCACGTTTCGGATAAGGGCACACAGCTTACCATCGTTAATCTCGAAGCCATGCGGCCGGGCACTACTTACCTTTGCCCTAAGCATTGCCAATGTTCAGGGTTCCGACATGCTGCCCGTTATCGAGGGCTTCGCGCACCATTACGTGGTGGTTAGCAAGTTATCGTTACCAAAGCTGCCGATTTGAGCAGGTCGTGGAGGTTCTACTATGCCGATTTCAGCGACAATAAGGGCCGATTTGATACCCATGCCATGAAGAGCGTTACCTTCGAGGCGCGTGTTAGGTTCAAGAAGATGGACGCCAACAGCAGAAAGTGGTGCTATTCGGTTATGGGATTGGAAGAAAACCTCTGCACTGCGAACGGCAGGAGGGCCGGCAGATGGATGGAAATTGCAGCTTGGCGACCCCAACCACATCGACTCGCGCGACGTGTTGCCCAACGACAAGTGGGTGCGCTTGGCCTGCGTTTACAACGGCGAAACGGGCAAGAAGTACATCTACATCAACGGCGAACTGCAAGCCGAAACCACGGATAGCCGCAAAACCATCAGTCTGGCCAATGCTTATGGACAGAACGACTTGTTCTACATCGGCCAATCGGCCAGCGACGACAGGTGCATGGAGGGCTGGGTGAGCGAAGCGCGCGTGTGAGGCTACGGCCAGAACGGCGGCCGAATTGAAGAACAACGTGTGCTGGTGAACCCCGCTTCGAAAGACCTCGTGGCCTACTGGCGCTTTAACGAGGCACAAAAAGCAGGGCGACAAATGGGTTGTTACCGACCTTACGGGCAATGGTTTCAATGCCTATTACTTCTCCTGGCCCTCTGGTCAAGAGCCCAGTTTCGTTGATGGCGTGCGCTGTCCCGAATAGTTGCAGCCCCAATAGGTCGCCATTGGCGCACACATTAGCTAACAGAGCAGAGGCTCTGCAACAATAAAAAGCAACAACCTATGCAGCAAGGGAGCGTACATGCCGTACGTTCCCCCTGTCTCATTCCGTTCCCCGTCGTTGCCCCGCAAGCCAAAGCCTACAACAGCCCTCATCCCATAAGCAGGGAGGCAGCAGGCTTCACGCAGAACACATTCGAAATCAATGCCATCCTAATTCCTTCGTATGCCGATCAAAAATCGACAACCGAGAGCGGGATTTGCAGAGAAAGCCAAGGTGTAAATAGTCTTAAATATTGCTAATGCAGATAAAGTTGTAAAATAAATGGCTATCTTTGTGCAATGAACAAGCCCTAAATGCGGGCATTCTTTCAGCGACAACAAACACCACAACCATGCGAATAACTGTAATAGCCAAAAATGCAGGCAGGAGAAAAGAACTGGGAAAACGCCAAATGGGAGAACTGGCCGAAACACCCCCAAACACTGCAACAACTGCTAGAAGGACTAACATTGATAGGCGGCCGATGCGCAAGCCGAGCGTACAAACCAGCCTTTGTCGCAAAGCGACATCGATGCGCGGCAGGCCGAAGAGGGGCGCGTACGCTTTGCCGAGGGCTACGCCACCAGCAACGACACGCCCGAAAAATCGCTCGAACGCATGCACCAAGCCTTCGTCGACGGCTTGTTTCGCAGTGTTTGCCGATGGCGAAGAACTTACCCAATGGGACGGACCGCTGGCTTTGCACGAAGACAGCGAACTGGTGTTCATCCGGTTTACCATGCTTACAGGCCTTTGTTGGCGAATGATTTTCTAAACGCCTTTTGTGTAAACCGCATGCAAACATGCCTATAATTAATGCCTAAACCATACCTTATATATAATATGCAAACTTATAAAGAACTAGTGGCAAAGAGCCACGACTATCTGAAAGCCCTCGACAAAGACAAACTCAACCAGTACGAAAAGAAGTTTGTTAAAGAACTGCTTAGCAACAAAGACCGCCTTAGCGGTATTTTTCGATCGCGAGGTCATCGCCAGATGCCTACTAAACGCCACCGCACTGATAAATGGCGGCGGGCACTGCCCAGTTTGCTGCCAACAGACCTGTCGCAGTTGCTGGCTAGCTATCTGCACGAACAGGGAGAGTACTCGCCAACACGCGGAATATATCGCATAAGCCTGCGCCGCCGCGACTTTAACCTGAGAAATCGGCAAGAGGACATAAAGGAAGCCTACTTCGCTTTCTGTGTTTTTGCACTGTTGGGAGGCGACATCTCGCAGCTTGTCGCGGACAATACCAAGTGAAAAGACTGGGACTACGGCAACCCATCTTTCGAACACGTGATAACCGCTTACTTGTTGGCAAACAACCAGACCGCCATACAAGCGGCGCGCGAAGTGCTTACCAGCGAAAACAACGTGGGCATACTTACGCACGCCCTGATACGAAGCATTGAGCGAACAAACATAGAAGAACTGCACACACGCTGTTGCAAACGCTGAAAGCGGCACAACTGCAAGAGAGGATTAAGGTAAAGCATCGTTGAAACAGGCGACGAATGCAACCTCTCTTTCTTCGAACGACTGCTGCAAATCATCGACCAAGAGAACATGTTGCGCTTTGCATCGGTGAGGCGTTCGGTACAAGTGTGGGCCGGCTTAGGCTATGAAGAAATAGAAGATAAAGACATTAAGACCATATTTAACGCCATACGCACATTCTTCCGCAACCCTGAAATGCGCGAAGAGGCCTATCGCGGCGACAACCCCTTGCTGGTGTACGTGGCGCTTTATGCGGCAGGTTTGGACGATTACGAACAGAGCGAGCGGGCCGCACTGAACCTTATCGACGGCCAATACCCGCAACAAGTGCGCGTGGCTGCCATATATTACCTGTATCGCAGCGACAACTTCGAGGGCGAAGAGCATCTCGAACTGCTGTGCCGACACCTCGACGATAAGTATGTGCTTGCCTTTACGGTGAACATGCTAAATAGTTCCGAACGATTTGCAGAGGTAGATCGTGGCGACTTTGCCCGCTTGACGGACGGCGAACATGCGCTGTACCTGCAACTTTTCGACACCGTTTACGAGTGGCATAAGGGCTTAAAGGCTAGCGAAACGTTGCGTTATGGCGGTTTTGAATGGTTTGCCTTGCACACAGGGACAGCTACCACTACCGACGTGCTGTGGTATCTGGCCGCCCGACTGGGCGAACAAAGCTGCATCGACCGTTTCCTTACGATGAAACAACCCGCATATTATGTGCGCGGAACGATTACAGCTGGGGCAGCAACAAAAACGCGTGCCATTAACGGCTTTTCATCGAATTTCTTCCCAAAAGGCAGTGCCGAATGCCGTGCGCAGCGTTTGTGGTTAACAACCTTGAGGCTATGGAAAACGACAAGTTTAAACGCTTTGTAGCAATTGGACCCAAGCAAACTTACAACGAAACGCAGATAAAAACACTGGAAAATAAGTTGAAGTCGAAGGTGTCTACCACGCGCCAACGCGTGATAACGATGCTCTTGTGGCTGCCCGACGAACAGCTTATTGAGAGCTATACGCGCATACAAAAGCTGAAAGCACCCGACATTGAAGGCTCGTTGAGCGAGTTGCGCGAGGGTTCGCCTGCTTTGGCTAAGGCCTTCGGACCTCCCACAACGCAGGGCTCTGGCCAGGGCATGAAGGTTTTATCCTGGCAGAAGGCGGTTACGGATTTGTACCCCCCGTGAAATAGCCGAACCCGAGTACAACCCTTTAACAATACACCCCAAAGCGGGCTGAAAGGTATGCTCTCGAAGATTACGGGAAAGGATGATGCACCCGACCTAAGCGGCATTTTTGCCTATACCTACGAGCAAATGCACGACCTTTACCTGAAAATGGAGGCCATTATAGACGCCAATGCCGACAAACAATATAAGGACAGGTGGAACGACGACTGTTTGCTGGGCGACAGATACCTACACTACACAAGCAAAGAGGTGGGCTTTGATAGCTTACCCTTTCCCCAGAGTATGCGGAACAATTCTTTGAAAAAGCGGCATAAAGGACGAAGAACTGTATGGCCTGGACCTAATGACGATTGGATGGGTAGGGATGACGACTTTCGACACTCAACTGCCCAACTATCCCCTCACGGGCAGCAGAAAAAGCCGCGGACATGATACCGCTCACATTTTTGTACGGTAATACAAGCGCCCTTTTCCATGGTGCGCGAGCAACGCCCCGAATTGTTCTTCGAGCCATCTTACCTCGTGCTCGTCGCTTTTCTACTTCTTCTGCAACGAGAAAAAGATTGTCGAAAAACAAAATACAGCACCTACATTTACCCCATACCGTCTTGCACGCCGCTAAACCGAGCAATGCACACAATAAAGCAAAACTGGCGCACAGACGAGGGAGTTGCCCGTTGTTCAAACCTCTTGTTGGCCCATCAGTCGCAAGTTCTATCTCGACGACGGCGAGTAGGATAGAAAGCAACTATCGGCTCCGCCGCTCATGGCTGCTGCGAATGAACCTCGGGAGGTGAGGCTGCCGACGACCAATTGATGCAGATGTTGATGGCCGAGGGCGGAATGTTGGAGGTGCAACCTTTGTCAGTGTACAAGGACAGCGACTATCAGCGCAAAGCCCCCAATGGGATATGACACCCTAAAATTCGCGTTACGAAAGGCCGTGTGCGAGCATTTGCGCAACGTGATTAACCGCATAGCCAACCGTTTGCTCGATATAGAGCTGACAAGGCGCAATGCACCCACGCCCGCAACCGACCTCTTGTCAAGGGGCTATCGCAGCACAGGTGGTGCTGCACGGCCAACCTGCAAAAGGCTATAGCGGCACTGGGCAAAGAACACTTGGTGCGCGATTATGGCGGCAAAGAAAGCGCGCCGTGCTTACCTCGACATCGTGCATTGCTATCCCTTAGACACCGATACGCCCGACGTGCAAAGGCATAGATGCTGCAGGCTGGTGGAATTGGCCTTCTTCGCCCCACAATGGATGGAGCTGGTGCGCCAACACCTCAATTGGAAGGGTTTCGACGAGGCTTATTACTACTTCGTGGCGCACACCAAAGAGAGCGACAGCGAAGAAAAGCGTGCGCAAATAGCCCTTTACACCGACCTCGCACCCGAAGATTTGGCCGATGGTGCCTTTGATGCGCGCCTGTTTAACGAGGCGTTTAAGAAGGTTGGAAAGAAAAACTTTGCCCTTTTCTACGATGCAGCCAAGTATATGGGCAGCAGCAATTATCATGGCCGTGCACGTCGTTTTGCCGATGTTACGCAAGGGTTGATAAAAGAAAGCAACTGATGGAGCAGATAGACAAGACGCGCAACACAGCGACGCGTTATGCGCCTTGGGCCTCGTGCCGCTGCCGAAGAAGAATATAGACACGGCTTGCGAAACGCTACAAAGCGCATTCAGGCGTTTTTGAAAGAAAGCAAACAGTTTGGTGCGCGAAACGTCAGGGCATCCCGAGAAACGAACGGTTGAAATCGCCTTTGATAAACCTTGCTCGTTCGGCTGGATACGACGATGTGATACAGCTAGTGTGGCGCATGGAAGGCCATTTGGTGGCCGATAAAGAGCCTGTCGACGGCATGAAGGCCGAAGGCTACCTCTATCCGCGTTGAAATTGCACCCGATGGCACGAATAAAGTGGTCGCACTGAAATCGGTGCCAACGTGGGTCTGAAGAAAGAAACGCCACTTACCTGGAAGTGAACCAAACACACAAAGGAGTGGACGCTGCCAATACCGTAGGGCACGCGAGATATTTCGAAGACATGATGCGCCAGCAAACAGCCATCATGCCTGCCGATGCCGCCGTTGTGAGGCCAATCCATCGTGGCTCCGCTCTTTGCTAAGTTGCTTACTACAGCAGCACCAACACATGGGACTGTATGCCGAAGGTAAGTTGCAAACGCTGGATGGCGAACAAACCATCGACCCGAAACCCCACCAACCATCGTCCACCCTCATCTGCACGCATCGGGCGAAGTGCGGCATGGCAGAGCCGACTGTTCGAAATGCGATTGGTACAACCCTTTAGAGCGGTGTTCCGCGAATTGTATGTGCCCATCGAAGAAGAGGGCCGACAAAACGAAAGCCGCCGTTACAGCGGTTATCAGATCTAGTGCGCCAAACGTTGGCAACGTTGCGCTCGCGTGGATGGGTTGGCCGACTACGAGGAGAGCCTTCGCAAGGTGTTCCATAAGCGAGGGTGGTGGTTTCGCTTTATGCGCGGGCCGACTGGTTCAGTCCGTCGAGACATCGAGGCTCCTGCCATCGAGTATGTTCGCTTTGACCGAACGCGCGGCGCCGAGCCTTTCACATTAGCCGATGTCGACCCCGTGCTGTACAGCGGGTGATGCGCGACGTTGATTTGGCTGTAAGCATCGCCTTCGTTGGTGGTGTTGACCCCGAAACGGTCAGTCTACGCGCGTGAGCTTAGGGCGGCAATTGTTCGCTGTACGGCCGAGATGCTCAAAGCTTAACAACGTGCGTGATGGATAACTTTTGCCTTTATCGGGGCACTTTGGCCGACTCACACCGTGCATTTGGGTTCTGCCAACGTGCGCCAGCAGGGCGGAAAAGAAATTCCCATCGTTCCTGTGCATAGCTCGCAACGCGGTAAACTTTACCTGCCTTTCGTTGACGAAGGCCCGAAGACGGTTGAAATCGTGTCGAAGGTGGTGCTGTTGGCCGAAGACAATAAGCTGAAAGACCCACTATCTTGCAGTGGATTGAGCGAGGTAGCGACATCGGGCGGGTGTGAACAGCCCCGAAAGCGTGCTGCCCACAGCTTATCTTGGCATTGTTGGGTAATAATAAGTGGTGTGCTTGACCGCAAAATGCGTACTACGCCCACGAAACTCGAAAATTGTAATACCTATGCGTAGGGTGTGCTTGCGCTAAAAAGTGTACCACGCCCAAGTTGCCAAACCCAGCAATTAAATGGAAAAAGAGCCATATCAAGCCCTGTATGTGAGGTGTTGATGTGGCTCTTTTTCGATGAGTTTAGCAGCATCTAAGCTCTGTGTTTTTATGCCGATGCCCTCTGCACTACAACACAGGCGCCTTTCTCAAATTTGCTCCTACGTTCCTTGTTTTACGCTGATGCCCTCTGCATTACAATACAGATGCCTTGTTTAAAAGTGTTCCTACGTTCCTTGTTTTATGCTGATGCCGTCTGCATTACAACCCAGCTGTCTTGCTTAAATTTGCCCCTAAGTTCCTTGTTTTATGCAGATGCCGTCTGTACTACAACACGGATGTTTTGCTTAAAGGTGTTCCAACGTTCCTTGTTTTACGCTGATGCCCTCCGTTTTGTTTGGGTTTTGTAAAGTAATCAGCGTAAATTTTAACATTATGAGTGCCATTTTTGTCCACCAACCACTCACTCGGTTGCAAATTTTCAATTCTCGCGCGAGTTTCTTTGTTGCAAATTGGGGTATAAGCCTTCATCATTGGCCGGCCCATTTTGTGCATGTTAATGCAAACCTACTACAAAGAAATATGCTATTTGCAGCAAAAACACGGCTAGTTGCAGCAAAACACCTTGCAATATGCCGCTAAATGCGTTGCGTTTTGGTGCTAAACGCAGTGCAATTTGGTGCTAAACGCAGTGCGTTTTGCTGCTAAATGCACGGCTAAATGCCGCTAATTGCAAGGCGTTTTGCATATATACGCATTGCGAATTGTATATTTATCGCTTTCTTCTCTGCATTGAAGAGCGTGCATGCTATGGTAAAAAGGTGCTTTTTGCGTGCAATTTAGTGGCAAAATGCAGATAATTGGGCTTGCTAAAAACACAACCCATCGGCCAAATAGAAAGGTAAAAATGGTGCTAAATGCAGGCTGTATTCTCAAAAATGGACTAAAAACGAAACGTGCAAGGCCGGAAAATACTTCTATTTGCCTGCTTTTTGGGCTTGTTTTTCGCTAGAATGGGAGTGGTGAGGAGGGTGTGGTTGTAAATAAAAAGCAAATGTTTTTTAGTTGTTCTAGTTGTTCTAGTTGTTCTAGGTTTTCTAGTTATTCTAGTGTTTCTAGTTATCCTAGGTTTTCTAGTTATTCTAGGTTTTCCTAGTTATTCTAGGTTTTCTAGTTATCCTAGGGTTTTCTAGTTATCCTGGTGTTTCTAGTTATTCTAGTGTTTCTAGTTATTCTAGGCATCCTAGCTATTTAACAACATTAGGCCTACTCCGTTCATCGGTGGTGCGCAGCTCATCTTTTCACCCTTTCACCTTTTTCACCCTTTTCACCTTTGAGTGCGCAGCCATCTTTTTCACCCTTTTCACCTTTTCACCCTTTCACCTTTAAAAAGGCTTAGCCTTTTTTACACACCGATGGTACATTTCGCTTAATGAAGGCGGAAACGATCGCCCCAAAACGCCGTCGGGAGGCGAATGCCGCATGCCACCACCATGTTGATGTTGGCCGAATAGGGTAGGTGGAGCAGGCGTTTAACGCGCCAGCTGTCGAATCCTTCGAGCGGACAGGTGTCGTATCCCACTTCGCTCATGGCCAACATGAACGTTTGTGCTACCAAACCGCAACTCTTGTGCATAACAACGCGCATGTCGGCCTCGCTTGCTTGTCGAACAATAGGGCGGAAAAGGCCTATCACTTGCACCAATGCCTTGCGTAGAAGTCCGGCCAAGCCAAAGCAACGCCCATACCAAAGGGGGATAAACTTGCGATAATAAAGCTGCCATTTGTGTATGCGCTTTTCCTGTTTCTCGGCAGGACTGTTTCGGCGAACATTGTCTTGCTCGAACGCGAGGGCTGCTTGGGCATGGTGTTTAGTTAAGTCGGGGCGAGTTACGAACACCACTAGCTGTTGAGCGGAACTAGCTGCAAGCTGGTCGAGGCATGCAGGTGTCATCTTCTCAACATGCTTTTTATCGGTGATGGTGAGTAGCATTCCCACAGCTGCATGTTGGAGCTTGTGAGGTACTAAGCGTATGGCCAGTTGTAGGCATGCTTTGACTTGTTCTGGGTCGATTGGCTTAGCTGAATCGAAGTGGCGCACGGAACGTCGGTGGTTCAAAATCTCTTCTAAACTCATGTTGTTTGCATGTTTTGGCGAGTTCGCGGCCGCACTATGCGTACGTGGTTTGGCCGCGAAACGCGCGGTTGATTGTTTGCAAAGATACGCAGCTTTGAAGAGGTGACAAACGAAAAAACGGCTTTTTTGATGTGTTAACAGAGGGGAGTTAGCAAGTTGGATGGTAGTTTACGGGTTAACAAGTTTACGAGTTTACAAGTTGGTGAGTTTACAAGGCAACAGGCTAAAGAGTAGACTATGTTTAACCAGTTAGGAGTTCTAAGTTTGAAAAGGCCACAAAGAAACAAGGCATATTACTCCCCCTCTCCCCTTTGGAGGGGGCTGGAGAGGCTGGTTGTGCTGAGTCTGCGCAGGGCTTAGCACAGTAAAACTCCCCACAGCACAGGCTGCGGGGACTCTATAAAATGAGAAAATATTCACAAAGAGCGTTGAAACCGAAGTTTTACAAATCGCAGATTGGAGTTTAGTTCTTATTCGGCACGGGCGAAAAAGCGCTTGAAGCGCCACAACGGTGAGGTCCTTGTCAGCAGCTTTAGGTACTGCTGTTACGGTGGTTTAAGTCTTGGATGAACTCTTGTTCCAAGCAGACAGTCTCTTTAAAGAACTTAGCCATACGTCCCTTGGCGATGTTGTTCACCATTTCTGCACGGGCAGTGCGCAGCCTTCTTTCTGCCACTTTTTCTTGATGCGGCGGTTTCGTCGGCTTGCTGCCCTCAGTTATTTCCTTTTGGCAATGCCTTCGGCGATGTGTTTCCTCGTTTTTCGGCGATGTAGAGGTTGAAAGACCAGATTTTGCCTTTAAGGCGTAGTCAGGGCCGCCTCTGCACTCGTTTTCCTTGGTTTTCGATAGCGCTTCAGCGCTTTGTACGTCATGTAACCGACTGGGGAACGCGAGCTCATCCAGTGCGATGGGCTTCAGTGCAGCCGACTTGCATGGTTACAGCGTGACCCTCTTCGGCCAGCAGGCTTGTTGGTTTGAACCATCGTGTGAGAACGCAAGCCCTTGACTCATCGGTTGTAGGTGTAGATGTTTTTCGCCTCGATAAAGTTATATCCATCGAGTTCCATCTTCTCGCCAGTGATACCCGAACGGGCAATAACAGCGTCTTCAACCTTTGTGCCATCAGCAGGTGTAGCGTTTTCACCTCGTCAAGGTTCTTAGCCTAGCCAGCCGCAACGGCATCGAGAATGTCTTGCGTAAGCTGAATGTAGTCTTTTCCATTAGCCACGAAGTCGGTTTCGCACTTCAAGGCGATGATTGCGCAAATCCGTTTTCAGCCTTCACGAGCACATCCGTTAGCGGGTTTTCGCCCGGTCCTGAACGCTTGGCGGCGATGGCCTGACCCTTAGCGCGGATAATCTCTGTTGCTTTCTCGATGTCGCCACGGTTTCGTCAGTGCTTTCTTACAATCTGCCAAACCGGCACGGTGAGTTTGCGCAGCTTTTTGACGGTCTGCTATTGAAACAGCCATAATATACCTTTTCTTTTTGTTGAGTTGAGCGGCGCGGGTGGTCAACACGTCATTTGCTTGCCGCTTCCTATTGTTTATTAGGCCTCTTCGGTCTCTTCGGCTACTTCGGCCTCCTGCCTTCGGTTCAACGCCTTGCGTGCCTTTTTCGATGCACGGAGCCTCTTCAGCTTGTTCGGCGGCGGCCTTTTACGTCGGCTTTCTACCTGCCCGCTCTTTGAAAACCTTCGGCGATGGCAGCGCAGCAGGCGTTGAGTACCACCTCGATGCTGTCTTTTGCATCGTCGTTGGCAGGGATAACGAAGTCGATGTCGCGTGGGTTCGAGTTGGTGTCCACCATTGCGAACACAGGGATACCCAGGCGCTTAGCCTGTCAGCGGCGATAGCCTCCTTCATGACGTCTACCACGAAGGGTGCGCGCTAGGGCAAGCGGGTGAGGTCGGCGATAGAGCCAGGTTCTTCTCTGTTTTGGCGCGTTGGCGCGTTACTCGTAGCAACTCGCGCTTAGAGAGGTTGGCAAATGTACCGTCGCTCATCAGCTTATCGATGTTTGTCATTTTCTTCACAGCCTTGCGAATGGTTGGGAGAGTTGGTGAGCATGCCGCCCTGACCAACGTTCGATAATAAGGCATGTTTACGCTGGCGGCTTTTTCACTACAACGTCCTTGGCTTGTAGTGGCGACAAACGGGATGCGCTTTCCCGACTTAGCTATTTGTTTGAGAGCTTCGGCAGCCTCGTCAACCCAGCCACAGTTTGTGGAGGTCGATGATATGGATGCCGTTTGCGTTCCATGAAGATGTAGGGGAGCCATTGCGGGTTCCACTTGCGGCGGAGGTGTCCGAAAATGGCAAGCGGCCTGGTAACAGTTGGTCAAAGTTTGTTCTGACATGTCTTTGTTTTTGTTTGATGTTTGCTTTCTTTTTAATTCTGTTTGTATTTTAGAACCAACGGGCCGGGTAATCGCAGCCGAGGGCCGTTGTCGAGTCGTCCGTTTAGATACTAAACGTTGTTCGGCGTATTTTGTTCCATCTAGTTGTGGCTTTGTTACGTGAGAAAACGGCTTTAGCTGCACAAGGATGAGCCTTGAGGCACAGAGCCAACGGCGAGGGATGGAAGGCAGACACATTAACGCTTGCTGAACTGGAAGCGACGAGCGGGCGCGGGCTGACCTGGCTTCTTACGCTCAACGGCGCGCGAGATCGCGGGTTAGGAACCATGGTCTTTCAGGGCTTTCTTTGCTTCCTCGTTCACCTTAACCAGTGCGCGGGCGATGGCTGGGCGCAAGCTTGGCTGTCCGGTTAACCACCACCGTCGAGGTTAGCCTTGATGTCGTATTTCTCGGGCTATTCGAGCAGTTGCAGTGGTTGTTTAACCACGCACTGCAAGATGGCAGAGGGAAATATTGGTTGATGTCTTTCTTGTTGATCGTGATGCTTGCCAGTACCTTCGAGAGGTAAACACGAGCTACAGAGCTCTTGCGGCGACCAATTCGATTTACTACTTCCATTTTCTTTTCCTATTTATACCGGTTAATGTCGATGGTATGGGCTTTTGGTGCAGCCTTATCGTGCTCGGTTCCTGAAAACATAGAGGTTGCCCAGCGAAGTGGCGGCCCAGGATGCCTTGGGCAGCATGCCTTTAACGGCGTGACGGATGATGCGGTCTACGCCACCCTTGCGCTTACGCAATCCGGCAGGCGTGTTAAAGCGCTGTCCACCGGGGTAGCCAGTATAGCGTGTGTAAACCTTATCGGTTTCTTTCTTGCCAGTGAAAACCACTTTGGCGGCGTTGATGATACTACATTGTCGCCACAATCAACGTGGGGAGTGAAGTTTGGTTTGTATTTGCCGCGGATGTTTAGCTACCTTCGAGAAAGACGGCCCACTACCTGGTCGGTAGCATCGATAACCACCCACTCTTTCTTAGCTGTTTCCTTATTGGCGGAAATAGTCTTGTAACTTAAAGTGTCCATTCTAATTTTTAATTGATACTACTAAAAAACATTTTTCGGTTTTCGCAGCCGATTCACTAACCGTCAGGCTCGGCCAAAAGCGTGACTATTAACACGGTTGCAGCGGAGGCTCTAAGTTCACCCCCAATAATAATCGGACTGCAAAGGTACATATTAATATGCTTTAACTAATAAATGCGGCGCATATTTAACCTTGTCGTTATGTTTAATTAACAAAGTTTAGCTGTTCAAGATGACCGATTGGGGGTTCATGCAAATTACACCATCGTTAGGCTTGTGGCGCAGCCCCATGCGTTGTTATTCCTATCAGTCACGATAAATCCATCGCCTTAGAGCCTTATCGTAAGCCCCATGCCCACCTGTCTGCGAGGTACATTTCTCATGTCGAACTCATTGGTGAAGTACATATAACGGTACTTTGGCGTGCCATCGGCCAGCACATCATTGCAAAACAGGCGCAATGTGGCCATGTCTTTGAGAAACATCCAACGCAAACTCATGTCCACTTGCACGCGAGCAGGCAATTCCCAAAGCCCTTGTTGCGTTTTGGTTTGCCCCAAAGCGTCTACCGACAAAGCGATGTTGGGCTTGGTGCAAAGCGTGGCCACACCCGTGAATTGCGCCTCGCCATGAATGATGCGGCTGTTCACGGCCTCTTCCCACATCCCTGGCTTCGATGCTTATCTCGCGTCCAAGCACCACCTAAAAGTAAAGGCAAGTATAGAGCCACGAACCAAACTGATGCGGCATAACAGCCTGCAAACCCACCTGCTGATGGCGGTCGATATTGCAGTTCTTCAGCAGCACATAGTCTAGAAAGCTATTGGCATAAGGCTGTTGCATGACACGTCCCGAGGCACGATTGTACCAAGTTCTGAACTGGAAACCGCCCTTCGTGACATACGAAAGCTGTGCCTGATAATGCAACGAAGGCATTGGCCATGAGTCGTTAACCGTGTACAAGCGTCCGCCATTGTCGGGTTGCGACAGGCCGTTCAAGTCTGAATAGTGCGGATAATCTCGACTTCCACTCACGCTCAACGACAAAACGTTGCCTTCGCAGGGTGCGTAGCTGATGCTGAAAGTGGGCAACGCGCGCCATTGCGTTGTCATAACGTGATGATAGTAATCGGCAGACAAAGACACTTCTGCCGATAGTTTCTCGCCAAATCGTTTGCTCACGCCCACATAAGCGGTAGTGAAATGCTCCTCGGGATAATGCCACGACACGCTGTATTCGCCCCTCGCTTGGTGCCGCCTATGCTCCACCGAGTTGTGTTTCACCTTCTTAAACCATGCACCATAGTTGATGGTCCAGCCGTTGTTCAGTTCGTGTTCTCCTGCGATATAGGCACGCCAGAGGTCTGTCCGAAGGCTATCTGTCACCAATAAATTTTCTTTCAATAGTCTGGCAAACCACGGACTGTAATCTGGATCTAGTGTAAAGGGATTAACGTAATCCATCAACACGTGCCTTTCGGGTGCACGATAGAAGGCGGCCTCTATGCCCAGCCTAATGCCCAAAGGCGTTACATAGTCTATCCTTGCATTGTGCAACCACGCTTTTGCCTTGCCATCGGCATAACCCAAGTACGAATCTGTGTTGCTAACGCTTAGGTCGTTGTTGGTGTTAAAGCCCTGATAGGTGGCACTTAGCGTGTGGCGCGCACCAAAAGTGTAGGTCGCTGCAAGTCGGTAGCTGTGTTTGCTGGTTGCCGTAAGTCGTTCTTGCGTGTTGGTTATGTCTTCGTAACTAGGCGAAAGCACTTGGGGAATGTCCGTTCGTAAGGCATCGAGAACCCTGCCGTGGCTGTGTAGGTAGCTCAGATCGAGCGAAAACTGCCCTTTACGAAAACTGCCCGATGCCCTTTCGCCGAACAATGTGCGATGCTTAAACGCGATGTCGCCACCCACTTCGGCCGCAAACGGTCTGCTTTCTCCGTCTCCGCGCTTAAAGCTAAGGGCGATTAGCGGTGCGTTGGCTTGCATGCGTGCAGCAGGGTTGTGTACAATTTCCACCCGTTCGATGCCGCTTGCCGGCATGGCGCGCAGCAATTCTTGCAGTTGGTTGTAGGGAATGTTCTGCGTTTCGCCGTTGATAGACACGGCAATAGCGCGTCCGCCAAGCATGTAAACGCCGTTTTGCACCACTATTCCAGGCAGTGTGCCAATGGCATCGTAAACGTTCTCCACGCCTTTCTGCGCCACAAGTCGTGGCAAGTTGTAGCTAACGGCATGGTTCAACTGCTGTTCTTCTGTTTGTGCTTGCACGTTAGGTGCGGCCCAGGCAGATAGTGCGAGAGCTAAAAGGGCGGTCAATGTGTTTCTTTTCATTTGCATCTGTATCAGGTGATTGCTTGTTTGGGGTCGCGTTTGTTTTAAGAAAGACGTCGTTTCATTCCGCTTTCTTTTGCAACTAACCCCTGCAAATTTATCGAATTTTCGGGTTTACGCCAATGTTTTATGCAGAAAAGTTTAGCGCAAACTGCAAATATTCTGCTATTGTAAACCATCACCCGCACTTGTTTTCATGCTTGGCAATGGCTTATGTCCATGCCCATGCGGAGGAACTTACATGCTCTTTTATCTCGCCAGTTCCTAGCGTGTTTCAATTGAATTTGTTGTCAAAAACACGATGGATGACTTGCATAAATCCATAGAACGTCGTACTTTTTGTACCCAAAGTCTAAAACCAACAATCAAGCAAATGAAACAGCGCGCATTGCACCTACTGTTACCTCTAGCCTTCGCGATAGGCGTTGCGGCTCAGTCGAAACTGTACAATCAGTATGGATTTATCTACGCCGATGCCATGCTGAGCACCCCAAACAAAGCCATGACTGTGCAAGCGATGATAGATACGGGCTGCTCGCTGTGTATGATAGACTCTACGCATACGCCGTAGACTCGTGCAAAATACAGTTGGGCGCAACGGAGAAATCAGTTCTCAGCGCAGACAACGAACGCGTAAGGACAAAAACCTGTTACGCTTTGATTCTATTTCGTTTTGCGGTAAAACGTACAGAAATGTTGCTTGTTTGGTTTTCAACATTGCCGAAAAGCTGCAACATTACGCACCCCAATTCATCATCGGAGCTAACATCCTGAAACAAGACCTGTGGCTCTTTAACCTCAAAGACATGCTTAGATGCGACGAAATCCCCGCCGACAAATGCGTGCCCGACTATACGTTAAAATGGAAGAACCACAGGCATTATGCTGATGTTGGTCGCGACCATCACACTTCTGCGCCGAGATAAACGGCATACGAGGGCGATTTGTGTTCGATACGGGGAGCCGAAACAATTATGTTCCAAAACAACATCAAGCTTGAACCCTACACGCGAAGTGGAAACGGAAGTGGCCAGTGCATCTGAAAAGCTGAGCAAACAAATGGTGAAAGAATGCGAGAACGTTGCCGTTACATTGGGCAAACAGCACTTTGTGTTAGATTTCAGATTGTTCGATCGTAGCGTTGGCACCTCGAACTTGTCTTTCCTTAAAGACCGTTCGTTTTTGCCCTGACTGCGAAACAAGCGAACAATAACCGTGCTACGCTAACCTCACATGCCCACCACGCGCTTGCCGTGCAATGTGGCTATGGGAAACGTATCATTCATAAGCCGAGAGAATGGCAACAGCGGTTCTTTGGTTTGTTGCGATGACCGATGAAAGAGAAACGTGTACAGTAAAACAATACATTATTATTATGGCAGCAAATATATCAACATGGTTGAAGCCTGAGATAAAGGCAGAAAGCTTGGAACAAGAGGGCGGTATCTTCGTATATATGGATAACGACTTTGTTAGTGGGGATAACCACAAGTACATGAAGATGTACGATTGGATGTCTTACGTTTACGATTTTTGGAGAGGAAATGGATAGGGCGGTTTAAATATGGCGGTGCTATCGACCAATTGCGCTCCCAACTGATGAGCCGTTTGGAGTGGCGAAACAACATCTCCGTGCTATACGTATCTATTGGTACGGGAGCCGACTTGCAACACCTGCCGCAGGATGTCGACCTTAAAACGATGGGGAGTTGGTGGGTGCCGACATTTCGTTAGGCATGCTTAAGCGGTGCAAAAAGAAGTGGCGAGAAGAAAACAAATTTAACGCTTGTGCAATGTCCCTGCCGAAGAACTTCCTTTGCCGACAACACTTTCGACCTTGTTTTTCCACTAAATGGGGCTATCAATTTCTTTAACGATAAGGCTCGTGCAATGAACGAAATGCTGAGGGTTGCGAAACCTGGAGTAAGATTCTTGTGGCCGACGAGAACGGCCGGACTTTGTGGAGTCGCGTATAAGAAAAAGCGTTTTCTCTAAGTCGTATTTCGATGGTAAGACGGTAGACTTGCACGAAATAGAGCAATGTGTTCCGCCACAGGCAGAAGACAAGCAAACAGAACTGTTCTGGAACAACAGGTTTTATGGCATCACGTTTAGGAAAAAGCAGAGGTTAGGTGG
>BNJS01000458.1_pt1 | contig 73684 bp, 68 predicted proteins | sample 8540461 | NCBI WGS metagenome assembly BNJS01 (sample SAMD00202454, study PRJDB9452) | human saliva metagenome | isolation source: human saliva | place: Japan
GACTAAAATATAGTAATTAATAATTTAAGACAAAATATGTCCAAGTGGTTTGATATTATGTATTTAAAGGAGATAATACAAATAAATATAATGTAAAAAAATGTTATTGAAATTAACAACTATTTACATTATAATAGAAAGTGTTTACAACTGGTAGAGAGTAAAGGAAGGAAGATGAAGGTTATGCAAAGGGACAAAACGTTTAGAGCGCTAGAAATATATGATAGGTTTAGGAGAGGAGAAAAGTTATTAAAAGAAAATTTGGCTACTGAATATGGTGTATCGTTAAAAACTATTCAAAGAGATATTGAAGAATTAAGATATTATCTTTATGAGAAAAGGAATGAAATAGGTGAGTTCGAAATTAAAGTAGAGAATAAACATTATGTTTACAAGGCTGTATCAGATAGTGATAATACTTTAACTCAAAAAGAAATCTTAGCCGTTAGTAAAATATTACTTGAGAGTAGGGCTCTTACTAAAAATGAGATGGTTCCTTTAATTAAAAAGTTCCAAAATCAGTTAAGTCATAAAAGTAAAAAAGAAGTGGATGATCTAATTTTAGATGAACTTCATCACTACATTGAGTTACAACATGGTAAAGAGTTGTTAGAGATCCTATGGGATTTATCAATAGCTATTAGGGAGAAAAAGCTAATAGCATTTGATTATAGTCGTATGGATAAGAAACAAACTAAAAAGGAAGTCAAACCTGCGGCAATAATGTTCTCAGAATACTATTTTTATCTTATCTCATATGGTTTAAATGTTGAAGAAGATATGCCATTAGTATTTAGAGTGGACAGAATGAGTAATATAAAATATAGAGATGAAAGATTCTATATTCCATATAAAGATAGATTTGAAGACGGAGAATTCAGAAAAAGAATACAGTTTATGTATTCAGGAAAACTAAAAAAATTCACCTTTGAATTTAGTGGACCATCACTTGAAGCAGTACTAGATAGGTTGTCTACGGCTAAAGTAATAAAAATTCAAGATAAGATATACACTATCACTGCAGAGTGTTATGGTGATGGAATAAAAATGTGGCTAAACAGTCAAGGTGATAATGTGAAAATAATAGAAGAGAGGGAGATATAGAATGAATAAACTGTTTAGAATTTTAATGAATAAATCAGTAAGAAGAGTATTAAGTCCAAAGAAAGTATCAGGTATTATACTTGCTACAAAATTATTAAAATTAGTTAAGAAACGATTATAAAAATAAATTATGAAATAATAAAAATTTAAAAAAATAAATATTGAAGTTACCCATATTTTTGTCCAACTTATTTACTATACTAAATGTAGTAAGGAGGATTTGCTATGGAAAATATTAATTTAAAGGCATTAACTAATGTAGAAAGGATATTGATTGAGGAAGACTTTGATTTCTATCAAGTGAAGTACAATTCACCTCTTTCTAATATTAAAAAAATAATTTAACTATATTATTTAAAAAAATAAAAGAATTACCAGTTTTAGATAGAGTGAATTATTTTATTACTGTAAGTTTCTTTTGGTGATATTTATTTTAGAAAAGATTATGTTAAAATTACTTCACTAAGATATCTTTATAAACCATCAGGTTTGAAAAATTTATTATAGAGATATAAGAAGTATTGAATGTTATCCGAAAAAAATGTATAATTAAGTATTTGAAAAATGGTAAAGAAAAAAAAATTTTTTTCATTTTATTCTATTCATGAGAGTTATATGTTAGAAGGATGCAGATTATTAGAAAAGGTCTTTAATACCTATAAAGATGAGAAAAAAAGATATCTAATACTTATGGAGTAAACAGAAAAAAAGTAAACTAGCATTAAGTTAGAAAAATTAAATTAAGTCCTCTTTCTTTCATTTTTATATTTCTTTTAAAAACTCAAGGAATGTACATATTGTCATTTCCTTGAGTTTACTTTTATATTTCTAGTATGTCTATGTCTGCTTTTGTTTTGTAAATAACATCTTTACGTTCAATAAGAATAGTAGCTTTTTTTGCTAGTTCTTCATTTGCTTTTATTTTACTAAATAGTTCTTTACTTGGATTCATCGCAACTGGATTACCAACTCTACGAAGCATATTATAGTCACCGTTAGTATCGCCATAAGCATATGATTTATCTAAGTCTATATTATACTCTTCCACTAATCTATTTATAGTATTATTCTTGCTTTCTGCATCCCACATTGGAATAACTTCACCAGTAAAATAATTATTTTTCATTATATACTTACTACCTATAGCAAGAAAAGCATGATGTTTTTTCCCCATCGCTTCTACTAGATAGTCAGGGCTACCTGAAATAAATATTATTAGATGTCCTTCTTTTTTATGCTTTTCAATAATATTACGTGTAAATTTATATACACGATCTGATTTTAATTTCATTACTTGTTCTGTAGCGAAATCAATATACTTTTTTTATGTAAGCCAGTTATTGCTTTTTACATATGCTGCAGAAACATCAAATAAATAGTTATCATAATCTTCAAATCTTTTATCCCAATTTATGTAAGAATCTTTAACACCATTTACCCAAAAACGTTCATCAACAACTTCATATTTTATTAACTTTTTAAAGTGTTCATTCATTAGTGAATCTCTATGTAGAGTGCCATCTATGTCAAAGAATGCTGCTATTTTTTTATCATTCATATTTTTTCCTCCAATCTAATTTATTCTATAATTCTACTTAATTAGCTTTTGAATAAATAAAGACATTAATTAATTATAGAAGCTATAATTAAAATTAAATTAAAGAGCGAGGGTAACCTCGCTCTAATCATTAGAATTCAGTTGTGTCAACAGAATCAACGTATTTTTTAACTTCTGGCACTATAGTTTCAATAGTTCCATCTTCGAATGGATTTTTAAGAGAAGTTGCTTTGATTAACTCAGTAAATGGTTTAGTACCACCTAAACGGCAAAGGTGTAAGTATTCTTCCCATGCTTCTTTACTATTTTCTCTTGATTTATTCCAGAATTGAAGTGCACATACTTGAGCTAATGTGTAATCAATGTAGTAGAATGGGTATAAGAAAATGTGAAGTTGACGGTAGAAGAATAATCCTTCATTTAAGTCAGCAATCTCTGAGTAGTCACGAGATGGAAGATATTTCTTCTCGATTTCTAGCCATTTCATACGACGTTCATAAGGTGTTAATTCTGGGTTTTCATAAACTGCATGTTGGAATTCATCTACAGTTACACCATATGGTAAGAATTTAACAGAACCAGTAATATGGTAGTATTTGAATTTCTCAGTTTCTTCTTTGAAGAATAAGTTCATCCAAGGCCAAGTTAAGTATTCCATACTCATTGAGTGGATTTCACAAGCTTCAAAAGTAGGCCAAACGTATTCTGGGATAAAGTCTTTACTTTGATATACTTGGAATGCATGCCCAGCTTCGTGAGTTAATACTTCAACATCATGTGGAGTAGCATTAAAGTTAGCAAAGATAAATGGTGCTTTATAGTTAGGGATAAATGTACAATATCCACCACCAGATTTACCAGGTTTTGTATCTAAGTCTAATAGGTTGTTATCAGTCATAAATTTAAAGAATACATCTGTTTCAGGAGATAATTCTTTATACATTGTTTTAGCACTTTCAACAAGTTGCTCACGGTTTCCTTTAGGAGTAGGGTTACCAGATTTGAAAGTTACAGATTCATCGTGGAATGACAATTTTTCTAATCCAAGACGTTTAGCTTGAGCAGCCTTAAATTCTTCAACTAAAGGTACTACATCATTTAATACTTGTTTTCTATAGTTAGCAACATCTTTAGAAGTATAGTCTGTACGGCGTAAACGTAGGTAAGCTACTTCAACAAAGTTTTCAAAACCAAGTTTTTTAGCAATACGTGTACGTACTTTGATTAATTTATCAAATAGATTATCGAATTGTTCTAAATTATCTTTGAAGAACTTAGCAACTGCTTTAGAAGCTTCAAGTCTAGTTTCTCTATCTTCATGTTGAGTATATTTAGCCATACCACTAAGGTTACGATCTTCACCATCAAATGGGATACGAGCACTTGCAGTAAGTTTAGTATATTCAGAAGCAGTTTTATTTTTCTTCTTTTTAAGTCTTCAATAATTTCATCACTAAATACTTTTTAATGTTGTTTCTGTTAAATTGAAGTAGTGTTCTCCAATTTCTTTTTTTAATTCATCTTTGAATTTTTGAATTATATATAGCTTTATCTACTTTACTATATAGAGCTGTTAATTCTGGTTTATAATCATCCCAGAAGTTTTGTTCTTCTTCATAGAAACTATCAGTAGTATCAATTGTATGTCTAATTTCAACTAAAACACTTTTGTGTTTCTAAGTCTCTGCGTAGTGTATTATATTCATCAAAAAAACAGCTAACACATCTTTTGCAGAAGCAGCATCTAAAAACTCTTTTTTTCAATATCTAATAGTTTTTTTAGATGTTTCTTCTAAATTAGGTCTTGTGTATTTGTAATTTTTCAAAAAGTCATAAATAACCTCCCGTAAATTTCATTTAATAAATGTCAGTAACTATATAATAACACGAAAATAGTAAAAATTACAAAAAGCGAATTCATAAAATAAATTGTAGAGAATGTATCTTTATAAATATTTTTAAATGCTTTTTGGATAAACTGTAGTGTATATAAATTTTTAAATAAGCACTAAATACGCTAAGAATTCTTTATTGTATGTAACTCTTCTTTGACAATATAAAGTATTTGTGAAATAATAAATAGTAAGAAATTAGTATTTAAATAAAGGAGATAAGTTTTGATTACAACAAAAGATATAATTATTGATCCTCATGAAACTCTAAGAAAAAGAGCAGAGGAAGTAAAAAGTCCAATATCTAATGAAGATAAAGAGATATTAAGAAGTTTATTGGAGTATGTTATAGCTTCTCAAGATGATAAAAAAGCAGAAGAATTAGGATTAAAACCAGGGATAGGTCTTGCTGCGCCTCAAATTAATGTTTCTAAACGTATGATTGCAGTGCACATTCCAGATGAAGAGAATCCTGAGTATACAGTATCTTATGCGTTATACAACCCTAAAATTATTTCTAACTCAGCGGCTAAATGCTATTTAGCTGGAGGAGAGGGATGCTTATCAGTTGAAGAAGAGAAAAAAGGATATGTTCCAAGATACTCAAGAATCAAAGTAATAGGTTATGATGAAAACGATGAGAAAGTAACATTAATGTTAACTGACTTACCAGCAATATGTTTCCAACATGAAATAGATCATTTAAATGGAATCATGTTTTATGATCATATTAACAAAGACGATCCATTTGATGTTCCAGAAGAATACGAGAGATTATAATTATTAGTTTGATAAATGGAGAAAACAATATTATAAAATAAATATGGGTAGTTTTATCGTTCTTTATAGCATTTAATACGATATAAAGAGAAAAAAAAATTGATAAGGAGACATATTTCGAATGAAGAGAATATTGACGATTTTATCAGCAGTACTATTAATCTTTTTAGCTGGATGTTCATCAAAAGATGGTAGTAAGACATATGTTTTGGAAAAAAGTGGTGTTAAAACTGAAATAACTGTTTATTATGAGAGTGACAAAGTAACTAAACAAACAACAGTGAACACCATGGATTATGAGAAAATGGCAGTTACTAAAGATGAATTAAAAGACGTAGCTATGCCGGTATCTGAAAAATATCAAGGAATAGATGGAGTAGAACAAAAAATAGTTTTTGATGATGACAAAGCAGTTGAAACTCTGACTATTGATTATACAAAAGTAGATTTGAAAAAATTAAAAGATTTACCAGGAATGGATATAGATACTGATGTAGAAAGCGTAAGCTTAAAAGACACTGAAGAATCTTTATTAAGTCAAGGTTTTACAAAAAAATAGTAATTTTAAATTAAAAGGAGAATAAAAAATAATGAAGAAGATCATATCAATAATTTCAGCTATATTATTAATTTTTGTGGCAGGTTGTTCAGCAAAAGAACAAAGCTCTACATATGTATTAGAAAAAAATGGAGTAAAAAAATAGAATTAACATATTATCATGATGGTGATAAAGTATTAAGACAAACTGCAAATAATACAATGAACTATAAAGAAATGGGTGCTACTAAAGATGAAGTGAAAAAAAGGCATTAGAACCTTTGGCAAAAACAATATCAAGGAATTGATGGGTTAGAGGAAAAAATAGATTTCCAAGATGACAAAGCAGTTGAAACTTTAACTATTGATTATACAAAAGCGGATAAAAGTAAATTAAGTAAAATTCAAGGTATTACAATAGATGGTGACAGTAAAGATATTAGTATGAAAAAAATCTGAAGAACATTTATTAAGTCAAGGATTTACTAAAAAAATAATATTTAAGTAATTTTTCCATCAAAAAGGGGTATAAAAAAATGAAAAAAATTTTTATCAATAATATCAATGGTTTTTATTAATTTTTTAGTAGGATGTTCATCAAAAAGATAATGGTACTTCTAATAATTCGCAAAATACTTCAAATGTTACAGAAAGTAATAAGAATGAAGAAAGTAATAAAAAAACAAAGAAGATTCAACTAAAAAAATGTAGAAGTTAGTAAATTTTTATACTGAAGCAAATGGAGTAAAATTAGAAGTTACATATTATCATAAGGGAGATAAGGTGCTTAAACAAACGGCATACAATATAATGAACTACAAACAAATGGGTGTTACTAAAGCGAAATTTATAGAATATGCTAAGCCAATAATGGAAAAATACAAAGGTATTGAAGGGCTAGAACAAAAGTTAGATTTTCGAGATGATGCAGCTTATGAGACGATAACAGTTGATTATACTAAGGTAGATAAAAATAAATTAATAGGTCTCCCAGGTACTTCTGTTGATACTACTACTTCAGATGTTAGTTTTAAAAAAGCTGAAAATTATCTATTAGATCAAGGATATGTAAAAGTAAACTAGAATGATATATAGAAAAGAAGTGTTGTATTTTTACAACACTTCTTTTTCTTTCATATTATAGTGAAGATAAGCATCAATAAAATCAATAATGTCGCCATCCATTACTTTATCAACGGTAGAAACTTCGTAGTTTGTTCTATGATCCTTAACCATAGTATAAGGAGTAAAGACGTATGAACGAATTTGAGATCCCCAACCTATATCTTTTTGTTCTCCACGAATAGATGCTAATTCTTTTTCTTTTTCTTCTAGCTCTAATTGATATAGTTTAGACTTTAGGTTTTTCATTGCTGAATCTTTATTTTTAATTTGACTTCTTTCTGCTTGTGACTGGACTACTATTCCTGTCGGAAGGTGGGTAATACGTACTGCTGAATCTGTTGTATTAATATGTTGTCCACCAGCACCTTGAGCACGATACGTATCAATTTTTAAATCATCATTGTTAATTTCTATATTAATTTCATCATCTGAAAATTCTGGCATAACATCAATAGAGGCAAATGAGGTATGTCGTTTTCCGGAAGGATCAAAAGGTGAGATACGAATAACACGATGAACGCCTTTTTCACCTTTTAGTAAGCCATAAGCAAAGTCTCCTTCAACCTTTATTGTCGCTGATTTCACACCAGTGATATCACCTGATTGATAGTTTAAATAACTGTATTTTAATCCTTGTTTTGAGAAGAATCTTTCATACATACGCAACATGATTTCTGCCCAATCTGTAGCATCAGTACCCCCAGCTCCAGCATGGATGTCCAAAATAGCATTATTATTATCATATTCTTCAGAAAATAGCAATCTAAAGCTAAAATCTTCAACACTATCTTTAAGGATTGCCACTGTTTCTTCTAGGTCAGCATAAATTTCTTTATCTTCTTCATCACGTAGGAATTCAACCATCTCTTGAGAGTGTTCTAGATAGTCAAGCATATTAGAGAATTCATCTAATTCTTTTTTTATACTCTTAGATTCTGTAACGAGAGCACTTGCATTATCACTATCATTCCAGAAATCAGCATCAAGCATCATATTTTCAATTTCAGCTACTCGTTGTTCTTTGTCTTCTATTTTTAAAGAGGTTTTAAACTCTGTTATTCTTTTTTCAATTTCTTCAAGTTCTTTTCTAAGTTCTATTAGTTCCAAATTTCTCACCTCTGTAACTTCTATTGCTTATTAATTATACTAAAATTATCTATAAGATACAAGCTAAGGTAAAAAAATAAAGAAGCTAAAACTATTGTTTAGCTTCTATGTTAAGTTATTTTTTCTCTGTAACGCCAAGTTTAGCAAGAATTTTTTCAAAATTATCGATTTTTCTTGCATCATCTAGTGAACCATCAAAATTACCTAGGGCATTTTTTGCATCACTTTCAGAAATTTCATTTAAGTCTAATATTGCTTTTAATAGTCAGATTATTGTTTTTCTTCTTTAGCTATTAATTTAAGACCTTTAGATTCTTCAATTATTTTTTTCTTTAGCTTCTGTAGATTGCATTGATTCTATTACATCATCAAACTTAAATTTTTTTCATTTTGCGTTAACTCTGAGATTGGCTTATTAACGAAAAGTTGAGTCATTTTTTTGTGCTATATTGTTTTTTTATATTCAACTTCAACATCAATCATACTTCCTTCTTCAGAAATAACATAATTCTTAACAAGAACAGTATCTTTTTTTCTGTATTTTTCACTAGATTTATTATTATCTTGTGATTGATTTTCTACATTATTAGATTGCTTATTTTTCTTTATTTGAACAACCTGTAAATATTAATAGTATAGAAGAAAGTATTAAACTAGTTTTTAAGGATTTTTTTCATACTAGAAGTAACCTCCAATTATTTTTTTCTTTCAAATCATTGTTTTTCAAGTTGTTGTTGTACATTATTTAATTTACGTTCTTCATCAAGTGATGGTTTTTTTAAACCCAAGTTTTTTTCTCTGTCTTTATCATAATTTATTTTTTTGTGAAATCTACATCATAATTGATATTAATTTTATTATCTTTCTTTTCTATGCTATAAGTAACACCAACTACATCTTTTAGATTTTCATCAAAACTTTTTTTAACTGAATTATATTCTTCATCTGGGGAAGTACCTTTAATATTATATGTAGCTTTTGACGACATCTTATTAACATTATCACCACTGTAAAATACAGTGACTTCCGTTGATTCTCCTTCGCTGTTATTAGAAATAAATACCTTTTGTTTTTCGCTTGATTCTCCTTCACTATGATTAGAAGTATTTTTGCTAGAACAAGCAGTTACTAAAAGTAGAGTAGCTAGTAATGGTGCAATAATTTTTAAAAATTTTTTCAATGTTATATACCTCTTTCTTTATTTTTTCTCTTTAAGACCATTGTTAGTTAGGTTTTTTTCAACTGAGCTGAGTTTTCTAGTTTCGTCAAGTGAGTTTTCTGGAACATTAACTGCAGCCTTATATTTATCAAAGTCTAATTTATTAAAGTCTGTTTCCCATGTAATATGAACTTTCCCATCTTTTTCCTCAACTTTATAAGAATATCCAGCAATATTATCAATTGGATGCCCATTATTATCTTTAATTGATTTTTTTATAGATTCTATTGCTGAGTTTATATCATCACCACCAACAGTTAATGTATTTTTCAGAAACTATTTTATTTACAGAATCTCCTTTATAATAAATAGTTACTTGAAGATCTTGATTATCAATTGATTTCGTATATACTTTTTGTCTTCTCACTGCTACAAGCAGTTAATAAGACTAGTATTGCTAGTATAGGTGTAATTAATTTTTAGTATTTTTTTCTCATGTGATTACCTCATTATATTTTTATTTTTTTCTTTAAATCCATTCTCTGTTATTCTTTTTTTGTAATTGTACTAAGTTTTTCTTGCTTCTTCAAGAGAGTTTTCGGGAATTGTAAGTGCTGATTTAGCTTTATCAAAAATCTAGATTATTATAATCAATCACATAAGTAATCGTAATTTTTTTCCATTTTTTTATCTTCAACATTATAAGAATAACCTGATATATTTCCTATACTTTTTTTAAGAACCTCTTGAAGAAATTCAACAGAAATATTATTTTTTTATTATTAGTAAAAAGTATCAACAGTGACAAATTTATTAACAGTATCATCTTCATAATAGAGCGTAGCTTCAATTTCATGATCATCTGAATTTTTTTATAAATTCCTTTGTTTCTTCTTTTGCCACAAGCAGTTAATAAAACTAGCATTGCTAGTAAAGGTGTGATTAATTTTTAGTATATTCTTCATTTATTTACCTCAATATAATATAGTGTTATTTTTTTCTCTGTTGCTCCTGAATCTTTAAGATGATACTCGACAGTTTCTAGCTTTCTTTCATTTTTTTAATGTATCTGAACCAGATAGGTGGACTCTTCCTTTATATTTTTTTCAAAGTCTAATTTATTATAGTCAATTTCAGTAGTAATAACGACTTTTTCCATCTTTTAATTTCTGCAGAACGTGTGTAACCATCAAAAATTTGGTTTTTTTGAGAGATAGTAGATTTAATATTATCTAATGTAGAATCTAAATTTGCTTTGTCAGTAGTTAATGTTGAATTAGTAACAACTTTATTTACAGTTTCACCTTTATAATATATTGTAGTTACGTGTTCTTGTTTACCACTTTTTTTCTGTATAAACTTTTTGTCTTTTTCACTACTACAAGCGGTTAGTATAAGTACGGCGGATAAAAAGTAATGTACATAGTGTAAGTAATTTCTTCATCTAATTCCTCCTAGTGTATTTATATATTAGTATTTATTATAACATACTAATTATAATTAGTAAAAACAACCTTTATTTTTTTAACTTTAATTTAATAGCATATAATAAAAATAACAAAAACCTTTATTTTTAAGCCTTTTATAAGAATAGAAAAAAATAAAAAGTCAAAAAAAGTCAAAAAAAATATCAAAAAAACTATTGACTTTTTTTGACCTTAATGTTAATATAAATAATGTGATTAGCACTTAGATGTTTAGAGTGCTAAAAAAACAAAAATGAAGATAGGTGATAAACATGTTAATAGATAGACAAGTACTTATTCTTCAATCTATAGTAGAAAATTTTTATAACTACTAATCAACCGGTTGGATCTAAGCAACTTGCTCAAAGCATTGATTTTTAGTTCAGCAACTATTAGAAATGATATGAGTAAATTAGAAAAAGAAGGGTTGATAAAAAAACACATATTTCATCAGGGAGAGTTCCTTCTGAAAAAGGATATCGCTATTATGTAGATTATATAAAAAAAGATTATGAGCTTACTAGTAGCGAGAGTGAAAAGTTAAAAGAACTTATGAGTGATAAATATGTATCAGAGGATAACTATTTAGAAAAAAATGCTATAGTTTTATCAGACTTAACAGATTGTACGGCAGTTATCTTAGCTCCTACAAAAGCTGATAGACGAATTAATAAAGTAGAAGTTATACTCTTAAGTAGTCGAAGTATTTTAGTTATATTAGTAACTAATATAGGAGAGGTATTCCAACAAAACTATAAACTTGATGCAGATTTTACTGCAGAGGATATAGCAGAAGTGAATAAACTCTTGCAAACTTACTTTTATGATGTAGATATGGCAACAGCCCATGTAATAATACATGGAGAACTTGAGAAGTATTTAAAAACTAAAGTTAATAATTACGATATGATCGTAGTTGCCTTAAATAGATTGCTTCAAAATAAAATAAAAAAAACTGTAGCATTAGGAGGTAAGTACAATTTACTAAAACAACCTGATATAGATAATGTAGAAAAATTAAAAGAAGTAGTATCGCTCTTAGAAGATGATAAGATTGTTGAGTTACTAGACCACAATGTAGAGGTTACTGATTCAGATACTTGTATAAAAATAGGTAAGGAATTAGAGCTTGAAAATATTGCAGACCTTTCATTAGTATCTAGTAAATATAACACATCAAAAGGTCAAGGTGTAATAGCCGTTTTTGGACCTAAGAGAATGGACTATTCAAAAATAATGACATTAATAGGATGTGTCAGAGATAATCTAAATAACAATTTGAAATAATTTAGGAGGTAGAGATGACTACTGAAGAAAGAAATGAAAAACTTAGAAGAAGTAGAAGAAACTGTTGAAAATACTGAAACAACAGAAACTGAAGAAGAAGTTGTAGAAGAAAAAACAGCAGAAGAATTACTTCAAGAAAAAGTTGATAAACTAGAAGAAGAATTAAAACAATCAGAAGACAAATATTTACGACTTTATGCAGAGTTTGAAAACTTTAAACGTCGTAAAAACAAAGAAATTGAAACAAATAATGTTTATAAAAGCCAAAAAGTTATTACTGAAATCTTACCTAGCTTAGATAATTTAGAAAGAGCATTACAGGTAGAAAGTGATAACGAGGAAATCAAATCATTACTAAAAGGTGTTGAGATGGTATATGAAGGGCTTTTAAATGTATTAAAAACAGAAGGAGTAGAGTTAATCGAAACAGAAAATGCTCAATTTGACCCAAATTATCACCATGCAGTAATGCAAGAAGAAGATAGCGAAAAAGAAAGTGGAGCAATTTTAGACACTTTCCAAAAAGGCTACAAATTAAAAGATAGAGTAATCAGACCAGCAATGGTTAAGGTTAATTCTTAATCCTTAGTTTTTTCGAACCTGTAAGGTGAAGGAAAAAGTTAGGAGTAAGAATCGCACAGCTACACCAAGAATGAGGAGCGTAGCAACGAAATGATTGGGGTGTAGCCACTGCGCAGATACTTATTCAAAGAATAAGAAACGAAGTGATGAAATGATTTGAAAGAATCAACTGAGCCTTAGTTTTTTCGAGCCTGTAAGGTGAAGAAAAAAGTTAGGAGTAAGAAAAAATAGAAAAATATAAATGTTTTGTTAGAGTAGTATATTTTAACAAAAAAACTAGAAACTTTAGAATAAATATAAAATAGGAGGACAAAAACATGTCAAAAATTATTGGTATAGACTTAGGAACAACTTATAGTGCAGTAGCAGTATTAGAAGGTGGGGGAAGCTAAAATTATCCCTAACCCAGAAGGAAACAGAACTACACCATCTGTAGTAGCATTTAAAGGTGATGAAATTCAAGTAGGGGAAGTAGCAAAACGTCAAGCAATTACAAACCCAAATACAGTAATTTCTATTAAACGTCACATGGGGACAGATTATAAAGTAGAAGTTAATGGTAAAAAATATTCACCACAAGAAATTTCAGCTATGATTTTACAAAACTTAAAAGCAACAGCTGAGAGCTATCTTGGAGAAAAAGTTACTAAAGCAGTTATAACAGTACCTGCATACTTCAACGATGCTCAACGTCAAGCAACAAAAGATGCTGGTAAAATCGCTGGATTAGAAGTAGAAAGAATTATCAACGAACCAACAGCTGCAGCATTAGCTTATGGTTTAGATAAAACTGATATTGATCAAAAAGTATTAGTATTTGACCTTGGTGGAGGTACTTTCGACGTATCTATCTTAGAATTAGGTGATGGAGTATTCGAAGTTTTAGCTACATCAGGAGATAACTTACTTGGTGGTGATGACTTTGACCAAGCAATCATTGATTACTTAGTAGAAGAATTCAAAAAAGAACAAGGTATTGACTTATCAAAAGATAAAATGGCAATGCAACGTCTAAAAGATGCAGCTGAAAAAGCTAAAAAAGACTTATCAGGTGTAACATCAACACAAATTTCATTACCATTCATCTCTGCAGGAGAAAGCGGACCAGTTCACTTAGAAAATACTTTAACACGTGCTAAATTTGATGAATTAACTCGTCATTTAGTAGAAAAAACATTAGTACCAACTCGTCAAGCTCTTAAAGATGCTGGATTAACTCCAAGTGATATCGATCAAGTAATCTTAGTTGGTGGATCTACTCGTATTCCAGCAGTACAAGAAGCTATTAAAAAAGAAATGGGCAAAGAACCTCATAAAGGTGTAAACCCAGACGAAGTAGTAGCTATGGGTGCTGCTATCCAAGGTGGGGTAATCACAGGGGACGTTAAAGACGTAGTATTATTAGACGTAACTCCATTATCATTAGGTATCGAAACTATGGGATCAGTTATGACAGTATTAATTCCAAGAAATACAACTATCCCAACTTCAAAATCACAAGTATTCTCTACAGCTGCAGATAACCAACCAGCAGTAGATATTCACGTACTACAAGGTGAGCGCCCAATGGCAGCTGATAACAAAACTCTAGGAAGATTCCAACTTACAGATATTCCAGCAGCTCCACGTGGAGTACCTCAAATCGAAGTTACATTCGATATCGACAAAAATGGTATCGTAAATGTTACTGCTAAAGATTTAGGAACTCAAAAACAACAAAAAATTACTATCGAATCAAGTAGTTCATTAAGTGATGAAGATATCGATAGAATGGTTAAAGAAGCTGAAGCTAATGCAGATGCTGATGCTAAACGTAAAGAAGAAGCTGATGTTCGTAACGAAGCTGACCAACTTTCATTCCAAGCAGATAAAGCTTTAGAAGATGCTAAAGATAAAGTTGATCAAAGCTTATTAGATGCAATCAAAACTAAAAACGATGCATTAAAAGAAGCTATTAAAAACAATAACTTCGAAGAAATCAAAGCAGCTAAAGATGAATTAAATAAAGCTGTTCAAGAAATGACTATGAAACTTTATGAACAAGCAAATGCAGCAGCAGGAGCTCAAGGTGCTAGCACAGAATCAAGCAATCAAGATGATGATACAATTGATGCAGATTTCACTGAGAAAAAATAATAAATTTTAGAAAAAAAGGGAGCTGGACTTAGGTTCTGCTCCCTCATTTAAAATTTAAGGAGAGGTAGAAAATGGCTAAAAGAGATTATTACGAAGTGCTTGGTCTTAGTAAAGGAGCAAGTGCAGCAGAAATAAAAAAAGCTTATCGTAAGTTATCTAAACAATACCACCCGGATATAAATAAAGAAGAGGGTGCAGAAGAAAAATTTAAAGAGATTACTGAAGCTTACGAAGTATTAAGTGATGAAAATAAAAAAGCTCAATATGATCAGTTTGGTCATGCAGCCTTTGATGGTGGTGCAGGTGGCCAAGGTGGTTTTGGAGGCTTTGGAGGATTCGGTGGCGGATTCTCTGGAGGGTTCTCTGGTGGCTTTGATGATTTAGGAGATATATTCTCTAGCTTCTTTGGTGGAGGCGGAGGAAGAAGAAATCCTAATGCTCCAAGACAAGGTGATGATTTGCTACATAGAATGCATATTACTTTTGAAGAATCTGTTTTTGGTACTAAAAAAACAATTAAACTTCGTAAAGATGTGGAATGTGATCACTGTCACGGAACAGGTGCAAAAGACCCTTCATCTGTAACTGAATGTCATAGATGTCATGGTTCTGGTCAAGAAGCTGTATATCAAGATACTCCATTTGGTAGAATCCAAAGCCAAAGAACATGTTCTGAATGTCAAGGACGTGGAAAAATAATTAAAGATAAATGTCCACACTGTTTCGGTAAAGGATATAATAACAAAGAAGTTGAATATGAAGTTGAGATTCCAGCAGGAATAAGCTCAGGACAACGAGTTCGTCTGCAAGGTAAAGGTGGAGCAGGAGAAAACGGTGGCCCAGCAGGAGATTTATTCATTGAAGTATCAGTTTCAAGTGATTCATACTTCCAACGTGAAGATGATGATATCTACACAGAATTAGAATTATCACCAGCGCAAGCAGCACTTGGTACAAAAGTAGATGTTAGAACATTAACTGGTGTTATTGAGTTAAATGTTCCAGCAGGTACTCAACACGGTAGAAAATTCCGTTTAGCTGGAAAAGGTGTAAAAAATGTTATGGGATATGGACAAGGTGATCACTATATTGTAGTGTCAATAAAAATCCCTAAATCATTATCAACAAAAGAAAGAGAACTATACTTACAATTAGCAAAACTTAAAGATGAAAAAGTAGAAGAAGATGAAAGCTTCATTGATAAAGTAAGTAGAAAAGCAAAAGATTTATTTGATTAAAAAAAAGCTCGAGCATTATTATATGCTCGAGTTTTTCTTTTGTTTATTCACTTACCAACTTATAATTTTTTTGTCTTTAATTTTTATATCAGCATCATATAATTTATTTAATAGCTTTTCGTCATAAAATTTATCGGCAGTGTCATTTTTTACTACTTCTCCATTTAGTAATCCCACTATATAATCACTGTACGTAAGAGCTTGATTTATATCATGTAGGACCATAATAATAGTAATACCAAGTGTATTATTTAGATGTTTTATTAATTTCATTATTGATTTTTTTGATATTTAATATCTAAAAATGTAGTAGGTTCATCTAGTATTATAATATCTGTGCTTTGTGCTAGACACATTGCAATATAGACACGTTGTAATTGTCCTCCTGATAATTCAGAAACATACTTCTCCTTATATTCAGTTAAACTCGTATGTTTTTAAAAGCAAAATCAACTTTTTTTCAATATCTTCTTTTGATTTTTTTATAAAAGAAGATATTTTTGATATGGAAGTCGTGCGAAACTAACCATGTCATTAACTGTAATTTCTTTTTGGTGTTTCATTTTTTTGATAAACTATTGATAATTTACTAGCAAGCTCTCTAAGATTATAATTACTTAACTCTTTATTTTCTAATTTTATACTACCACTATCGTAGTTTAAGTTTTTTTAGCTAAAAGTTTAATCAATGTACTTTTTACCACAACCATTTTTTTCCCAAGTATTGTCGTTATTTTTTTCCTTTTTTTGATATTTAGAGATAGGTTATTAAATATACTACTATCTTTATTGTAATTAAAAAGATAGATTTTTTTATTTCAATAATATTTGTCATTAGTTTACTCCTTTTTTCACAAGAATAATAAATGCAGGACCACCAATAACCATCATTATCAAATCTGCAGGGATTTCTATTGGAGAGAATGCTAAACGTCCTAAAGTATCAAAAAGTAAAAATACAAATGCTCCAAGTAATGCACTAAAAGGTATAGTGTATATGTGGTTTCTACCAATTATTATTTTAGCAATATGTGGTACTATTAATGCTAAGAATACTAGTACACCAGATACGGCAGTAGTAATAGAAGCTAGTGCAACTGCAATAAATGAAATCAAAAGTCTAATATAATTTATATTTATTCCAAGCGAAGTAATTATATTATCATCTAGTGCGAAAATATTACATAGTTTTGCTAAAAGCCAACTAATAATAAGTAAAATTGGTAGCCATCTAAAAAGTAAAGAAACATCATCCCAGTTTTTTGTACCAAGCGCAACAGTCTTGAAAGCAGTAGAAGTAGTAGAGTTTGATTGATTTAAGTATTGGATACTACTAGAGATTCCACTGAAGAAATAACTAATTGCAATACCGATTAAAATTATTTTTACATTGTTTTTAGTTTTTTTCCTGCAAGATAATATATTAAGATAAAGCCAATTATTCCTCCGATTATTGAAAAAATAGATTTAAAAATAAGTGCTTGAGGAAATAAACCTATTCCAAGGTATAAAAATAAATTAGCACCACTAGATACACCAATAAGACTAGGATCAACTAGGGGATTTTTAAGAACTGTTTGAAGTAGCAAACCACTTACTCCTAAAGCAGCTCCTACTAAAATAGTAATAATAATTCTAGGAAATCTCACATCTATTATTGCATTAACATTAGCATATTTTTTATTAAATATACCTACTAATAACTCGCTTGCTGAAGCTTTTATACTTCCACTATTAGCGGAGATAAAAAAATAGTGGCAATTAATAATATTATAACAATAATAAAAAGCGAGTGTTTTTTTATCTTTCAAAATATAATCTCCTTTACTATATTTTTTTATAACACCAGAAGAAATATTCTTCTGGTGCTATAAGATCTAATTAGCATAAAATATTTTAGCTAATTCTTCCAATCCTTTTTGATAGTCGAATGTAGCAGTCATACCGAATATTGAGCTATCTAGGTCTATAACTTTATTATTTTTTACCGCTTCAAAGTGAGACCAACTCTTATTGTTTTCAAATTCTTTTTTAAACATCTCATTAACAGTATCAGGCATTGCATGAGCTGTACGTAAAATAATATCAGGTTGTTCATTTAAAGCAGTTTCTAGATTTAATGGAGTAAATTCATCATTACTTTTTATTATATTTTCTCCACCGGCTAATTTAACTAAATTACCCACGTATGATTTCTCTGAAGCAGCCATATAGCTCCCAGGTAATCCCATTAAGATTAGTACTTTAGGTTTTCTTCTTATTTTCGATTTTTTTGTTATATTCAACAAAGAATGAATCGTAATCTTTTTTTAATTGAGCAAACTTTTCTTTTTTTCCAAATGTATTTGCTAAATCTTCAGTAACTGAATATAATCCATTTACACTTCGGATATCAACAAATTTATGTGGAATATTATTTTTTTCAAAACCTTCTTTTAACCAATCTTTTAAACTATCTGGAGCATAAACAACGGTAGGATTGATAGATTTTATAACCTCCATATTTGGATTCATAGGTAAACCTATTTGTATAGTATTCTCGTATCTTTAGGCATACGACCTAGTTTTGTAGTAGGAATACCAGCTAATTTAATATCTAATACATCAGCTACTTGGCTAAGTGCAACTGAATCCATTATGATTCGCTTACCATTTTCTTCTTCAGATTTCTTGTCTTTATTTACACCTGTTAAGTCAATGGTTTCATTAAAAGCCTTATCTGCAAGGTTTGGATCACTAGAACTAGAAGAACTATTATTAGTTGAAGAACAACCAGAAAGAATTAATAAACATGCTAGTATTGATGAAACAAGGATTATAAATTTATTTTTCATATTGTATCTCCTGTCTAGCATATTAATGATTTTTTCTTTTTTTTGGTATAATAAGGCTTCCGACTAAGATTACTAATATTCCAACACCACCAGCAATGTAGTATGGTAAGTAATCTTTTTCTTCTATTACTTCCATGTCTAGTCCGCTATTTCCTTCTTGAATAGTGTTTGGATTTACTTCTACAAAGAAACGAACAGGTCTATTCATTGGTTCAACATACATTTGTACCATAGCTAAAAAGTTTTCATTAGGTACTTCGAAGCGGTAATCAACGTAACTATCTTTATATTGTTCAATGTTTACTTTTGTTTCAGTAGCTTCAACTTGTTTAAACTCTCCATCTTTTTGTAAAACTTTTATAAAAGGCCCTTGTTCACTACTGCGTTTTACCCAATTCATTAGGTGAATACGAACAGTAGCATATAGTTTTCCATCATTAGTACGTTGTAGCAAGGCTTTAGACCAACGTTTTTCGCTACTTGATTGATTTTTCATAGCTTCATTTATATCTCCACCACCATTAATAGGGGAAATAACACCTTGAACCATACCTTCACCGATTGCTGCATTTTTTGTACCACCATCAGCTGTGACTCCAGTTAATGGATTTAAGTAAGATCCTGTTATGTCAACAGTATAAATACCAGCTTTTTCAGTTTTTTGATTATCACTAAAATAATTATCTAGATTTTTATTGTTAGAATTTTCTGTTGTTTTATTATCAGAAGCTTTTTGATTATTGTTAGATTCATTATTTTTCTTTTGATTATTATCTTTAGAATCACTATCAGATCCAGATGTTAATTTAGCAGCAGACCAATTAAATTTTAGAATGGCATTTTGTGCTGCGTCACCACCCATTATTTTATTCATAGCATCTACTGAAACTCGAACACCAATTTTTTCTGGCTTTGCTTCAGAGAATTTGAAACTTAGTGTTCCAGGATAAGAACTAGTTCCACCATCAAGATTGGTATCATTATACGTTTTATCAACAGAAGCGGCAGTAAGATCACCAGAGAAAATAGGGGATGAGTAAATACTTAAAGATTGTAGATGTCCATGCATATTATTAAAGTCCATAGGGACGAATTGGACTGTTATTGTAGATGAATTATTATCATGAATTGTTACTTTAGCGTGAGTAGCTAAAGCTTTATTACCCATTGATAATTTTCCATTATTATCAGAATGCCACAATTCAACAGGAACGGTGTACACTTTATCTTCGGCTCTAGCATTTTTTACAAATAGTGAATTACTAGACGTAAATATAAGTGCAAGCGTGGCAATAATTATTGTAATAAACTTAAATATTCTTTTCATTATTATTACTCACTTTCAAATTATTTAACATAGGAAAGGAGATGACTCATTAATTATATTAATATAGAGTCAACTCCTTTTTAGTTAGCAGTATTAGAGTGATTTAAGTTCTAATATTTTAACTTGTATAAGGGGTTATTTAAAATAGTCTTCTTTTAATAAATACAAGTATAGCTCCAAGAAGTGATATAGCACTGGGTATTATTATATATGGACTTTTCAAACTAGTTTTACTTTTTAAATTAGTTTTACTATTTAAACCAGTTTTACTATTTGAACCAGTATTTGAAAATTCTTCAGAGTTATCAACACGACCATCGTTGTCTTCAGTAGAGTTGTTTTCTGAATTACCATTAGTTTTATCACCCTTAGCCTGTTTGCTACTAGGACCTCCGTCAGGATTTTCCCCAGGTTCTCCGCCAGTAACATAAAATTTTCCAGGTTCTTCTTTTACATTTGACCAGTCTAAAGAGAGAATAGCATCTTTTTTTCCAGCACCCGGCATAATATCTTCCATAGTTTGGACAAAGACTGATACTGGAACTTTTTGAAGTTTTTCACTACTTGTAAAGTGAACTTCTTGATTGCCTTCTCTTGTATAAGTTACCGGGTATGGTGTTCCTTTTACCCAAAATTTAGATATACTATCTGAAAATTTACCCATGTTGATTTTATGAAATTTAACGATATAATGATATGTATTTCTAGAATCTCTAAAAACAGTTATACCACCTAGAGCCCTATGTCCCATTGATAATTGACCAGGATTACTTGCCATTAAAAGAGAAACTTTTACTCCTCTAAAAAATATTACATCTTCTAATTTACCACCTTTTGGAGTAGAGGAAACTGGTGTTCCTTTCTTAGGAGGAGCAGGATCTTTTTTGGATTCCTCTTTCTCAGTTTTTTCTTTTTCAGTTTTTTCTTTTTCAGCCTTCTCTTTTTCAGCTTTTTCTTTTTCAGCTTTTTCTTTTTCAGCTTTTTCTTTTTCAGCTTTTTCTTTTTCAGCTTTTTCTTTTTCAGCTTTCTCTTTGGCAAGTCTTTCAGCTTCAGCTTTTTCTTTGGCAGCTTTTGCAGCAGAATTTTGACTTGCATCTTCTTTAGCTGAGTTATCTGTTTCATCTTGTTTAGTATTATTATCTGTTTGTGTAGATTTGTCTGAAGTTGTATTTTGTTTATCAGTAGTTGAAGTTTCTAATTTTTTTGAAACACCATTTGTATCTAATTGTAAAATTGCTGGTTTACGTCCAGCTCCTGGCATAATATTTTCCATAAATTGAACAAATACTTCTACATTAAAAGAAGACTTAAGTTCTGGTAGAGTAAATACAGCCTGTTTAGGATTACTAACATTAGGATAGGTAATAGATGTAAGTGGTACTTCTTTTCCTTCAACCCAAAATTTAGATATACCATCAGATTGTCCTTTAAAATTTAAATCTTTCCAAATAATAGTGTATTGATATTGGTTACCCACTTTTTTTATGCTAACTTTTTCTAAAGCATTATCTCCCATAGAACGCTGTCCAGAATTGTTTGCATTTAGTAGATGAGCGGCAACATCAACTGATACTTCTTGTGAACCAACTGCATGGATATATTTGGTTTGTTGCAAATTTGTAGGAAAATCAACTACCGCAAGTGACGCTGCTAGTATACTAGCAGACATCACTTTAATAATAGTGTTTCTTTTCATTGTAATAATTATTCTCCTTATTTAAAATTAATTATTTACTTCTCTTTCTGTTAAGTAATAGTGCTGATAATAATGCAATAAACCCTAATCCAACTGCAGAAGAAGTATTGATACCAGTTTTTGGTAATTCTTTTTTGTTGTTTTTAATTTCAACACTATTATTAGTTCTATTTTTACTGTTTAGTTTAGGTTTTGATACCTCATTATTTTGAACAGATGTTTGTACAGGCTTGTTAACTTCTTTTTCACTTGTAGAAGGTTGAGGAGCTACTGGTTGAGTTTTAGTATTTTCATACTCGAATCCGTATAAACTAAAGTGTTTAGCTTCAATTACTACATAGTTAACATTATTTTCTATAACGTTTGAGAAGTTTTCAATATTTTGTTTGTTAGTTCCATCTTTATCAATTTGATAAGCAGATATTACTTTTCTTTCAACTGGAACTTTGATAGAAGCAGGTTGTTTAATTTGACGAACTTTTCCATCTTTAGTAACGAAGTGAATATCATATACTTCGTTATTACTATCTAATCCTGGAACAGTTGCTTTAACAACTTCTAATTCATATACGTCATTTTCTAAACCTGCAGTAGGGATAGTAACTTTAACTGGAGTGTCTCCATCATTATCCGCAAATGTTGCAAGTGATTTATCTTCATTGAAAGTTACTTTTGGATTACTAAAGTAAGCAGGTTGATTTTTTTCTTTATCAGCTTTTTCTTTAGCTAATCTTTCAGCTTCAGCTTTTTCTTTCTCAGCTTTTTCTTTAGCAAGTCTTTCAGCTTCAGCTTTTTCTTTCTCAGCTTTCTCTTTAGCTAATCGTTCAGCTTCAGCTTTTTCTTTCTCAGCTTTTTCTTTAGCAAGTCTTTCAGCTTCAGCTTTTTCTTTGTCAGCTTTCTCTTTAGCTAATCGTTCAGCTTCAGCTTTTTCTTTATCAGCTTTCTCTTTAGCAAGTCTCTCAGCTTCAGCTTTTTCTTTATCAGCTTTTTTTCTTTAGCTAATCGTTCAGCTTCAGCTTTTTCTTTATCAGCTTTTTCTTTAGCTAATCTTTCAGCTTCAGCTTTTTTTCTTTATCAGCTTTTCTCTTTAGCTAATCGTTCAGCCTCAGCTTTTTCTTTATCAGCTTTTTCTTTAGCTAATCTTTCAGCTTCGGCTTTTTCTTTATCAGCTTTTTCTTTAGCAAGTCTTTCAGCTTCAGCTTTTTCTTTGTCAGCTTTCTCTTTAGCTAATCTTTCTTTATCAGCTTTTTCTTTATCAGCTTTTTCTTTCTCAGCTTTTTCTTTAGCAAGTCTTTCAGCTTCAGCTTTTTCTTTATCAGCTTTCTCTTTAGCTAATCTTTCAGCTTCAGCTTTTTCTTTAGCAAGTTTCACCGCTTCAGCTTTAGCTGTTTCATCTGCATGTAATTTATTTACTGCTTCTTCAGTTAAGCTAGTAGCTTTATCCCAGTTAAATGAAATACGAGCTGGTGTATTTTTATGGAATGGTTTGCCACCAACTAACACATCTATAGTTACTGGTGTAACTGTTAATTTATCTGAACTAGTAAAGTGATATTGTTTTTCGTTTAATTCACCACCTAGATCTTTAGCATCTGCAGCTTGTCCATTTACTTTAAGATTATCAACTGAACCAGTTAATCCAGCAAATTGTAAATCTTTAAAAGTAACATAGTAGTGGTATGTATCACCAATTTTTTCGACACGAGTTTTATCACCTAATAATGCCCCGTTACCCATAGATGGTTTTTCTATAGTTGCATCTAGTAGAGTAGCTGGAACAGTGTTATATGGTTTTTCAACATTTTTCTCTACTGCTGAAAAATCTAGTTCTAATGTTGTATCAATTTCATTACCTTGTTTATCTTGTTTAGTAACTAAAGTTGTTTTTAATTGAAGTTTATCAAGTAGTTTATCAGTTAATAGTGAAACTTGTTTAGTTGTACCTTCTAACGGTGTTAAAGTAGCTTCAGTACCGTTGTGAGTGATTTTTGAAAATTGATAATTTGTACGTTTAGTAACAAATGTATTTCCTTTTGCTTCTTTAACTTTAAATGTATATTTATATTTATCTCCAACTTTCTCAACAGTCACATCTTTTTCAAATAAGTTGGCATAAGTTGAAACTTGAGAGTTATCTTTTTGATATTTTAATTCACCTTTAACATTTGTAGGGAAAGTACTAGGTACTTTATCAGCATCTACCTCATGATCAGGTACTGTTGAAACTACTGGTTTTGGTTTTTCAACAATAGGGAAATTTAATTCTAACGTTGTGTCAATTTCATTTCCTAGTTTGTCTTGTTTAGTAACAACTGTAGTTTTAAGTTGTAGTTTATCAAATAATTTATCAGCCAATAATGAAACTTGTTTAGTTGTACCCTCTAAAGGTGTTAAAGTAGCTTCAGTTCCATTATGAGTAATTTTTGAAAATTGGTAGTTTGTACGTTTAGTAACAAAAGTATTTCCTTTTTCTTCTTTAACTCTGAATGTATATTTATATTTATCTCCAACTTTCTCAACAGTCACATCTTTTTCAAATAAATTAGCATAAGTTGAAAGTTGAGAGTTATCTTTTTGATATTTTAATTCACCTTTAACACTTGTAGGGAAAGTACTAGGTACTTTATCTGCTTCTACTTCATGGTCAGGTACAGTTGATACTACTGGTTTTGGTTTTTCCTCAATAGGTTTTGTTGGCGTTGGTTTAGGAGATGGTTTTGGAGTTTCTACATCTTCTATAACTGCTGGTCTATCTTTCCAAGCATTTGCAGTATCATAGTAAAGTTGTAAAGTAACAAAGTGAGACATTAAAGCTCCATTTGGATATGGTGCAGTTCCATCTAGTTGAATTTTTTCAAGTAATTTATCAGAAACAATAGAACCTTCTTTAATAGAACCTTTTTTAGAAGAAGCTAATGTAGTAAGAGGTATTTCTTTGTCTTGATAAGAAATTTTTACTATTTCGAATGGGTAGAATTCTCCACCAACATTAGCTAAACCTGGTTTAAGTCTAAATGTATATTTATATTTATCACCAGTTTTTTCAACTTTTACATTGCTATCTAGTGCAGGGCCATATAATGACTCTTCATCATTATTATTAGCGTTTCTTAAGTGACCTTGTACATTAAGAGGGAATTCTTTTTTTAGAGGAGTTCCAGTATACTCTTTATCTTTATTTGGATTTTTGTATGTTGCTGCTTCGTAGTTATCAGCTGTAACTTTTTCTTTAATAGTGTTGAAGTCGAAAGTAAGAGTTAGTTTTTGGTTTCCTAACCCAAATCCAGGCATTAGAGAATCCATAACAGGAACATAGACTTCATTGTATGTTTCTAATTTATTATTAGAATCGATTTTGTTTTTGTCAATAGAATATGACACTACTTTTGGATAAGCTTTTCGTTCAGGATATTTACTTTTATATGTATCAAAGTAATCGTCTTTTTCTGATTCTTTATAACTTTCAACTATAGTTGCTTCTTTAGGAGTAGAACTATTTACATTTTGTTTTTCTACATTATTATCATAGTATTTTAAATCTCCTAAATAACCTTTGAATTGTTTTCCGTTCATATCTCTACTAATAGGTTGGAATGTGATATCAACAGAATATTTTCCGTCTTTAACTGTTAGTTTAGTTTCATCAGCTTTTATAGCAGCGGCAGCCATAGAAGGGCCACCTGTTGCAAAGTTAGTTGCTTTTACATCAATTGAATATTCACCATTTTTAAGATTTTTTACATCTTGTTTAGCTGTTGGTTTAGCGTTCGCATTCGTAACTGCAGGTGTATTACTAGTAGCTGCATTGTTAGTAACAGGTTTATTAGTTGTAGCAGGGCTGTTTGTTGTAGCTACAATAGGATTCTCATCAGCAGCGAATGCAAAATCATCATGATCGTATGCTTCAATTGCAGCTAAAGCAGAGAATATAGCTGTAGCTGATAGCACCTTTAATAAAGTATTATTTTTCATATTAAATATATCTCCTTTATTGGATTCGTTTTAATCGATTAAGATAATCGTTATCAATATTATAATACAAATCCTTTTCAGAATTAAAGATGCAAATGATAATTATTATTAATAAATTTGAAAAAAATTGTTGATTTATACACAAAAATAATACATTAAAATTCACAATTTAGACACATTTATAATAAGTTATGTTAACTTAAAAAAATTATAAATTATGTCAACAAAAAAACAAATAAAAACGATTTCTAATTTTTGACAATAAAAAAAATATTTCTGTTAAGATAAATTTAGTAATTAAATATAAAACACTGGGGAGCCAATGGCTGAGATTACTTTGTTAGACCCTTTGACCTGAACTAGATAATGCTAGCGTAGGAAATGTGAATAGATATAAATAGGGTTATTCTATAAAGAATAATATTTTATTTGTAATAAATTTTCATTGTTCTCTTGCGTTAGTAAGAGGGCTTTTTATTTGTCAATAGTGAGGATATTTTTATATTTAAATTTATTATACTTAGGGGAATACACCAATGAAACTTATTACTGAAATTATGGAGGAAAAAAAGCATTACCAATCGTTGATAAAATATACAATGATGGTTTTATACAAGGATTAATTAATGCTGATTTATCTTATGAGGCTGTAGAACATTACTTAAAAGCTGATGCATTATATTTAGAAAAATTTTAGTGATATATATGCAATACTTTTTGGCAAAAAAAGTAATGATAAAGATGAGAAAAAAATTTCTTTTTAGATCAAATTAATTTTGTTCTGAATGAAGAGATTGCCGCTCATAAGAATTTGGCAGATTATGTTGGTAGAGATTATCAAGAAATAATTAAAGGGGGGGAGTGGTATCCTTCTGCAGACCATTATATAAAACATATGTATTATAATGCATTTGCATTTGGAATGGCAGAAGCTTTAAGTGCAATGGCTCCGTGTCCATGGATTTATAAAATGGTTGCTAGAAAAATTTTAGCAAATCATAACCTAGCAGAAGATCATCCTTTAAAATTCTGGGTAGAGTTTTATGCTGACGGCTTAGTTGACGTAGTGCTTACTGAGTATTATAAAATAATAAACCGTGAAGCAGAATTTATGAGTGAAGAAGGTAAACAGCGTCTTATTAAAAATTTCTTAGAGAGTTGTGAACATGAACGTCGTTTCTTTAATATGTCTTATACACAAGAACGATGGGAATTAGAGGTGTAAGTTATGACTAAGCTTAATATTGCATTAACTATAGCTGGAACTGATCCTACAGGAGGAGCAGGAATAATGGCTGATTTAAAAAGTTTTCAAGCCAGAGGTGTTTATGGAATGGCTGTTGTAACTAGTGTTGTCGCACAAAATACTCTAGGAGTACAAAAAATACATAATATTCCTTTAGATATTTTAGATGCTCAGCTTAACAGTGTTTTTTCTGATATTACACCAAATGCGATAAAAACTGGAATGTTGGCAAATGTAGAAATAATGGAAGTTGTGAAAAAGTATTTATCCAAAGATATTGCCTATGTAGTTGATCCAGTTATGGTAGCGACAAGTGGTGATAAACTAATTGATAGTAATGCGAGAAATCATTTGAAAAATGAAATATTACCTTTGGCTACAATAATCACACCAAATGTTCCTGAAGCTGAAGAAATAGTAGGATTCAAAATTGTAACAGAAGATGATGTTAACAAAGCAGGAAAATTTATTTTAACAGAAGTAGGATGTAAATCTGTTATTATAAAAGGCGGACATTTAGAAGGTAAGGCTAAAGATTATTTGTTTACTAAAAACGATTCGCCTCATGTATGGGAAAGTGAAAGAATAAATACAAAACACACACATGGAACAGGATGTACTTTTTCTGCAGTAATTACTGCAGAATTAGCAAAAGGTAATGACTTAGTTACTTCAGTAGATATTGCTAAAAAATTTATAACAGCAGCAATAAAAAATTCACCAGAAATTGGTCATGGAAGTGGTCCAGTTAATCATATAGCATATAAGGAGTAAAAAATATGAGCAGTTTAAAACTATTAAAAGAAAAAGCACCATTAGTTATTTGTATAACTAATGATGTTGTAAAAAACTTTACAGCTAATGGCTTAGTCGCATTAGGTGCCTCACCAGCAATGAGTGAGTTTAAAGATGATTTAGAAGATTTATTAAAATATGCAGGTGGGCTATTAATTAATATTGGAACACTTACAGATGATAATTGGCAATTGTACCGTGATGCGTTAATTATTGCAGAAAAATATAATGTACCAGCAGTACTAGATCCAGTAGCATGTGGAGCAAGTGCATATAGAAAACGAGTAGTAGATGACTTATTAGAAAACTATAAAATATCAGCTATTCGAGGAAATGCAGGAGAAATAGGTTCATTAGTAGGTTTGGATATAGCTTCTAAAGGCGTAGATAGTGCTAATGTTGATAATATTGGTGAATTAGCTTTATTAGCTAATAAGAAATATAATATTCCTATTGTTGTAACAGGCGAGGTTGATGCTATTGCAGTAGCTGGTGAAGTAATCACTATCCACAATGGTAGTTCTATGATGCCAAAAGTAATAGGGACAGGCTGTCTATTAGGAGCTGTTGTGGCAAGTTTTATTGGGCTTGATAAAGATAATGTCTTTAAGTCATTAGAAACTTCATTGCTAGCTTATAACATAGCTGGTGAGTTTGCTGAAAAAAGGCCAAATGGTCATCTACCAGGTACATATAAGGTTGAATTTATAAATTCATTATATGAAGTCACAGATGGAGATATTTCATTACACAAGAAGGTGAAAAATTATGTTTAATCCAGAGAGTTTGAAACTATATTTTATTTGTGGAACAACTACTTGTAATGGAAGAAATTTATTAGAAGTAGTTGAAAAAGCTTTGGCAGGAGGGATAACACTATTTCAATTTAGAGAAAAAGGTAAGGGTTCATTAGAAGGTAAGGAGAAAGAAGACCTTGCTCGTGAGATTCAGAAGTTATGTAAAAATTATAACGTTCCTTTTATTGTAAATGATGATGTAGAACTTGCTTTAAAACTAAATGCTGATGGTGTTCATGTAGGTCAAGAAGATAGCGATGTTGAATTAATAAGAGAGAAAATGCCAGATGCCATATTAGGTTTATCAATTGGAGATGAACTAGAGTATAAATCTTCTAATTTAAGTGTAGTAGACTACATTGGCGTAGGACCTATATTTTCTACTATTTCAAAAGATGATGCAGGAAAAGCTATAGGATATACTGGCTTAAAACAGATTAGAGAACTAGACAGAAGTTTACCTATAGTGGCAATAGGTGGAATAAGTAGAGATAAAATAAAACCTATTATGGATACCGGAATAGAAGGTGTTTCAATCATTTCAGCAATTTCATATGCTGATGATATTGGAAAAGAAGTATCTTTAATGTTAAAACAATTTAATTAAGCCTCCAAAATCAAAAAAGGATATACGTTAAGTATATTCTTTTTTTGTTAAACATATAAATTTTTTTAATTTAGTGCAATTTAGAGTATAATAAATATATAACTTATAAAGTTGGAGGTAAGTAAATGAAAGATATAGTTTTAATTCATGGAACATGGTGTGATGGAAGTGTATGGGGAGAGTTTGCTACAGAATTAGAGAAATTAGGTTTAAGAGTGCATACTCCTAGCTTGCGTTATCACGATTTACCTTATAAAGAAGTAGAAGAAAAAGTAGCAAAAGTTAGTTTAAATGATTATGTTGAAGACATAGTTGAGTTAGTAGAAAGCTTAGATGAACCACCTATCGTACTAGGTCATTCATTAGGAGGATTAATAGCACAGCTAGTTGGTGTGAAAACAAAAGTAGAAGGTCTTATTTTAATGGGAACAGCTCCAGCTGCAGGTATTTTTGCATTTTATCCTAGTATGATTGTATGTTTCTATAAACACTTCTTAAGATGGGGATTCTGGAAAAAATCAATGCCACCATATAAACATGCATTTTGTGATTATTGTATGAATAATCAAGATCCAGAGGATAAAGAAAGGGAATTTGCTAAACTTGTACCGGAATCAGGATTTACATATTTCCAAATGGCATTACCATTTTTAGATAAGCAAAAAGGTGCATATGTTGATTTTGATAAAATTAAAGAACCAGTGTTAGTTATAACAGGAACAGATGATAAAATGGTAAATCCAAATATCGCAAAAGCAACTGCTAAAAAATATAAAAAGTCTAAATTAGAAATAATACAAGGTTCAGACCATATGTATGAAGCACCAAAATTTAGAGATGTTACAGTAAGTGTAATTAACAAGTGGTTAGAAGAAAATAACTTAAAATAACAATTGGCTATTATTAATGTTTAGAAATAATAAAAATTTGTTAAACATATAGATTCTTTTAATTTAGTGTAATTTAGACTATAATAAATATATATCTTATGAAGTTGGGGGTTAGTAAATGAAAGATATAGTTTTAATTCATGGAACATGGCATGATGGAAGTGTATGGGGAGAGTTTGCTACAGAATTAGAGAAATTAGGTTTAAGAGTGCATACTCCTAGCTTGCGTTATCACGATTTACCTTATAAAGAAGTAGAAGAAAAAGTCGCAAAAGTTAGTTTAAATGATTATGTTGAAGACATAGTTGAGTTAGTAGAAAGCTTAGATGAACCGCCTATCGTACTAGGGCATTCTCTAGGGGGATTAATAGCACAGCTAGTTGGTGTAAAAACAAAAGTAGAAGGTCTTATTTTAATGGGAACTGCTCCAGCTGCAGGTATTTTTGCATTTTATCCTAGTAATATTGTATGTTTCTACAAACATTTCTTAAGATGGGGATTTTGGAAAAAATCAATGCCACCATATAAACATGTATTTTATGATTATTGTATGAATAATCAAGATCCAGAGGATAAAGAAAGAGAATATGCTAAACTTGTACCTGAATCAGGGTTTATATCTTTTCAAATGGCACTACCATTTTTAGATAAACAAAAAGGTATTTATGTTGATTTTGATAAAATAAAAGAGCCAGTACTAGTTATAACAGGAACAGATGATAAAATGATAAATCCTAATATCTCAAAAGCAACTGCTAAAAAATATAAAAATTCTAAATTAGAAATAATACAAGGATCAGACCATATGTATGCAGCACCAAAATTTAGAGATGTTACAGTAAGTGTAATTAACAAGTGGTTAGAAGAAAATAACTTAAAATAATAATTGGCTATTGTTAATGTTTAGAAATAATAAAAAATAGAATATTTTCAAAAAAAAATATTTTGTAGCATAAAATGAACAACTGTACATAAGGAACCGTTTTCTCGTTTTCTTGGTGGGGAAATTTTTCAAAAAAAGTATTGACACAATAAAAGATAAATGATATCATTTACTCAAGTTAATAGTTACCAATATTTGAATAAGTAACATATAAAAACTTTTACAGAGAGTGTGAATAGGTGAAAGCACACAATGCAGATTATATGTGAAAATGGTTTGAATGGTAAAAAAAGTGAGTTTTAGTTTAATCCGAGCTTTTTTCGTAAGCGTTACGTTACAAACGCACATTATTTTAAGATATATTCTAGACCCGTATCTTTAAAGTAGTGATTGAGTTCGTATATTTACGAAAAGTAAGGTGGTACCGTGAAATTGATTTCGCCCTTATTCTCTTAGGAGAGTAGGGGTGTTTTTTTATTTCCAAAACTTACTAAATATAACAAAAAAATAAAATAATTTAAAAGGAGAAAACTCAAATGAAAAAACTACTACTATTAGTAACAAGTTTCGTACTTGGATTTGTTTTAATTGGATGTTCGTCATCATCTAAAGAAGAAAAGAAAGGGATTGATGTAGAAAAATTAGATCCAAACAATCCTGTAACAGTAAAAATTGGTGCAACTAACGTACCTCACGCAGTATTATTAGAGCACGTGGCACCACAACTAGAAAAAGAAGGTATTAAATTAGATATCGTTACTTATCAAGATTACTACATTCCTAACAAAACATTAAATGAAAAAGAAATTGACATCAACTACTTCCAACACGTACCATTCCTAAAAAATGCAATTAAAGAAAATGGATACAAAATTGAAGATGCTGGTGCTGTTCACTTAGAACCAATCGGTTTATACTCTAAACGTGTTAAAGATGTAGCTGACCTTAAAGACGGAGCTAAAGTTTACGTAAGTAACAACAAAGCTGAATGGGGACGTGTAATCAAATTATTAGCATCTAAAGGTTTAGTAAAAGTTAAAGATGGTGTTGATCCAGTAACTGCTACTTTTGATGATATCGCTGAAAACCCTAAACACTTACAATTCAGCTATGAAAATGATCCAGCTTTAATGACTAAATACTATGAAAATGATGAAGCTGATTTAATTTCTATCAATGCTAACTTCGCTGTTGATAATGGATTAAACGCTGCTAAAGATCCAATCTTAGTAGAAGCTGCAACTTCAGATAACCCATACGGAAACATCCTTGTTGTTCGTGAAGGGGACAAAGATAAAGTTGTTGTTAAGAAAATTCTAGAAGCACTAAGATCAGATGATACTAAGAAATTCATGCAAGAAAAATGGAACGGAGCAGTATTACCTGTAAAATAGTATAATCACAACTTAAAATTAAAAAAAGAAACAACTCAAATATTAATTATTTGGGTTGTTTTTTTATATGAAAAAAATATGGTAAAAATAATATAAGGGAAATTAATTAGGGAGAATTATTATGGAAAGTTATATTTTTTTAAACCTTTTATACTTATAGTAAGTTTAATTATATCAAGCTCAATTAAGTGTTTAGTTGATACTGAAAATAAGCTTGACTATTTATCTAAACGTAGTAGCTGTGCAAGTTGCAAAAAGACAGCTAAAAACCTTTTGATTTAATACCTATTTTTTTAGTTTTTTTATTTAAACGAGGACGTTGCAGTTATTGCAGTGCTAAAAATTCCATTTGATATTTTTTTATATGAATTTTTTTACAGCTAGTATAATTATTTTTATATTTTGTTTTTTTAAAGATAATTTTGTCTTTGTAACATTACTTCATGCTTATATTTTAATTTTTATTAATTTATATTTCTATAGAAGATATAAAAATATTTACAAATACTGGATGAATTATTTTTTTCTTCTATTACTATTGAATATTATTCTCCTAATTAACAACTTTTTACTTTTTTTGATATTTTTTTAATTTTTTTATTTCTTATTTTTACTTTTTTCATATACTATATTATCTATCAAAAAGGTGGTTTAGGTTATGGCGATATAAAAGTATATTGTGTTTTTAGCTATAAACTTAAATATTTTTTTGAAGGAATATATTTATTAGCATTTACATTTGTTTATGCTGGATTTTTTGCACTTTCATTATTGATCTTAAAAAAAGTTAAAAAGGGAACTAAAATACCGTTAGTACCATTTATTACACTTAGTTATTTAACAATTATATTAATAAGGGAGGGATTGTTATGGTAAGTGGTTATACAATAAAGGAATTTTGTGAAGATGATCGTCCTCGAGAAAAATTTAGAAAATTCGGAGCGACAGCACTTAGTGATAAAGAAATTTTAGCTATTTTGCTTAGAACGGGAATTAAGAATCAAAATGTAATTGAATTGGCAGATAGTATTTTAAAAGATGTAGGAGGAATAACCAATCTTAGAGATGTAACTTTTGACGAGCTAACTAAACACAAAGGAATAGGAACGGAAAAAGCAATTCATATATTAGCAAATATTGAATTTGCGCGTAGAATATACGCTACTAATGTGTTGGATGTAAAATGTTCTAGTCCAGAATCGATCGCTAGATATTTAAAATCATCGGTGGAAAACTTAACACAAGAAGTATTTATAGTTTTGGATATAAATACTAAAGGTAAGATTATTCAACAGCGTGAAGTATTTAAAGGCAGTTTATCTACATCTATCGTTCATTCGAGAGAAGTTTATAAAATGGCTATAAAAAATAGTGCAGCAAGTATAGTGTGTATTCATAACCATCCTAGTGGAGATGCAACACCTTCAGTTGAAGATATAAGAACGACGATTAACTTAATGGAAGTGGGAGATATAATAGGGATAGAAATGCTAGATCACTTAATTATTGCTAAAGAAGGATATGTTAGTATTAGACGCTTTTTAAACTATTTAGCTAGTGAAAATATTGACTATAGAAATGAAGAAATCACAAGCGAACAGCTTCGTTATATTCTGAAAAAGTATAAGGTGAAAAATAGTTTTTAAAATACTGAAAATGTAAATTAGAGAGTTCAAAAATAGCTTGGTGATAACAATAATGACTATTGTAGCTTTCTGGTATCATTGGAATAACAGCAAGAAGATATGATATAATATAGTTAAAGAAGAGAGTATAAAAGGGTGGTAGTTTAAATAAAAAGTGAATAAAAATATGAAAAGGTAGGGATAAAGATATGAGTAGAAAAAAATTTTTCTAATATTAACGGTAATAGAAACTTTATTAATTACAGTGACATTTATACTAGAATCAGTATTTGATAATAAACTATGGCATATTGCGGGTATAATAATAATGATTTTTTTATATTTCTTCATATTTCATATCTATTGGTAGTTAAAAAGAGCATAAATCTTTTAGCTGGAATGACAGAGGAAGAAGCAATAGAAATAAGGAAAGATCCAGATAAATTAAAAAAACATGAAAAAAATTGCTCAGGCAATAGGGATTGTAATCTTTTTCAAGTATTTTTTTCTTAATATATCTAATTTACGAGATACTGGGATAATTATATTAAATAGGTGTAAAACTAACTTAAAGATTCTATACAAAATAGAACACTTTGGGTTAGTTTTTTTTATATGGAATAATAATTAAAATTTTGTTTAGCCGATAGAGTTAAAGCTTTACCTGATGGCTTAGATCACAACCTATCTAATATGGGAGAAATACTTTCAGGAGGGGAAAAGCAAAGATTGGTTCTTGCGAGAGTTTTAATTAGAAATTATCCAATTTTAATACTCGATGAAGCAACCTCAGCATTAGATGAAAAAACAGCAGTACGTATAGAAAACAATATCTTAGCCGACAATAAATTAACTTTAATAATGATCTCTCACCATATACAAGAAGAAATCAAAAATCAACTAACAGATTGTGTAGAATTGAAAGTGCAGTAATGTCACTTATTAAATGGATTAAATAAGACAGAAGATGTATTAGATTTATTTTCATAAATTTAAATCTTATGGAGAATAAAGTATGTGTGATAAAGATTCTCGCAAATGAGAACATTTCTTGGACAGATTACACTAAACTGGAAGGAAAAGGTGATGAAAAAGTAGCAGTCTACTTCAAAAACGGTCAGGTTATCGAAATATAATCTGGCTGTTTTTTATGAATGGAATAAAAGCTGCTTTTTATGATATAATGGGAAGAGTTGAACAGAATGCAGAAATGAAGGGGATTCAAATTGAACGAAGAATTATATATAGAACTAGAAGATACAGAGTGGAAATATGATTTTATTGATCACGACAGGCAAGTTGTTCGGGCAATTGTTTGTGATGAAAACAACTTCTATTTTGTTCGAGTAAGGAGAAATGATGACTTTGGAAAAGCAACCTTAATTGAAACAGCGGGCGGCGGAGTGGAAGATGGTGAAAATCTATCAGATGCCATTCAGAGGGAACTAAAAGAAGAACTAGGTGTACAAGTTAAAATTGTTTGTAAATTAGGTGTTGTTAGCGACTTTTACAATTTAATTCATAGGCATAATATTAATCATTATTTTTTATGTGTGGTTTTATCAGAAGGAGATAAACAGTTGACCCAAGCTGAAAAAGAGGAGTTTCAGTTATCCACTTTAAAACTGTCGTATGAAGAAGCTGTAGAAGAGTATGAAAAATCTGGTATTACAAGATTAGGCAGATTGATTGCTAGACGAGAATTACCGATTTTACGACATGCTAAAAAATTAATAGATAAAAAACAAGTGAAAAAAACTAAAAAAATAATGAATAAACTACTGAACCTTAATTGAGAAAAATGATCATCTATAAAAAAATAAAAAAAGTAGAAGTCCACTTAAAAAAATGGTCAGGTTATAGAAATATAATCTGGCTGTTTTTTATGAATGGAATGAATACTGCTTTTTATGATATAATGAGAAAGATTGAGCAGAATACAGAAATGAAGGGGATTAGCTAAATCGTTAAAAAGTGCGACACGAAATTGTTATAGGCGAAAGTTGTAGCAATGGAGTTAGTAAGGGAACTGGCTTATTCGCAAAATAGCGACAGACGTATTCTATTGAGATGATTTATCATCCAATAGAATTGTTCCGTTGCACACCCTAAATGTTGGTTGCACATCCCCCCTAATTACAAAAAGGAGATAATTTTATGATAAAACTGATAGTTACAGATATAGATGATACACTAGTAAATAGTAATAATGAAATTTCTCAAAAAAATAGAGAAATTATTGAAAAATGTAAAGAACAAGATATAAAAGTCATTTTAGCATCTGGTCGACCAGATTTTGGTATGATGAAAAATTGTTGAAGACTTAAAAATTAGATAGTTATGATAATTATTTACTATCATTTAATGGAGCTAGAATAGCTAACTTAAAAACTGGAGAAGTTGTTTATGAAAAATTCTTATCTCCAGAGAGAATAAAATTTTTAATAGATGTTGCATTAGAAAATGACTGTGATATTCTTACATATCAAAATGGAAATGTTATTACAAATCGTGATAATGAATACGCTAGAATAGAAACTGGTTTAGTAGATGCAAAGCTTATAATTTCTGAAAATATGAAAGAAGAAATAAAAGAAGGTGCAGCTAAAGTTATAATTTTAAAACATTCTGATAAAGCAGCGAAAATCAAAGATAAGTTGGCTAAAGAGTTAGGTGATGAATATGAGGTAGCTATGTCTAAACCATTCTTTATCGAAGTTAATGATAAAGGTATTTCTAAGGGGGCATCTTTAGATTCATTATGTAAAAAATTAGGGTTAACTAATGAAAATGTTATGGCTCTTGGAGATGGACTAAACGATCTTAGTATGATTGAGTTTGCTGGATTGGGTGTTGCTGTGGAAAATGGTAATAGTATTTTAAAAGAAGCGGCAGATTTTATTTCAAAAAGTAATGATGAAGATGGTTTTGCGTATGCAATAGAGAAGTTTGTATTAAATAAATAGAGTAGGGAGCTGATAAGCATCCTTTCTTTTAGAAAGAGGATAATAATGAAAGTTACATTAATATGTGTTGGTAAAGTCAAGGAAAAGTTTTATCGAGATGCTATTAAAGAATATGAAAAACGTTTAGGAGCATATATTAAACTAAATACAATTGAAATAAATGATGAGAAAGTAAAAGCAGAAAATGATTCTGAGATAGCACTAGCTATGGAAAAAGAAGGTAACAATATTCTTTCAAAAATTAAAGATACACAGTATGTTATTACGCTAGAAATATTAGGTAAAAGTATTTCTAGTGAGCAATTTGCCGCTAAGATAGATAATTTAATGTTAACTGGTAAAAGTGATGTTGTATTAGTTATTGGTGGAAGTTACGGACTTTCTGATAGTGTTAAGAAAAGAAGTGATTATGCATTATCTTTCAGTAAAATGACTTTTCCTCATCAAATGATGAGAGTAGTACTGTTAGAACAAGTGTATAGAGCTTATCGTATAATAACAGGTGCTAGTTATCATAAATAATATATTATAAATTTATAACAGTCTTTAGTATAATAAAGAAAAAAATATAGAATAAAGAGGAATGAAAAATATAAGTCTAATATGGCTAAGTTAATATAATGAATCTGGGAAATTTTAACATGATGTTTGAATTTTTTTCCTAGATTTTTTTGTTATTATTTATTACAAATTTTTTTCTAGTTTATAGACCAGTGTTTATTTTTTTATAGAGTATTGTTAGATTATCTATTGTTTTTGCTCAAGTATAATAGCGTATATCAATAAATCCTTGTATAAACAAAGCAAAAAAAGCTATAAAATACCCACGATATGAGAAAAAAATCTAACATAAATTTATTTAAAATTACATTTTCAAGTATAATTGAAAAAAATAGTTTTTTTATAAAAAGGGGTTTTAATTATATGGATAGATTTTTTTAGAATTATTAACTAACCTAAATGATTTTATGTGGACATATTTTCTGATAGGGTTAGTTATAGTTACTGGTATATATTTTACATTTAGTACTAAGTTTGTACAATTTACATATATAAAAGAAATGTTTAGGTTAATAATGGAAAAGCCTAAAGTAGGAAAAGATGGAGAACAAAAAGGTGTTTCTGCATTCCAAGCATTTACAATATCAGCAGCATCTCGTGTTGGAACAGGGACTATTGCCGGAGTAGCTATTGCGATTGCTATGGGTGGACCAGGTTCAGTGTTTTGGATGTGGGTTATGGCTTTATTTGGAGGAGCATCATCATTTGCTGAGTCTACATTAGCCCAAGTATATAAGGTGCGTGATAGAAAAGGTGTTTATCGTGGGGGACCAGCTTACTATATGGAAAAAGGTCTAGGTCAAAAATGGATGGGTGTGCTATTTGCGATTGTTATTTCGATAACATATGGTATAGCTTTTAACTCGGTTCAAACAAATACGATTGCTCAAGCTTTACAAGTTTATGATATAAATCCAAGAGTAGCGGGTATTGCACTATTAGTATTAACAATTTGTAGTATTTGGTGGTGTAACTAAAGTAGTAAAAATTACTCAATGGTTAGTTCCTGTAATGGCAGTTTTATATTTATTTATTGTATTAGTTATTATGGTATTAAATTTTGACAAATTACCTGGGATTTTAGTACAAATAGTTAGATCTGCTTTCGGACTTGAACAAGTTGGAGGTGGAGTAATAGGGATGGGAACATCTATATTACTAGGTATTAAACGTGGTATGTTTACTAATGAAGCTGGACTAGGGTCAACACCTAATGCAGCAGCGACTGCGGATAGTACACACCCTGCCAAACAAGGTTTTATTCAAACTTTAGGGGTATACTTTGATACATGCTTGGTTTGTACAGCAACAGCATTTTTAATTTTACTATATCCTGGTGTAGAGTATGGTGCAGGTAAACTGCAAGGTATCCAATTAACTCAAGCGGCATTAACTTCTCAAATAGGAAGTATAGGTACTATATTCTTGATTGTAGCTATTTTCTTATTTGGGTATAGTTCAGTTATTGGTAACTACTACTATGGTGAAACAAATATTCAGTATTTACTACCTAAAAAATGGGCGGTTAATATTTATAGAGTGATAGTTTGTATATTTGTTTACGTTGGTAGTGTAATGGATTTAAATATAGTTTGGGGATTTGCTGATGTTACAATGGGTATTATGAGTTTACTAAACTTAATAGCTATTATAGGTTTATCAGGTGTAGTTTATGTAGTACTAAAAGACTATGTGAAACAGCATAAACAAGGAAAAGATCCAGAGTTCTATTTAGATAATTTACCGATAAAAAAATTAATAATGCAACAGCATGGAAAAAAATAAGAAAGAGAAATAATATTAGGAAAAAGTAGTTTATTTATTAAACTACTTTTTTTAATATATTGAAGAAAATAATAATTGAATTTTTAATTTTTTTAAAACATTCAAAAACACCTTAGATTTAGGTTATTGATTGACGTTTATTATTATAGTTAGTATAATAAAATTACTATTAATAATGTAGAGGTATTTGTTATGTTAAAGAAATTTAATGATAAGTTTAATAGTTTACCAAAAAGGAGTTCAATTTGTTTTAGCTATTGGAGCTGCAGCAGCAGGTGCATATGTTGGTTATACTTTAGCTTACAATTTAGTAACAAGCTTATTAAAATAAAATCAAAGGTATTTATACTTAAATAATTTTAATTAAAGTGAGTATTATTGATGATACTTACTTTTCTTATAATGATTTACTATAAAGTACTTGATTATTGTTAGAATATATGATAATATATTAAACATATTTTAATTATAAAATATATGCGATGAGCCGATAAGTAAGAGTTCTTGCGTACCGTAGGATACAGAAAAGAAATCAGTGGTTGAGAGATTTCTCCTAGGCAAGACTTTGAAGTAGACGGTGAGCATTTAGAGTGAACATAAGTAGCTTTAAACGTGGTTAGAGCGTTAATCTTATTAAGTGCTAATAATAATTAGAATAAAGGTGGTACCACGGAAACTTTCGTCCTTGTTGATAGGATGGAGGTTATTTTTTTATCTAAAATTTGATTTATTTTTTTAAATAGGTAATAAGATAAAGTAAAATCACCAAATATATAACATGAGATAACAAAATTAATACAATACCTAAGGAGGAAAAGTCATGACTGAAATGTCTACAAAATATAATCCAACTCAAGTAGAACATAATCGCTATAACTGGTGGTTAGAAAAAGAAGTATTTAAAGCAGATAATAAAAGTAAGAAAAATCCATATACAATAGTAATTCCACCACCAAACGTAACAGGTAAATTACATATTGGGCATGCTTGGGATACAACATTACAAGATATGTTAACAAGATATAAAAGATTAAAAGGCTTCGATGTGCTTTATCTTCCTGGTATGGACCATGCGGGTATTTCTACTCAAGCAAAAGTAGAAGCGAAAATGCGTGAAGAAGGAATTAGCCGTTATGACTTAGGACGTGAAAAATTCTTAGAGCGTGCATGGGATTGGAAAGAAGAATATGCTGGATATATTCGTGAGCAATGGGCAAAACTAGGATTAGGACTTGATTATACTAGAGAAAGATTTACTCTAGATGAAGGTTTAAATAAAGCTGTAACAAAAATTTTCGTAGATCACTATAAAAATGGGACAATTTATCGTGGTGAAAGAATTATTAACTGGGATCCAGTTCAAAAAACAGCATTATCAAATATAGAAGTAATTCACAAAGATGTTGAAGGTGCATTCTATCACTTAAAATATTTCTTAGCTGATGGTAGTGGTGATTATTTAGAAATAGCAACTACAAGACCTGAAACATTATTTGGTGATACTGCGGTAGCAGTTCATCCGGAAGATGAAAGATATCAAAAATATATTGGGAAAACTGTACTATTACCAGTAACAAACAAAGAAATTCCTGTTATTGCAGATGAATATGTAGAAAAAGATTTTGGAAGTGGTGTTGTTAAAATTACTCCTGCACACGATCCAAATGACTTTGAAGTAGGAGAACGTCATAACTTAGAACGTGTCATCGTTATGGATGAAGGTGCTGTTATGAATGAACATGCTGATAAATATAATGGTATGGATCGTTTTGAATGCCGTAAAGCATTAATAGCGGACCTACAAGAAAGTGGAGTTTGCTTCAAGATAGAAAAACACCTTCACTCAGTAGGTCACTCAGAACGTAGTGGTGCTGTAGTGGAACCATATCTTTCTAAACAATGGTTTGTTGCTATGAAGCCACTTGCTGATAAAGTATTAGAAAATCAAAAAGATAAAGATGGAAAAGTTAACTTCTATCCACCTCGCTTTGAACATACATTAAATACATGGATGGAAAATATCCAAGACTGGTGTATTTCTCGTCAGCTTTGGTGGGGACACCGTATTCCAGCTTGGTATCACAAAGAAACTGGAGAAGTTTATGTTGATGTAAATCCTCCAAAAGATATCGAAAATTATGTTCAAGATGAGGACGTTCTTGATACTTGGTACTCTTCAGCTCTATTCCCATTCTCAACATTAGGATGGCCAGATTTAGAAAGTGAAGATTTCAAACGTTACTATCCGAACAGCTGTTTAGTTACTGGATATGACATTATTTTCTTTTGGGTAGCTCGTATGGTATTCCAAGGATTAGAATTTACTGGGGTACGTCCTTTTGAAGATTGTTTAATCCATGGATTAGTTCGTGATGAGCAAGGTCGTAAGATGAGTAAGTCATTAGGTAATGGAGTAGATCCAATGGAAGTAATAGAAGAGTATGGAGCAGACAGCTTACGTTACTTCTTAGCTACTAACTCAACTCCAGGACAAGATTTACGTTATTCAACTGAGAAAATTGAAGCTAGTTGGAACTATATTAACAAAATTTGGAATGCTTCTCGTTTTGTAATTATGAACTTAGAAGGTTTTGAATATAGCGATATAGATTTAAGCGGTGAAAAAACTCTAGCTGATAAATATATCTTAACTAAATTAGCTAAAACTATAGAAGATTTCGAAAGATTATTTGAAAAATATGAGTTTGGTGAAGCAAGCCGTATTCTTTACAACTTCGTATGGGAAGAATTCTGTTCATGGTATATTGAAATTGCTAAAATTTCACTAAATGGTGAAGATGAAGCTGCAAAAAATACAACTAAATCTATTTTAGTTTATGTATTAGATGCTTCTCTAAAAATGTTACATCCATTTATGCCATTCGTAACTGAAGAAATCTGGCAACATATTCCACATGAAGGGGATAGTATTGTAACTAGTGAATTTGCTAAAACTGATGCTTCATTAGTATTTGAAAAAGAAACTGAAGATATGCAATTTATCCAAGATGTTATTACAGCAGTACGTAACATCCGTAGTGAGGTAAATGCTCCAATGTCACGTGAAATTCCTATCAAAATCAAATACTCTCAAGATAGCGTAAAAGATGTACTTCTAAGTGGTAGTGCATACCTAGAGAAATTTGCTCGTCCTAGCGAACTTATTATAGAACGTGAAGTTGAAGCTAATGAAACAGATATAAGTAGAATTTTACCAGGAGCAGAAATCTATGTATCATTAAGTGATTTAATAGATGTAGATAAAGAAAAAGAGCGTCTAGGTAAAGAATTAGATAAACTACAACAAGAATTAGATCGTGTTAATAAAAAACTTTCTAATGAGAAGTTTGTAGGTTCAGCACCGGAAGCTGTTGTTGCTAAAGAAAAAGAAAAACAAACTACATATCAAGAACAATACGATAGTGTAAAAGAGCGTATTGCAGCATTAGATAATCTATAAAAAAATAAAAGACAGTCAAGAAAATAATCTTGGCTGTCTTTTTATCTTTTTTAGTAAAAAGAAAGTAACTAGAATAATTATTACAATATTATAGATACTGCAATCTATTATAGCTTCCCTGTCTTTGACGGGTAGTATCTAATTTTATTATTCCTCTGTTTTGTTCTCTTCTTTATCTTTTTCTTCTACTGTTTTTTCTTTATTAAGAACTTCAGTTTTTAGTTTTTCATTAACAGAGTTAAGTTTTTCAGTAGTTTCATTTTTAAATTCTTCTACTTTTTCTTGTACTTTATCATCTTCAACATTCTTTTTAATATTTGCTACTTGGTATTTTATAGCACTTAGTGTTGATTGAACTTGTTCTTTATAGTTATTGATTACTGGTTTAAGTTCGTCACCAGCAGCACGAGCTGTAGTGATATTTTCTTTAAATTCTTTAGAGTAAGATTTAACATCAGCAGCATGTTCTTTTATTTCAGCAACATTACTTGAAAGTTCTTTTCCATAATCTACTGCATTTTCATAAGTGTTTTCTAGGCTGTTTTTAGTACGTTTAACTACATTTTTAAAGTCATTATACATGTAATTAACAGCTTCTTCTACACCATTCTTCTTAGTATATCTAATCATACAACGAGTATAACCGTAATAATCTTTTGCTTTTTTCTTAACATAATTAGCGTGCTCATCTACTTTTTTAGGATTTTTTGTGTAGAAATTAGCTACAGCTACACCACTACCAATTACAAGGAGTTTAGATAATTTTTGACATATTTAATTCACCTCAATTTATTTTTTATATTATATCATATATCCCTAGAAATTTGAATAAAATAAAAATTTTTGTAAAATATTTGTTACATAATTTTCATTAAAAAGATAATAATAGCATTTAAGAAATCGATTTATTTATAGTTTTAAAATATAAAAATTAGTTTGTAAAAGATATAATAATTGTTAAAAATGATAATTAATTTAGGTTATTCCGAGTTAATTATTACACATTAATTAAAAATAGTGTTGAATTGATGTGTAAGATATTGTATAATGATATATGTAAAACAATAAAAAGGAGGAACAATGAAACTTACTGATAGACATAAGGCTATAATTGAAATAGTAAAAAGTTTTGAACCAATTACTAGTGATGAAATTGCAGAGAAGCTTTCTTTAGGGAAATCTACATTAAGAAATGATTTGGCTGTTTTGGGAATGCTAGAAGTACTAGAAGCTAAACCAAATGTGGGATACTATTACAATTATGACTTTTCACCGGGAGAAAAGAAGGAAGAAATTAAAAGTAAATTAGTAAAAGAAGTAATGGGGATTGCAATTACTGCAAAAAGTACAGCAAACTATGCAGATGTATTATCTAAGTTATTTATATATGATGTAGGCACGATTTTCATTGTTAATGAAGATGGCCACTTAGTAGGAGTTACTTCAAGAAAAGATATGTTAAAATTATCAAGAAATGCAGATGCGGATACTTTACCTATAGCGCTTGCTATGACAAGAGTTCCCAATGTGATTTATATTCATGAAGATGACCTAGTAAGTGATGCACTTAGAAAAATTATTTTACATGAAATTGACTGTTTACCAGTTGTAAGGGAAGAGGCTGGTGGAAGAGTGATTGTAGGAAAAATTTCTAAAACTACATTAATTAAATTATTATTAGAGATACTGGAGGGATAGGATGTTAACTGTACATATAATATCTGATTCGATAGGAAATACTGCAAAAGATGTTGTAAAAGCAGCTTTAGTACAGTTTTCTTATTCGGATGCGAGATATAAGATTTTAAAAAATTCTAATGTTAGTACAAAAGAGAGAATTGAATCTATAGTGGAGAATATAGAAAAAGATGATGTAATTGTACAAACATTAGTAGATAGGGAGTTAGCTGAGTACACTAAGAGAATTGCTGAAGAAAAAGGGATAAGAGTAATTGATTTACTTAGTGGAATGTTAAATGTTTTTGAAGAGAAATTAGAAGTGAAACCAGAAAATAATCCTGGTTTAATTAGAAGAATGGGGACAGAATACTTCAAACGTGTTGATGCACTAGAATTTGCTGTTAAATATGATGATGGGAAGGATATTAACGGCTTAAAAGAAGCTGATGTAGTAATTCTAGGAGTATCAAGAACATCAAAGACACCACTAAGTTTATACTTAGCTAATAGAAATATTAAGGTAATGAATGTACCAATTGTACAAGATTTAATTTTACCTGAACAACTATATGAAGTAAAAAGAAAAATTATTGGTTTAACAAACTCTGTTGAACAACTAAACAAATTAAGGGAGCAAAGACTAAAAACACTTGGTGTTGATCAAGGGACAGACTATACTGACGAACTTCAAATTTTCGAGGAGTTAGAGTATGCTTTGGAGATTATGGAAAAAATTGGTTGCCCTGTAATAGATGTACAGAATAAGGCAATAGAAGAAACTGCTGAAATTATTATTAATATAATGAGGGAACGCGGTTTAGAGGTTTAAACAAAATACTAATTATTTAAAAGACGAAAAAAATTAAAAAAATTAATGGGGGAAGAAAAATGTCAAAAAAATATGTTTATAATTTTAGTGAAGGTAATAAAGATATGAGATCTTTATTAGGGAGGAAAAAGGAGCAAACCTAGCAGAAATGCAAAAGTTTAGGTATTAATGTTCCTCCTGGTTTTACCATTACAACTGAAAAGCTGTAACAGTTACTATGAAAAATGATGAAAGAATTAAACCTGAAATATTAAAACAAATAAATGAACAATTAGAAATACTTGAAAAACAATGGGTAAAAACTGGTAGTTTAGAAAAATCCACTTTTAGTATCAGTACGTAGTGGTGCTGTATATTCAATGCCAGGTATGATGGATACTGTTTTTAAACTTAGGATTGAATGATGAAACTACTATAGTATTAGCTAAGAAAAATAACAACTATCGTTTTGCATATGATAGCTATCGTCGTTTTATTCAAATGTTTTCTGATGTTGTAATGAATGTTGAAAAATATAAATTTGAAGAAGTTTTAACTAGAGTAAAAGAAGCTAATGGTTATGCTCAAGACAGCGATATGAATGAAAAAGATTTATTCAAAGTTGTTGAAGAATTTAAAGCTATCTATAGAAAGAAGTTGGGCGTGAATTCCCAATGAGCGTAAAAGAACAACTTATGTTAGCTGTAGAAGCTGTATTCAAATCATGGAATAATAACCGTGCAAAAGTATATAGAAGACTACACAATATTAGTGACAAATTAGGTACAGCAGTAAACATTCAAGCAATGGTATTCGGGAATATGGGAGATAACTGTGGTACAGGTGTTTCATTCAGTAGAAACCCTGTAACTGGTGAAGATAAGTTATTCGGAGAGTACTTAATTAATGCACAAGGTGAAGATGTAGTAGCAGGTATAAGAACACCAAAAAATATAAGTGTATTAGAAGAAGATATGCCGCACTTATATAAAGAGTTTGTGGAAATTTCTAAAAAATTAGAACATCACTATAAAGATATGCAAGATATTGAGTTTACTATAGAAGATGGAAAATTATATATACTTCAAACTCGTAATGCTAAGAGAACACCGAATGCAGTAGTAGAAGTAGCTGTTTCATTAGTAGAAGAGGGAATAATTACTAAAGAAGAAGCTATTTTAAGAATTGGTACTGAAGAAATTAATAAACTTTTACATGCTACATTTGAAGAAAAATCGTTAAAAGAAGCAAAACAATTAACACAAGGGTTAGCAGCTTCTCCTGGTGCTGCAGTAGGTAAAATTTACTTTACTGCACAAGAGGCTGTAGAAGCGGCTAAGTCACATCCAGTAGTACTAGTTAGAGAAGAAACTTCTCCGGAAGATATTGAAGGAATGGTAAGTTCTCAAGGTATTGTTACATTACGTGGTGGTATGACTTCTCACGCAGCTGTAGTAGCTCGTGGTATGGGTAAATGTTGTGTATGTGGTTGTCAAAATATGATAGTTGATTACAACGAAAAAACATTAAAAGTATCTGATGTAGTACTTAGAGAAGGGGACACTATTTCTGTAGATGGAAGTAGTGGTAAAGTATACTTAGGTGAAGTAAATAAAGTAGATGCACAATTTAGTGATAGATTCAAGAAATTATTATCTTGGGCAGATGAAATTAGAGAAATGAAAGTATTTGCGAATGCTGATAATGAAATTGATGCTAAAGTAGCATTTGATTTCGGAGCAGAGGGAATAGGATTATGTAGAACAGAGCATATGTTCTTCGAAGAAGATAGAATTAGTCTTGTAAGAAAAATGATTTTAGCTGCGGATACAAAAGAAAGGGTTAAATTCTTAGAAAGATTACAGCCTATTCAAAGTGATGATTTCTACAAAATCTTCAAAGCAGCAGAAGGAAAATCTGTTAATATAAGATTATTAGATCCGCCTCTACATGAATTCCTACCAAGAGATGATAAAACTATAGCTATTATTGCCGAAGAAATAGGTGTAACTGTAGAACAATTAAAAGCAAAAATTACTAGTATTGCAGAATTCAACCCAATGATGGGACACCGTGGTTGTCGTTTAGGTGTTACATATCCTGAAATCTACTTAATGCAAGCTAAAGCTATTAGCTCTGCTGCAATAAGAGCTAGAAAAGAAGGTATAGTAGTAAATGTTGAAATCATGATTCCTCTTGTTGGACTTGAAAATGAGTTATCAGTACTAAGAGAACAAATTGTTGATTTAGTAGAAAGAGAAATCCACCTATACAATGCTGAATTCAACTACAAAGTAGGAACAATGATAGAGATTCCTAGAGCTTGTATAATAGCTGATAGAATAGCTAAACATGCTGACTTCTTCAGCTTTGGTACAAATGATTTAACTCAATTAACTTTCGGATATTCACGTGATGATGCAGAAAAATTCATTGATATTTATAAAAAGAAAAATATCTTAGAATCTGATCCATTCGTACACTTAGATGAAAGTGGAGTATTGGAGTTAATGCATATCGCAGTTGATAAAGCAAGAGCAGTAAAACCTGGAATTAAACTAGGGAATTTGTGGTGAACACGGAGGAGATGAAAAATCTATCCTATTATGTTCTAAGTTAGGCTTAGGATATGTATCATGTTCTCCATACCGAGTAATAATTGCTCGAATTGCTGCAGCTAAAGCGGCTATTGGAGAAGTTGAAGGAGCTTCAACAAAATAACTTATAAATAAAAGGACCTCAAGGCTATATTAACCTTGAGGTCTACTTTTTTATTTTACTGTATATTTTCCAGTTTTATAATCGATTGTAACACCTTTTTGGTAGTTGTATATAAATACATTGTATTTAACACTTGCTCCATTATCTTCAACAGACATAGCTTCCATAATAACTCCTTGAGCTACAAGGTCTTTATCTTTAAATACTGGTGTAACTCTGTAACGAACATGTTTATTTGTCTTTTTCACATAATCGGCAACTTGATTTTCAAAAGGAATCATATTTAGATTCATAAATCTTGTACCAGTCATAAGATTTTTCTCATTATCATTTTCACCTGCTAGTTGGAATGCTATTAAGTGTGAACGATCATATACGTGAGTTCCTTTATTACTTTGCCATCCGCTAGGGCGAACATGAAAGATTTCAGAACGTTTTTCATTAGGCATAAGATCTGTGCCTATAATAGCATTTGCTTGACCTACACGTTTTAAACTATCTAAATCACTATAACTTTCGTAAGATTTTGTAGATAAATCATCTTTAGTAAAATAGGGTGTGTTATTATTTAATACTTTATATTGATTGCTATCAGATGCTTCACTCTCGCTTGGTGCAGATAATGAGTTTAGTACATCTTGTGAATAGATGAAACATTAGAAAATGTTGTTTTTACTTGATGATTTATTAGTAGTGTAATATGTAATTGCAAAATGCAGCTACAATAACTAATATAATAGAAACAATTGTAAAACAGTGAAATTTGTTGTTTTTCTTTTAGCCATAAAGCCTCCTTATAAAATTTTTATAGATAAGAGAGCGACTTACAAATAATTTTAACAATATTGCTTTAGTCGCTCTAATTAGTAATTTAGAAGAAATACACTTCTAAAAAAATATTTATTAAATTTTTATTTCTTAAAATAATTGATACCCATAGCATCTTTTACTCATCTAGAGTAGAAGCAGCTACGCTTTCGCTTTTTCACTTCCTGCTTTAAGCATATTATAAACTTCTGCTTTATCTTTCGCAAAATTCTTCACGACGTTCTCTAATTGGACGAAGGAACTCTTGCATAACTTCGTTTAGACGTTTTTTTAGTTTAACATCCCCAAGACCACCACGTGAATAGTGTTCTTTTAGTTCAGCTACTTCATCAGTACGTGGATCAAAAATATCAAGGTATTTAAATACTACATTTCCTTCTACTTGTCCTGGATCTTCTACACGAATATGGTTAGGGTCAGTGTACATTTTCATTACTTTATCTTTGATATCTTTTTCGCTATCTCCTAAGTAAATACCATTATTAAGACTCTTACTCATTTTTCCTTTTCCATCTATACCAACTAGACGAGCATGATCTTTAGGAGGAAGAATGATTTCTGGTAAGACAAGAACGTCTTTATTATAAATTCTATTAAAGTCACGTACTATTTCACGTGTTTGTTCAAGCATTGGTTTTTGGTCTTCACCAACAGGTACGTGTGTAGCTTTAAAAGCTGTAATATCTGCTGCTTGACTTACAGGATAAGTGAAGAATCCTGCAGGATACTTTCTCCAAATTTTTTTATCATTGATTTCTTGTTTTTACCGTAGGATTACGGTGTAGTCTCAGAAACTGTTACTAAGTTCAGATAATACATATTTAATTCAGCTAATTGTGGTATTTGTGATTGAATAAATATTGTAGTTCTTGGATGGATCAAGCCCAACTGCAAGATAATCAGTGCTACTTCTGTAATATTTTTCATAACTTTACCAGGGTTATCAGCGTTATCAGTAAGTGCTTGTTGATCGGCAATCATAACGAATATTTCTGTATCTTCTTCATTTTTGTAGAGCCACACGATTTTTAAAGAACCGACATAGTGTCCCTAAATGTAGTTTTTCCTGTAGGTCTATCTCCAGTTAAAATAATTTTTGACATAAGTGAGTAAACTCCTTCAATGTAAAATTTTGTTTTTCTCTTAATTATACCATATATTTAGAAAAGTTTGTTGAATAGGTTTAAAAATTTTATTTTATGTGTTTTTTTGTTTAGAAAAATTGAATTTTGTATTATAATATATATATTAAGAAATAAGTTTATTAATTAAGGAGATTAATATGATATATATTGAATCAAAAAGTAATGACCCACGCTATAATACTGCATTGGAGTTATATGCTTTTAATGAATTAGCAAAAAAAGATGATGTTTTTATGTTATGGATTAACAAACCATGTATCGTTGTTGGTAAAAACCAAAATACAAGGGAAGAAGTTAACCAAAAATTCTGTGATGATAACGGAATAAAAATTGTTCGCCGTGTAAGTGGAGGAGGAGCAGTTTATCATGATTTAAACAACTTAAACTATACTATCATTTCAAATGGTAGAAGCGGAGAAGAATTCGACTTTAAATCATTCTCTCAACCAGTAATTGATGCATTAGCTTCTCTAGGTGTTAAAGCAGAATTTACAGGTCGTAATGACTTAGAAATTGATGGAAGAAAATTCTGTGGTAATGCTCAATACGTTCGTTCTGGAAGAATTATGCACCACGGTTGTTTAATGTTTGATGTTGATACAACAGTTCTTGCAGATGCATTAAAAGTATCTAAAGATAAAATTGAGTCAAAAGGTATTAAATCAGTTCGTTCACGTGTAACTAATATTAAAGAACATTTACCAAACCAAGATATGACAGTTCTTGACTTCGTAGCAGCACTTAAAAAATATATGAGTGAAAAATACGAAATGACTGATTTTGTAGCTACAAAAGAAGATGAAGAGGCTATTTTAGCAATCCAAGAAGAAAGAAATAATTCTTGGGATTGGGTATATGGTAAAAACCCAGACTTTAATATTAAACGTAATAGAAGACTTAAAACAGGTAAAATTGAAGCTAATATCTTGGTGGAACATGGTGTAATTTCTAGCATTAAATTCTATGGGGACTTCTTTGGAGTTATGGATGTAGAAGATATAGCTAAGAAATTAGTTGGAGTAAAATATCAAAAAGAAGATATTAAGAAAGTGTTAGAGCAAGTTGATATTAACTCATACTTCTTAGGAGCTACTTTAGAAGAAGTAGTTGATATATTAGTAGATTAATACTAATCAGGGTATAAAATTATGATTATAACGACAATACAAGATGTACCAGGAATGGAAATTTTAGAATATAGAGGTCTTGCTACTGGAGAAGTAGTAGCAGGAATTAATGTTGTTAAAGATATTGGAGCAGGTATTCGAAACCTTTTTGGTGGACGAATCAAAGGGTACGAAGATGAAATTATTCAAGCAAGAGCTGAAGCTTTAAAAGAGTTAGAAGCTCGTGCAGAGGAGATGGGCGCTAATGCTGTTATCGGAGTTAGAATTGATTTTGATGCCCTTGGAAGCGATGGTGACAATATGTTTTTAGTTACAGCTACAGGAACAGCGGTAGTAGTAAAACAAAAATACAATTAATAATATAATATAGAGGAAATAATTAAATGAAAAATATATTTAATTTTAAAAAGATTTTTTCTGTCTTACTTTTAACTATAGCATTAGTAACTTCTGTGGTATTTGTATCTGGTTGTAGTAGTAAAACAAGTACTACTCAAAATTCTACTGAAGTTACATATAAAGTAAGTCAAGAAGAAAAAGATTATTTATCAAAACGTTTTTCAGATTTATCAAAAACGAATAAGGAAGTAGTTGGGTATATTTATGCTCCGGGTACTGATTTAGATGAACCAGTTGTTCAAACTAATGATAATGAAACATATCTAAATAAGACTTTTGAAGGTGGAAATGTTCCATTTTTAGGTACTGTATTTATGGACATGGACAATAAAAAAGATTTTAAAGATAGATTAACATGGCTATTTGGACATGCACGTGGAAGCAAATTAAATGATCATCGTATGTTTAATGATGTAAACTACTATGATAAGCAAGAGTATTTGGATAGCCATAAATATGTTGTTATTGAAACTCCTGAGAGAAAATATTACTATGAAGCGGCATTTTTAACTATTGTACCTGAAACAACCTCATTTTATCGTATAGATTTTGAAAATGATGAAGATTTCTTAAAACAATTAACAGATGTTAAAAAAGATGCTAAAACTAAAAATAATAATGTTGAACTAAGAGGAGATGACAAGTACGTAGTATTATCAACTTGTCGCGAGGAAGATGAAACAATAAGAGCTAATCTATATCTACGTCAAATTCCAGACAAAGAAATGGATGACTTTTTAGCAAAACATAAAGATGAATTAAAATATGTAGTAAAGATAATAAAAAAATCTTATGACCTTTTTGTGTCATAAGATTTTTATTATACAGTTATATTATTTTTGGCATAGTTCTAAATTCTCTAGTTAAGAAGAATAATGAAACTGAGAATGCACAAATATCGGTAATAGGTGTAGCATAAATGATTCCATTTAATCCAAACATATGAGATAAAACAAGTAGCATTGGTAATAGAATTACTATTTGTTTTGCTAAGGCTATTGTAACACCAATTTTTGGCTTTCCAATTGCGGCAAAAAATGTTGAACTTGAGATTTGAATACCGTTAATAAAGGTAAATAGTAAGAAGAATCTCATGTATTTAACTGCAAATTCAAAGTATAGCTCATTACCGTTACCAAATACTGAAACGATTTGTTTAGGGAATGCTTCAAAAATTATAAAGAATATTACAGATATAATTATTGCATATTTCATCATGTAACGCATAGTTTCACGCACACGTCCATATTTTTTAGCACCGTAGTTAAAACCAAAAATAGGTTGAGCTCCTTGTACAAGCCCTATAATTATTGAAATAAATATTATGTTAACTTTAGCAACAATTCCAGCTACAGCTATAGGAATGTCATTTCCATATACAGTTTCTGATCCATGTATATTAAGTAAATTATTTGTTACTACTTGAATAATCATATTTGAACCTTGGAATACAAACGACGTCATTCCAAGAGACACTGCTATTTTTAAAAGTGAGAATTTAGGTATAAAATCTTCTTTTTTAAATTTTACACTTTTAAATCTAGGGAAGTAGAATAATAAAATAACTGCAGATAAAAATTGACTTATTACTGTTGCCCATGCTGAACCAGCAATTCCCCATTTGAAACCAAAAATAAATATTGGATTTAAAATCATATTTAAGACTGCTCCAAAAACTATTCCGAACATCGAATATTTTGGACTATTGTCAGAACGAACAATTGGGTTAGTACTAATAGAAATTAATAAAAATGGAATACCTAGTGAAGTTATTCCTGCAAAAGTTTTTGCGTATTCTAATATTTCATCGGTTGATCCGAATGCATACATAAGTGGCTCTAAAAATATTTGAACTAGTATTGTCAAGATAATTCCAATTAGGAATAGAGAACTTACAGATGTTCCAACAACAGATTTAGCTTTTTCTGGATTACCTCGTCCTAGTTCTAAATTAAAATTTGCAGCAGCTCCTATACCAATCATAAGACCAATGGCAAGACATATAGTAGTAATAGGGAAAGCGATATTTGTTGCAGCATTTCCTAAATATCCAACACCTTGGCCAATGAATATCTGGTCAACAATGCTATAAAGTGCATTAACAATATTAGCTGTAATAGCAGGCCATGCAAGTGAGATAAGTAATTTCTTTATGGATTTTGTTCCAAGTGGATTTTGTGCCGTTGATTCATTCATAAAGTTTTCCTCCAAAGTAATTAAGCGATTTTGGTTAAAAGTGAATAGAATATAGCTATTTCATCTTTTGATAGATTGCTTAACGCCTCTTGTTCACTTTCTTTTATTAAATTTTTATGTGTAGAAACTACAGAATGACCTAAGTCAGTTAAGTGTATTGAAAAAGAGCGTCTATCTACAATTCCGCGTTTTCTTATTACAAAACCTTTTTCCTCTAATACATTTATGTTTCTACTAACTATATTACGATCTTTTCTATGAATTTCTGAAAGTTGCGCCTGAGTTACGCCTTCATTTTCTGAAATATATAATAATGTAAATGAAATGACCGTGTGTTATGCCAAGCTATGGCTAATGGTTCTTTTGTGTAGTTTCTCATTACTTTAGTATTGTAATAAGTTTGTGACCCTAATGAATCTTCTAACATATATTTTTCTCCTAAATTAATATACTTATATATTGTATACCTAGTATATTATTATGTCAATAAAAAGAGCAAATTTTTTAAAAATAAGTCCTTTATATTTTCTGTAATTTAGTGTTCCTTTCCGCCAGTAATCCTTCTATCATTCTTTTTATAGTATTCAGCAGATGTAACAATAATATATTTTTAATGCTAAGATAATAATTTCCAGGTCCATAAAAGGAGTATTCGGTTTATCTTTTAATTTGCTCTTTAATAAAAGGTATATGAATAAAGCCTGTTTCTATATCAGTGTATTTAGTATTAGCTAAATATAAACTTTCATACATAATATGATTACAAACAAATGTACCTGCTGTATTGGAAATTGCTGCAGGAATATTGTTATTAATTAGTGTTTCAACTATTGCTTTTATGGGAAGAGATGAAAAATATGCATTTTCTCCATCTTGACGTATTTTTTCATCAATAGGTGAGTTATTATCATTATCTGGGATTCTTGCATCATCAATATTAATAGCTACACGCTCAACAGTAATTTTATCCCTACCACCAGCTTGACCAACACAAATAACGATATTTGGTGAAAACTCTGCTATATACTTTTCCAAAACCTCAGAGCTTTTCTTGAAAATAGTAGGTATTGTGACTTTTTTTATAATTATATCACCTATACTGTCTGGTAGGGAATTTACTGCTAGATTAGAAGGGTTGATGGTTCATTTCCAAAACTATCAAAAACCTGTTATTAAAACTTTCATTTGATAAACCTCTCTCATATTACTATTAAATAATATATATTATATGATATTTTTAAAATAATTTAAATATAAAATAAATATTTATATAAATTATTTTTCTATATATCATAAATACAAATTGTAAATAAATTTTAAAAATGATATTATTAATAATAGAGGTGAGGGAAGTGTCGAGAGAAGAAAAATTAAGGACAATTATTAGTACAATTGATAATCTGGAGTATAGTAATAATAAAGATAATAATATACAAATATAATTGTAAAGATGAAAAACTTTTAAAGATCCTCAAGAAACATGGCTTTTCAAGCACTTTTTTTCGAAAAATGAAATATGCAGATTATAAGTCTGTTCTCAATTTGTAGATGGGGAAGGGGTAAGGTGTTCAATATATCTAAGTGGATGCTTATTTGCTTTGTAAAGAGTGTTTTAATGAAAGTATTCAAAATTTCAATGCAGGAAGTCCTTATACAATGGAACTTGAAGACAAAAATCATAGAAGATTTAGGAAATTTTACGTTCAAGGATTAACTCTTTTGGGAGGAGAACCTTTTTAAATACACAAGTTGCTATACAGTTGGTAGAGCGTATAGAAAAAGAGTTTGAGATAAAAAGATATTTGGGTTTATAGTGGGTATACATATGAACAACTTCTTAGAAGCAGTGAAGATAAAAAAAGAAGTTATTGGATCTTTGTGATGTATTGGTAGATGGACCATTTATGATATTTTTTTAAAAGATTTAAGCTTAAGATTTAGAGGAGTAGTAACTAACGTATAATAGATATAAAAATCAACAATTGATAATGTTGTTTTATATCTTGACTAAGAAATACTTTTTTGATAATATTTTTGTATATAATTAAAAATTAGGGATATATAATATCTCTAATTTTTTTCGTTTTATTTAAAGAGAGGAGTCTTGACTTTGAAACAAATTATTGAAATTTTCAAAAGTGATATTAAGGAAATTTTTTTCGTAAAGTAAACACATGGATAATAATTATAGGATTGATTTTTTTACCTTCCATGTATGCTTGGCCTAATATACTATCATCATGGGACCCTATATAGTCATATCGAATAATATAAAGGTTGCTGTTATTTCAGAAGATGAAGGTGCAACTGTAGAGGGGAAAAATGTTAATTTAGGTGAAAGTCTTATAACTAATTTAAAAGGTAATAAAAATTTAGATTGGCAATTTGTTTCATCAAAACAACAAGCAGAAAATGGTGTTAAAATTGGAGATTTTTATGCGAGTATTGTAATTCCTAAAAGTTTTAGTTCGGATATAACGTCTATAACACGAGGAGAACTTAAAAAGGCTACAATTGAATATACAGTTAATGAGAAGATAAATGCTATTAGCCCAAAAATCACTAATAGTGGTGCCTCAGCCTTAGCTAATACGATTGGGAAAAACTTTGTAGAAGTTGCAAATGGGGTTATTTTTGAAAAATTACATGAAGCAGGAGTTAAATTTGAGGAAAACCTTCCGGCTATAGAACAAGTTAAAGAAAAAATTAATAATTTAAATGATAACTTTACAAATTATGAAAATTCACTAAATGAACTGATTGGTAAAGTAGATCGAGGGTATAATGTTTTAAATACTATACAGGGAACTTTACCAGAAATAGATAGAGCGGCTACTAATAGTATAATGCTTGCTAATAAAACAAATGTTACTATTAAAAATATTGAGAATTTTAATGAAATTATGCTTAAAAATATTAATACTCAATTAGATAAAGTAATAGAAATATCAGGAGAAGTGGTTAAAGTAGCGGAGTTAATTCAAAAGAAACCAACTAATCCTGAAGAGACAAAAGCCAAAATGAAGGCATTAGATAGTAGGTTTGAAGCTGCAGAAAAAAGGTTAGATATAGCGAAAGATATTTTTGAATATCTTAATTCATTATCAGATCAAAATCTTTTCCAAAAACAGTTGACGAAGATAAATACTATGGAAAGTGATATAACTAAATTACGTTCATTAAATAAAAAAATATATAGTAATATTGATAATTATGATGCAATTTCTACTAAAGTGAAAGCTGATTTCTTAACAATTTCTAAAAGAGTTAATTATAACTCAATTGACTTCAAGAAAAAACTCAATACAGAAGTAGCACCACTTATAAAACGAGTTCTTACTAGTGCTGATACAAAAATAAGAAATGTAAGTAGTGTTATATCACGAGCCCAAGCTCAAATACCAACAATAAAATGCAAAAAAATAAGTGAAGCAGAGGTTAAGATTCAAACAGTTCAAGGGAAATTATTAAAACTGCAAGGTGAAATGCCAGAAATTAAAGAGAAAGTACAGAAACTAACTGGTATTGTAAATAAGGCTGATGGTGAAATTGATACTAATGCACTATTTAATTTATTAAAAGTTGACTATAAACAGCAAGCAGAATTTTTTTATGAATCCAGTACAGCTTAAAGAAAAATCAGTTATACCATATTAAAAACTATGGTTCAGCGATGACCCTGTTTTTATACTGTGCTATCTATTTGGGTAGGTGCATTATTAATGTCTTCTTTACTTACAACTAAAGTAGAGGATGAAGAAAAATAAATATAAGCTTCATATCAAAAATATTTTAAGTGTGGTTTATTGTTTATGATAATTTCATTACTACAAACATTAATAATAACTCTGGGGGACATGTATTTACTAGGAACTCAGGCAAATTCACCTATACAGATTTGTGATATATGCACTGCTGATTTCATTATTATTCTCAGCAATTATATATACAACGGTATGCTTATTAGGAAATGTTGGTAAAGCAGTATGTATTATCTTATTAGTGCTTCAAATTGGTAGTTCGGGAGGAACATTCCCAATTCAGATGACTTCAAGATTCTTCCAAATTCTATATCCTAAAGTACCATTTACTTATTCAATAGGATTACTTAGAGAGGCTGTAGGTGGTGTATATATACCAGCGGTTAATCGCGATATGAAGATATTATTAACATATCTAGTTATTACTTTAGTAGGTGGAGCTATCTTAGTTAGCTTAAAAGCACGTTCTGCTAAATTAAGTAGAGAAAGAGAAAGATCTAAGCTTATTTTTTTATAATATTAAAATAAAAATATATGGGAATATATATTAATAAGACTATCTTAAAAAGAGTAAAATAAACTTATTCTTTCAAGATAGTTTTTTTGTTGATAAATGAAATTTAAAAAAAGATTTATGTTATAATTATTAAAATATAAACCTTATAATATATAGAGGAAAAAAATTATGGCAAAAACATTAGACAGAACCAAAGACATATTTTTTAGATACTATGCTTTTTGGGGAATGAAATTTTAATATTAAAAACAACAAGTAAAACAAAAAAATTACAGTCGTATTAGCGGCATTTAGAAATCTTGATCGCTTAAGTAAAATTCTTAAGGATTTATTTAAAACAAACTTTTATGGATTTTTGAAATTATTATTGTTGATGACTCATCAACATTTGAAATTGAAGAATTTGTTGCAATTAATGATAATAGAAAAATTAACTATATAAAAACAATTGGGGTCTAACTCATCAGCAAAGAATTGTGCATTAGAATTTGCTAAGGGTGACTATATTGTTTTTTTGTTGAAGAAAATGTAAGATTAAAAAGTAACTATCTAGAGAGTTTATATTCATTTGCTGAAGAAAAAAACTTAGATATATCAATACTCACTCGTGAGGGGTATACTTGCTTTTTACAAGAGAAAGTAGTCACTGGAATAGAGTACTTAGAAGAAGAAATAACACGATTTAAAAAGTGATTTAGATTACAATCTAACGTCATGTTTATTTAAGAAAAAAATTTTAGATGTATATAATTTAAGATTCCAAGAAGACATGCTTTTCTTTTTAGAGAATTTATATTTTAAATTAAAAAGCTTTTTGATCAAGCTACAAAAGTGTGTCAAAGAGCAAGAATGGGATATAAAGAGCTTAGTGATGATAAAACTGAAAGGAAACTAAGCAATGATAGATGCATCAATTCGTCGAATAATGACTGCAACTGAAAAAAATAGAAGAGTTTAAAGTTGGCAAAAAAATATGAAACTTCACTAAATCTATTATGTGGTTATTTACTTTTCGATGTGCTAAGAATAAGTAATAACATAGAAGATGAAACAGAATTAATAGAATTAATTAAATCTAAAAAAAGATTACTTTGCTAGTGATACTTTTTATGAATAGAGCAATGATAGCTATGTCACCAATTTTATTTGCTAATAACTTAAATAGAAAGGATAGACAGTAGTTATGAGGAGAATATTACATAATGTATTTTCATATGCTTTTATTTCGTTATTTGCAGTTGCATTAATATGGGCATATGTAGCACCTTTTGTTTATGAGCGTATATTAAATCCATTGGCACTTTTACTTGGTGTGCCAGTGGTATTTATCCTGTTTATTTATGCAGTAAAGAAGATTTTAGCAACTGAAGAACAAGGTTTAAAGAAATATAATCGTATAATTGTTGTTTTGTATTTAATCTTCCAAGCAATAATATTATCGATGGATACATTAAACTTTTCAGATGGTGCTGAAATAGAAAATGAAGCACATTATATGCTGAATTATGGTAAGTTTTCAGGAGAAAGATATTTCCTAGTTTATCCAAATAATATTAATCCTACGATTATTCTATATTGGCTATATCGTATTGCGAATTATCTTCATATATCAGAAGTTTGGCTTTTATACATATTTTTGTTTTGCTATTACTTCACTTACTATGTATTTAATATATAAAAACAGCAGGGAAGTTACTTAGTAAACAAAAACAAACAATTATTTTAGGATTAATGCTAGTGTATATTCCGTTTCAAATGTATAGCTTATTCTATTATTCAGATAGCTTAATGGTAGTGCTAGTAGCACTCATTATATATGTGCTTATTCCATCTGATGGAAGTTTTTATTTTTTAGAACTAAGCATATTATGGCGGTAGCTATAATAGTTGCATTTGGTTGAATCTAAGATCTAATATAATAATTATTATTCCAGCATTAATTATATATTTATTATTTTTCAAGTGGTATAGGAATTTGCTTATATTACTTGTTACATTCTGGTATAGCGTTTATTGCCTTTTGGTAAAGGTTTTAGTATGCTGTGGGATCACTACGGATTTATACAAGATGATGGATATAGATTCCCTGATGCTTCACTGGGTTATGATGGGAATGAGTATTCAAGGTGGTAGCTATAATTGGCAGGATTTCCAATATACTTATCTTAGTCAAAAATAAAGCAGCGGATGATTTAGGCTTATTCTTTAATCGTTTGACACACAGACCAATTTTTCTTAAACCTACTAATGATAGTACTTAAGATTCGAGGAAATTGGAGTGACGGTACAATAAATTATACAAAATGGTACTGTGCATTAAGAGATGGAGATGGATTTTTATGGCAATTATTCTATGGAAGTAATAATAGTTTTATTGTCTATATTTCTCAAATGATGTATGTAGCAATACTATTTGGAATGGTTTATTATATATATAAACGCAGAAAAGAATATATTACGTCTTGCTTCCTATTCCAAATAATTATTTTTTTGGGGTATTTATGTTCCATTTAATATGGGAAGCTAAACCTAGATATGTCTATGCTTGATGCCTATTATCTTTATTTTTAGGTGCAAAAAGGATTAATACTTTTTGCAGAACGATATGAAGTAACAATATTTGATAAATATAAGAAAAAAACTATTTATAGCTTTTTGAGTTGTTTTTTTGCACTTCAAATAGGAAGTGATAGTTTCTACGACCTTCTTACTCAATGAATTTAGACTATGATTCACGTGTTATTAATGGTATTAGTATTTATGCTACTGATAATTATTTAAGAGATGGTATCGTAAGGGTAAATAGAGACACAGAAGTAGAACAAACATTTAAAGCTACAAGAAGTTTTAACTATATTCGTGGCTATATTTCATCATATGATGAGAAAAATAATTCTAAATATAAAGTAGAAATAATAGATAAGAAAACTAATCAAGTAGTTAGAGAGCATGAATTTATATATCGTGAATTATATTGGGAAATTCCTCTTCAAACTTATACATTACGTTGGTATTTTGATGACTTACCGGCAGGGGACTATAGCGTGAAGTTTTCTCAAATAGAAAGTGATAATAATGGAAGTATTGTTATTTCTAGTGTACCTAATGAGATGGTGGATATGTATGAAGCTGGGAAACTTTATATAAATGGTGCAGATCAAAAATAAAAAAAGATTTATCGTTACAAATAGGTCATAGATATAAAAAAACTATGGTGGTATTAAGAAATATAGAAATTTTTATTTAATTGAGAAAAATGAAAAATTTTTAAGTAAAATTTGTTTAAAAATATTAAGTTTAACTAAAGTAAGTTTAGTATAATAACATTATAGAACAAAAACTTTTTAATAATATTTTTCATAATATACTGGCTCATCGAAAGGTGAGCCTTTTCTCCTTTTTTTATAAAAAAATAAATTAAAAATTTTTAAGTTTATATAAAGTTCTTTGAGTATAATAATTGTATAGAACATAACTTTAATAATATTTTTTTCATAATATATTGGCTCATCTTAAGATGGGTCTTTCTCCATATTTAGGGTATATATATATTTGTCAAAAAAGGTAAAATTATGTTATAATGAACCTAACAAAACATAAGGAGTTTAAAACTATGACAAACATCTACGATAAAGCAAATGAATTTGAAAGAGCATTAAGAGAAAGTGCAGAATATAAAGCATCAGTAGCAGCTTCTGAAGGGTTATATGCAGATGAAGAAGCTAATGCGTTATATACTGAATTCGTATCAAAACAAAAAGAATTAATGGAAGGTGCTCAAGCAGGGAATGAGCCTTCAGAAGAAGAGTTAACAGTATTTGAAGAAATACAACAAAAATTAATGGGGAATGCTAAATTCTTAGAATTTGTACAAGCTCAACAAAAATTACAATTTTTAATTGAAGATTTAAATAAAGTAATGTACAAACCATTAGACGAACTTTTTGAAAAATATGGAAATAAATAATAATAAAAAAAGAAGTTGTTTATGATCTGACCCCAAAAAGTTAGACTTAGGATAGCGTAGTAGTTGTAATGACTGCTACGCTATCTTTTTTTATATTTATACAGTCATATGTTTTATTCTATATTGCTTAGGACTTAACCATCCTAGTTTCTCCTTTATTCTCTCTTCATTATAATATTTTTATATATCTTTCAATAGCTAATTTCAGTTCTCTATAACTATTATATGTTGTTCCATAGTATATCTCTTTGTTTTAATATTCCGAAAAAAATTCTCCATCACCGAATTATCCAGACAATTTGCTTTTTCTAGACATACTTTGGTAACATACGTTCCTCTTTAATCTTTTTCGAGTATGCCTTCATTTGATAAGCCCAACCCTGATCAGAGTGAAAAGTTCTCCTATAAGGCGCTTTTAGCTGTGACTTTAATAGCTTGTTCTAGTGCATCCATTATATTATTAGCTGATGGACGCTCACTTATACTATAACTTATTATCTCACCATTATACATATCCATAAATGGATCTAAATAAAGTTTCTTTTACTACTATTTTACCTTTTTCATTTACTTCATAATATTTAAATTCAGTTGTATCTGTAGTGATTTTTTTGATGCGGAATATTGGTATTGAATCGTCTTCTAATTCTATTCTTAGCTGTATTTCCAATTTTCCCTTTATATGAATTGTATTTTCTACTTTTTTTCTAGTAAAATGATGTAACCTGTAAGTTTAATTTTTTTGTATAATTCTTTGAACTTTCTTCTTGTTTATAATATACCCTAAATTACGTAACGCACCATATATACGTCTATAACCATAATCTTTGTTATTCTTTCTTACTTCTAATATTTTTCTTCAATTTCTTTATCTGGATTAACTCTATCGAATCTCTTCTGCCAGTACATATATGTTGCTTTTTGGCATTTTCGCATATAAAAGAAGGTCTTTATATGAATTCTCCTCGGAGACTGCTTATAATTCGCGCCTTCTTTTCATTTCTGCTTCTTCCGCTAAACGCAATCTCCTCGCTTCTTTTAAAAAAATGCATTTTCTATCCTTAGTTGTAGTAATTGATCTTCTAATTCTTTTTACATATTCTTTAGATATATTATCATTTGTGGTTTGACTTGTTGTTTTTATTGCTTTAACTTTTTTTAGTTGATTTAGCCATTGAAATTTTTTCCGACCTTTCCTTCGTTCTCTCAATGCATCAGGACCAGCTACTCTGAAGAGATGAACCCAATTACAAATAAGTGATGGATTGTTTATACCTTCTTGTAAAGCTATGTCATGGTATGAGAGTTCACTTGTTAAGTATAATTCTACAACAAATATCTTTTTCGAAAGAATATTCTTCATTTTTTTCTTAAACGCCGTAAGGCTTCATCGCCATATTTTTTTATATTTGGCAAACCCAAATTTCAATATTACTATGAGATTTTTATATCATACTTTTTTTCGCTAATGGTATGTATCCAATACTCCATTTAAGTACTCTAATACTACTTTCTTTTTAATTCAAATGTATATTTTGATATAGATATTGGACCTCCAAAAAGTTAGATTTTTTTGGTCTAACTTTTGGGGTCGGTACATTATATCAACTTTTTTTATTTTTAAGAGGTAAGTTTGTAATTATTTAGTTTTTAACTGTTTCAATATAATCGATTAATTCAACAGTTAAATCTGCTCTAGTAAATGGAGTGATTAAGTAAATTCCATTAAAGTGTTTTTAATGCAACATCAATTAATTTTTTACTTTCATCTAAAGCAATCTTTTGACAAAGTTCTTTGTCATCTTTAACTTCTTCCAATCTAGATAAAAAAATTCTTCTGATAATTTAATTCCTGGAACTTCATTGTGTAAGAATATGGCATTATTATAACTAGTAATTGGCATTATTCCTACAAAAAATGGAGTATCAGGGTAGTTTGAAGCTAATTCTGATAATTTAACAATTTTTTCTTCTTCGAATACTGGTTGAGTGATAAAGTAATCTGCTCCAGATTTGATTTTTTTCTCAACTAAGCGTTTTGTTTTTACTTATATCGCGAACATTAGGGTTATAGGCTGCAGCGACAGTAAAGTTAGTAGTCTTTTTAAGTGATGCTCCATTATATCCAAGTCCTTCATTGTTGTTTTTATAAATGGTATTAGTTTAAAACTTGTAACATCAAAAACACTTGTTGCACCAGGGAAATCCCCGAGGTTGCTAGGATCACCTGTAACTGCTAGAATATTGTTAATACCAAGTAGATCAAGACCCATTAGTCGAGATTGTAATCCAATAAGATTGTGATCGCGACAAGCTAGATGTAATAGAGTAGGCGTAGTTATATGTTCTTTCAATAAAACTGCAGCCGTTAAATTACAGATTCTAGTACTTGCTAATGAATTATCAGCTAAAGTGATAGCTTCAATATTCTTTTTATCAATAGTTTTAGCAGCTTCAATAAATTTCTCAATATTTAAATGCTTAGGTGGATCTAATTCCGCTATTATTGTAACTTGTTTTTTTACTTTATCAACTATAGTAGGTTTATTAGACGCTACACGAATAAGTTCTTCCTCAGCAGGTAGAGGAGTTATTGTTTTTCTTTTTACTGGTTTTAAACCTTTTATTCCTTTTTTTATAGCGCGAATATGCTCTGGGTGTAGTTCCACAACACCCACCAATTAGTCTTACTCCTTCTTCTACTAATAGTTTTTGCACTTTGTTCAAAGTAAGATGAATTTTTTTCTAAAACGATATTCATTTCCATTAATAGTTTGAGTAAGTTGCATTAAACTAGCATTAGGATATGCTGATAAATAGCTTTGAGCAAATAAAGGAACTTGTTTAAAGCTCTTTATCATATGATAAGGTCCAAGATGGCAGTTTAAACCGACAATATCTGCACTCTAAATTTACAAGAGCACTTAGTGCATCAGTTACTTTTCTCCCATTTTTGAGTAATACCAGCTTCTAATAATGAAATATTAGTAATTATAGGTAAGTCAGTAAGTTTTTCTTGCTTCAGATAAAATAGTACGAATTTCTTCTTGATCATAATATGTTTCAAAATAATAAGCCATCAATTTTTTTCTGTAGATAAAAAGAACCTTAACTTGATCTAGTGTTTCATTAACTATAGATTCTAAAGTTAGCTCACATTCACGAAGCCCTCTTATAGCCCCAATAGTACCTAGAACAAATGTTTTTTTCTCCTGCAGCAGAACGTGCGATTTCAGCTGCAGCGAATATTAATTTCTTCAAACTTATCTTCATATCCATAAGTTTTTAATTGACACTTTTTTTGGCAGCATAGGTATTAGTCTGAATTATATCAGCTCCAGCTTCGATATAAGCTTTTATGAATTTCTTTCTACAGCACTAGGATTTGAAATATTGTTATATTCATGACAACTTTCTAATCCATTATGTAGAGAGTTGTACCCATAGCCCCATCGGCTACGAGTACATTATTTTCTAATCTCTCTAGTAGGTTTCTCATAAATCTCCCTCCAATACTATTTTTTTAGTTCAGAGCGGATTTCTTTTGTTACCTCAACTAAAACTTCTAGTGCTTCGATTGTTTCTTTTTCTGCACGTGTTTTTAGACCACAGTCAGGGTTAATCCAGAATTGTTCTGTAGATAATTTTTGAAGTGGACGTAAGATATTAGTACGAACTTCTTCTTTTGTAGGTACACGAGGAGAGTGGATATCATAAACTCCAAGACCAATACCTAGAGGGTAGATTGCTGTCTCAAATGCAGAGATTAATTCTCCGTGACTTCTACTTGTTTCGATAGAAATAACGTCTGCATCTAATGCTCTAATAGAATCGATAATTTCATCGAAGTTAGAGTAACACATATGAGTGTGAATTTGTGTTTCATCATTTACTGATGAAGTAGCAAGACGGAATGCAAATACTGCTTCTTCAAGATATTTTTCTTTTTTACTATCTCTAAGTGGTAAACCTTCACGAAGAGCAGGTTCATCAACTTGGATAATTCCAATACCAGCTTTTTCAAGTAGTTCAATTTCATTTTTTTAAGAGCTATAGCAATTTGGTTAAAGATTTCGTTTTAGGAATATCACTACGTTCAAAATGACCAGTTTAGATTGTTACTGGTCCAGTTAACATACCTTTAACAGGACGGTTAGTTAAGCTTTTGAGCATAAGCAGTTTCTTTTAACTGTAACAGCTTCAATATGTTTTTACATCTCCGTAAATGATTGGTGGTTTAACCCCACGAGAACCATATGATTGAACCCAACCAAATTTAGTTGATGCAAATCCAGCGAAACGTTGACCAAAGAATTCAACCATGTCTGTACGTTCAAACTCACCATGAACTAATACATCAATGTCAAGGTCTTCTTGGATTTTAATCCAACGAGCGATTTCTTCTTCAATGAATTTTTTTCATAGTCTTCATTAGATAATTCACCTTTTTTCCATAACGCACGTTGAAGACGTACTTGTTTAGATTGAGGGAATGATCCAATTGTTGTAGTTGGTAATAATGGTAAGTTGAATTTTTTGTTTTGAACTTCACGACGTACTTTGTAATCAGAAGGGCGAGTAGAACGAACATTTTCACTTGATTCTAATTCTAGATTTCTGAAGTCAGCATTTTGTAATTTGTGGAAGTCTTCAACATGTTTTTTATATGCATCAGATTCATTTCCATCTAATTTATCAGCTAATAAATTAAGTTCTACAAGTTTTTCATCAGCAAATGCTAATCCATTAAGAAGAGTTTCTTCAAGTTCAGTTTCATGTTTTGTTGTAACAGGAACATGTAATAGAGAACATGAAGGTTGGATTACTAACTCAGCAACATTTTGTTTGATTTCTTCTAGTAATTTTGAACTATCTTCAAAGTCGTTACTCCAAACATTACGTCCATCAACAACACCAGCAAATACTTTTTATCTTTAAATAATCCAGCTTTTAACATTAGCTAGGTTTTTCTTCTACCATGAACGAAATCTAATCCGAATGCTACTGGTAATCAGCAAGTTTTTTTCAGCTTCTACTAAAGCTTCAAAGTAAGTTTGGAAGATGAATTTAGCATTTACTTCATTATTGAAGTGGTTATATACTTTATGAGCTAATTCCACATAATTTTTACCTTCGTCAGTTACAAAGATTGGTTCATCTACTTTGGATGTATGAAGCACCAGCTTCTACTAGTTCTTTAAATACTTGTGTATAGTGGAACCAATTTGTCTCACAGCTTTTTTTCAAATTCTCCTTCTTCTAAGCCGCTAGATAGAGCAACATAAGTTATAGGCCCAGTAATAACTGGTTTAGCTTTATCACCAACTATTTCACGTGCTTCTTTATATAAATCAAGTAGGCGAGTATTATTTAACTTAGGTTCAACATTTTGCCACTCAGGTACGATGTAGTGGTAGTTAGTGTTAAACCATTTTTTAAGTGCAGATGCAACATTATCTTTGTTACCACGAGCGATATCAAAGAATAAATCTACGTCAACTTCTCTTCCTTCAAAACGTTCTGGAATAATGTTGAATTGAACTGATAAATCTAAAATGTGATCATATAGTGAGAAATCTCCTACAGGGATTAAATCTAATCCAGAGTCATATTGTTTTTGTAAGAAATCTCTTCTTAATTTTCCAGCTTCTTCAAATAACTCGTTTTGACGAACTGTACGAGCCCAGTATCCTTCAATTAATTTTTTTCCATTCTCTTTTCCCCAAACGAGGGTATCCTAAACTTGAAATTTTTGTCATTTTTTCTTTCCTCCTAAAATGTAAATATAAATTTCTTAATAATAAAATAAAAACGCCCTTAAACAATAAACTAATATTGTCTAAGGACGTGCGTTTCATACGTGGTACCACCTTATTTTTATGGAAAATCTAAAATTGTGAATTGAATTTTTTTAGTTTTCCACCCTCATTAAAAATTTTTAACGCTATTTCTGCGTAATTACCTAACTTCCGCTCGATAATTAAAAACTCAAAGACCATCTTCAAAAAAATTCATTAATCTCTTTTCAGCTACTGAGATTCTCTGGTGTAAACTTTTTTTCTACTCATCTTTTCAATGTTATATTATATTAATTTGTAAAAAAATAATTTGTACTCAGTCTTAACATGACAAAAGGGTAGTAACACAAGGGACGAAATGACCGTGTTACCACCCAATTTTTATAATCTTAAAATAAACTTTTAATCTTACCTCAATGATTATTAACGGTAATCAACCGGAACTAACTCATTAATAGTCATTAGTTCAGCTCTGTGACCATTTACAATACACCCAAATCCTTTTTTTCACCAACCAAAAGGTCTCTAATAATTAAGTAATATTGCTCTTCACTTCTTCGCTTTTAAAACTGTTAAAGAAATAGTAACATAAGTCTTTTTCTTTGTCAACACTTTCTAGTGAAAAAATTAAAAACTTTTTCCGAAATTGTCAGAAATCTAAGGAAGACCATATATATTAATATATTTTTAAAGATAATATTTTTAATAATAACTATTTAAGAAATATTTTAACTTTTTACTAATAGTTAGTTAATATCCATAAGGTATACTGTATTCATCAAACAAAAAGTTTTGGTAATAAAGTATTAAATAAGAGGAGAGAAATACAAATGAAAAATAACTTTATTAAATCAGAAAATTTTACAAAATGGGCAATCAGAAAAGTTAGTGTTGGTGTGGTGTCAGCTGCAATTGCTAGCGGAATTTTTATAGTTGTTGGCAGTGGAGAAGCTCATGCGAGTGATTTACAAGATAAAGCTCCTGTAGTTCAAAATGTAGAAAATAAACAAGTAGATGACGCAACTGAATCTAAAGTAATTGAAAACAAAGTAAATACTGTAGGAAAAGAAACAAAACAAGTTGAGAAAAGTACAGTTGAAGCAAAAAATGTTGTAAGTGCTGAGAAACAACCTGAAGTAAAATCAGAAAAAGAAGTAAGTATTGAATCAAAAGAAACTGATGTGAATAATTTAATAAAACAGGCAAAAGATGTAGCAGAACCACAAACAACTCCAGTTGAAGTAAAAAAAGCAGTAATGGAGAATACAAAAGATACAGTAGATGTACAAGCTAAATACTTAGATAAAGCAAACTTCCCAGGACCATTCACAGCGGGAGTGAACCAAGTAATTCCTTATGAATTCTTCGGTGGAGATGGAATGTTAACAAGATTAATCTTAAACTCATCAGATAAAGCACCATGGTCAGATAACGGATCAGCGAAAAATCCAGCGCTTCCTCCAGTAGAGAAATTAGGACATGGATTATATTTCTATGAAGTAGACCTAGAAGGAACAAAAGGAAAATCAGATAAAGAATTACTAGATTTATTAAAAGCTAATGGAACACAAAGCTACAAAGCAACAATCAAAGTATATGGTGAAAAAGATGGAAAAGCAGATCTAACAAACGTAGTGGCAACAAAAGATGTAAATGTAAATCTAAATGGCCTTACAAGTGTTAACGAAGTTAAAAAAGCAGTAATGGAGAACACAAAAGATATAGTCGATGTACCAGCTAAATACTTAGACAAAGCAAACTTCCCAGGACCATTCACAGCAGGAGTGAACCAAGTAATTCCTTATGAATTCTTCGGTGGAGATGGAATGTTAACAAGATTAATCTTGAAATCATCAGACAAAGCACCATGGTCAGATAATGGATCAGCAAAAAATCCAGCATTATTACCATTAGAAAAACTAGGAAAAGGATTATACTTCTATGAAGTAGACCTAGAAGGAATAAAAGGAAAATCAGATAAAGAATTACTAGATTTATTAAAAGCTAATGGAACACAAAGCTACAAAGCAACAATCAAAGTATACGGTGAAAAAGATGGAAAAGCAGATCTAACAAACGTAGTGGCAACAAAAGATGTAAATGTAAATCTAAATGGCCTTACAAGTGTTAACGAAGTTAAAAAAGCAGTAATGGAGAATACAAAAGATACAGTAGATGTACCAGCTAAATACTTAGACAAAGCAAACTTCCCAGGACCATTTACAGCAGGAGTAAACCAAGTAATTCCTTATGAATTCTTCGGTGGAGATGGAATGTTAACAAGATTAATCTTGAAATCATCAGACAAAGCACCATGGTCAGATAATGGATCAGCAAAAAATCCAGCATTATTACCATTAGAAAAACTAGGAAAAGGATTATACTTCTATGAAGTAGACCTAGAAGGAATAAAAGGAAAATCAGATAAAGAATTACTAGATTTATTAAAAGCTAATGGAACACAAAGCTACAAAGCAACAATCAAAGTATACAGTGAAAAAGATGGAAAAGCGGATCTAACAAACCTAGTGGCAACAAAAGAAGTGACTATAAATCTACATAAAGAAACTAAGCAAATGGATATGAAACCAGGAGAAGATATGATGCAAAATAATACAGCTACTGGTTCAATGAATTCAAATGTAAGTGGAAAAGTAATGAATATGAGTAAATCTGATAGTATGTCTATGAAATCTAGTATGAATAAAGATATGATACAAGATAATATGACTATGAATACTCATATGAGTAATGGAATGACGAAAAAAGGTATGCTACCAAAAACAAGTGCAGCACCTGAAGGAACGATGAGTTCAACAAATTCATCAAATACTGGAATACTAGGATTAATCATTACAAGCTTCTTAGGTATATTAGGATTCAGAAGAAAAAATAATTAATAAATAAAATAAACTTGTATATTTTATCGAAATAGTGCTATACTTTTATTGTATAGTACTATTTTGATAAGAGGAGTTAAATATGGTTAATAAAATTTTATTAGTAGATGATGAAATAGAAATAACGGAGATAAATAAACGATATTTAGAGCAAGGTGGATATGATGTTGATATCGCTAATGATGGTAAAGAAGCTTTAGAGAAATACAGGAAAAATAAATATTCTTTAATAATTACAGATATAATGATGCCTAATATAGATGGCTATGATTTAATCAGCGAAGTACAGTATTTAGATGAGGAACAACCATTTTTATTCATAACAGCGAAAACAACAGAACCAGATAAAATCTACGCTTTAAGTTTGGGGGCAGATGACTATATAGTAAAACCATTTAGTCCAAGAGAATTAGTTTTAAGAGTTAGAAATATACTACGTAGAATCGAGAAAAATAGTAGTGAAAATATTTTAATTTTAGGTGATTTGAAAATTAACTATAATAGTAGAATTGCTATGGTAAATGATAGACAATTAGAACTAACCGTGAAATCTTTTGAATTATTATGGCTACTGGCTAATAATCCGGATCGTGTTTTTTCTAAAACAGAATTGTATGAAAAAATTTGGCAAGGTGAATATGTAGAAGATGCAAACACGCTAAATGTGCATATACACTCATTAAGGAGAATCTTAACAAAATATTCAACAGAAAAAACACCGAGTATAAAAACGGTATGGGGTCTAGGATACAAAATGGAAAAACAAGTTTAAAAATGGAAAGGAAATATAGAATGAAATTAAGAGATTATATTATTGTTGGATATATTTTTATCATTTTTTTAATAACTATTATGGCTGTTTTTTTGGGCTTCAAATTTAATGTTAATTGAAAAAAAGATACATATTTTATAGTTGTGATTACAATAATTGCAGGACTAATTGAGCTACGATTAGCATTATATTACTAAAAGGTGTATTTAAGTCATTACATGTATTAAAAAAAGACAAATGATTAGTATAAGTGAGAAAAAAATTTTGATTTTTAGCAATACTGTAGAAGGTCCCTACTGAGTTTAGAGAATTATCATTATCATTCAATGAAATGGCAAAAAAATTTAAAAAGAAAGTTTTGATTCATTAGAAGAAAGTGAAAAAGAAAAAAATCTCTTATGATAGCCCAGTTATCTCATGATATAAAAAAACTCCTATAACTTCAATTCAATCAACTGCGGAAGGAATGTTAGACGGAATAATAAAGGAAGAAGAATATAAATATTATCTAGAAACAATTTGTCGACAAACGACAAGATTGAATAAACTTGTTGAAGAATTAAATTATTTAACATTAAGTGTAAAAAGATACTAGTGAAGATGATAAAAATGAAACAATATTTTTTTAGATAAATTATTGATTGACTGCATGTCAGAGTTTAAGTTGAGAGCAGAAAAAGAAAAAAAGAGATATCTATATTAAAGTTATTCCTGAGAATGCTAAAATAGTAAGTAATTACAATAAAAATTCAAAGAATTATCGTGAATTTAATAGGTAATGCATTTAAGTATTCACCAAGGGACAAAAAAATAGAAATAGTTGCCGAAATAAAAAAATCAAGAATTATCTGTTTCTATAATTGATGAAGGTTGCGGTATAAAAAGAAGAAGAGATTGATAATATTTTTTTAAAAAGATTATATCGTGTTGAAGCATCAAGAAATATGAAAAACAGGTGGTTATGGCTTAGGTTTGGCAATAGCGAAACAGTTAGCCTTTACAAATAAATGGAGACATATTGGTAGAAAGTGAATATGGTAAAGGAAGTAAATTTACTTTTAAAAAAATTAATTGTTAATACACTGAGTATACAAGGAAATCTTTGAATCAGATTTATTATTTTGAAAGAATAATTGGAATTAGATTTTTTAGTAATTTTCAATATAAAAAAACATACAAAATTTTTTTAAATTTTGACAAAATAAATTTTTTTCACGGTATAATGAAAAAAATTTACTGAGGAAAAATAAATATGGCAAATTCAAAGTATATTACACGTCTTAAGCGCTCAGAAGGGCAACTTAGAGGGATTCAAAAAAATGATAGAAGAAGAGAGAGATTGTATTGATATAATAACTCAATTAAGTGCAGTTCGTTCAAGTGTTGATCGTGTTATTGAGTTACTAATAACAGAAAAATCTTATGGAATGTATTAATAATCCTTTAGAAAAATCCTGTAGAACAGAAAGAAAAAAATAGAAAAAGCTATAAAAATATATAGTAAAGAGAAAATAGTTTAAAAATATAAAAAAAGCCTTTATTCCTGAATAACCTTAGGAACAAGGCTTTTTTTGATGATGTATTAATTTTTATATTAAAGAGAATTTAATATAGTAAAAAAATTGGTTGTTTTTTTATTGTTTAATATTTTACTTTGTTTCTCCAGGCCAATTATTCATACCACCTTCGATGTTTATTATATCGAATCCTTGAGCCTCTAAAAAAATCATATGCCCCTAGCTGAACGTCCACCTGCTTGACATATTACATAGTATTTTTTTGATTTCTATCTAATTTAGTGAAATCTATACCAAGACTACTCAAAGGAAAAATTTTTTTAGCAGAAGGTATGTGACCTACTTGTACTCGTGATTTTTCTCTACATCGAGAATCATAAGTTCCTCATTATTATACTTTTTCATAAAAAAATCTTGCATTGAAATATTATTTTTTCATGATCTCTTCCATTCAATATTAGTAATTTTAGACTATTTTTTTCCTCCATGCAGACATACCGCCTTGGATATTAATAACATCGTAGCCTTTCTTTTTTTAGTTTTTTTGCTGCAAGTTTGCTTCTAGCTCCAGAGTGACAAATAACATATACTGTTTTATCTGTTATTGGAGTAAATTGACCAATCTCATTAAGTGGAACATTTTTTTGCATTTTTTTATATGTCCCTCTCGAAATTCACCAGGTGTTCTTACATCTATTAATTGAATATTTTCTTTAAGTTTTTTTGTTCTAGTTCGAT
>BNJS01001772.1_pt1 | contig 73652 bp, 94 predicted proteins | sample 8540461 | NCBI WGS metagenome assembly BNJS01 (sample SAMD00202454, study PRJDB9452) | human saliva metagenome | isolation source: human saliva | place: Japan
CAACATCAGAGTAGATGATAAATCGATGATAACATCTGAGGTTAATAGAAAGTTTGCGAGTGCGATATTGCGACACCATAGCGAAAACCCAGCTATAACCGGAGCACCCGAAACTGCGCCAGCGAATACACGGTTAAGAATACACACCGGCAACAGATATTGCGATATATTGAGGCGTTGCCGATACCGCTATGACGGAGACGGGCCTTAACTTTCTGACAGCAATTCAATCAATTCACATCAAGATTGAAAGGTGATGATGAACATAAATGAAAATCTCCATATTTTTGTATCTCAATAAAGAGGCGTGAAAGTAATTGCTTAGTACCCGATCAACGCCCACAAAAGACGCTTTACGGATATAAAATAATGAAGATGGCGTTGTTGCGGCACCCGGCCGCATCAACGAGCCTGTTTATGACGACAGCAGCGAATGACCGCACCGTGCCTCGTCAACGCCGCGTATCGACAGTGATACGAGATGAACTTGAACTTTAGACGATCTAACCATTTTCATTGCGAACAGTTCCGACACAATCAAGATTTTCAGCATGAATAGAAAATTTACGAATCTGTCGAAACTGAGCGAACAGATTTTAACATGACACGATTTTTAGTACAGCGAAAATCGATCGGTTTAAAATTGCAATATTGCGAGGGGTCCATTGTAGTGAAACACTGAAGTCGGTTGACTGATGCCAGCAGAGCCTTCAGCAAACACCGCGCCGACCAGCAGCAATGGAAAAGCCACCAGCCAGCGATTGTTTATTCGCACTGATCACCCGTCGGTTACATATGTCCGAATATCGTTGAATGATGCCATCCGCGAAAGAGCCTCGGGCGACACTGGCTCACACACCACACAAACAGAGACCACTGTCACGAGCAAAGGCGAGTATCCAAGTCGAAAACGTTACGGCAAAGGATAATCGCGAGAAGATGATAAGGTTTATAAACGAAATATTACGACGCGTGGTATTTTCAGGAAGACGATTATAAAACAATCAACATTAAATGAGCAGTTAAAGGTACCATATTGCTGGCGATAGAGGAACCTCTGACCACAACGTCAATGATGCCCAGCCAACCGAGTTATCGCCCGCCGGCGGCGATAAAATAAAAGAGTTAAAATACGAGCGACGGCGATTAAAGAAGAAAACTTTTGTAAACGCGTCACAGCCCGCGCACAGCGAAACCAGCGAACTCCAGGCGAGGTCAGCAATCAGCGACGGCCTTACGACATTGGATTTGCCAGGAACAAATTCAGAACCTGGAAAACCGAGGCTCACGAACCGTCGTCGAGTGCCAAGATTTGCGCGCAGCGCAGTCCAGCGGGCCAGCACCAATCAACCATAATACTCGACCTGAAAATGCCATCAACACATTCAAAGTCCGCCGAAGCTGCGATCTCTGAGGATGGTGCCGAACCGCAGCTTATACCAACGGAACTGCGCGAGGTCCACACCTCGAGACTGGCGAAAGCTGGCGTTTGGGATAAGAAGATACGGGCGATGAGAAAACACGACGCAGCGAAGCCATAAGCCGGTCCGTTAGAACTCGACGAATTCGAACGAATCGGAACAGTTGCAAACGCCATTCACGCAACCAGTAAAACCGTTTACATACCGCTTCCTCCACCGGTCGGCCCACCACGCGATTTGTCGCGACAAACCATTAACCACCGACCACGCCAGGGTCGACGTTCGAAAGACCCGCCATTGTCAAAAGATTAACGAAAAAATTGGCTGTCTGGCGAATATTTCGCAGTCCGGCGAAACGAAATCACCTATTGTCCGCACACGCAGTTCTGGCTCGAACCCGCCAGCCATAAGACGGTCAACCGTTATCCGAAACTGTTTATTGCGATATCATCGCATCGGCGAGCTGGCGGTTTGACCGTTTCAAGATGATTTTGTCGAACCGATCAACTGCGAAATCCAGAATTGCCGTCCACGGCTTTCATTCTGAATTGAATGAACCGCGCGCGTTTGAGTTGTCGCGACACTTCAACAGTTATCCGGCGATTGCGTTCGAAAGCGCACAAAAATCAGCTGAAGAAAGCGGTTACCGAATCCCAGATTGACCTCGACAGGGCGCAGCGAAGATATCGGGTCAGTAACCGACTTCGATGGCAATCGACGCACTGGTCGAACACCGGGCGGCAGTCAGCCGATTCGTCCGCCCGAGCCTGGAACTTCACATGTGGCCCCGAAGCGTCAGCGAACGTCCGTGACGATCAATCGCGCCACCTGTTCCTCAACCGAGCGGTTTACGAGCAACACATACAAGGCTGGCCGGTTTGCGCTCCCGAGCGTTAATCAATCAACCACCAACGAGCGCCGAAACAGTTCTCGAAGACCCTTCAGCCGCCCCTGGGATCTCCGTGTCAGACGGTCGACATCGTCATCGGCAGACGGATCGCCAACGAACAACAGAAATATCCGTGAGGCAACCGCGGCTGTCCAGCCAACGTCATCCCAAAGACGTAACACCATGAGCACCGACGAAGATGGGTGACCGTTAATCAAGATTTCAGCGACCATCGAAAATACAGCAGCGAGTCATCACTTTGTTGGCACCGGTTTCGCCGCAGCGGAAATATTTCGGCCAGAACCAGCCGCGGCGGTGCGCCCCTGCCGACACGTGCGACGGCAATATTACCGTGAAAACCAACATGAGCGAGTATGTCGTTCATTGGGATTGACGGCTGGTTCCGGAGCTACTGCAGCAGATTTTACAGGCGCCAGCGAGGGCCCGAAGATGATCGTGGTAAAATTCCAGTTACGGAACGGATTGCGATGACGTGCTCACGATACCGAGAGTCTCGAATCAGAATATCGAATATTTGCCAGTATTTCGAAAATCGAATGCCAGAAAATCGGTTACAAGCGATATTTACCCCGATCAACAGAAAAGACAGTGGCGAGTTAAAACACAGCATACTAACATAATAGAATAATTCACCGTGATAATCCTCGAGCAGTGTCTTTGTAAAGAAATGACCTTAATCGAATAACGAAGAACAAAGCTGAACAGAGCGACCACCCCGGAAGCAATGTTAACGTCATCCATTGTCTGGAAAGTGAGGATTTAACAGTGCGAACTTATCGACAAGAGGCCAGGTGGGGCTGAGACACAGCGGCAGATAACTTTATGAAGAGAACAAAGATAGTGGCTTCGCCAGCGCGAACACTTATTACCTTCGAAAATTATCAAATGTATAAAAAGGTAAGGTTCAGTTGATTTTGAAAATATGGCAAAAATACGGAACAGAGTATAAAATGTATTATTTTTGGTCAAAACGAGGTCAGTCTTTAAACCCATTTTTCATCAGTCTGAAGTGAACGCATTGCCGACGAACAGTTGTCTCCTGCTCGAACTAACACCCGAGTGTTGTTGTAAAATCCCCATCAGAAGATAGAAGATTTTTTATCAAGAAACCGCAGGCCAGCCACCTTCCAAGAGCGACATAAGCCGAGTTAAATGACGAGAGTATTTACGGACAAAACATTTACAGACATGGCAGTTCGAAAGCTGAAAAACGTTCAAACGTCGGATATTCTCCATTACCTGGCATTTTTGATGATGCAGACCAGACACGACAGTCTAACAGTTGGGGAACAACCAGAGCTGTGCCGACTGGGCTTCAGGATACGAGTTAGCGTCGCGAGTCAACCATATGATTTTATCCATGGAAGATTTCATTGTCGACACACGCCCTTTACGTGCGTTATCGAAAACACCATAAACAGTCTCGAAGCGAGAACACCGAAGTACCACGAGCAAAATGCCTGATACCGAACAGCGGCGCTAAATATTCTCCACAAACATTCCACCCACATCTCCATTTGAGACCGAAGACGGTTACCGAAGACGGGGTCGAGGCCGTCATCGAGGATAGTACGGTAACCGCACAAAACACCTGTCAATATCCTATCCCGAAGCAGCGAGCGTCACATAACGGTCATCAAGAAAAACGGCACAGCCGATCAAGACGGCAAAAACTGCACCAGCGTCGCCTGTGCGCCAGACGCATCAGAACACGATCCGCCCCGTCGACGATCGTCCGCAGAACCTGCGCCTGGATATTTTGCCTGTCGACTGGCGGACATTTCAGATGCAATCGCCGCCAGAAGGTTCGACGGTGGTCAATTGTTCCCGTTCACGCGACGACGGATTAACCACGTTGGTCATCCGATTCAGCACCCTCGAGCACAGGCCGATGTTGAAAATCACAGCACAGTGAATGGGTTGTTAAAAGTTACCTGAGAAAGGACATTGTTGGTTGAATGGATTAAATATTTAAAGAGTCAATTCGAAGATGACTCTTTTATATAAGAAACTCAAATTGCGTATTTTCTTTTGAGACAAAAATAGAATACCTTTTTCTTCAAAGTTGATACAGAGTCAATCAGTCGAACTTTTACCATCATCACACTGTTTTCTGGATGCCTGGCTTGTGCCCAGCCCAGGCCCAACAGTTAATCGTTGTTTTGCAGCTGTTTTCTTTCTGTTAATCTCTTTACTTTAATATTTACAAATCATTGCTACCAATATTGAAATTATAGATATAAATATTATAAAACCATATATCTAATATACACCACTTGACCTTTAAAAATACGTTATAATAGATTGGTAAATATTAGCAAAGAGAGCTAAAATGGTATGATTTAAATATATGAAAGCAATATCAAACAACGTTAGCTTCTTCACTATGACGCACAAAACGAACTTTAAGCCAAACATCCAGAAGAAAACTATTATTATTGGATGGCAAAAAGTTCGACCAAATTTGAGCACCGCAGCCATCTGAACTTAAAGTATTCTATAATATTTTTGTCTCAAAGAAAACCCACAATTTTGGGTTTTTCTATATAAAAAAGAGTCTATTCGAAAGATTGACTCTTTTAAAATATTATTTTGTCCGTTCAATTTTAACTATTGTCATTTTCTCAGGTAAGCTTGTAGCCGATTTCACTTTATACTTTGTAGTTTTTCAACATCAACACCTAGTTCTTTTTAGAAAGTGCAAAATCAGATTGAGAATCTAGTAGTTAATCCCATCAGCATAATGAACAGGAATAATTATTTTCGCATCAGACCTTCATAATATTTGACGCAGCGGTTGCATCTAGAGTATATCCGCCACCGCCAATCGGTAAAACAAAATATCCAAAACACCAAGGTTCTCAAGTTGGTCAGATAAATTGGATCAATATTTCCAAAAATACCAATCCTAACACCACAAACTTCAAACTATAGATTACAGATTTTACCATCCTTGTCTTCATCAATATGCCGTTTTTCTTGATAGCCATTTATAGTAAAAAATCTGACACTTCATAACTTCCAGGATAGGATATTGAAAGCTAAAAGCCTTATTGCCAGTTTAAACCTCTCCTCGGTGTCAACTCAACCCCATCTTTAATACACCAAATCTTTGTATCACCAAAAAAAATGCTTTAGGTCAGTTACTAATGAAATCTTTTTAGAAATTATAATACTGTTTGCGCCCTTATATTCAATATCAAACATTTTACTCCAATTATAATTTTTCAAGTATATTCTCTTTATCAAAAGACTATTTTATAATTATTTTCGAATAACCCTTTATAAAGGTATCTTGTGTGGTGTATCGATAGTAAAATCTTCCATAGATAAAATCTATAGTTTAGCTCACGGCCTTCTTTCTTCTCAATATCTGAAGCCCAATTCGAAAGCTTTTTATCCTGGTTATTCCAAAATATTAGAATAATATCTGAATTTACATCATCAACAAAAATGCCAAATAGTACAAGAATATCCATTTGTTTTTGAACCCTTTCAACTTCAGACTCGCCATCTATCTATAGAAGATATTTTTATCCAGAAGTACTCTCATTCATTTTAACTCCAGCAAATATCGCTCTTAGTGGAAGGTAGTATTTAAACCTCTGGTTTGCTTGATAAAAAATCTTCCATCTTCTGTCGAGTTTTTTACAACACCACACTTTCAAGGTTGGTTAGTTCTCCGAACAGAGTTAACATTCGTCAACACCACGATATTTCACGAACATAAAACTTCTCTTCTGGACTATTGAAAATAGGTTTAAAAAGCTTAACCTCGTTTTGAGCCAAATAATGCATTTATACTGTTCCATAAATCTATTTTACCATATTTTCAAAAATCAACTAGACCTTTATAACTTTTTATACATTTATTAATTTTCGAAATAATAAATTGTTCAGCATCTTTTAAATCAAGCCACACTATATCTTTGCTTTCATAAAAGTTATCTTGCTTAGCTAACTCCAACTCCCGCACAGACATCTCTATCGGATAAGTTCCTTTTTATTTAAATCTCCACTCAAAAACTTTTCGAATTAATGGATAAGCATTTACATGTCATTGCTTCAGAATTTGGTCCATACTGTCTGTTCATCCTTTTTGTATTCTTTCGATTATTCCAGAGTTATTCATTTCTAAAGATCTCGGAGTTCTTTCACGATTAGTTGTTGGTCTCTACAACAATATTATTATACTTTATTGTGTACAACTTTCACCCCTTTTTACTTATGCTTTTTCTATTGATCGAATTAAATATCGCTTATTCTTATTATTTTCAGCATTTCGATTTTATTTTCAAAATATACTTTTGTAAATCTTCGAGCAGTTCTCTGTCTGATTCCTTCCTTGGGAAAACCATCATCTAATTCACCACCTTAAAAGTCATCATGAATTTATATAAAAACTGCATCAATATATAATCCAGTTCCGCCAACTAAAAATGGAATTTTTACCACGATCTAAAATATCTTCAATCTTTTGTAAGTCATTACCTCTAAAATCTGCTGCAGTGAAACGCTCTCCAGGTTCAACTAAATCAAATCCCAATGAATAACGCCTTCTCGTCTCTTAATTGCTGGTTTTGCAGAAGCTATTAATATCTTTATAACCGCACGTGAATCAGCAGAAATAATTCATCAGCCAAAAGCTTTGGCTAATTTTATAGCCGAAGCCTCGTCTTCCCGCTTGCGGTAGGCCAGTGATTGCACTCAAAGTGTTATTTCTCATACTATATTTTTCGAATAAATTCCGCTAAATCTTGAAGGGTAAATTTTTCTTCAACGAATTCCACCATCTTTTCTAAATCGAATACTCACTTCATTATTTTCTTTTATCTTTAGGCCAATAATTAGCTGAACGATTTTCATTGCAGTGAAAGCGTCTTCACGAATCTTCTTTTCCTTAATGATTCATTGCGTCCATTCACCGAATAGCGGAATCTCATTAAACTCTACCTGGAGAATCGAAGAACAGTAGCTGAAAGAATTCCTCGAAACTTCTTCAAACTATAATTCATTTAAAGTATCGTTGATTGTTAAAATTGGAACTTGCTCAGAGCTGCTCATCAAACCAGCCAGCCTTATGCCCAATATAAACACCTGCTACAAACCGGCTCAATTGAACCAAGTAAAGCACAAGTGAATCATCACAGGCTGTCTCATCTTGGCCTTCAGAATTTTTATATGAAAGTTCAAATCGCTTTCCAGGCTGGATGCAAAAACTGTTGGAACTGTTGCCACTTTCTGATGTTCACGGCCACACTGCACTGCAGTTGCCATAAAGTCAATTTTTGGCCCGTAAAGTGTCGCTTTCACCCTCTTCTTCGAAATAATCTAAGCTACTGAGGCCAACCGCTTTCTTTGCTGATTTTGAAAGTGCCTCCCAGACCACAACAAATCACCGAGAGGCTATCAGAATTATCACGATAACTCAAACGCACGCGAAGTTTCCTTCATTCCAATTCCAGAATAAAAGCTCATGGGCAGCAGCTAACAGACTCCGACTCACCTTCAATTTTGACCAGTTCGACATATGTGAATCATCTTGCGTTAAAGAGTTTGAACACGGTTCAAACCGCCAAGCCTTGACTCAGTCTGTTCATCACGGTAATCTGTCGTAGTTTCAAGATGGGATCGGATTGGTAAATCTTTTATAGCTTCTTTGTCTCGAAGCATTTGCGGTACGTGCGGACAGTTCATTGGTTTTAAAGCAAATTGACCGCCAGTAACCTGAGATTTCACTCAAGAAAAGCTCTTCACCACATTTAGCCCAATGTCCAGATTTTTCATACAAATCTTTTAGCAATGCGGCGGAGTCCAAACTCAGAAACCTGCATTAAGTGGTAATTGATTTGAGAAGAAGCAGTACTATCACGTAAAATTGTTCCACAGCGGCGTGAAAAGTGGTAGACCGATACCAACAAGTGGAGAAACGGTATATAATCAAGTTCTTTACCAAGTTTGCGATGGTCGTTTTGGCTTCTTCCATTCGTTCAAGATATTCATCAAGTTCCATCTTGAGTTTCGAAAGCTACACCATAAAGCCGCTGCATCTGGGTTTTTTCTCATCACGCCAATAAGCGCGCGCGCACACGCATCGGTGCTCAAAAGCGCCAACTTCGCTAGTGTCGAAAGGTGGCCGTGACCTCGCGCCGTCGCCCATAGTTTCCGTGGTATAAAAACTAACGGTTTCGGCTCATCGCAAGCTCAAAATCACCTTCAGCAAGGATTTTTGCGTCTGTTGTGCTATATTTTTCAAATCATTCAAGAGTCTCAATTTATGGTTGATTAGTTTCTTTTAGCCCACTGGATTGCTTCTTCAATTGAAACTTCACTTCGCACAAAAATCTGCTTTTCAGCAATAATTGGCGCATAGCTTTTCAATCCAAAGTCTGAAATTTTATTTTTCGCCTAAATCAATATCATAATAAAACTATCACTGGATTGCTGGCCCGCTACCCTTTGCGTCCTTATAACCCTGAACTGTTGTTGCCATAATATGCGCAAGGCTGTGATTTTCATAAAAGTCTTCTTTATTATCCACTTAAAACTTTTCGAAAATAATATTTTAACTCTTTTTATTTTATCACCACTTGAATCCTTTCGCAAGCTTTGCTAAAATAAAAACCACGGGCGATTAGCTCAGTTAGCTGAGCGTGTCACATTGACGTTGGGGAAAGTCAGAGGCTACTGAGTCCCTCTCATCGCCCACCAACTTAATATAGTAGCACCACCTTTTAACTATATATTTACATGTTATTACTTTTATATCTCCACCTTCTAAAATACCACACTTATCATGTGGTATTTTAGTTTTATAAAAATTACTCATCACTCTTTTCCTCAAGCGATTATCTGCAAAAGCATTTGGCAGTTTGGCACACCGTCTCCACCTTTACTCCATGGCTGGAATATGGTCTGCCTCCATTTCTTCAATTATGCAGTGCTCATGACAAATTGCAAATTCCTTTTGCTGTCTATAAACTTGACTTTTAATATCATCATCAAAAACTCGCAAGCTCAAATATTTCGTTATTTGTTAGAATATATTGATAAATCCCTACTTTTCTTGAGAATTTCATTATCTTTTATAAAGTTCCGAAACTCGCCGTTCATTTTCTTAGCAATCTTTTTCAAAACCTTGGTCTTTTAAATTTCATTATAAAATTCACCCCACGGCAAACTTTTCATTTCTTTGCGATATTTAGGGAAAACTCTCGCACTCCATTCCATAATATCTTCAAAATATCGCCAAAGCTCTTTCGTCGTTCGCATCGTGCCAGTGGTCGACACATATTCTTCAACATACGTTTGAAATCCAAGAAATTGCAGACTCTAAATAATCTTATCTAATTGGTACTCCATTTAAGTAATGTTAGATTCAAGTTACGCAAATTATTTTTGCTGAAATACACTAGCATCAGTCAACCAGCTTCCAGTGTAAACAGCATTTCGTAAATTCTGAGCTGTAGTTTTCTCTGCAATATTTATAATTTTAAACCAGTCGAGTTTTTTCTTTATCATTACCTTTCACAAAAATAGATCATTAGCTCATAATTTAAAAATCTGTCTTTTCGGTTTCAGTTAGGTTGTGAATTTTTCCTATTACCATCTTTTAAAAATCGAAAATTTATTGTCAAGATATTCGCAAATAGAAATAGTCTCGTTGTTGTCCATCTAAAAGTTCAAAAGTTCCATCCTCATTATCCATCCAATACATAACATTGAGCGAAATCTTTTTGAACAGTTGCAATTACCTTATTCCGCTTTCTGTCATCATAAACAACTCGTTGATACTTTGCCGAATGTTTAAATTACCACCAAAGCCAACAACACCATCTTCATTACTATTTTATATCCATTAAAACATCTTTTATTTTAATTTGTTGAAGTCGAATTTTCATAATTACTTTTCCACTTTTATTCTTTATTAGGATTCTAAAATATGGAGATTTCACCATTTATGGTAACATCTTTACCATCATCACCTTTCGAAATCTTTCAACTTAAATTATTAGTTATACTAGAATTATCCATTATCCCGTCATAATCTTTTGGTATATCACAACTTTCGAACCTCAATACCACGTAATTATCATATTTAGGAAATTCTTGATATGTATTTTATACAATATTATTTTGTATGCTTTTTAGTTTCAGATTAGTATACCAGTTTATAGCTGGAGTTTTAATATAATTGTCAACAATATATCCCTTACCCTCATAAAACTTTCTATTAGCTTCAAGATTATTTTTATATGGAGACATAAATACCATACTCTGATTAAATCCATACCCAGCCCAAACTCCTTATTTTCTTTTTATGTTTAAAAACTTCTTTATACGTTATTGCATCTATATTTCCTAAAATTAGAAATTTTTATCATATTTAATAAGCTGTGCTATATTCCTTAAAAAGGAAAACGGCGGATTAGTTATTACAATATCAGCCTCTTTAAGTAAATCAATACTTTCTTGATTTCGAAAATCACCATTACCATTCAAAGGTGTACTTATACAATCTTCGAATCAATAAACCCATCATCATTTATATCTTTAAAAGCTCAAGCTTATATGTCGTTTTTCTTCATCATATGAGTTGTAATTAATTTTTTCAAACAAAAAATTAAAATTATTAGCAAAATATTGATAAAACTTCCTTTCTGTCATCAACAATTGCAGTAAATTATTTTACCGTAAACTGATCACGATAATTTTCTACATTCTTTTTCAATATATTCATACTGCGTATAAAACTCATCGTTTTTCCCTTTGTTAGCTCTTACGAGAGATTAATCCTCGCTACGAAAAATCCTTTCTTTTTCGAAAAGAGATTTTCATTTTACTATAAATAAAATAGGACACCCTTGCGAAGTTGTTCAATATTTATAGCAGACCCAATTGAGCCAACAAAATATGCTTCATGTGAAAGCGCCCATCTAAGGCTCAAATACGCAAAAATAACTTTTCGAAGTCTGCTTAATTTATAATATTTTAGAACACTCTCATTATACTAAAATTAACTTTAAAAAAGAATAAAAGAGATTTATAGCTTCTGTTATTTTTCTTCCCATATAGTGTTGTTATGTTTTTAGTTTTGCACATTTTCAAAAATCTTTTCCACAAGATAGTTTTGGCTTTGAAAAATTTTTATTTATCTGATGATATATTTACTTTAAGATTCTATATATTTATTTGACTTTCGTGTGAGTGTTTTAATTTTCGAGATACATTTTGCACCAAAAGTCAGACAAAATTTTCAGTCTTTCGGAAAGTGAGTCGTCATCGTGGTTATGCTTGAACTTTTCTATATAAAACGCAGTAAATAAAAGCGAGGTTGAGACTTCTGCAGAAAAAGTTTCATCTGTGTTTATTTGCTACTAAAACATTATGTAAGTTTTCTCAGTAGCTCTGTTTACATTTCACATTCATACTGCCCTTTTGTCACCAAACGACAACGAACTAGTGCAAGGTTTAGATAAAATCTCACGATGTCGCTAACGCATTAGGCGGTCGAGTGGCCGCTTTTAAATTTTATGAAATACTACCCAAGGTCAAAATATAAACACCACTTCATGGGTGCTTTATTTCTTTTGCTTTCTTCAGTAGCTCGCCTGGCTTTTTCCGCCCAGCAGCGCCTCAACATCTTCGATTCGTCCCCTTCTCGTAACATCAAATTTATCAAGATATTTACCAGTGCTAATCGAGTTTTATGAATACGCTGCAGCTGCCGCGTTACACAGATTGAAGTTACAGGGCATATAACCCACTGCGCAACCATCCAGAAAGAACGACATGTTTTTATAGCGTTCTGGACGTGGCGGTAACATCTTTAAACTAATTAAAATTGTGATAAAAATACCAATTGTTGCAATTTGTTGAAGTGTACCTAATAACGTTCGGCAATTGATGAACGATCACGCTACGAGATGATGCTGCATAAACAATAAGTGGAACCAACCTCAAAGGCAGCCATTGGTGATTGAAATACAGCCGTTTACATGCACCATCGATCAAACAGAGGATCAATTAAACCATCGACAAGTGGAACATTTGCGTCAGAAAAACTGAATTTGCAGCGTAGAATATCACTCGCGCCATACATCCAACGACGAAGCTGGATCAAATTGGGCCTTGAGTAGTTTTGGTGAAAGTTTCACTAGAACCGCATCTTGATAGAATTGGCACACGAATCGGCTACAACGTAATAATCGCCGCAAAATGGAAATAACTGCGCCAGAATTGATGTCCATCCTCAACAATTGTATGGTTGACCATCCATTTCAACCAACGCATCTAGAGGTTGAGAATGTGAGGCAAAATTTCGTAAAAGTGCGGCCGCATTGTGGAAACAATATTCCAGAATGAGATTACCGGTTGCAACCACGCGCATTGACGCTGGAACATCCCAAATATTATTCAAAAACAATGAAACCGGCTGATATGATAACTTTTACGGTCTTCATGAACAATAAAACTATAAGTTTAGCACAAGCAAAATACTCCCTATGTGGCTTATTATCGCTATCAAGTGTAGTAGCTGAAGTACATTCTCGAAAGGAATTTTTATTATCTTCGCAATATTTTTGTAATGCTCGGCCAGCAAAAGTAATATTTCCACCTTTTCCAACAACTTCATTCGGTAGATTTTTGGGTGTCTTACACCTTTCGAAAAGCGAAACTTTCTGAAAACTCTGAGCCGAATTGCAGTTTTCCAATTTCTTTTGCCGCGTTCCTCGTAAGCTAAGAAAATAAGTACAGTTTTGCATCATAATTTGAGGATAAAACAGATTGGATAGTTGGCTGAATTACTTCATAAGACTCATTATAGCTGCGATAATTACTGCATTTTTACCTTTGATGGACTCGGAAAGTTAGGCTGGATTCTCTCTAAATATCATTTAAATTTCGAAGGTGGTTTTTGAACTCATATTCATTATTAACCTGATTTTTGAGAGTATATAAAAGATTTTTCAAGCATGTCAAGATCTTCAAACGTTTATTCCAGTCAACTTTTGAGCTTTTTCAATCTGAAATGACCTGTCATCATTCGATATGCAATGCCAATAGCCTTTACAAAAAGAGTTGTAATAATTGTCAAAAGATAAAGAGATGCCAAAAAGGCGAGCAAGCAGAAACATCAAAATAATTGCGCCAAAACTCAAAAAGCTGGCAGAATTTCGAAAAAGCGATACTTAAAAGTTCGCTTTCCGAGTGGAATTTCAATATCTATCTTTGTTGCTCATTAGTTTGGAATCTCGCGTATTGAATTACCTATAACTATCACACCAACTAATAAAAAGAACAATACTAAAAATTGCAAAATTGCCGCTGCGCCTACCAGAAATGCTATAAATTTTTGCGATAATAATATTATGAATAAATGCAATAATTAGACCAAAAATAGACAAAATAATACGATATGTCCAGGAATCTTTATAAAACTCACTAGTGCCAAAAACTGTATAACGCGCGTTTATTAGGTAGTCATATGATTTTGTGTTTAAAATCATAAAAATAAAGAAAATAATTCCAAATAGAAATCACAGAAACCATTAAAATTAACATTTTACGGTCTTTTAAAATTGGTTTAAATAAATTAACTATTGTTTTCATAAAAATAAATTGGAGCCGATGAGCAAGGATTGAACTGCTGACCTACGCGTTACATGAGTGCGTTGCTCTCACCAACTGAGCTACATCGGCATATACTTAAATTATACCACAAACTTTTTGAAAAATAAACCAAAAAGTGCTTGATTTTTACTTGAGTCTGATAAAATTGTATTAGTCTACTGATGCGCTCGTGGTATAGTTGGCCTAGTACGCCTCCCTGTCACGGGAGGGAGATCGCCGGTTCAGATACTCGGTCGAGGCGCCAAAATTTAGACTTTTAAAAATCGCTTTAGGGCGTTTTTATTTTTTAATTAAAAACTTCGATATAACATACAGCACAACTTTTCGCTGTGCATTATATTTAATCGATTTTAATATATTTTTGAATTTTACCGTCCTTCTCAAGTTGTTCGAGTTGTTTGTTAAACTCAGTAAATTTAATTTTTATTGATCTCATAGCTGACTTCGTTGTCAGTCAATCAATTTTACGATGTAATAGCCATCTCCTGAGTTTGAAATGAACGGTTTTGAAACTTCACCAACTTTCAATCCTGCCGCAATTTTAGAACGACCACCATCAATGTTAGTTTTTCGAACCTTTCCGGGTTTTGAGATACTCAATTTTATCACCAAAATATTCAACAGCTTTCGAAAAATTATTCGAATTTTCACTTAAATATTTGAAACTTCATTTTTTAAAGTTTGTCAGCATTTTTGTCAATCTGTGTGGTAACTTTTCGACGAAGTAGCGGTAATTCAACAAACATTCGACGGTATTCATTTGGTAAAAGGCCGTAATTATCAGCTGCAATTTTATATAGGGCGCTTTCAGTAAGCTCAGTGTTTTGCGTTTTTCGCTGTACATCAAAAGACTTCACTAATTTCTTTTGTCTGAAAAGCTGAAATTCCAAGCTCGCGAGCTATGAGCATAAACGCATTTGCAATTGCGTTTTTCATTGCTTTATTTTATTAAAAGTTGAAAGAGTCTTTAAGTTATTAGCACCCTTCAATTTCATCTTTTTAGTTGTTGCAATCTGCATATTTGCACGATATCTCCATTAAATAATCGCGATAAAGTGCAATTTCGCCATCAACTTTTGCAACTGGAAACGGCTATAACCGATGAAGCGATGAGATGAATTCGCTAGTATTTTGCGCTTTATAATTGATACAACAAAGATCCCTAAACCCGGTAATTAGAATCACTCAGCAATTGAAGCATTTCCAACTAATCGGTTTTTGCTATATTGGACAGGATATTTAAATTTTTACCTTTTGTTTAAAATTTCCTTGCGTTGCTCTTCAAGTGTTGTGTTTTGTAATTTTATCAATCTGGCTTTCGTGAGATTCAGCCCTTTTCGAAACTTTATCTTTAAGTTTTGGCCTTTTCTTTAATACTCTTCATCTTCTTCCTCCATTTTAATTTTTCGAAATTGCATCTTGAATTTTATTATAAATATCTTCTGGACGCTCAACGTTTTTAATCTCTAAATCACCTACGATTGTCAAAATATTAATTGTTCCAAAATGGAAGATTTCACCAAAAATCCTGGAATTTCAAAATTAACACTGGATTTTCGAAAGCGGTAAATCCATCATTTTTCGCCCAAAAATCCTTTTTAGTGTAATCTGTCTAATCCGCTCATTTGAAACAATATAAAGAGAATAATACCAAAAGCATAAACTGATAAAGAAATAAAATTAGACCAACGCATAAATCCACCTAAAAGTACAATCCAAAGAGCATCCATTATATTATCTGACGTCAACATGGAAAAATGTTGGTAAACAAGAAAAGTGTAAAAACACCCAAAAGAGGTAAAAACCTTTGCGCATCGCAACAATAAGCTTTTCGAAAACATAAAGAGAAATTCTTCGCCTTCTCTTTGACCTTTAAAAATTTGTTCTTTCATACAAATAAAATCAGTGGTACCCCGGATAGGAATCGAACCTATAACCTTTTTCCTTAGGATGAACTGCTCTATCCAATTGAGCTACCGAGGCTCACTACTCTATTTTAACAGATTTTTACAAAAATAGCGAGATTTTTAACGCGTAAATTTTTCACGAGGTGAAGTATAATCATAAATTTCAAAATCTGAGAACCAATGCGAAATTTCTTGCTCAGTTCCTTAACCTGCCGAAGCATAGAATTAAATTAGGGATTTCAACGCTATGCTCATCCACATAACCAAAACTCATGTGCGAATAATCTCCTCGAATCGTTCCAGGAACGCAGTTTTCAGTTCGGTCCCACCAACAAGTTTTCGAACTAATCCAACCGCTTCAACACCTTCAAAAACCATTGCAATTACAGGCCCTTGTAGTCAGTAAATTCCGACGCCATATCAAAAAGCTTTTCGCCGGCGCGTCACCATTTTGCACGATTCCTTCATAAATGTTTATGATAATGCTCTTTATTCGGGAAAGATCATTTTTGTGCGATGTATTTTTGACTCAACTCTTTCGAAACGTGTGAAAATTTCGCTCCACAATTCACGCTGAACTGCATCAGGCTTGAACAAAATTAGTCGTTCATGAATCATCTTTCGATATAAAATCCTCCTTAAAGCTTATACTTAAAATTATACTCTTTTTCGAAAAATGCTATAATAAGATTATGTATATTTCTGAAGGAATTAGAAGATTTTATTGAGTCGCTCGAAGTTGAATCTGGCCGTTCGACTGCTGAAATTACCGGCTATATTTAAGAGCCTTGTGGAATTTTCTCAGATATTCCTGTTAAAGAACTCACTTCTGAACTTGTTCGAAAATATCGCTTGCGGCTTAATCGTTACGAAAATGATTCTGGCAAAAGTTTAAGTAGAACTACCCAAGCGTATCATCTTATCGCGCTTCGAAGATTTTTAACTACCTTTCGCGTCGAGATATTAAAAGTCTCGAACCCTCAAAAATTGAACTACCAAAAATTGTTAAACCACAGGTAAATGCACTACGAAGAAATTGAACGTTTAATTTCGGCAATTCCGAATGAAACTGAAAGCGACTTGACGTGATCGTGCAATTATTGAGCTACTTTTTTCTAGTGGACTCCGTGTTTCCAGAACTTGTAAAGTTTAAATCGTGGGAGCATCAACACAAAAACGGCGTGAGTTTACGGTTCGCGGAAAAGGAAACAAAGATCGCCCAATTTTTATTTCGAAAAAGCTGCCGAACATATTGAAAAATTACTTGCAAGCACGAGAAGATAACCTTCAACCCTTATTTTTAAATTATTCGAAACGCTACAAAAACCATCAACAGATGGAAGTACCGCCGAATTACTGCCCGCTCAGTCCAGCGAATGGTTGAAAAATACGCGCGCTAGCAGGAATCACAAAGCACGTTTCCCCACACACAATGCGCCACTCTTTTGCAACAGATTTGCTCGTAAATGGTGCTGATTTACGCTCAGTTCAAGGCATGCTTGGACACGCAAGTATCGCAACAACACAAATTTATACACACATTATCCGATCAACATTTGAAAGAAATCCACGAGCGATTCCATAGCGAAACAGAATAAAAGTGGCCTTTTTGAAAGCCACTTTTTCTATCTACCAAGAGTTCGAACAGTTAAATCGAATCTATTTACTGCGCAATAGTTACTTTTTACATTACGCCTCTACATTGTAGTACTACATTTATATCGTTATTATCTAGGGGTCCCCAAAAATAGGAAATGTTTATTATCATTTGATTCGAAGATGTACTTTTTAAGTTAGTGAGGTCGTGAAGCTAATTTTGTGAAGTTGGAGATTAATTTCACCAGCCGTTAAAACGTCGGTAACTGTATTATCTCTAGGAACACGCCCCCATAATCCACCAGTGCTTTGTGCATCTTTTGAGCAATAAGACTTTGCATGGTCGCGAACTTTAGATTAGACGGACAAGAGATCCATCGACAGATAAGTAATTCTTTGACCAGCTTCCGCTCCTTTTTCATCTTTCAGGTTAGTATTCCATAAATAACTCACCGTGCCCGTACAAAACGCACCAGACTGGCCAGATGCATTAGTTCGATAGAAATCTGTTTCATTCAGCTCGCCGTTCCAACCATCAAGAATCGATGACGAATTAAAAGTTTTTGTAAAATCGGTATTAATTGTCCGGGCGGCGGTATTTAAATCTTTCATAAGTTATACACGAGTAATAGTATTAGTCATTTGAATAATTAAACCGGCAACTGAAATTAATAGAAATGCAATCACACCCATTGCAAGCATTAATTCCATAATCGTAAAACCTTTTTTAGTCCCTTGGGTCATATAACCTCACAATCGTTCCAAGTGTTGTATTTACATTACTGCCTGGAGCAGACCAGCATGCACGAATATGAAAATCTAATATCTCGTATTTGGCACATGAACCTTTTCAACCCAAATGCCTCCGCGCCTTTATAGGCAAGGCCATCGCGCAACCAATTCGCGTTCGTGTCTGTATCATCGCCATAAGAGATGCGTGGATAGGTTGTGCGCCACTAATATTATCAGCATGATAGCCACGATTATTACCCATATTTCTTGTCGCAACAATAAAAGCACTTGAGCCTCGCGTGCAAGCTTCAAGAGGGGTTGCCGAATCTTGCGCGCCTTGCGTTAGATTATCTCGCCAAAGTATTGCAGGAGAACTTAACGATCCAGCATCGTCAGACTTATATTCAGACAGAAACGCCCCATTTGCGAAACGCAAAGCCTCAGCCCTGTGTATCTATTGCATTTCTCGCCATCGTGAGCTGTAGGCTCGCCAGAGCACGCGACATTCCATTATTCATAGTCGAAAGACCAATCAACATAACAGTTGCAAAAACAGCAATAGCAAGAAGTACCTCAATTAGTGTATCACCTTTTCGAAATTTCATTACAAATTCTTTCCATCAATTATTACATCGCCAAACCTTGCATCACCTTCTCTGTCGCCACCGCAAGAAGAGCCGTTAGGACCATCAAGCGGGAGCGATTTTCACAGCAACGAAGAAGGACCAATTTTACAACCTTATTTCTATCACCAAAGAAGTTAAAGCTACTTGCGTACCATTGTACACCATCGCCTGAAGGGCGAATACAAATGTCTACAGTCTTTTTATTAGTAACAACCTTATCGTTGCTGATATTCATTTCCCTAAATTCAGCAATATTCTCATCATTGCTGTCTGCCCCATGATCTATCATAGCAGAGGTGGCAAGAGTAACTATTGAGTTATCTAATGGAGACCTTAAAATAAATACACCAGTCACAGTATTAAGAATGAAATTAGCACCACTATCAGATCTTAAGTTCATACCATTACCGAGATTTACGCCTACCATTATCTTTTTCTCTATTATCAGTAACATTTTTATATCTACCCCTCCATTGAAGCTCAATAGTTTTTGGGCCATTTATTTTATTTTTGCCAGTATCTAGAACAAAATTAGTATCTCTTAATGCTTGAATACTGTTAACACATGGCCCTAATGCACCAGTCTTATTACCCTTTATCATCTTCTTGATGGCAATCTTTGGTTATATCAATATCTTTACCAATAACATCATAAATTCTAAAAAGAATCTAACCCGAGCAATGCATTTTTCATTACCAGGAATAACTTTACACATTATAAAAATATAAACTTGCCCAAAATAACACAATTGGAAGAGCTAGTTGGTTTTCCGTTACTATCTTTCGATATTGAAATATTTCTTCCGCTAGTATCGATTTTAACCTTAGATTCACCCTTTTCGTTAGTCTGATTTTCTACATCACTGAAAACACTCTGAATATCAGATTTAAAAGTATTTACTGAGTCGTTGTAGCGTTGCTTTTCAATATTTATGTTCCAGCCAACGAGCATGGTTATCAACATTAATCCGAGATACTCAAAACAAGCAGTGTCTCGACAATTGTAAAAAGCTTTTTCGTTCTAAAGTTTTTCATATTCATTCCTATTATAGCATAGCTCTTTATTTTTACACCATTAAATTCACAAAATTTAGTAAAATTTTCTATTGAAAAACAACCAAAACTAAAGCCGCCAAGATCATTGCTGGACTGAATGGTATTTGCGTACCACGCTTAACTTTTCGAAAATATAGAATCGACTGAAAAACTGCAAAAATAATCCCACAACGTTAGAAAGAAAGAGTAGAAAAATTGCGAAAAACTGGATGATTTGGTAAAAGAAAAATCAAACCAACCGCCAAAATCCAATCACCGCCACCAACCCACTGTTCTTTTCTGAAACTTTTGCAAGTACAAAATAAATTAACGGGAAAAGAGCCATCGATATTATTATGTTTAAAGCAGAAATCATTTAAACCCACAGAAACTGATAAAAATCCAGTCACCCAATAAATACACGCTAAAATATTGAAGACGTAAAGAAGCTTGGTTGGCAAAAGCGACCATTTAGAATCATAAATAACATATGATCGTAAGGTGGAATAAGAGAAGTTAGCAAAATAAAGAGTCTAATTGCTGGCAAACTAAAATTGCACCATATTCGAAATTGGGTTTAAAATCAGAAAAGTAGATGCAAAAAGCACAAAACATTGAAACTTCAGTTAAAAATTCAGTTGCGCCAATTTTTGAGCGGCATTTTCGACATTTTCCACCAAGTGAAAGCCAAGAGATAATCGGAATTAAATCGTACCATTTTAGTTGATAGCACAATTTAAACAATGTGAACGATCATTTTGGGTTAACCGAAACGAGTGAGCGGAGTTTTTCCATTCGGTGGCATCGATTTTTTCACCAGAGCTTTTTTCATCTTGAGAGTTGCTGGCGCAATCGCCAAACTTGCGCCACCGAAAAACTGCCAAAACAGCGCTAATCACCCAAAAACTAAACTTAATAGAAAATCCTCCACTTTCTTTCCTTTCGAAAATTAAAGCTTTTGTAACCAATGAGTAGATTGGGAACAAGATTGCACCAATCAAACCGCCGGCCATTAACGCCATTACAACCATCAAGATTGGTTCAATCAAGGTTGAAATAGCTTTAATTTGCTCATCAAGCTCATCTTCATAGACTTGTGCAGTTTTGCAAGCATTTCATCAATTTTACCAGATTGTTCACCAATATTTATCATTTGAGGCACCATATCTAAAATATAATCTTTGCCTTTTTAAAGACTCTGAAAGATTCTTACCGCCTGTGAACAAGTTTTCCAGCTTCATCAATACTCTTTTTACAATAACATTATTCATTGCGTCACCGCAAATATTAAGCATATCAGCAGCGCTACACCAGTTGAAAGTAAAGCTGACCAGATTCGCGCAAATCGCGCCATATAAAGCTTTTCGAAAAAGTGGGCTGAAAATAATGGTACATTTAGCTTGAAATTTGCGGCAAATTTAATTCCTGGTTCAGTCTTGAGATATTGACGGAAAAATATCCACCAACACCTAGCCTAATCAAGACAAGCCACCAAAAGCTAATCATAAAGTCTGAAATTGCAATAAGAACTTCTGTTGCAAATGGTAATGCTTGGTGCATATCTTTATAAAGCTGCTTAACTTGAGGAACGACTTGAACCATCATAAATGCCATCACAAGACCAATGACTACAAGAACTATCGCTGGATAAGTTAAAGCTCCGCGGATCTTACTCATCATTGCTGCATCTTTTCTCTTGTTGAGTTGCAATACGGCGAAGAGATTCGTCAAGAGTTCCAGACATTTCACCAGCAGCAATCAAGGCAAGATAAACTTTATCGAAAACATCTGGAAATTTCGAAAAAGCATCCTTTAAACTCGAACCGCTCTCAACTGAAGCTAAAATATCGTCAACAACAGCGCGCATTCGTTTATTTTCGGTCTGCTCAGATACTGTTCGAAGAGCTTGCGCAAGCGCTAAACCGGCACCAATCAAAGTAGCAAACTGACGCGTGAAAACAATTTTGTCCTTGGTCGTAATTCGATTCAAGAAACTCATTCAGCATTTTCTTGACCAACTTCATAGATATCATCTTGAAGAATATACCCTTGATCGATCAAAGCTTTTCCGGCAGCGCGTTTGCTATCTGCCGAAATTTCACCCTTAACAATCTTTCCAGTAACCTTATCTTTTACTTTGTAAGAAAATTTTTTCATTTTAGCCTCTCATTAATCTTTTCAAATTCAACTAAATCAACTGCGAACTCACGCGCATCATCATAAGTTACTACACCAGATTGCACAAGCTTAACGAGCGTACGATCCATTGTCTGCATTCCCTGGTCTCCACCAGTTTGGATTATTGTATCAAGTTGGTGAGATTTACCTTCACGAATAATATTTCGAATTGCAGGGTTTGCAACCACAACTTCAGCCGCGACAACTCGACCACCACCGATCGCAGGCACAAGCCGTTGAGCACAAATTCCTTGAATAATGTTTGCAAGTTGTGAACGAATTTGAGGTTGTTGATGTGGCGGGAAAAACGTCGATCACTACGATCGATAGATTGTGAAGCGGAGTTGGTGTGAAGAGTCGCAAACACCAGTGTCCAGTTTCAGCAATCGTAATCGCTGCAGAAATAGTTTCGAGATCACGCATCTCACCAATCAAAACAACATCTGGGTCCTGACGAAGTGCACTTCGAAGTGCAGCCGAGAATGAATATGTATCATAATGAACTTCACGCTGAACAATTGCAGAGCGTTTTTGATTTGTGTGTAAATTCAATTGGGTCTTCAATTGTAATGATGTGCTGAGCTTTTTCGTTATTGATTTTATCAATTAATGCAGCCAAAGTTGTTGACTTACCAGAACCTGTTGGACCTGTAACCAAAACTAATCCTCGTGAAATCCGCAAAGGATTGAATAACTGGTGGCATACCTAGCTCTGCAATTGTTTTTAATTTGATTCGGAATCAAAACGCAACGAAGCTGCTAAATTTCCGCGCTCATGAAAAAGCATTCACACGAAAAACGACCAAGATCACCAAAAGCGAAAGAAAAGTCAAATTCTTTGTCTTTAATTAAGATTTTTGTTGATCGTCGTCAAGAAATAGCAAAACCAACCGTTCAACTTCTTCAGCATTTAGCGGATTATATCCCGGAAATGCCGTCAAAACACCGTCCAAGCGCATCATTGGTGGCAAACCAACGTAAATGAAGGTCGCTCGCATTTTTCGAACGATTTCTTCAAGTAAAATTTCAATTCTTAAATTTTGATTCATATTTCTCCCCTTTTATGCGCTATCAGACGCAACCCTGTTTACTTCTTCTATTGTAGTGATTCCTGTTAATGCTTTGAGATAACCGTCTTGGCGCATCGTAATCATTCCCTATTGCATCGCAACTTTTTGAACCTCATGTGAAGTTGCGTGCTTAATGATCAACTGCTGAATCTCTTCTGTCACCTCCATAACCTCATACAAACCTGCACGACCTTGATATCCACCTGGCGTTTGTGGCGTATCGCGACCTTTCACAAGAGTGTAAGATTTTTGATTTGCGAGCGGTGAGATTTTTATACCCTAAGTCAGCTGAAACTTTCTCAACTTCTTCTGGGGTTTTGGTAATAAATGACCAACGGTTTCAATAATACTTTGTGTTTGGAGTGGTGAAGATTGATAGGTATTTCGCTTAGCTGCCACTCTTCGGACAAGTCGCTGCCCAATGATTGTATTCACGGTCGAAGCAATCAAAAAAGGTTCAATTCCCATATCAATCAAACGCGGCAAGATTCCAGCAGCAGAATTAGTGTGAAGTGTCGAAAACACCAAGTGTCCAGTTAGAGCAGCTTGAACTGCAAGGTTCGCAGTTTCACCGTCGCGGATCTCTCCAACCATCACAATATCGGGGTCAAGACGCAAAATCGAACGTAATCCGGCAGAAAAAGTTAATCCAACTTCAGCATTAACTTGAATTTGGTTCCTCCGTCCATTTTATATTCAACAGGGTCTTCAAGTGTAATGATATTGACCGAATCGTCTTTAATTTCTTTAATTAAGGCGTAGAGCGATGTCGACTTACCAGAGCCAGTTGGACCAGAAGTCAAAAACCATTCCATTTGGTGCTGCAATCCCCTTTCGAATTGTTCGAAGCGCGCGACCAGCATAACCCATTTCTTCAAGATTGAAAGAGTTTCCCGTTTTATCAAGAAGACGAATCACCACCTGTTCACCCCAAACTACTGGCGAAATCGCAATACGAAGGTCAACTTCTTTACCGCTCACCGCTACAGCAAACTGACCATCTTGCGGTACGCGGTGCTCATCAATTTTTAAGCTTGAAAGAATCTTGATGCGTGAAATCAAAGCCGGTTCAATACTTTTTGGTAAATTCATAATTTCACGAAGAACACCGTCAATTCGGCAGCGAATTTTTAGTGATTTTTCAAGTGGCTCAATATGAATGTCTGATGCCTTTCACGAACGGCATATTCCAAAAATAGTATTTAAAGCTTTTTGAAATTGGTGAATCTTGAACAATTGTTTTGAACTTGCCGTTTTGATTCTGCATCAGCTTGAGTTTGCGCGTCAACATTTTCAGCTAAAGCGTCAACACCCGAAAGGTCTGTTTTATATTGATCCAAAACATGTTTAATGGAGTTTTGGCTCGCCATAAATACTTTTAGAGGGCGCTGAATTAAACTCGAAAGATAATCGACAGCCTGAATATTTGTTGCATCAAGCATCGCCACAGCGATTCTTCCCTGTACTTCCGCAATCGGCACGGCCATATTTCTTTCTGCAATATCAACACTAATCAAATCGAGCGTTTCTTGTGGAATGGTCGTATTTTCAAAAGATTCACATATGGAATTCCCGATACATGAGAAGTTGCATGAACAAGAATCTCATTATCTAGAAGCTTTGTGTTCAATCATATACGACATTAGAGACTGATTGTTTAAACCAGCCTCTTTGATAGCCAACTCAATTTTAGATTCCTGAACAAGCCCCTCTTCAACAAGGAGTCTTGCAAGCCTATCCTGAATATCATTGGTTAGTAATGTCATTATATTCCTTTTTAAAATTTATTTGGTATCTTATTGTCCAATATTAATTTGAACCGTTGGGTTAATAGCTTCTGAATTAAAATATCACTACTTGGCTTCACATATTCGTTCGAAATGGGACTAGTTTCTTTAACCTCATAAGTTTGTTCGGAGAATCCACCCTGCGCCAAAGAATTAATAACCAAGTATGAAAGCAAAACACTAAAACCCGCAATCAAAACAATCATCGCAATATCAGTCATTATTTCGAACCTCCTGAAGCGCCAGTGCTTTTTAGTTGCGTTATTTCCAGCTGCTGAATTTGTGAGCTTTGCAGTTTCGTCAGCCTTAACACTCTTACTTTCGAGCTTCATTACATATTTAGGGATAGTAGTAGGATTTTAGCTGAAAAAATTAAGGCTGAATCGGTTAGTTGAACCTCAAACTTAAAGCTCGTAATATTGATTGCTTGAATAGTCTTTCCATTTTCGAACAGTATTAATCAAATTATTAAGAGCTTCATCCTGAGACTTAGTAGCTTGTGCAGAATTTTGCACCTTCAGCTTGAAATCCAGCAGATATTGTTGCTGAAATTGAATATCTTTCACACCATTTGGGATTTTGTTCGGATCCTCAATAGCAGAGGTTGGAATTAGATGAAGAGGAGGAAGATGAGCCTCCAGAGTTTGAAGCGCTCACACCGCAGAATCAGCAGAGTCAATACTAAATGAATCTAAAGTTACACCTTCCAGAAAAATCTTTTTCTCAAGGCTAGCAGCGAGAGCTGCAGCATTTTCACTATCCGGTAAAAGCATCAGCAATAACACGAAGTCCGCCATCTTCAGCATTAGATTTTTAGATTTCGCTCGTTAAGGTTTGAGTCGGTTTCTAACGAACTCAACTACTCTTAAGATCTTCAATATTCTGAATATTCTTTTGAATAGTTGAAATACTTTTATCTTGTTCGCCAAGAACCTTAGCATTGAATGTAAACATCCTAAAAAGATAAATCATCCCAACAATAGAAGCACCGGCAATTAAAGCAGCACCAGCTACCGCTAAAAACATCATTTGGTTGGCTTTATTGATAGCATTTTCTCTTCAGAAAGCTACTTCTTTATTCTCGCCCATTACTTATTCTCCTTTTCAGAATCTTTTTTCGAATTTTGAGTGAAGATTCCAGCAGGAACCTGAACAGTTGAGTCTGTCACATTCTTTCGGCCAAGAGTTTTAACTGCAAAATTCTTTGAAGAGAATTTCAAAAGCTGCTTCGTTCAATTTAAAATTAATAGCAAAACGCAAAACACTTTGACCTTGATCGTTAGTTCCAAGTGAACTTTCAGTTCGCGTAACTGATCCTTCTTCAGCAATCATGCAAATATTGGCATCTTTTTCAACTTCGCTCGCCTTACATTGAGAATCTTTACCATCGTAAATAATTTGTGAATATTTAATTGTCTTGATGAAAGCTTCAAGAGCTGGAAAGCCATTGTTTGTCTGACCTTCAATTGAAACAATTCGAGTTTCAGGGTCATAATTTAACGCAGAAAACTGAACAGCATTTTTCACCAGTGGTTTGGATTGCTGGCAAAATTGTTCCAATTAGTCGTGAGGTATCTGGCGAAGCGTTTCGAATTTTCTGAATAGCATTTAACTGGTTTCGGAGAGTAGCTGCCGTTTCACCATCTTGAATTTTTGCATATCAGCAAATTTATTCGAAATCTCACTAGTTTTTTTAAGCTCATAGTAATTCTTGGCCCCTAGTTGTCAGGAACAATAAAACTACCCCAGCAAGCATCGCGCCACCAATAACTATAGACACAAAAGTAACGATATTTCGGGCTGTTGAGCTTTAAGAAGATCTCTTTTAACATCTGGTAAAAGGTTAATTTCAACCATTATTTATTACTCCTTTCAGCTAAACCAACAGCGACCGCCAAATTCATTACCGATAGCTGCAACCTGTTGCTGATATTTTGCTGGAACATTAACATTCTGGAAAGGGTTTGCAGAATACGATTGAATTCCAGTTTTTCGAAGAAACATATTCTGGCATTTGAGGAATAACCCCAGAAAATCCTGATAGCGAAAGTGCTCCAACTTGAACATTTTTGATATTTTGTTCCTAAAAATTTTATTGATTTAGTAATTTCTTGAACAAAGTTCTCAGTATAATTTCGATAGCACGAAAACTTGGTCTTCAAGTTTATCTTGGGCTAAACCGAATTTCATAATAAATTGGCGAGCTTGATCTTCTTTAATGTTCCAATTTTTGAGGCAGCTTTTACTAAACTCGATATTCCAATAGGAATCGTTCGAACAAGTCTTGGTGCACCTTGATATCTAATGGATAAATCCGTAGAAAAGTTCGCCCATATCAATAATCAATTGAGCTTGACCAGATTGGTTAGGCATGATTAGAGCACGAGTCATCGCTAAAGAATCAGGCTCACTCGCAACAACGTTAAAACCTAGTCCTTCGATAAATTCCATTTTTCTTCAACTATATGATTTTTGCTGTGCTTTGCAAGCAGGATCTCCAAAGAATCGGGATTCGACAAAGACTCTCCAAGTAAGCCCTAATCAACCTGTGCATCATCAACCGCCATGGGAATATATTGATCGAATTGATATTTGATATGTAGTTCCCTAGTGTCCTGTTTGGCACTTCAAAATTGTCGTGAATGTCTTTTTGAGACAGCAAGACTAATCCTCACATTTTTGTTTTAATATCGTCTGACCGATCATCGTTGAGATAATTTCCCCCAAACGACGACGACTTTCATCGGAATTACTCAAAACTAATTGAGGGTCAACCTGCGTATAACGCAAGTCCAACTAAATTTCCAAGAATTCTCCCCAGCTTTCGAAAGCTGGACAGCACGAATCGCATTCGTTCCAATGTCTAACGAGAAGAAATCGCCCACACCTTTAATATTAATCATGCCTATGTTTTAACATAAACGTAATAAAAATCAAGCTTTTTAACAATTTTATTTTACTAACTATGTTAAAATATAGAAAAGAATAAAGGAGATTTTATGAGTTTATCAATTGGGATTGTCGGGCTACCGATATAGTCGGTAATCGACACTATTTAACGCACTAACAAATAATGATATCTTGGCGACAAATTACCCTTTCGCAACAATTGAGCCAAATCCCGGAATTGTACCTGTGCCAGATCCAAGATTAAAATAAATTAACTGAAATTTATGGTTCGCAAAAAATTATTCCAGCCACTCGTGACTTTTGTTGATATTGCCGGGCTTGTTGCTGGTGCTTCGAAAGGTGAAGGATTAGGGAAATAAATTTCTCGCAAATATTCGCCAATGCGACGCGATAGTCCATATCGTCCGAGCTTTCGTAAATAACGATATTGTCCACGTATCAAATGAAGTTAATCCATGACATTGAAGTTATTAATACTGAGCTAATCTTGGCGAACATTCAGACTATTGAAAACCAGCTACCAAAGCTTCAAAAAAGCAAAAGCTAAACCAGCTCTCAGAAAAACAAGCGACTACTTGAACAAATTGCTTGAACAACTTCAATCTGAAATGTATTATCAAGTATAAAAGATTTGAGACTTAGAAGCTATTGCTGATTTACACTTGTTAACAGCTAAGCCTGTAATTTACGCCTTTAACGTTGACGAAAATACATTAGTCGATGACGCGAAAAAAAGTGAACTTGCAGAAATGGTTCTACCCGCAAAATCTATCTTTGTCTGCGCAAAACTTGAAGAAGAATTGAAGGATTAGACGAAAATGATGCAAAAGATTTACTCGAAAGCTATGGAGTAAAAAGAAAACTGGGCTCAACCAAATGATCCCACAGCTTACGACACCTTAGGATTACAAAAAGCTACATGACTGCTGGACCAAAAGAAGTGCACGCCTGGACAATCAAAAAAGGCTGGACTGCACCACAGGCAGCTGGCGTTATCCACACAGATTTCGAAAGAGGGTTTATTGCTGCACAAGTCATAAACTACAACGATTTAGTGGAATGCGGTAGCGAACTGGAAGCTAAAAACCACGGTAAAATTCGAACCGAAGGCAAGGATTACGTAATGTCCCCAAATGATGTTGTTGAGTTTAGATTTAATTGTATAAAAACTAAAGACCGATGAATTCGGTCTTTTTATTTCTCGTCTTCCTTAAAATATAAAAATCTTTCTTGATTGCCTTTCGTTCCTTTACTTCACTATCTCTTTTATTCTCTATGTATAAATTATTTTGAACGGCACCAATTTTTCAAAAATCTTGAAGAATTTTTCTACGGTAAGAGTTATTGTTTACAACGCCATTAACAGTTCCGTTTCTTCCCGCTTCAGGCTGGTTTGACCATTGCCACTATTTTGTGTTCTTATCAGAAAGGTTTACAATACTTGGAAGAATTTTCCTTTATAGATATAAAACTAACATCAATAACCACTACGTCGATTTTTCTGATCTGTTTTAAAGTTTCGAATATCGGTTTTTCTCATGTAGTTCAACTTTTTGTTCAAACCTTAATTTTGGATGCAACTGATCTGATACCAACGTCAACAGCAATAGACTTTTATTAGCACCATTCTTCAAAGAATAATCCATAAACCCTCCCGTACTCGAGCCAACATCTAGAACCGTTTTTATTACGAAAATCAATTCGCATTTTTAGCTACACTTTCTGGTTTCAATCCTGCTCGCGAGACATATTGAACTCGCTGAAGATTTTCAATTCAGAATCGGCATCAACAAAAACCTGGTTTAGTCCTCTTAACACCATCAACTGTAATCTTACCAAGCTTTATATAGCTTTCAGCCTGGGAACGACTTTCAACCATTTTTCATCTACTAATAGATTATCTAATCTGATTTTCATATCCTATATTATACTATATTTCTAATATAATTTCCAGTAATCATATATTTATTCAATATTTTTATACAAAATAAAATAGGCTGAAATTTGAGCCTATTTTATATTAACCTAATTATTTTTGTCGTTCTCGATATTCACCGGTCGAAGTATCAACTGAAATAACATCATTTTCTTTAATAAATGCAGGAACTTTAACAGTTATACCAGTCTCGAGTTCAGCATCTTTTAGAACGCTTGAAGTTGTATCACCCTTCACCACATTCTCAGTATAAACAACTTTAAGCCAAACATTTTTAGGTAATTCAACATTAATAACTTTTCCATCAAAGAATTGAAGATTTAGTTCTTCTGCCTCCTTTAGATAACCTGCAGCATCGTCTATAATATCTTTCGAAAGTTGAAATTGTTCAAATGTTTCCTGGATCCATAAAATGGAAATCTTCGCCATCATTATAAAGATATTGAACTTTCTTGTTTGTAACTTCTGCAGGCTCAACTTTATCTTGACCTTTAAAAGTTTTTGAAGCAACAAAGCACCTGTGATAAGGTTTTTAATTTTTAAAGCTTACGATACTTCCACCACGACCTACAACTTTTTGATTATGTTCAGCTACGCGATATGGTTGACCATCAAGCTGAAAAACTACACCTTTTTCAAATCAGTTGGTTGATACATTTTCCTCCTTAAAATATTTTCTTAAAATAAATCTTCCCACCCAGTTTTTGAGCGAGGAAGATTCGAAAATTTAATTAAGCATTGTTACGAATGCCAACAATGCCAAGTGACGTGCACGTTTTGATAGCAACCGTCAATTGTCGTTGTTGTTTAGCGCTCAAACCAGTTTTTATGTAGCTGGCTCAATTTGACCATAGATGTTTACAAATTTTGCAAAGTTTTAACATCTCGGTAATCAAAATACGCTGGGATTTCTCGTTTAAATCGTTTAGCCATTTTAACTCCTTTTTAAATTTAGAATGGGATATCAGATAGATCAATTGGCTCATCTGAAAGAGTCGTCGCTAACAGTTGGTTCTTCAGCTTAGCAGTAGGAGCAGAATTTCCACACGACTACCATCACTAACAAAACTCAAATTCTTCAACTACAACATCAATTGCGCTTCGATTTTTCCAGTATCTTTATCTTGCCAAGTTCGTTGTTGCAAACGACCACTCCACTAACAATTGGCGACCCTTCGAAACATATTTCGAAATTGTTTCACCAGTTTTTCCCCAAGCAGTGCAGTTAATAAAACTTGTTTCTTCTTGGCGTTCACCATTGGCGTTATTCAAGTTCGGTTGATTGCAAAGGTGAAACTTGCTAGATTTTGACCACTTGGAGTTGTTCGAAGTTCTGGGTCTGCAGTTAGATTTCCCATTAGTATTACTTTATTAAAAGCCATAATTCTATCCTATTCTTAAAAATTATTTTTCTTCTGAGTTCTACAACTGGTCGCTCTTCTGCCTTAACAAGCAAATATCGCATGAAACTTCGTCAGTAATATTCAAAGTGTTGCTAATTTTTAGCGGTGCAGTTGCTGGAAGTTTTGAGATCCATAGCAACATAAGTTGCAAAAATCTTGACCTTTAATAGCGTAAGCAAGTTTTTCTTACCCCAGTTGTCTTCTTTTGCAATTTCACCGCCGTTAGCAGTAATCAAACTTTTCGAATTTTATCTAGAACTTTGTCAAGATCGTTTTCGAAATCTGGATGAATAAGAACTGTAAGTTCGTAATCCTTCATTTTACTCCTTTGGTTAAAGCCTATTCTTTCAAATAAGCTGAGCTAATATTCTCTTAAATTATATCATTTTTTGAGATCAATAAAACTCCAATATTTCCTTAATTTTAAGAATCTCTAAATATCACTTCCTTGTGCAGTAAAAATTTTCACTAATTTTAGCTTCCTTCAATAAATCGTAAACCCACAAATCAGATGTTTTGCCTCTGCCTCATAAATTATAAAACCTCCGTTAATATATTTAACCTATTTATTATATTTAAAAAGTAAAATAATAGCTATTGAGATTTTTCGAAAACATCGGCGAATTATTCACCGATTTCTTCGCAGCTAGAAACAAGCACTTGGCTGGCTTTGAACCATTTGGCGGACCAACGATTCCTTTTTCTTCCATATCATCAATCAATTTTGCAGCACGACTGTAGCCAATCCCAAGCCTGCGCTGCAAATAGCTGGTTGAGGCTTTTTCGAGCTTCAATAACGATTCTTGCAGCCATTTCGAAAGTTTCATCAGTTGAAGAACTTCCGCCATTCATTACAATCCCCCATCGAGCTCGACATTTGAACTGGTTGAGAAATAACTTCATCGTTATATTGTGGAGGTCCTGAGAACGAGATAAAATTAGTCACTCGTAATACCTCCTCATCAGTTACCCAAGCACCCTGAACACGCTTCAAATTAGAAGCTCCATTCTATAGAAAAGCATATCACCATAACCAAGAAGTTTTTCAGCGCCACCACGGTCAAGAATCGTTCGAGAATCGCCATTTGCAGCAACCTTAAACAGCAATACGGCTCGGTACATTACCTTTAATTAATCCTGTAACAACACTAACAACTGGTTTTTGAGTTGCAAGAACAAGGTGAATTCCAACTGCACGCGCCTTTTGAGCAATTCGTACGATCATCGCCTCAACATCTTTAGAAGCCGCCATCATTAAATCCAGCGAGCTCATCGACAACGATAACGATATATGGCAAAAGGCTCCAAGCAGTTCAGGTTCTTCCTTCCGTGTGTGTCGCAGTTTTCATTCTTTTGAAAATTACATGCTTATTATAGCTTTTGATTTCTTTAATTTTTCATCAGCCAAAACACGATAACGACGCTCCATTTCATTAACCGCCCATCGAAGAGCTGAAAGTGCTTTTTCGGAATCATTAATAATTGGCGTTAAAAGATGAGGATATCTTCATATGCAGTCATTTCCACAACTTTTGGATCAACCATAATTAACTTTAATTCACTCGGCGAATGGCGATATAGTAAGCTAGTAAGTAATGCATTCATCATCACAGACTTACCAGAACCAGTTTGACCAGCAATCAAAAGATGTGGCATTTTTGCCAAGTTTCCGACAACTGGATGTCCGGAAATATCTTTACCTATTGCAAAAGTTAATGGGTCGTGTGAGTTTTTCCACTCTTTCGAATCCAAAACACCGTAAAAGCCGAACATCGGCTGACTTCAAATTGGAATTTCAATACCAACTGCACGCTTGCCCGGAATGGGAGCTTCAACGCGAATTGCTTCAGCCGCCAAATTTAGCGCAATATTATCGCTAAGATTTTCAATTCTGCTTAATTTAACACCACTTTGCGGAACTAAAGTATACTGAGTTACTCTTGGGCCAATATTTGCGGCTTCCATTTCAACTTCAATATTAAATTCACTCAAAGTATTCTTAATTGTGCGTGCATTTTGCTCAACATCACCAGCATCAGCAGGAGCTTGAGATTGTTCGAGGAGGCTAAAATCTGGTGCTTTCCATTTCGAATCATCAAAAATAATCCCCGCATTTTCTGGTTTTATTTTCTTCTTTCGAAATCTTTTCTAAGCTTTAGGGAATCCGTATTAAGCCCTTCTTCTCTTTTTAGCACATCTTTTTTTCTTTGTGATTTTTATCTAAAACTACCAACACCAGCATTTAGCTTAATTTCTGATTTCTCTTCAGCAGAATCATTGACTTTTTTCAACAGCATCGATTCCTTAGCTTTTTCAAAAACCTTGGCATTCTTAGATTCATTTTGGCAAAAATCGCTAGTTTTAAGTATTTCGCCGATCTTTTTAATCACTACAATTGGTGAAACTCGTAAAATCGAAAGAAGCGTAATTGAAATTAATAAAAGATAAATAATCGCTGCTACCATCAGAATTAACCATTACTAGCATAATTTTATTCGAAACTTCTCCGCTCCAACCTCCATAATGAATACCAGCTGAAGTTTTTAAATAAACCAAAAATCCACTCAGCCAAAATTAAAATTAAAGACTAAACCAAAAAGTATTCAAAGTTGGAAAACGATTTTGTTCATCACGAAAGATTTCAACAGCAATAAAAATTAAAACCGCCGGCAAAAAGAAAGTTGCCCAGCCCATAAGCCCAAGAAGTGCTTTATGGGTTGCAACTAACGCCGAACCACCAGCACCAAACCAGCTTAAAACAAGAAAAAGCGAAAAAAAGCAATCAAAAATAACTCGTCAACCTGCGCCCAAAAACCAGCCAGCAAAACACTTTGTTTTGGAGCTGAAACTTTTAGATTTACCTTTTGTTGATTTTACTTGTTTTTAGCCATAATCAATTTATATTATATCACAAAAACTTTTTCGAAAACTATTTTTAACTCTTTAATTTGCTAGTAATTTCAAGAATTGTTGACTCAACTAAATTCCAAGGATCAACACTTTCAGTTTTAATAATTTCATCTACCTGCGCAAATTTCGAAACAATCTCAGCGAGTTGGCTTTCGCTCAGATTTTGCACAAAATTCTCCATTTTTCCTAAAGCCCAAGTATTCGCACCAATTTCTTTAGCAATTTCTGCAGTAGTTTTTCCCAATATTTTTACCGATTTTTAAAGCTGCTAAATTAAAAATTTGTGTTGAAATCATTCCTAAAAAGCGAAAAGCTCCATCTTCGCCATCTGTAATTCTTAATTTCAAAAACTCTTCTTGCAACTTCAAACTCTCGCCCAAAAACATCATTTCTATAATTACAAATGCATTACTCTCAATATTCTGCGGAACAAATTCACGAATATTTTGTTCATTAACCTCACCAATTAACGCTATCGATCGCATCACGTATTCGCCATTCATCAACACTCGCCGAAATCATCTCGCCGTTTTATTATCAAAGCGATAAACCTTGTTTTTGCAAAAAGTCGTGCAAACTCGCAAGATCGAATCTCTTGTAGTTAAATTTCTTAAATTCATATAATTCAACAATTTTGAAATAGCCTTATAAACAACCGATCGCTTATCAATTTTATCTTCAATCAAGCAAAGATGAACATCGGTTGAAATTAGTAAAATTTCAGCTAATCTCTGCCAAATTTCTGAATTTTCGCTCAAATTTCGGATATAAACAAAACGTTTTTCAGATAACAAGCTAATGCCACAAATTAAACTCACAAAATCACTCTTCGAAAAGCTCATCGGAGTTACTTTTTGAATTTCAAAAACCAGATTTTTCAGCATCGATTTTCATTTTTAGCAGAGTTGAGTAGTGCGTTCATAAGAGTTATCGATACTAAAGAATCGTTATTTTTCCACCAATCATTAATCTTCACTACCTTTTAATGATGTTGCACAAAAATGTGTCCCTCTACCACCACAACACGAATTTTTGAGGATTTCTGTTCCTAAAGTTTACAAGGCTCGCCATCTTTATGATAAACAGCGGCATAATTTAAATAATTTCCATGATGAGCCATCTGCATTAATCATAATTTCGGTCGGTTGAGCCACCTCTTTTTAATTGATTCATTCATCACAAAACGAATTGCCTCATGCAGATTCACAAAATCTTCGTTCGAAAAATCTTTAATTCTGGTTTCAGGGTGAATTTTTGCTCGCCATAAAGCCCTCGTCAGCATAAATATTTCCAACACCTGCAACGACGCTCTGTTCCAAAAATCGCAGGTTTTTATCATACTATTTTGTTTTTCTGAAAGACGATTTTTGAAAATTTCAACCGTAAAATTGTCTTCAAGAGGCTCAGGCCAAGCTTTTGAAAAGATAAATTTTCAATTTCTGGTATTGCTAATAGTTTCCTATATGCCAAATTTTCGCTGGTCATTAAAAATAATTTAGTTTGTGCTTCAAAATCAATCTCAACTCGTGTTGATTTAGCTTCCGGAAGATCATTCAAAAATCCTCATTTGGATGCCCTGCGCCCCAGTTTTTCTTCGCCACGATAAAACCATTTGCCCTGTCATTCGAAGGTGCGTTACAAACGACCAACCATTCTTCTAGTTCAATAATTATAGCTTTTCCTGCACGGCGAACATTCAAAATTTCAGCACCAATCAGCCAAAAATCCTGGTCATCTCTTTCAGTATTCGGAAAACTTTTTAGGCCAATCGTGTTTAACTTTCGCAATTTTCTAAAATTAGTCGATTCAAAACCTCTACAACTGTTTTTCAACTTCTGCAATTCTGGCATTATTCCTCCTTAAATTCTTTTCTGAAAATTCATTCCAATTTTGATATAAAATGCGTTTATTCAAGTTTCTTAGCAGCTCAACATTTTGCCAAGAATCATCATAAATTTCATTTAAACAGGTCTCACTTTTTATCAATTGCAATTTCAAAAATCTCTTTCAGAAGGCTTCGAAAAGCCAACCTCGCCCGAAAGCACCAAGAAATCAAAGAGTTCCTCTTGCTCCTCTTTCGAAAAAGATGATTAAATTGATATTGTGCGACATTAGATAAAACGCCAATTTTTGAACCTTTAACTTTATTTTTTCGAATAAAATTCAACAAATTTTGATCCTTTTGCCAAATATACTCAAAAAGATGCTCCGAAGAAGGCTGAGCGATAAACCAGCACCCCTGAAGCAATCAAAAATCAAAAACTTTAGCGTTTAATTTCATTTATCCCAAGATCGCGAACTATTTGCTCATGTCCAGGAACTTGCGCAATGAACAAATTTTGCAATTGTCTTGTATTTGCAGTAAGTATGAGCCTTTTGAACCCGAGCAAGTTGAAGTCCAGAGGTGTTTTTCAGTTTTTATCATCTTTTAGCATCGAGAAATCATCAAAAGATGGCCAGTAGCACAAACGCCAGCTAAATCATCTGCCTCACCGCTAAAAGGAATTCCTTTCATCATATTCGCTTTATTTAAAGCATTTACGAATTGCGTATAAGATTCGGCATTATTATCAAGCTTAACCTCTTTAATTACTTCACCAAGATAACCTTTGTAAGTTGTGAGTTTTCGAAATTTTGGTGAAACCTCAACCATGTAAGAACGAAAATTCTCTTGCGCAACAATCGGCCCACGAACCACCATTTTAACACTACGATTCTGGTCAGAGCTTAACAATTCTTTACTTGAAGGCAAATTATCTTCTTTCGAAGTTTCATTGTTCGCCTGTTGGGCCTGATCTGAACTATTTCACCATTCATAAATGTGTTAACAATTGTTACGACCGTAATAATCGAAGAATTGCAATTGCAATAATTAATAAAATTGGTGCACATGTATAAGTTTTTCTTCATCTTAACCTTTCCTTAAAACTTTAATCCAAATATTCGTGAAGTTTTTGAATCTTTATGCTTTTAAGTTTCATTAAAGCTTTAGCTTCAATCTAGCAATTTGCTCACGAGTAACCGCAAATTCAAGACCAACTTCTTCAAGTGTGTAGCTTTTCGTGCCATTTAAACCAAAACGCATTTCAAGAATTTTTCGTTCACGGTCGGAAAGTGTTGAAAGAATTTCACGAACTTGCTCTTTCAGAAGCTGAACTGTTGCAGACTCTTCTGGGCTGGCAGTATCTTCATCTTCGATAAAAATCACCGAGTGTTGATTCTTCACCTTCTTCTCCATCGCGACCAATTCCTGCATCCAAAGAGGTAATATCTTGCTTAATCTTCTGGATATATTCAATTTTTTCAACATCCATATCCATTTCTCTGGCAAGTTCTTTATTGGTTGGCTCTCGGTTTAATTCTTGCGTTAATCGGCGAGAAGTTCGCATAAGTTTATTGATTGTTTCAACCATATGGACAGGAATTCTAATAGTCCGAGCTTGGTCGGCAATTGCACGTGTAATCGCCTGCCGAATCCACCAAGTCGCATAAGTTGAAAACTTAAAACCTTTGCTTGGATCAAATTTATCAACCGCACGAAGAAGCCCCGTATTTCCCTCTTGAATCAAATCAAGCAATTCCAAACCACGGCCAGAATATCTTTTTGCAATTGAAACAACCAAACGCATATTTGCTTCAGCCATTTTATCTTTTGCGCGACGATCTCCCTGCATTGCTTTTTTCAGCAAGCTCAGTTTCTTTTCGAGCGAAAGAAGCGGAATTTTGCCGATTTCACGAAGATACATTCGAACGCTATCATCTGTTATGTCATCAGTGTAAGTTCCACTTAATAAGTCTTCTTCTGTAATGTCTTCTTCATCCTCAACCGCGAGATCGTCAAAATCCGGTTCGAAATCATCAAGAGAAAGCGTTGTATCGACAACACCTCTTCATTTAAAACTTCTTCTGGTAGTTCTTTCTTATTCTTACCTTTTGCCACTATTTAACTCCTTATTTAATTGAATAATCTCCAACAAGATCTTCGTTTTCAAATTTTTCATCACTTTGAATTTCAGCATTTTCGAGCTGTTCTTGAAGATTTTCTTTTTCTTTCTTGCAGATTTTGGGTTTTAACTTTCTGAATCAAACGCTTCATTTCGTCTGTGGCACTGCCTTTTTATATTTTCCGAGTCGTCTCGTCAGCCTTTAATAGAAGTATTTTAACATATTCATCAAAGCTTTTCAATAGTTCCATATCTTCAGATTTCAATATTTCTAGAATTTTATTCCGCTGTTCGCCATGTGAGAATTCTCTTTTAAATCGCTCAACATTTTAGCGAGCCGAGGCTCCTTAATCGCAAGCGCAAGCAAATCGTCTTCGTACAAAAAATCGTCAACAAATTTCTTATCTGTTTTTTCAATTTTTACCCGTTTTTTGGTTTTTTCAGGCTTCTTTCTTCGCCAATTTTTGTTGAGCAAACGTTGCTTTCGAAACACCAATTCTTTTTCGAAACTCATTAATGTAAAAATCTTTTTCCACAGGGTCATTGAAGTTTTCCACAAGTTTAAGTGCAATTGTGGAAAAGTCTTTTTACCCTTCGCAGTTGAAATATCTAGCCTCTTTTGATATTGATCAAAGACCCACTCCATTGCTGGCTGCGGATTCGAAATTGATTTTCTCCATAGTTCTATATCTTTTTGAATCAATTCATCCGGATCTTTTGCTTGACCTGCAGATTGACTCTAGCGTAATAATTGAAAGCTCAACCCGGCTTGCTGGCCTAAAGAAATCGCCCGTTCGGTGGCGTTGATTCCAGCCTGATCGCTATCAAAACAGAGGCGAATGTCGTTCGAAAAACCGACTAAGTGCCTTGAGGTGATTCACTGTCATAGCCGTTCCAGCTGTAGCAACCACATTCTCCACCCCCACTTGATGGCTTGAAATCACATCCATATTCCCTTCAACAACTACCGCAAAACCAGTTTTTCGAATTTCATTTTTTGCTTATGAAAGGCCAAAAATGTTTGAGGATTTATCATAAAGCAAAGTTTGAGGCGTGTTTAAATATTTTTGGCGCATTTGGCTCATCTTTAATAATTCGACTGGTAAAACCAACTGGTGACCCACCAGAATCCTGCAAAGTAATCACCATTCGATTTCGAAAAATATCGCCGCCAAATCGGTTTAGTAACCCAGCATCACGAATATCGCTCATCGTAAAACCTTTTTTCAACAGAAAATTAGTGAGTGTTTTTTGGCCATTAGGTGCGAAACCAATTTTAAATTCCTGCACAATTTCTTTCGAAAGTTTGCGATTTTTAAAAACATAGTTCAAGGCTTCTTTATTACGAACCAACATATGCTGATAAAAATTTGCACTAATTTGCAAAATTTTTCGAAGTCGTTCTTTTTCAGAAATTTCTCTTGAACGCTTCGAATCAAAAAGTTTCAATTTCAACGCCAGCTTTTCGCGCCAGAAATTCCAAGGATTCGCGAAAAGTCATTCCTTCAACCTCCATAATAAAACCAAAAATATCACCACCTTTTCCAGATGAAAAATCGTGCCAAATTTGTTTGTCGGGGCTAATTATAAAACTCGGAGTTCGCTCATTTGTCCAGGGGCTAAGTGCTTTAAAATTACGCCCAGTTCGCTTTGAGCTCAAGATATTCGCCAGCCAAATCTTCAATGCTTATTCTTGCTTTAATTTCATCTCTGGCATCATTCATATCTATATTTTAACATAAAAAAGCAGCCCTCATCAATCATGGGCTGCGTTTAAGAAAATTATTTTTGCTTTGTGGTAATTTTCAAGCTGTTTTGAAGATTCTGCAAGATTTTTCAATTTTTCATACACTGATCTTTTGCGAAGAAGGCGAAGCTTTTTACGTCGATGCAATTAAATCTTTACACTGAATTAACTGATATGCCATTTCACGGGAATAAACTTCATCAATCGTGGCGTTCAAGAAAGCGTCATCTAGCGTCGCAATAAACTTATCAAAAATCGCATCAGTTTGCTTTATCGCTTGCGAATTCTTTTTTGAATCTCCACGAGGAACTTCGATCTTTCGGCTCTTCATAAATTCTTTTCAAATCCTGTTCATTCGAACTAAGTGAAGTGTTAATTCTCGCGTTCACAGCCGCTAAATCTGAACTTTTAATCTTATTTTGAAAAGATTTTGCAGTTTCCTTTAATTTCGAAATATTATAATAAGCACGAACTACCGCCTGAGTATTATCGTCGCCCTTATTGCTAGTTACAATAACAAAAATCGAGAAAAATAACGAAATCAATAATGCTGAAGCGCCTAAAATTTTGCCCTTAGTCCAAAACGGAGCGGCTTTTTTAGGTGCAATCTTATTGAGATATTCAACTGTATAAGGGTTCTCAGTTGCAGTATCTTGCGAATAATTTTGATCTGGCATTAAATTTGGAGCAGCTTTGCAGATTTTTGAAACAGTTTGATTCGACTGAGCTGGAAAATTGTTGTTTGGATTTTGGTAATTATTTGGATATTGCGGAAAATTCTGTTGCGCACCAAAATTTTGATTTTGGCCGCCAAATTGTTGCTGTGGATTTTGCCCAATCAAAAATTGTTCATTCGGGAATTGACCATTTTGAGCAAAATTATTCGAAAAACCACCGTAATTTTGTTGTGGCGGATAAGGATTTTGAGGATAATTATTTTGGTGTACCAAAATTTTGATTTTGGCCGACCTGATCTCCAATCTTCATTCGGTTTCATATTACTTATGATTATATCACAAAAAAGTGTTTTTCGCAAAGAAAACCCCGCTTTTTATAAAGCCGCATCACTAAGAAGTTCACTTAAATAATGTTAGTTTAATGAATCTATTCGCAAATCAACCGATAACTTTAACCGTAATAAGTCTTGCAGCTCATAGGCAGCGACTTGCCCTTGCCCAATGATCAAATTCCAATCACGCCTCGTTCATTAATTTAGAAGGGACCACGCTCTCCTTTTCGCGCAAAATTCGCGCTAATTGCGCACCAGTTTTTCATTTCAACGTTTAATGGTTTTGAACCGTCATGGATAATTGCAAAAATTGCCTTCAGTTCTTCACTCTCTGTAATTTTCGAAAGAATCTTTTCACCCAGTCTCACGCTCAAAATCACCAAGCTCACCAGCCATTTTTCTTGCCAAATTTTTCTAATTTATCAAAAATTAACTTCAAAAATTTCAAGCTTATTTGCTTCATCTTTTTCGGACTTCTGCCGCATCAAAAGTTAACAAAAATCTCTAATTTCATCTTGATTCATTATCACCTTTTTAAATAAAATTTCAACTCTTCAATCGAACCGCGAATATCATCCAACGCACGGTGATTTTCGGGCTTAGCAAAACACGTTTAAATTTGGCGCTCATCACAACCTTCCACGCCGAAACATCTAGTATTCGATAATGCAACATTTTTCAAGTTTTTCCATTCCGCACGAATAAATCGGCGATCTTGGTGAATTGAATTTCCACCCAAAAAGAATCTTTTTTCGCCATCTGAAAGTTCTTCCGCAAAGTTTTTCTTCTACAAATTTAATTAAGTCTGTTTCAACTTGTGAATTTTTAGTAGCATGAGAGTTTTGTAATTTTAAAGCATTGCGCGTTTCTCCAGTATCCCAAAACTCGCCAACCATTCGGCTTTCGAGTGTTTTTCATCAACTTCTTTAACCGCACTTTCAAAAGTGGCAATTTCGTTAAAAATCCCAGTCTGTCGCAATTGCAGCAACTTCTAAATACGGTCTTTTTGCGGATTAAGACCAGTCATTTCTAAATCAATCCAAAGAATTTTTGCGTTTTTCATTATTTAAAATTATATCATGGCAAGATAAGCAAACTAATCTAAAATTCCAAAAATCTTCGCTTTTTAGCTTTTCGAAATATCGAAATCAGCACATTTTTGTGCGCCGAAGCTGCGAACAAAACGCGCCGCAACCCAAATTTTCGCCCAAATCTTCTGCTAGTGTGAACGAATATAAGTCCCGCTTGAAACATGCGTGCGAACTTTTTTAGTTTTGGAAAAATCATAACTTAAAATTTCGAAACCAAAAATTTCAACCGTGCGTTTAGGAATTTCAAAATCTTCACCCTTTCGCGCTAAATCATAAGCGCGCTTACCATCAATTTTAATCGCGCTAAAAAGCTAGCGGCGTCTGTTCAATTTTACCCAAAAAGTTAGTTTTAATTTCTTTTTCAATCTGTTCGAAAGTTGGAATTTCAAAATTTTCACATTTCGAAATCTCAGCCTCAGGATCGCCCGTACTTGAAAATTTGCCCAAGTGTAAATTCCGCCTCGTAAACTTTACTCAGCTTGTAAGGCTCATTGCATTTTTAGTTTTTTACTATATAACAAAAACTAAAAGCCCGGTCGCAAAAGGGTCGAGCGTTCCTGTGTGACCAACTTTTATACCAAACTCATTTTTTAGCACACGGCGAATTCTTGCCACAACACCAGCTAGTAATTCCAGCGGGCTTATCAATTAAGATTCGCCCGCTATCGTTTTCTAAAACGCCATTTTACATTCCTGAATTCTAAACTGTGATGGATCGTTAGGTAAATTTGATCCGTCATTATTTTATCGCCACTATTTTGTGCGCCCATTGCTGGTTGCTCTGCTGACTTGGAGCTACGTCAAAATTTGGAATTTCGGTGGCATTGGCATTGTAGTTAAAGTCTGGCATAACTGGCGGCATTGGCATTGCAAAAATCATTTGAATTTTGCACTGGATTACTTGCCGCGTATTGTTCGATCTGAAATCGGATTGCTTTGATTCGAAATTTGAAAGAGGTTGAATAGTTTCAGCTTGCGCATAAGGTTGAGTTTCTGGAATGAAGTTCATATTTTTCTCGAGGTTCTTCGTAGACCGCACTCTGAACTCCACTATGGCTTAAAAACATAATCATTATTTTGCGGATTTGAAGTTGCACAGAGTTTTCCCCACGAGAAATTCCGCTTGGCTCATACTGGTTGAGCACCCATTAAGTTACTTGCAATTTGAGTGTTTTCAACTGATGATAATATTCATCACCCTGACCTCGCATTGAAGCTTGTTCAATCTCTGGCTGAGCAGGGATTTCAGCTGGATTTTTGTTGTTCGAAAACTGAAGTAACTTGATTGAGTAATCTGAGGTTCAGTAGGGTTCAAAGGTTTGCGTGTGAGTTTTCGAAAGTTGGAACCGAAATTTCAACTTGGCGAGCCGGCTCAAAAACCTGCCCCTGAACTGGAGTTTCAGCACTAAATGCATTTGGATTTTCGAAAGGTACACTGGGTTCTGGAATTTCTGGCGCGTAATTTTGTATTGGCCCCTCAACCAAACCTTGTGCATTTCCCGGATTGAATAGTTTGTTCAATTTCTGGCTGAGCAGGGATTTCAGCTGGATTTTGTTGTTCGAAAAACTGAAGTAACTTCTGATTGAGTAATCTGAGGTTCAGTAGGTTCAAAGGTTTGCGGTTGTGAGTTTTCGAAAGTTGGAAACGTTTTGATCGGCTAGAATTTCTTGGTTTTCTATCGAACTTTGCACTGAATTTTCATTTTGACTTTGTTCTTCCTTAAAATCTTTGCTTGATCTTCGAAAATTTCTTCATTAGAACTTCCTTGAGAAGTTTCTTGATTTTGTCCAAAAGTTTCAGCTTTTTCAAGTTCAGCAAAAAGCATTTTTCCGGTGTATTAATATTTTTAGTTCATTTAGAGATTCTTCAAGTTCATCTTCAGCATTTTTTCATTTTCAGTTTCATCTTTTGCTTCTTCATGAGCAATTACGAAGGCACCATCACGTTTTTGTTCGGTTTTTCGAAACTTGCTTTTTATCTTCTTTTTCGTTAGAAAGCTCTTCAAGCGCTTCTTCCATTTTAGCATTTTTGTACGGCAAATTCACCCGCTTTTTCTTCAGCTTCACGGATTTTTGAAACCACGTTGCTGGTCGGCGCCAGATGAAATAAGTTTTTGCTGCAAGGCTCATAACTTCAGCCGTAGCTTTTACATTCGAAAAGCGATCAGTCTCAGCAACAATTCCAGTCAAAAGAGCAGTTGCGACTGGTTGAGTAAGATTTTTCTTTCAAGGATTCAATAATTTGGACAGCAAAGCTCGCTCAAAGAACTGGCGTTTTCGGCATGCCAGTGGGTTCCGTTAAGATTCGTTTGGTTTTTCACCAATGGTTAAAATTGCAACTGAAGCATCATGAAAAATTCGCCCGTGCGCCGCCAAAGCGCCATCGAGTCGATCTTTGACTTTCAACATTTTAAAGCTAGCACAAAATCAATGTTGAAATCACCTTGTTCAAATTCGAGGTCTTTTTCAGAAATAATTGAGCGATATGGTGTAATAAAAATTTTCACATGATCGCCAACAAGCTTATAACGAAGATGATCGGCTTTTTCTTTATTTAGAGCAATGATAAAATCGCGCAAAGAATCGACCGAATGTTCGAAAGTTTTTTCTGGGCGCAAGAAAGATTAGCGCATCTGGCATTTCACCACTCGCAACCGCCGTTGCATGCTTGCCAGAATGATTTATTGCAAGCGTCAACGCCAAAGCTGATGAAAGTTCATCAACACTTGGGTTATCATTTACCGCAATCAAAATACTTTCTGATTCTTTCAACTTTGCGATAATCTGCTCTTGAGCATTATTTTTTGACATTTATTGAACCCTATTGTTTATTTTTACAATTTATAGCTCTATATTAGCATAATCGCAATGAAATGTCAACAGTTTATTTGAAATACTTGCTTTTTGTTTCGAAATAATATATAATTGATGTTGAATTGTAAACTAACAACCTAAAAGAAGGAATTAAATGCCAATTATTAAATCTGCTGTAAAGCGAATGCGACAAACCGCAAAACGACGCGAACGCAACGTTGGAATTAAAAAGATATCAAAGGTGCAGTTAAAGCTTTTTGTTGCTGAACCAAGCGCAAAAAGCCTTTCAAAGCACAAAGCGAACTAGACAAAGCTGTCAAAAAGGTCTTATCAAGAAAAATACAGCTGCTCGCCGAAAAGCTTCTCTTGCTGCTGCTGCAGCTGGTGTAAAAACTTGCTTAATTTGATACATTTTTCAAAAATCGCTCAATCTCGGGCGGTTTTTATTTTCACTTTTTCGAAACTTGACAATTCTACTTAAAAATATTATAATTTGAAAGATTTACCTTTTGGTAAAAATAGAACATTTGGAGGAACGGTTATGCTTATAACTGATAAATTTGTTTTTCACCTTGAGAGCGAAGATATTACTCTAACTCTCAAAGAACCAGCTTCAATTCGTATGTGCGTAGGTAGGGGGTAAAATTATGTCATTGCCATTAAAAGAACGACTAGCCGAAGAAAAAAAATCTGCTTTAAGCTATGAAAATATTGCTAAGCAAGTTGAAGACATCCTTGTCGAGGCCGCCAAGGATGGTAGATCAAGCGTGCTCATTTTACTCGATGATGAAGATGATTGCAAAACCCAATTTGTGCGTCGTTTCCTAACCAAGGAAGGAATCGACTTCAAAAAGTCGTACGATTCGTATCAAACAACTCAATTACCTTATATCGATACACATATGGGTGGTTATGAGGGTGTTGACCCTAATAAACCAGTCGCTGTAGCTAAATATCGATTCGAAGGTATCCGTGTATTTTTGTGAAGGGAGAGTGAATTATGTCATTTAAAGACCAACTCGAAGCGACCGTACATAGAAGGGCGCGATTGCGACACTATTACAGCAAAGGTAAAGGAAACCTTGCTAGCTGCTGCAAAAGTGGCGAATCCAGTGTTTTCCTACCACTGACAGATGAGTACGGTTACAAGGTGCACGTCATTGAACGTTTCCTTGAAAAATGAAGATATCAAATTCGAAAAGATTTACGATTCTAAAAAGTTTGAGAATACAACTTATCTCGACCCGCATATGGCTGGATATCAGGAAGCACTTTGTCAAAAACGGTGGTAGCTCTATTTATACCTATATGGATACAAAGTTCATCTTTAAGGGTATTCGTGTTTTCCTTTAGAAAGGTCATCAAAAACAAAACCCGCAGAAAGGGTGGCTTGACATATGGCAGTTTAAAATAACAATCTTCCATTTTCTATGGATGTGATATACCAAACTCATCAAAAATATTTAGGAATACATAAAATATTCCGACAGAAAAATAAAGAGGGCATCAAATAATCGAACTGCACCCCAAAAGTTAGACATAAAAATCTAACTTTTTGGGGTGTTTTTCTATTATGAAATTAACTTATGAAGATAAAGTTCAAATATGAATTAAGAAAGAAAAGAGAGCTTTAGACAACTTTCAAATCAATTTGAGATAAACATTTCTAATCTTCAGTACATGATTAAATTGATTGATCGTTATGGAATAGAAATCGTCAAAAAAGGAAAGAATTGTTACTATTCTCCTGAACTAAAACAAGAGATCATTGATAAAGTTCTTCTTGAGGGGCGTTCTCAAATTAGGGTGTCTCTGGATTATGCTCTTCCAAGTAGTGGATTACTTTTTGAATTGGCTGGCACAATATAAAGAGAAAACGGGTATACTATTGTTGAGAAAACAAGGGGAGACCACCCTAAAATGGGACGTAAGCCAAAGAAGAAATTTGAAGATATGACAGAATTAGAACGTCTTCAAGCAGAAAAATGAGTACTTGAGAGCGGAGAATGCCATTCTAAAAAAGTTGAGAGAACTCCGATTGAGGGACGAAAAGGAGCAAGAAGAAAAACGGAAATTGTTCAAGGACTGGTAACAGAGTTTTCTTTAGATATCCTTCTAAAGATTATTAAGCTTGCCCGTTCAACCTATTATTACCACTTAAAACAGCTGGATCAAAGCGATAAGGTTATGATATATAAGCTGAAAATTCAGTCAATTTATACTGAGCATAAAAGGAAATTACGGCTATCGTCGCATGACTCTAGAATTACTAAATCGTGGCTTCATAGTGAACCATAAGAAGGTGCAGCGTCTGATGAAAGTACTTGGTTTAACGGCTCCGAATTGCCGTAAACGGAAGTATTCTTCATACCAAGGAGAGGTTGGCAAGAAAGCAGATAACCTTATTCAACGTCAATTTGATGCAACCAAACCAATGCAAAAGTGCTACACAGATGCGTAGACAGTTTGCCATTCCAGCAAAGCAGTCAAAAGCTTTTATTTATCACCAGTTTTAGATGGCTTTAACAGCGAAATTATCTCCTACAATCTTTCTACTTCGCCGAACTTAGTACAAATGAAAGCTATGCTAGAACAAGCCTTTACAGCGAACCATTACGAAAATACAATTCTCCATAGTGACCAAGGATGGCAATACCAACACGATTTCTATCATCATTTTTTAAAGAATAAGGGAATCCAACCATCTATGTCACGTAAGGGAATAGCCCAGATAACAGTATGATGGAATCTTTCTTTGGCATTCTTAAGTCTGAAATGTTTTTATGGTTGATGAGAATACGTTTCAGTCACTTGAGCACTTGGAACAAGCTATTGTAGACTATATTGATTACTACAACAACAAACGAATTAAGGTAAAACTAAAAGGACTTAGTCCTGTACAATACAGAATTAAATCCTTTGCTTAAATTAATTGTCTAACTTTTTGGGGTCAGTACAAATATACTTGCCCTCTTTTTATTTTTATACATCCCCTCAAGCACTTATAATTTATAGATATTTATCAATGTTTAGTTTGTATATCCTGATTTCTTGAAGCATACTTTTTAGCCTCGTCTTTATCAACTGGATTTTCCTCACTCTAGTTCCAGTATGCAGTAGCCTCCTGAACACCGCCCATGAATATTATGGAGTTTTTCAATTGTAGTAGGATTATTGTCAATTTTCTTCAATTCATCCCAATGGTTCGACTATTTTTATTACTAAATTTAGTGGGATTTGTCTATTTTAAAATTATTTCATCAATAGCAAACTCAACTGCTTTTTCTTAGCTTACCGCAAATAAGTTGCTTACTATTATCTGACAATGGATTTTTCTGATAATAATTTTTCGATATCAGAAATATAAGTTTTTAAGTTTTCAGTTCGTTTTATTTTTATATACGCTTTTTGTCTTTTTCCATCACTCAAAGTCTGTAAAGGAAAAATATGCACCTTTTTAATGTACTACATCCTCCAGTTTACATTTTTACATATATGACCTCCGGAACTTATCTCGAAACAATCAAGGAACATCTTATTATGAGTAAATATAATAATTTGATTATTTAACACCATTAATAATTCAGAAAAATTATTCATAATACGATGGTCTAAACTATTGACAGGGTCATCAAAAGATTATAGTGCTTTGATTATTTGAAAGACTAATTTCGGAGATGAATAAAGCTAGAGCGGTAGCTCTGTTCACCTTCGCTAAGGATGTCTTCTATATTTTTGATTATTTCCTAATACTAACTCTATTTGTTGTTTTCCTTTACTATTTGAAGCTTTGCAATTGGATGGAAAGATTACCAACCCAAGCTTCTTTAAATTTTGCTTAAATGTTTTTAAAGAGATTGTCTGTAAGCAAGTCATTATGTGCCTTTTTACTTAAAAAGCTTAATTTTTGAAGTAGTTATCTCAGATATAAATTGTCCTTCTCGAAATAATCTATTTTTAAGATCAACAAACTCACTAAGTTGAGTAAATTGAGAGTTCAGCGAAGGCTTTTTCTTCGAGTGTTATTAATTGCTGATTGTATTTCTTTTAAAGATTCTATTCTCTGAGACTGTTTAGAATTTAAATTAATTTGCAATTGGTTGATATTCTCTATTTCTTTTGGATAAATTGCTTAATAGCTTATCTTGTATTTTTAGGCGCTTTTATAGGTTCTTGATCCCTCAGTTTACTTAAGAGTGAATCTTTATTTTTTAATTATCTGCTTGTTTAGGGTTATAAGTTCAGGATTGTCTTCAAGGAAGAGTTCAATCTTTTCGCTCTTCAAATCTACCTCAGAAATATTTTTAATGCTAGAATTTTTCCTTGATATTTTCTGTATTTTTATCTAGTTGAATTTGAGTAGTATCTTTTATGAATTTTGAATAGGCTTTTTGTAATTTCTAACGAAGCTTCATCATAAGAACGATGACAATATGGGCATTCATCCGCTAATTCAAATTCTTCACAATAACTTATTCCTGATTTGATAAAATTAGTCCAAGTATCACTATCAGTACCAGGTATCTTACTAAAAACTTCAAACTGTTGCCTTGCAATTGAATGTTCAGTGTTAGAGTTGATCTTTTCTCAACTAAAGTATCGTATCCTCTAATTTGAGCTAATGTAATTATTCTATCAAATTTGACTTTATTTTTTAGTTTATCAAGTTTTTATTTCATTAATTTTTTAATAGCATCTTCTGAATTCGATTTCTTAAGATTATCTATATACTTTTTATATTTTCAAGTTGATCTTTTTGATGAAAATTTTTCAAAACTTTTTATTTTAACAATATCTTCTTTTTGAAAAACTGTCTCTATTTAAAAATTCTCTGAAAGATTCTGTTACCCTCTCGAGGTCAATGTCGGGCAACGACTCTCCGTCAAATTTTAGCTTTTTCTTCTGCCAATTCTTTAATTTCAATTATTAAATCACTTATTTCTGAAAAATATGAAAGTGCGTAAGGTTTAATTAAGAGTTCATCTGAGTTTCTTTTTGCAAATAGTTATTAGTATACTCTGTATCAAAAACCCTAATAGAACGTAAATCCGAAAATATTAGAAGTATTTGACCAAGTACTGGACTTAGGGTATTATCTAAAAAGATATTCAACATCAACATTAATATTTTTCGGAGAATCGCTATATACATTGTGCAAAAATATTTTTTTGATTTTGCGTGTCCTGTCATATTATTTAGTACTCTAAAGTAACTACTCTTCCCAGTACCGTTAAGACCATAAATTATGTTAATTTGTGAAGAAAAAGAAATTTTTGTTCATCAGAAAGAGCGTTCACTCCAGAATGATGATTTAATTTTTAATATTATTTTTTCATTGTTCGAATTAAATTTGGAAGATGGAGACTTTTAATTCAGGTATTCCTTTTCTTTGAAGTAAATAATCTACAAATCATTCTTTGAATTATCATCAATGACTCCTGATTCTCAATAAAGTATTTTATAACATAAGATATCCAAGCATTGCATTTATCGTTTTTCGGCTAATTCTATTAAATAATCAATTGCGTTGTTTTTCATATAAAATCTACTCCTCTTCTTACTTAGAAATAACTCAAAACCACCTACCGCTTTTTATTATATCATATTGTAGAGATAATGCGAGGCAGAGTTTAGTCTTAAGCAGCTCTTAAAACGTGCAACTAAAATACTCTGGGAAATATTTCGTTAAAATTAAATTTTGCCCATAAAATTAATTCTTTCAAGATACTAGAAGTTTCCGTTTCTTAGTTGAGAAATACTATTTATGTACTAAAAGCTTGTTCCAATCGGTCTTCGAATCGTGTCGATGAATAAAATTCTTTTTCAACTCCGTAAAAACGAGACTTTTTAAGACTAGTCTATCACATGAAATACTATAAAAACTTATTCTAGATTCGCTCGTTTAAATCACTCCCTAGAGGTGCTTTTAATCCTATTTCTGACTTATCCTGAAAAACTCGCTAAAACAACAAGAAGATAAACTTAATATCTCCAAGTTTATGGCGAGAATTTCCAAACATACAGAGCTACCAGAACTAACCGTTGAGATAGTGAATGAACTGATTGACAAGATTGTGATTCATAAACCAACTGGCACGAAACGCAATCGTATTATTCATATTGATATTTACTAGCAATTTTTATCGGGAAATTAAACATCGAAAAAGCGAGCCCTAACGAATTGGCTTCGCTAATATTAACCCAAATAACTAAACTGCTGGGTGTCAGGTCAGCTAATTTGCGGGTTTTTTTATTTTTTCGAAAATTATTTTACCACTTTGAATCACTCATAGAAAGTGAAGGCTTAACCTCAAGCTCGAGCGGATCTTTTGGTTTGCTCAAAACTGCTTGAAAAAGCGCCCAATGTTGCCACCATCGCAGCATTGTCGGTGCAAAGTTCCGGTGGAGTGAAAAATCACCGGATTCGGTAATTTATCTGAAACTCGCTTAACTAATTCTTCCCCTTAACGCTGAATTTGCCGCCACACCGCCGGCAATCACAACTGTTGTTGGTGCGAAATCTTTCACCGCAAGCTCAAGCTTATCAACCAAAGTTTCAACCGCTGTTTTTTGAAAACTTGCCGCAAAAATCGTTTTCGTTGCTGTTCACTGAGTTTTTGCCGCTAATTCGAAAGAAGGAAAAATTAAAGTCAACGCCAACTTCTTTTTTTGAACTGCTCGCAAAAGCGGCCGTTTTTAAGCCCGAAAAGCTAAAGTCATACTTCCCTTTTAAGCGCGCTTTTTGGCAACTTATATTTTGAAGAATCTCCGTTTTGTGCTGCTTGAAATTGCCGGACCTCCCTGGATAAGGCAAACCGATAATTTTTGCAACTTTATCGAAAGCTTCACCAACCGCATCATCTTGAGTTTCGCCCAAAATTTGATAATCGCCGTGAGCCTTAAACAAAAACAATTTGCGAATGACCGCCCGACACGACTAGCGCTAAAAATGGAAACTTTGGCGGTTTTTCGTTCAAAAAATTCGCGTAAACATGAGCTTCAACATGATGAATTGGATAAAAAGGTTTATTGAAAATTCGTGCATAAGTTCGCGCAGTTAATGTGCTGACCAAAGCGAACCAATTAAACCCTGGCGCATAAGAAACGGCAATTCCATCGAGATCTTCAAAGAAACACCGAGCGCGCGAGCGCTTTTTCGAACTCACAGGATTCGCATATTCAATATGTGAACGCGCCGCCACCTCAGGAATCACACCACCAAATTGCGCGTGAATATCAATCTGTGAATGAACCACACTTGAGAGTAAATTTAATCTTGGCGAACTTTCGCGCGTGATTTGATTCGCATCAAATTCAACCACGGCTGCCGCGGTTTCATCGCAAGTGCTTTCAATTCCTAATACTTTCATAATTCTATTTTTACTACCTTTTAATATTTTTGGTCAATTTTTTAGATTTTTTACTCTCGAAAAAGAAAAACCGCCCAATTTTGAGCGATTTCTTTATTTTGCACTTCCCTATTTTTTGAATTTTCGTACGATTTTTTTCGCAGTTGGTAGGAATGAATTCCAGATAAAATAATCCTTTTTCGAAATCGGAAAAATCAAGTGTTCCAACCAGTAAGTCTTCGTGGTTTGCAAATCCCGCTTTAAATTTCGAAATTCCGTCATTCAAAAGACCGTTAAAATCATATCGCTTAACACCACGATTTTTCATTTCGATTATCGCAATCCACTTCAAAAATATAATTCGCTCGCGCTTTTTGCCCCGCCTCAGTCATTCCGCCATAAAGCTCAAATGCCACGCTATCACTTTGAGCAAACCACAAAAATGCCACCATTTCTTGATTTTTAAGTTTTTCTGCCACACGCTCTTCAGCAGTCTTATATTCTTCAAAAGTTTCCCATTTTCATGTTCTTTTGTAGGTTCACCTTGTTCTTCTCGATAAATGCCCCAAAAATCGGAGAATTTTCGCCCATTTTTGATAAAGCTTGTGGTAATAATCTTTCGAATGAATTGCGAACCCAGCGCGTTTAGCAGTTTCAGTGTAAATTTCTAACGCACGGTCGATTTCTTCCTCAGTTTTTAAAGCTGTCGAACTTTAACTTCCCCTGCCGCTTTTTCGAATATACTAGGTGTTTTTTTACCATTTTTAGCCAACAATTCATCTTCATTTTGAGTTAAATCAAGTATTAAAGTTCGAGGAATCAAAATCGTATTTTTACTCTTCTCCAGCCGTTTAAAAAGCTCAAAATCTTCATTATCCCAATCCGGCTCCATCGTTAAACAAACTGGCTTTGGTTTGATATTCTTCGAAACCCAAAGAGCAATTTCACGCGAAATGCGAGCACGCTCAATTGGCTTTTTCGAAATCACCAAAGCACCGCGCGGAATATATGCAAAATTTCGAAGCGGAAACGGCAATTTTCGCACCAGAAATTTGCGCCGCCGCAACAATATCAGAATGATCTTTTCTCTTGCGGTCGATGTATTTTTCTTCGCCATTCTTCAGAAAAACTCGCTTTACTTTCCAGTTTGGCGATTGTGATTTTTAATTCACCCCAACCCCAAAGCTGCAAAGGATGACCGTTGTGTTCATTAATAAAATCATCCCTCTTTTCTATCAGTAATTTCGATAATCTTTAGCATGTTTATATTATACACTCGAATGTGGTATAATTGTAAATGTAGAATTTTTCACGCATTAAAAATTTCGCGTGAAATGTTGAATAAATGCGATTAAAGGGAATTATGAAAAATTACAAAGACTTTACGAACCGAACAATTACGAACCTGAAATTTATAATCTTTGGGAACTTTCTGGTGCTTTCGAAAGTAGCGGAGTTGGCTCAAAATATTCGATTGTAATGCCACCGCCAAATGCAAAACGGAAATCTTCTACATTGGTCATGGATTAATGGCTGCCGTAGAAGATATTTTTGGTGCGTTACCACAAAATGAAGGGTTATGACGCGATTTATTTGCCCGGTGCGGATCATGCAGGTTTCGAAACTTGGGTAGTTTATGAGCGACTTTTGAATGCAGAGGGGAAGAGCCGTTTCGATTATTCGCGAGATGAACTTTATAAAAATGTTTGGGATTTCGTGGTGAGCCAAAAGGGGAAATATGGAACTTCAATTACGAGCCCTTGGAGCTGGTGCAGACTGGAAAAATCTCACTTTCACTTTGGACAAAAAAGTCGTAAATCGCGTTTATAAAACTTTCGAAAAAATGTGGAATGATGGCTTGATTTACAGAGGTGAGCGAATTGTGAATTATTCAACAAAATATCAAACTTCTTGTGCAGATATTGAGGTTGATTATAAGGGAAGAGAAGGATAAACTTTTGGACGATCGCACATCCTGTTCTCGATAATTTTGGTGATATTAGTGAATATGCTTAGTTTTCAACAACGCGCCCAGAGACAATTCTTGGCGACACTGCACTTGCAGTTAATCCAGAAGATGAACGATACCAAAATCTAATTGGCAAAAAAGTGCGCGTACCTCTAACTAACCGTGAAGTTGAAATCGTCGCCGATGAATACGCCGATCCACAATTCGGAACTGGTGTTGTTAAAATTACACCATTCCACGATCCAAATGACTTCGAAGTTGGCAATCACCACAACTTGCCAAAAATCCAAGTAATTGGCTTTGATGGAAAAATGACCCAAAACGCCGGTGAATATGCTGGTCTAGAAGTTATGGAAGCGCGAAAAAAGATTCTTGAAGACCTCAAGAAAATTAACGCCCTCTTTAAAGAAGAAGACATTACGCACGTTGTTGGTTATGACTATAAATCTGGCGAGCCAATTCAGCCGCTCGTAAAAGAGCAGTGGTTTATCTCTACGAAACCTCTTGCTAAAAAGCTATTGAAGTTCTCGAAAAGGACGAAATTAAATTTACGCCCGAGAACAAGAAGAATGTTCTAATGGAATACCTTAAAAAATATTCGCGACTGGAACATTTCACGTCAAATACTATGGGGAATTCCAATTCCAGCATTTCAAAATGTCGAAGATCCAACAGATTGGATTTTTGATGAACGCGTTCACGAGGCTGAAATTGAAGTTAACGGCAAAATTTATAAACGCGATGAAGATACGCTTGATACTTGGTTCTCGGAGCGGTCAATGGCCATTTATCACAACTGATTTTTCTCGAAGGCGGTGAACTTTCGAAATTCTACCCAAATAGCGTAATGGAAACCGGCCACGACTTGATTTTTCCTTGGATTTCACGAATGATCATGTTAGGGCTTTATTGCACCGGCCAAATTCCTTTCCGCGAAGTTTATCTACATGGAATGGTTCTTGATGAACACGGCCAAAAAATGAGCAAATCAAAGGGAAATGTAATTAACCCAATGGACGTGATTGCTGAATATGGCTCCGACGCCTTCCGCCTTGGAATTATTGCAGCGCGTTCAGCAGGGCAAAACCAAGCATTTTCGAAAAACAAAGTTATCGCTGGACGAAATTTCTGCAACAAACTTTGGAATATTTCACGGTTTATTTCAGAAAAAGTTGGCGATATTAAGAGCGAAAAACGCCCCGAAGCTTTCTCGCCAGCAGATCACTGGATCGTGCGAGAACTTGACCGCGCAATTTCAGAATTAGACAACCACATGCAAAATTACCGTTTTGCCGAAGCTTCTGAAACTGTTTATCACACAATTTTGGAGTACAGTTGCCGATTGGTATATTGAAGCATCAAAAACACAACAAAATCCTGAACTTCTTGCTTGGGTTTTGAAACTTGTTTGAAGATTGCACACCCATTTGCACCTTTTCGTAACTGAAACTATTTGGCAAACTTTGCCTTGACTGAGGGAATTTCTTGCAAATGAAAAATTTGCCGAATCGCTAGAGTTTAACGAATTCGAAGCGCTTCAATTTGAACGAATTCAAGATTTGGTTTGGTGAAATTCGCTCTAATTACCGCTGAACTTCCAGGCAAAAACGCTACAATTTGGTTTTTCGAAAAAGATGAGCTAATTGCGAAAAACACCGAGACACTCGCCACCTTTCGCGCGTACTGAAATCATGTTCAAACAGATGCGCCGCATGGGTTTGTAGCCTTGCTGCCAGTGGTTTGGGCGCATATCTTGATGTTCCAACTAGTGTTCTAGCTGAATATAAAACTGAATTAAACGAACGAATCGAAAAGATTTCGAACGAGATTAACTTGCTCGAAAAACGACTTTCGAACGAAAAACTATGTTGCAAAAGCACCAGCTGAATTAGTCGCCGAAACACGCGAAGAGCTTTCAAATAAAAAAGCCGAGATTGAAAAAGTACAAAAAGCTTTCGAAATTTTATAAAAGCATCACCGCCAGAAAATGGCGGTTTTTGCTTGACTTTTTGTTATAGTTATGGTAGAATATATACATAATTCGCATGTTTTAAATACTTATAAGGAGGAAAAATAATTACTGGCGCAAAAAATTCTAGTGACAGTAATATTAAAATGAGAAATTATTAGAAAGCGAACCTTAAATGAAAATAAAAAGTATAATTGAAATTCCAAATCAAGAAAAATGGTTGAAAGACATTGAATTCATAGAAATTAGAGAAAAAGAGAAGTATATTCTTCGTCGCGTAAGGGAAAAACTCAATATTGTTTTGAGTAATATCCGTAAGAATGATGTTGTTTTCTTTGATGAAATAAAATTTGGTCAGTTTGAGTTCTGCTACTATGTTCCTAAATATGAAAGAATTACGATCAGAATATCTCTAAACCAGCAATCAGCAGCAAGTACTGTTTTCTTAGATAACGATCAGTGGATAAGTTATTTACATTTGCTACCGCACCAAGTCTTTCATAGTGAGAAAGAAGACCGCTATCCTATAGTGCGCAGATTATCCGAATGGGATGAATTGCGAAGAATCGAAAACTGGGTTAATACTGAACTCGAAGACTGGGTTCTGAATAATTACAAGGAAGCACTCCAGGCAGAAGGAATAGAAGGCTAAAACAAACTAACCCCGACTTAGTGCGGGGCTTTTTATTATTTGCACTACAAACTGACGCTAATTAAATTATAATATTACTCTTGACTAAAATCTTAAAAAATGATAAAATCTTAAAGATGATTACTAAAGAGAATAAAGAGAAGGCAATCGCTTTGACTCAGGTTTCAAAGAATGACGTTGGTTCGCTACAGGCTCAAGTGTCAATCTTGACGGCTCGTATCAAAGAAGTGACGGAACACCTTCAATCAAATAAGCACGACTTTATGGCTCGTCGCGGTTTGATGCAAATGGTTGAGTCGCCGTAAAAACTTCTAAAAATATCTTGAACGAAAAGATTTTGAAGCCTACAAAGCTGTTGTTGTCTAAATTAGGTCTTCGAAAATAATAATTTTGAAACCGCGAAAAATCGCCTCAAATGCTGGGCGGTTTTATTTTTGCTTTTTTCCAAAAATGATATAATTGAAGAGTAAAATTAACGCCGAATGTGTGGTAGAAATTATTTTCGAAAATCCTTCGAAGAAAATTCCTGCAACTCATTTTGGCAGAAGGAGATGATTCATAAAATGAACTTGCAAGATAAATATTTTGATTTTATTAAAAATGGAACAAAAAGAGTTGAATTAAGATTAAATGACGAGAAACGACAACAGATAAAAATTGGTGACTCAATCGAGTTTAGCAAATGAAAAGATAAATTCACATGCAAAAGTTATTGGATTATTGAAATATAAGGACTTTAAAACTCTTCAATGATTTTGGAATTGAAATTCTCGCAGACAAAAACAATGACAAAAGAAGAACTTTTAGATGTTCTTGGTGAATTTTATACCAGAAAAACAAGAAAGGTTTGGTGTCCTGGAATTAGAGTAGAACTATGAAAATTAAAAAAATCCCCTGAATTGGGGATTTTAGTTGCTATAAAAATTTTTCCATTATAGACAAATTCTTTATATTTTCCATTATAATATTCAGAATTCAAAACTTGGGTTAATTTCCAGTTATATTTTTAATAATTGAGATGAACATATCAACTTTATATTCAGCAATAGAGATTAAAGGCTTATCTGTATTTAAAAATTTAAATGACTCCTTGATCAATTTAGATGCTAAACCCTGTTTCTGTATCTTTCATCAATAAATAGAGTTGAAATCTTAGCCTCCTTTTCATCTTTCTTCAAAATAACCAAGCCTACAAGTTTACAGCTATCATAAATTCCTATAATTTCTCTTTTCTCCAGAAAATACCAGGAATATACTTTAGTCCAAAAATGTTCAAAATGCTTTTGGATAGTCTTTTGTTATCCAATCAGTCACAGCATAAGAATCTGAGGCAAGTTTTGAGAATTTTATTTTTATCGGTTCGAACTAAAGAAGAAGCATAAACTAGGTTAAAATCAGAATTTAGCCTTTCAAGCCCTAAATGCATAAATACCAAGCTTTTTCTTTATTCTTTTGGATAAATTTTTCTAAAACTTTAATAGCACTATTCATATCCATATCTGGAATTATCAAATTAGAATCAATATTCTTAAATAATTCGATTAAAATTTCTGAAATATTAGAATATCTGTAACTTTAAATTTACTTCTAAAATCAATGACATCACCAATCGAAATTAATTTAATTTGGGGATAGCCAACCCCTAATTTCGTATTTTTATCACCTTTTTCAATATAACGCAAATATTTTTCTTTTCATTTTTAATCTATAAGTTTTCATCTGTTTTTCTCCTTTTGTAAAGTTCTTTTATAGCAAACTAATTAAACTTTTATCACAAGAATCTCAAAAATCAATTAATAAATAATTTTTGCTAAAATCTCACTAAAAATGTTATAATGAAATAGTAAAATTAACGCTGAATGTGTGGTAGAAATTATTTTCGAGCTTTTTCGAAGAAGATTCTCTGCAACTCATTTGGCAGAAGGAGAAAATATGATTATAACCAACAGGAAAAGTGTGATTTCGGTCAGCACTGATTTTTGGGGGCGAAAATTAACATTAGAAGTTGGTAAAGTTGGTTTTCGTTCAACTGCAAGCGTAATCGCGAAATATGGCGAAACTGTGGTTTTGAGGAACAGTTCAGCTGGGCTCAAAACCAGTAGCTTTAGATTATTTTTCCGCTTTCAATTGATTACGAAGAGAAGTGGTACGCGAGTGGACGAATTTCTGGCTCAAGATTTATTAAGCGCGAAGGTCGCCCAAGTGATGATGCAATTTTGATTGGCAGATTAATCGATCGCCCAATTCGACCTTTGTTTCCAAAAAGGTTATCGCGAAGAAGTTCAGGTTGTTACAACCGTTCTTTCGGCGATCCAGAATTTCGACCAGATATGATTGCAATGATTGCAGCTTCGAGCGCGTTACATCTTGCCGGAGTTCCATTTGATGGCCCAGTTGCTGGTCTTCGGATTGGTAAAATTAACGGGGAATTTAAAGCCTTCTTGAGCCCTGAAGAACAAGGAAAATCTCCGCTCGATTTGGTTGTTGCTGGAATCGAAAGCGGTATCACAATGGTTGAAGCTGGAGCAAACGAAGTTCCTGAAGAAGAAATTATCGCAGGGCTAGCTTTGGGCTTACGAAAAATTTCCAACCAGCAATTAAACTCCAAAATGAATTACGTGCAAAAATATATCGAAGCAGAGTTATTTTGAGGAGCGCGCTTTTCGAATTAGTTTTGCCAAACGAGGAAATTTCGAAAGAAGTGGAAGAGTGGACGAGACGGAAAAATTGATCTGAAAATTCGTGAGGCTTATCCAAAGTATAATCAAAATATCGCCGAGATTCGTGAGAAGTTCCACGCAGAAATGCTTGAAAAATTTGGTGAAGAAGTATATGAAGAAATTCGAAAAGAATATGATGAAGCATTCACTTTGGCGGTTCATAAAGCAGTTCGAAAGGGAATTAGTGAAGATGGCGAGCGGCCAGACGGTCGAGCATTAGACGAAATTCGACCACTTTCGAGCGAAATCGACTTCTTGCCACGAGCACACGGTTCAAGACTCTTTACTCGTGGCGTAACTCAAGCAATGAATATCGTAACTCTTGCGCCACTTTCATATTCGCAATTGGTTGATACAATGGAGTTCAACGAAATTGAACGCCGATATATGCACCACTACAATGCACCCGGATATACTGTTGGTGAACCTCGACGCCTAGGAAGCCCTGGTCGACGTGAAATTGGCCACGGCTATTTGGCACAACGAGCCTTGGAAGCAGTTCTACCAAGCGTTGAAGATTTTCCTTATGCAATCCGTAGCGTTACTGAAATTAGGAGCCAAAACGGTTCAACTTCAATGGCGGCAACTTGTCTCGAGCTCGCATTGGCTTTGATGAGCGCCGGCGTACCTTTAAAAAATCCTGTTTCAGGAATCGCAATGGGATTAATGATGGATGGCGAAACACCTTACATTCTAAGCGATATTGCCGATGCCGAAGACTTTGCTGGCGATATGGACTTCAAATGTACGGGTTCGAAAAACGGAATTACAGCGCTCCAAATGGATATGAAAGTTCATGGTTTGCCGGTTTCAGTTCTTGAAAAAGCAATCTTAACTTCACGAAAAGGCCGCGAGCATATTTTGCGCCACATGTTAAGTGTAATTTCTGAGCCTAAAAAAGACCTTTCACCATATGCACCACGGATTGAAAAGATTAAAATTAACCCTGAGAAAATTGGTGCAATCATTGGTAAAGGTGGTGAAACAATCAATAAAATTACATCTGAAACTGGTGCTGAGGTTGATATTAAGGAAGATGGCTTGATTACAATCGCAAGCTCGAATGCTGAAACAATTGAAAAAGCACTAAACTGGATTAAATCATTGGTTGAAGAACCTGAAGTTGGCAAAATCTACCGCGGAAAAGTGGTTTCAATCAAAGACTTTGGTGCTTTCGTGAATATTCTTCCTGGAATTGATGGCATGCTTCACATTTCACAAATGTCTGAAAAGCGAACCGAAAAAGTTACGGATGTTTTAAGCCAAGATCAAGAAATTTGGGTAAAACTAGATAAAATTGATGAAAAGGGAAGATTGAATCTTACAATGAAAGGTGTAAAACTAACAAAAATTTTAAAAGAGCTTTCGAAAATGAGAGCTCTTTTGGTTTTAGAGTATATTCTTATAAAAACCATAACAATAATATTGACTTTTTAACAATTATATAGTATAATAAACCTATCATTAAGTGGCTAAAACAAAAATATTAAAATGAAAAAATTTCAATAGTCTAAACTCAACTTCTCAGTCAGCAGAAGACAATCCAAAAATAACTCTCAAGAAAATGATAAATCTATTGAGGTTAGCAACTCTTGGTAGTGAGCCAAGTCTTGAGCTATTCCACGATGGCCTAAGACATGGATTTTTAACAGGAGTACTTTTCGACCCGCAGGTCACTCCTGGCGAGCGTTCCGATACGGTAATAATAGAGACTCACAGAGAAACTTATAAAAATTCACCCGCAAATACAATCTTATCAGGAGAATAAAAACTATTCTGAAGATAGGATTAAAGAAGTACAACAAAAGCATACCAAAACTCAATTTTCTAGAGATTCTGTTTTAGAAGTCAATTTTTCAGCAAAAATTATGCGCTTCAGACAAAAACCTTATGGATTTATCAGAAATTAAAGATATTAATGACCTGAAAGAGCTGTCACCTCGATGTTTCATGCTTTTTGAGCACGAATATAGTTGTGAAATTGAAGAATTGTGACTCACTCCGAAGTATCTGACGGACACAGAAAAGCCGACAGAATGTCAACTTTAGAAATAATGAAGCACCCATCAGAAAGAGGACTCGCCACTTGGTGTTTGTAGGAATTATGCCGATATGACTAAAATCATTTTTATGGCACTCAAAAAGTTCAAAATCCAAAAACAACTCGCCTTGCAACACCTATTGTCGAGAAATTGTTGAGGGAATCCCCGTGGATGCTGTAAACCCCTTCAAGTCTAAATCTACTGTGGGTCATAAATATAACCAATTCATAACCTTTACTCATAATGGAATCGCCATCACTAATATAGACCCAACTTGGGGTCGATTGGATGGCAATTTATCAAAAATACGCATCGCTATCAATGAATATCGTTGAGCGAGAACCGCTTATAAAGTGATTTTATTACAGGATATCCGAGACAAAGGATATTTCAAGTCCCCAGAAGACAGAAAAATACTGAAAACTTACGAGATATATTATATGACTATCGCGATCGATAAAGTCATATCAAGACTATCTCAAAAAGGACATAATCGAGAAAAATAATACATGTTTTTGAAAAATACAAAATATGCAATATTATTCGCTATTAAAATCAGCCGAACTCTCATCTTTCTTGCACTGCGCATGGCCTAATTGAGTGACCAAGAAATGGATAAATATCAAAAAGTTAAATCAGATATTGAGAATGAGATTACATATACTCACAACATCTAATTTACATTTTTCGAAAGAAAAGTCCGCTAGTTGCGAACTGCTTTTTCTCTGGAGGATGGGAGATCTGAACTCCCGCTCCAGGTTTCCCCAGACTAACGATTTAGCAAACCGTCCCCTTCAGCCACTTGGGTAATCCTCCAATATTTCTATTTTATCAAATTTTTGCTAAAAACACAAGAGCATTGACAAAAACCATTTTGATATAATATACCTATTATGAAGAATTTGAAAACAAATTTCGAAAATCTCAGTTAGCGGGATTTACTCGCTTCAGCTTTCCATCAGCATTTTTAGCGCTCAATGCTTTTTGCAACAGGAAATATGTTCAGTGGTGGCGTTCAAGGTGGAGCAGATAAAGGCCGTGGTGAAGGTGTTCCAACTCAACTTTTGGTGATGGTAATACCGGAATTTTTACCCAAATGATTAACATGATGCTGCGTGAGGAATTCTTAGTGTTGTTATGCTAATCTATGGCGGTCTCTCACATTCTCTCAAACGGAGATTCGAAAAAGTTGATGCTGCAAAAATACCATCCTTTACGCAATTGTTGGCTTGATTATAGCGATGCTTTCATATGCAATTATAAACTGTTATTGAAGCTTATTTACAGGAAGTACAGGAGCTGGATTTGGCGGTGGTTCAAATGGAGCAAACGGTATCCCACCAACAAATGTTTAATTTTTCAGATCTAAAAGTCACTCATAATTGAGTGACTTTATTTTTATGAATATTGCGCAGACTAACAATCAGCCTTTTCGCCTGCACGGAAAGCAGGGTATAGACCAAAAGATCCCACCAACAGTGTCGAAGTCCACAAACCAAAGTGCACTTTGCAAGACTAATTGGACTAAACGGTAAGAACATACTTACACCAAATGAAAATGCATAACCAATCAAGTATCGAACAATCCTCCACCAAGCGAAATAATCATCGACTCAGTTGAGAATTGAAATAGAATATGTCGATTATTCGCACCAAGTGCTGCAATTCCGATTTCTCAGTTTCGCTCGCTAACGTTTACTAGCACTAATATTCATAATCCAATTCCGCCAACAACCAACTTGAAACACTAGCAACAATTGCCAAAATTAATGTTGAAAGTTCGATAAATTTATCTGATGGTGTGAAATATTTTTACCAACCAAAACTTCAAAATCTTTTCGCCGTTATGGTGTATTTCCTTTTTCGGATTTCTTTGATGCACGCCCGATTTAAACTATTGATGCTTTTCACACGAATATTAACTTGCTGAATCTGCAGATTGTCACCGATAATTCTTTTTGCTGTGGAATAGGAATAATTGCTGTATTATAGAAATCAACATTGCTAAAGTTAATTGATGAACTTTGATGAGCTAACACCCCAATTACAACCAAAATTTTCACCCTTCATCGTAATTTCCTTTTCCTAAGGCCTGGGTCGTACCAAATAAAATCAATTGCCATCTGGTCGCCAATCACAACAGTGTTTGCATTAGCACTTTCTGCAATAAATTGACCCTCGCGAACCTTTAAACTAACAGTCTGGTCAAGATTCGGACTGGTTGCCAACAAATTTGCATATTTTTCATCTCCATCACCCTTTAACTGCTGAAAAATCTCGCAAGTGGTGCAACAGCTAATACATCTTTAGTTTTTGAAATTAACGCCAAATCTTCATTTTGATTGAGCTCTGCGTGAAATTTCGTGAAGTTGCCAAATTTGTAATAATGTTCTTATTATTCGCAGTTAATTCCTTCGGACGAACCACAGCCAGAGCACCACCTTCGGTCATAATTTGATTGGAGATCATCGAGCTAACACCGCCTGAAAGTGAAAAATTATCACAACACTAGAAATTCCAACTCATCACGCCAAGCATAGTAAGAAAGGTTCGTAAACGAGTTAGCACGTAGCGATTCGAGGTGCATTTTTCGATATTAGTTTTTAAAACTCGTGGACCCATCAAAACTCCCAATTCTTCTTTTAGTTCATCGATTTTTCTTCAACCTGTTCAAGCTTATCCAAAGTATTTGGTTCGCCAGATTTTTCCGAAGAGGTTTTCGAAATTTTCTTTTTCGTATCCGTATCAATTTTACCATCAAACATCGTAATAATTCGAGTCGCATAAGCCATCAATTCAGGGCTGTGAGTCACCATAATTATCGTATTTCCCTTTTTGTGAACTTCAGCCAATTCTTCCATAATAATAGTGAACTTTTTCGAATCAAGATTTCCAGTCAGCTCATCTGCAGAGTAGTGACTGTCACAACGCGCGCGCAATCGCAACTCGCTGAGTTTGACCGCTCTGAAAGTTGCCACGCATATAGAATTCTCGCTCACCAAGGTGAAATTGTCTTAAAACACTTGAGGCCTTTTTCGAGGCGTTTAACCTTTCCGACACCTTTATAAACTAACGGCAAGGCAACATTTTTCGATTACGTCAAGCGGGGAATCAAGTTAAAATTCTGAAAAATAAATCCGATTTTCTCACTTCGAATTTGTGCTTGTTTGCGGTCGCGACATCCTTGCAACATTTCGCCCATCAAGAATATAATCGCCCTCAGTTGCTCGGTCAAAGCTCAATAGTATTCAAGAGTGTAGTTTTTCCATCCAGAAGGCTCCCATAATAATGATAAATTCAATCCCTGTTTAATACTCTAAATTCCACCATTCAGCATAATTCTCAGCGTCACCAACACCAAAAACGCTTTTTCAAATTTCAGTTTAACAATCTCTTTTTCATTTTTAGCCACAGTAATTCTATTATATATATTTGCGTTTTTCGCAAATGATTTCAGATGACTTTTTCGAAATTTCAAGAAGTTTCCCACAACCTTTTCCACAATAAATAATTTATTCGTGGTGATATTTTTCCGCCTGAAGAAATTTCTTGCGCACGATAAATTTGATTCAACCAAAATTAAGCGCACAATTTGATGCGGAAAAACCTAATTTCGAAAAGGCTCCAAACAAAATTTGCACGCTAGCGTAATTCATCAGCCACACCAAACGCACCGTCAATCACAATCACAAAAATTTTGCGAATTCACAAAACCATTCATCAGTATTTTTCGAAAGCTCTGGGCTAGAAATATTCTTACCGCGCCTCATCAAGCAAAATCACAAAAATCACTCGGTTTAATTTTTGCTAAAATCCACTGGGTTTCTTCTTCTCGCTTTTCCTCAGCAAAATTCAGATGTGGCAAAACATCCCACTCAAATCAAACGGCTTTTTCAAACGCTTTTCGAAAAGCTCAACTCCCCTCATGACCCATTTTTTCATGCTTTTGCCAATCGCAATATTTTCATAATTAGATTTTACCATTTTTACAGGATTTTTCAAACTATTTTCGATTAAATGCTTGACTTATTACTATTATGCTATAATAAGATTATTCGTTAGCTAGTGAACTAACGATGGAACATTACCAGAATTAAGTTAAAAATATTGTTCATTTTTATTATCTTTTTACTGCTTAGCAATAAGTTTTTAAAGATCATTTAAAGATTTCTTGCTAAGTAGTAAAAACTTGGTAAAATAAAGAAAGATCCTCGAAAAAGAGAGGTAGATAAAATGGAAATTATTATTAATAATTTGACTCCACACGAAATCAACATTATCGATAAAGATGGAAAAGTAGTTAAAACCTTTCCATCTGATGGAAGAGCGAGAGCTACTCAGATGAAGTTGAGATTGGAAACAGTTGAAGGTATTCCAATCATTAAAAATGACTTTCGGTGAGCCAGTTGGTTTGCTGAACCCAGTGATTACTATTTTACATCGTCAGCGTTATAACCGCGAACGCTGCAAGATTAAGTGGTCGAACCACTCAGAGATTTATTTATCCCTGGTAAAACGGTGAAAATGACAAAGGTCAAATTATTGGCTACCAATCATTGTGCATATTTGAATAGCTCAGTTCTATCAATTCAGCCTTGCAAAAAGCAAGGCTTTTTCTTTTTCGCGTTATAACTCTTGACTTTTTATTTTTGTGATATAATTAAGTTACTTGCGTTGGCAAGCGAACATTTCAGAAGTGAGAAATTGACTATTGATCGATTTTTCAGTTCTCAGAAAATTGAGTTTAAAGAAAATTAAGCTCAGCTTTCAGCTGAAAGTTTCGAAAAATTACAGCCAAGCGGGCTTTTAAACGCAGGAGAACCAGTATGGTTAAAGTTTTTAAAAAGTTTGAAGAGCAAGAAAACGGATCAGTTTTGCTAATGCTTTAGTTCATGCGAGCATAAAGACAAAACCTGTGGAAGGACTCTGACTTTAAAAATGCATCAGAAGATGACCGTAAAGCTATTTTCTCGATCGTGAAAAGCGCCACATTGATAACTATTTAGCTAAAAGGCAAAACTAGCCCTCACTCAATCAACTGCGCTTCCAAGCATGACAACATGCTGGAGCTCACGTTAGAGACACAATTGATTTCTGCGAAAGACACAGCATCACAATTTCTCTAAGAGCCTATTTTCTCACTTTCAAAACCCCACAAATTGTAGGGGTTATTTTTATTTTTCAAAAGCAATTTTTGCTGCAATTTTTACTAATTCTTCAGGTGTAGTTTCGACGGGGTAGCCATGATGAAGTTGTAAAACATTTTTATCATAAAAGTGGAACAAGGTGAATATGTGCGTGTGGCACACCAAAACCTTTCAACCACAATGCCCACACGAATCGGACTTCATTTCAGTCTGAATTTTCTTCGCAATCGAAATCTGCCACAGATAATCATAGTCATCTTTCTCTAAATCCCACAGCAAATCAATTTGCTTTTTCGGAAAAACCAAAACATGACCGTTTGAAAGCGGTTCAATGTCGAGCATTGCGAAAACTTTTTCGTCTTCATAAATCTTATAACAGAGGAATTTCACCCTCAATAATTCGCGTAAAAATTGATTTTTCGTTCATTAAATTTTATTCCAATCTGTTCCTTTTTCATAAAATCGCAAAGTTTCTTCGCTCGAATTTTGCCAAAAATCCAAAGCTGGCTGAAGAATCTCCCACGCGCGCAAAATTTCATCACTTTCTGCAAAGAAGACTTTTTCATTATGAATTGCTTCTGCCAAAACTTTTTCATAAGCCTCGGCAGTTGTGGCATTTTCATCATATGAAAAGCTTAGATTTCGAATTTCGGTGCGACGATTCAAGCCTGGAATTTTTGTCGCAAGTTCGATTTTTACACTCGCCGAGTCATCAAGCGAAATTTGAATTAAATTCGCTTGATTTTCCTCAGTTTTGCGCAAATGAATGCGAATTTCGCTGCGTTTTTCTCTCAAGTTTTTGCCTGAAATTAATTCGAAAGGCACATTTTTCCAATTTTCGTCTTTCGAAAATAACCGAATTTTTGCAAAAGTTTCAACGCAAGATTTTGGATTTTCGACTTCTTCACGATAAGTTTGATATTGTCCACGAATTGCGTTTTTCCTCAGGACTTTGAAGAACTTCAATCTGTTCCAAAGCTTTAAAGCGCGCACTCGGCAAATCACTCCAACTTTTTCGGAAAATCTGCCAAAAACAACGCCAAAATCTGAATTAAAATGACTCTGAATAAAATCACGCAAAGCGCCACTTTGTTCATAAAAAGTTCCACGACCCTCGATTCCAATCTGTTCGCTGGCAATAATTTTGCACTTTTCGAAATGGATTTTCCATTCCAAATTTGCAGAAAATAATGCAGTTTTTGTGCCGCAAAAATTAGTAAATTTTGCGCTATTTCTTTTGCGAGATAGTGATCGATTCAGAAAAATCTGCTTTTCGCTAAAAAAATTCTGCCGTTCGTGAAACAAATTCATTGTGCAGATTTTAAATCAATTCCCAAAAGGTTTTTCGAGAGAATTTCAACATTTTCGCCGTTCAAACTAGCTTTTCCAGCAAGCGTTGAAATTTGTGCAGCACTTGCTGGCGGAACCGAAAGATACAGTAAAATTTACTGATTCACCATCTTTTTCAAGATGATTTTTAAGTTTTTCGTAATCCGTTTCTTCGGCCAAATTCATTTCGAAAAAGCTCAAAATTTGCGAAAGTTTTCGAATTTTTCTGCACGCGAAAAATCCGAGCGAACTTTTCAAGAATTTCGAAAGGCTAGATTTCTCTTCGTGAAACACCAATGACTTCAATTTCATCTGGCAGAAATTTCATTTTTCAAGCAGGGAATCAAGTGCAGGCAAAAGCTTGCGACGCCCTAAGTCGCCAGTTAACCCAAAAATTACAAGTTTAGTTTTCATTTCATTCCTCGATTTTATTAGTTTATCTTTTAATTATATCATATTTAGATTGGTGGTAAAATAAAAAGCTACCGTAATTTGCGTAGCTCAGGAATAACTTAAAAATTAAAATCTTTCAGAAAGGATATGTCGCTTAATATCAACCCATTCGGATTATATTCTTTTGTACACTGGTTTGAAGGTGCTTTGTGACATTCATAATTTATTTGATCAGTATTGAGGTCTTGGACTAAATAATGCAAAAGAGCATCTTTTGAATGTAAAATTGAACTCCCCAAAAAGATTGCAAAAATACTCACGATAAAATTAAAAATAACTAATGAAATAATTATAATATCTTTTTAAATTTCGTGGCTTTGTGGATTTTTCATATATAATACCTCGTTCAGATTAAATTTTAATTAAATTTTTATCATAAACATTTTCACAATGTAATTCTAAAATAATTTAGCTCCGTTCAACATTCCTCCAGCAGAAAATATACCAGAAATCAAATACATTATAAAAAAATGCCAATTTGAAGTGTTAATAGAATTTCTGCCCAAATCTTCGCATTTGACTTTCGCCCAGTTTCGATTTCGAATTTATTTGCAGCTTTGAGTGAATAGCTAGCAGCTACAACTGAAAGCAGACTAAAACCATAGTTAATAATTGGAGCTGGCGAAGAGATTGGAAGTAAACTCAAAAATCCCAATATTGCAGCAATTTGAATTGGCATGAAATCTTCACTTTTGCCTTTTCGAATTATTTTATATTCCTCGAGAATAAAAGTGTTATTTTCCGACTCTTGCTGGTTTTTATTTTTGTCTGTTTTTTCTTCAGGCGTTGGATAGATTTCTTCAGGATTATATTTTTGACTCCATAAGTAAATTATATCACGATTTAATTGAAAAATTAAAAAAATAAAGTAAAATAATTTTATGGAGAGATGGCCGAGTGGTTTTAAGGCGCACGCCTGGAACGCGTGTTGAGCGCAAGCTCTCGCAGGTTCGAATCCTGTTCTCTCCGCCAAAAATCTATTTTTCTGATCCTTGACTTTTTCGAAAAATATAAGTTAAAAATAGTAAAGTAATTTTGCACGAGTGGTGGAATTGGTAGACACGCTAGTCTTAGGAACTAGTGCCAATTGGCGTGAAGGTTCAAGTCCTTTCTCGTGTACCAGAAATTGTAAAAACAGTCTTCGAAAGATAGCTGTTTTTATTTTATAATTTGCTCTGACCCTTAAAAGTGATATAATTTAAGTATGAGCATTAAGAATACTTTAGCCAAAACCGCTCGAAAAGTTTTGCCAAAATCGGTACTTGTTGAGCTTGAAAGAACTTATCGAAAATCTCGCGCAAAAAGTAGTTGCGGCGCGTTATGGCAAACCCTGCTCGTGATTTGCGGGTGATTGCTGTAACTGGTACAAACGGCAAAACAACCACTGTTAATTTTCTTAATGAAATCTTGAAAGAAGCGGGCTATCGAACTGCGATGTTTTCAACAGCAAACATCGAAATCGCGGGTGAACAAACCGTGAACGATACAAATTCTACCACATCAACGGTTGCTCGGCTTCAAAAATTCTTTCGCGATGCTAAAAAGCCGATGTTGAATTCTGCACTGATCGAAGCTACTTCTCACGCGCTTGGACAATATAAATTTCGAAGCGTGCCGATCGAAATGGCGATTATGACAAACCTTACGCAAGATCATCTTGATTATCACAAAACGATGGAAAATTACGCCACAGCAAAAGCCAAAACTTTTTCGAAATGAATCCAGATCTCGTGGTTCTAAACGCTGATGACGAATGGTTTGATTATTTCAATAATTTTGCCACTGAAAGCCAAAAAAATCACTTATGGCGAAGGAGAATCGGCTGATGTTAAAAATTGAAAAATTCAAGCTCTATAAAAAGGGAAGCGAGGCTAACCTTCGAATTGACAACAATGTTGAGCTTGAAATCGCTACAAATCTGCCAGGAGAATTTAATGTTTATAATATGACCATGCGGCGGCGGGTGCATATCTTTTAGGGATTTCACTCAAAGATATTCAAGAGGGAATTGCTAATCTTGAAGGTAGTTTCGGGTCGTTTCTGAATACGCAGCTCCAGGATTACCATTCGACACGATTGTTGATTATGCTCACACACCAGATGCACTCGAAAAACTCTCAACCATGAAAGAGCTTTTCGAAAAAATCGCACGATTTTGGTTTTTGGTGCTTGTGGCGACCGAGATCGTGAAAAACGCCCAATTATGGGGAAAATCGCTCAAGATTTGGCCGACCGAATTATTATTACTGATGAAGAAAATTACACCGAAGATGCTACGCAAATTCGTGAAGAAATTATCTCGGAATCTCGAAAAAGAACGACAAACTCCCAGCAAATATTCAAGAAATTCCAGATCGAAAAGAAGCGATTCGAAAAGCTTTACAAATTGCAGGCAAAGGTGATATTGTGTTGATTACAGGTTTTAGGGCACGAAGTTTACCGCAATTGACGGCGAAAAAACACCTTGGAACGACGCTCAAATCGTGCATGAAAATTGCTCAGGAAATCTTTCTAATAATCAAAAATCGCTCAAATCGAGCGATTTTAATTTTCAAAAATAAAACCGTTCTTTTGAACGGCTTAATTTTAAATAGCTTGGTTGTCTAGTCGATCGACAAACGATCTAAAGTTAGTGTCTGAAGGTTTACTTCTTCGAATATACAAATTTGCAATTTGCCCCTCAAGAAGTGCATTTTCAGCCTCTTTAAGATTGTTGTCATTTAACTCAAAAAGAAACTCTTTCTACGAAGAACCCCAATCGGTTTGATTAGTCTCGATTTCAAGATTAATTCCCCAAAAATTAGAGTTTATCTGCAAGCAAATAGGACTTTTCAGGCTCTATAACTCTTTCAGTACAAAAGAGTAGCTATCCAAAAATAAATCAGTTTTTCCAAATCTATTCAAAAGTGCTTTTTCCATTTCTTCACCCCTTTTCGAAAAAGTATTTAAATTTTAGCACACTATTGATGCAAATATGATTTAAAAACAATCTTAAGTACATTATATAAAAGGAATAAACTGAAAAATAAAAACCATCAAAATAACATTATTATACTAGTATTGATCGGTCTAATTGCTATAATTTTCGCACCAGTAGTTATATTCTTTTATTAGAAAATCAATAAAAATTCGAAAAATCTAAATTTCAAAAAAATAGAAATAGGTCCTGCATTTGGGGCTTATTTTTGTTATAGCTTAGTAAATTTAATATTTTTCAAAAACAAAAACTGCAAAAGTCTAAGCTTTGCAGTTTTTATAATTATTTAGATTTAAAGTAATCAATTTCTTTAATCACATCAGAAGTGCATTTTGCGCGCTTTGGTCTTCATCCTCGATCATTCGAGCAGCATTATAAGCTGGCTCAATTAAAGTATTATCATCACTGAACGAAGAAGCAAAAGATAAATGTCGAACTTTTCTTCATCTCGAAACTGTTAACTTATCAACCAATGGACGCAAAGCTTCAAGTGCGTAACCTTTAATTGTATCCAAGTCTAAGCCACCAAAGCTTGGCATTGTAGTCTGCTGAGGTTGCTCAGTAACTGGTCGATCTTCTTCCGTAGCTGGAATCTCAACTTGGTTTAAATCTTCATATTGGAGTTCATCAGTGTTTTGATTATCGTCAGAATTATCTGAAGATCCGCTAACACCAGAAAGAATCTTAGCGAGCTCTGGGTCGTCGCTAACTGGCATTTTTGCTTGTTTGATTCATATCAATTTCCATAACCCACCTTTATATTTAATTGACTTTACTTTTTATTAATTATATTGTATCATAGAATTAAAGCATAATCAAGATTATTTTTTCGGAAGGGTGGAAAATGTTAGATAATTTTAATTTATTGGTTCAGCGCGACCCGCAAAATGCGCTTTTAGTCTGCCAGCGAGCAGTGGAAACAGGCACTTTTTCAAGCTGAAGTTATTTCACCAGAAAATGATGGTCGTGAAATTAAAAATATTGTTATCACAGGAATGGGCGGCTCAGCTTTAGCTGGATTAATTGTGAAAAATGGCTCGAAAATGAAATAAATTTACCAATCGAGATTATTCGAAAATTACACTTTACCAAAAAGCGTTTCGAAAAATACTTTAGTGATCGCTAGCTCATATTCCGGAAAATACAGAAGAATTAATTTCAGCATTAAATCAAGCTATTGAAATTGGCACTAAATTGCAAACCATTTCTTCTCATGGTAAAATTGAAGAAATTGCTCACAAAAATGAAATTGCTCATGTTAAATTGCCAACGGGTCTTCAACCACGAATGGCAGTGATTTATAATTTTGCGCTTTAACAAAAATTTTGGTAAATTTTGGAATTATTTCAAATGAAAAGCACGAAGAAATCGAACATTATGCCGATTTTTGCGAAAAGAAAGTGAATCTTGGGTCGCGAGCGTTTCGAACGACCGAAATTATGCCAAACAGCTTGCGTTGTATTCAGCGGGGCGAAGTGCAGTTTTTCTAAGTTCAGATGAATTTTCACCATTAGCTTATAAATGGAAGATTTCTTGGAACGAAAAACGCTAAAAATGTTAGCTTTTATAACGAATATCCGAATTTCAACCATAATGAATTTATCGGTTGGAGCTCGCACCCAGTTGAAAAAAACTCTTTGCAATTTTTAATCTTCGAAGTAATTTAGACCATCCGCGAGTACAAAGCGTTTTCGAAATTTCAGATAGGCTTTTTAAGCGGAAAACGCCCAGCCGCACGAAATATCGAACTTAAAGGCTCGACTTATCTTGAACAAGTTCTTTGGGGGCTCAATTTTAGCAGATTTTGTAAGTATTTATCTTGCAATTTTAAATAATGTTAACCCGACACCAGTGGAATTAATTGAAAAACTAAAGATTGAATTAGTAAAATAATTTTCAAAAACCGCTATCAAGTTTCAAAAAGTGCAGTTTTATTTTTCGAAAATAAAAAAGCCAGCTTTTGCTGACTTAAAGAAGTGAGGTTATTCTTCTGGATTCGTCAAATTTAAAGTTTTAATATTAAATAATAGATAACCCTAATATATAGCTAGATTGTATAATAGCAGCTATAGAATTATTAACGTCAATCCGAAGAATACATCTAGAACAAAAACAAATAAAACAATATATAGCCAAGATGCTGAGCTTTCCGGAAAATCATCAGGGACAGCAACATTATTCTTAAAAATTTTCTTTAGCAACCATACCAAACATGCTATAAATCCTGGAAGAAAAAGTGGCACACTCGTCAATATACTATATCCAAAAAGTAAAAAGCCGTGCTATAAAATAGCTATCTTCTGAAATTCTTGATTTAAAAATTAACAGCAATATTGCAGTAATTAATGAAAACCCATAAACACAAATAAATACGAAAAAGCCCGC
>BNJS01001937.1_pt1 | contig 73587 bp, 116 predicted proteins | sample 8540461 | NCBI WGS metagenome assembly BNJS01 (sample SAMD00202454, study PRJDB9452) | human saliva metagenome | isolation source: human saliva | place: Japan
CGGGCCAGCGCCGCCGCCGCGCCGCCACGCCGCCTCCTCTCAGTCCGCCTCCACGCCGTGCTCGCCCGCCGACGTCGCCTTCGTCCGCACGCAACGCCCCTCCCAACCCCGCCAGCAAGGGTTTTCAAGAGGCAGATCTTCCGCGTCAACGACGAGCCGTCGAAATCCTCGGCGGCGAAACCCGCGAGCTCGACCTTTCCCGCAGGCCAGCCGTCATCATGCTCGCCGGCCTTCAGGGCGCGGGCAAGACGACGCTCGCCGGCAAACTCGGGCGATGGCTGCGAACCGAGCGCAACAGGAAGGTCTTGCTCGTCGCCTCCGACCTCCAGCGCGCCCCAACGCGGTCAACCAGCTCCAGGTGGTCGGCGGGCAGGCGGGGGTCGACGTGTGGGCGCCAGAGCCCGGCAACGGCGTCGGCGACCCGGTCGCGGTGGCGCGATCCGGCCCGCTCGGGCCGAAGAGTACGGCACGACGTCGTGGTGGTCGACACCGCCGGGCGCCCGGCATCGACGAAGAAATGATGCGCCAGGCCATCGACATCCGGGCCGCCGTCAATCCCAATGAAGTGCTTTTCGTCATTGACGCGATGATCGGCCAGGACGCCGTCGCCACGGCCAACGCCTTCCAGGACGGAGTCGGATTCACCGGCGTCGTCGTCTCCAAGCTCGACGGCGACACCCGAGGCGGCGCGGCCCTGTCCGTGCGGGGCGTGACGGGCGTCCCGATCATGTTCGCCTCCACCGGCGAGAAGCTCACGGACTTCGAGCAGTTCCACGCCGACCGCATGGCCTCGCGGATCCTCGACATGGGCGACGTCCTCACGCTCATCGAGCAGGCGGAGCGCACGTGGGACGAACAGCAGCAGGCGGAGCTCGCGGAGAAGATGAGCGAGGGGTCGTTCACCCTCGACGACTTCCTCGTGCAGATGCGTCAGCTCAAGCGCATGGGGTCGATGAAGAAGATCATGGGCATGCTGCCGGGGATGGGGCAGTACCGTGAGGCCCTTGAAGCGTTCGACGAAAGCTCCGTGGGCCGAATCGAGGCGATCGTCCAGTCGATGACCCCGGCGGAGAGGGCGGACGTGAAAATCCTCAACGGTTCGCGGCGCCAGCGCATCGCCCGCGGCTCGGGCACCACCGTTCAAGAGATCAACCCTGGTCGAGAGAGTCCGAGCAGGCGCGCAAGATGATGCAGCAGGTCTCGCGCGGGGGAGGCGTCCCCGGGATGCCGGGGATGGGCGGGATGCCCGAATCGGGGGCGGCGGCCGCAAGGCCAAGCGCGCCGCGAAGAAGAAGTCCGCGAACAAGAAGGGACGTTCCGGCAACCCAGCCAAGCGCGCCGCACAAGAGCGCGAGCAAAACCAGCAGGGGCAGAAGGGCAAGGGTTCTTCGTTCGGAGTCGGCGCGTCGCAGGGGCGCGGGCAGCCGGGAGGCAACCCGGACTTCGAAGACCTTGCGAGGTTCCTCAAGTGACCTCGTATCGCCTGACGGGGCCTTTGCGAGGAACCGATCTGGCCGAGGCGTGGATCGTCGACGGCGCGATCCGCCACAGCGCCCCCGACGGCCCGGCGCAGACCGTCGCAGGCTGGGCATATCCGGGCCTGGTCGATGCCCACGCGCACCCTGGCCTGTCCCATTCCGCCGAGCCCGTCGCCGACGCCGAGGTGATCCGACGGCTTGACGCGGCGCGTGCGGCCGGAGTGACGACGGTGCGCGAAATGGGTGCGCAGCTCGACGTCGCCCGTTTCGCGGCGCGAGGCAGAACAAAGGCAATCCGGTCCGGACGGCATATCGCCCGGCCCAAACGCTACATTCGGAACGTCGCGGCGGAGATCGAGCCGAGGGAGCTTCAGACGAGGTCGTGCGCCAGGCCGCGCGCGGCGACGGCTGGGTCAAGCTCGTCGGCGATTGGATTGACCGAACGGAAGGGGCCGATTCGGATCTGCGCCCGCTTTGGCCGCGAGACGTGCTCGCCGACGCCGTCGCCGCCGCACACGAGGCCGGTGCGAAGGTCGCCGTCCACACTTTTGCGGTGGAAACGGTCGACGACGCGCTCGAAGCCGGAGTCGACTGCATAGAACACGGTTCGGGGATGAACGAAGACCAGCTTCGCGAGGCGGCGCGGCGCGGCGTGATTCTCGATCCGACAGTCTGTCAGATAGGCACATTCGCCTCCATCGCGGACCGGGCGGGAAAATACCCCGTCTACCGTGAACGGATGCTCGCGATGTACCGGGGGAGATTCGACCATTTCGCGCTCATGGCGGACGTGGGCGCGCATTTCGTCATGGGCACGGACACCGAGGGCGAAGGAAAAGACAGGACGCTCGACGTCGAGCTTCGCGCCGCCGTCGACGCCGGACTCCCCGCGGGCCTCGTCATGGCCGCCGCGAGCCACTCCGGCCGTTCTCTGCTTGGCCTTCCTTCCTGGGAGGAGGGAGCTCCGGCCGACGTCGTCGTGTACGCGGAGGATCCGGAAAAGGGCATCTCGGCCGTCTCGCGTCCGGCCGCAGTGTTCATCGACGGGCGCTCGTCGGCGGGATGCTCGCGACCGCCCTAGCTGAATGCGCAGAGGCCGGCCCCCGGCCCCGGCAGCCAGACGGCGATGATTGTTTGAACGGACGCCGGCGGGTGTTGCACGCGCCGGTTTGACCGCCGCTTGGAGATGCTGCGGCATCGGCGGAGAGGCTCTGCGTGAGAAGACGGTTAGCGAAAACTGCGTCGGAAGGCGGTGCGGCAAGCGGGGCGCATTCTGCGGACTGCCGGTGAAGGCCTGCGTCAAACGTCGAGGGCCGTGTCACAGGGGCACTAGGCTGGCCGCCCGCGGCTCGGCCGCGGGGAGGTCGCCGATCGCCCACGCTGAGCGAACCGGTCGGTATGTCCTCGTAGGAGCGAGGGTCCTCGATCGGCTCGACGTGGATCTGGGAGTCGAGACCCGGCACGGCTGCAGACAGCGCTTCGGCGACGTCGTGGGCCAATTCGTGTCCGCGGCCGACCGTCCACGAACCGGGAACGAGCATGTGGACGTTCGCGAAGGAAGCCTGGCCCGCCGCGCGCGTTTGAAGTCCGTGGAAGCGCACCGACTTCGTTTGCGAATCCCGCGAGAACCTCGATAAGGGCCTGGTTCTGCTCGGCCGAAAGGGTGACGTCCATGAGGCCGCGTATCGATCCTCTGAGCAGACGCCAGCCGGTGACCAGGATGTTCAGGCCGACGAGAAGCGCGACGACGGGATCGAGCACGTCCCAATCCGTCGCGACCACAAGGCCTACCCCCAGGACGACGCCGACGGATGTGACCACGTCGGTCCACAGATGCCGCCCGTCCGGCGACGAGCGCCGGCGAACGCCAGCGCCGCCCGGCCCGCACCAACGCCACTGCGACTATTCCATTGACGACCGAGGCGGCGACGGATATCGCCAGACCCGGTCCGAGATTGTCGATCGGGGCGGGGCGAATGATCCTTCCCACGGCGCTCACCACGATGAAACCTGCCGCGACGAAGATCATCGTCCCTCGACGGTCGAGGAGAAGTACTCGGCTTTCGATCTGCCGAAAGCAAACTGGGAGTCCGCGGGTTTGGCGGCCTGCTTGAGGGCGACGAGGCGCTGGCGCACGGGCCGCGAGGTTGACCACGGATCTCGGCCGCGTCCGAGAGCACATTCGAGGCCGGTCACGGCAGGCCGCCGTCTTCATCGTGATCGTGGCTGCGGCGGCGACTCACGGAAAGCCCGAGCGTAGCGGCTGAGGTCTTTGGCGGGGGTTTCCGACTGTCACCAGAGTATTCTCTCCGAGTTTGCTCCGGGCCAGCGACAGAGGAACATGGCAAATGCGGTGCGATCCACGGCATTCGCGCTTCCGAAAACCGCCGGACGCGCGGTTATGACGAGACGCGTGCTCACGACGGGAAGCGTACTCATATTTGAGGAATCGTTTCAGGATTGATGAGTAACTCAGCTACTCATAATCCTAGGAGGGCGCATTATGGGCAAGGACGGTTGGCCATCTGTCGGGAGTGAGGAGCAGCGGTGGCGAGCCTCACGGCGGGCAGGCAGGATTGTCGTTTCGAAACTATGGCGAGCGGAAGTACTGGAGTGCTGTGCCTCCCAAGATCGCAGGGCTGACGCCCAATCTTGACAGTGAAACGGCCTGTTGTCGGAGCAGGCAGTCGGAGAACTGCAACGCTTCGATTCGGAGCTTGGCGACCGTGTGGCGACCTTCGCGCCTGTTTTCGCCTAGGTCCGGAAGCTGCGTCGTCGTCCCAGATCGAGCATTTGACTGCCAGTGCGCGCAACGTTCTCAGCGCCGAATTAGGGGCGAAACGTGGCGGCAACGCACTCGAAATCGTAGCCAACACGAAGGCGATGCGTGCTGCGCTTGACTTGGCGGAGCACATCGACGTGGAGTCAATCCAAGCTATGCACGCGGTTCTCATGGAAGGCCAACCGCACCATACTCCTGGAAAATGGAGGAAGGAGCCTGTTTGATAGGAACGCGAAGCGATTCTCCTTTCGATGCAGAGTTCGTCGCACCGGCGTGGGAGAGGGTCGCCGATTTAATGGCCGACCCTGCGGTATTTTCACAGGAAAGAAAACGCTCCTGCGCTTGCGGGCATCGCCATAGCTCACGCCCAGTTTGAGACGATCCATCCATTTACGGATGGGAACGGGCGCACGGAAGGGCTTTTGCCCAGGCGCTTCTGAGGTATCGCCGAATTACACGAAATGCTGCGGTGCCGGTGTCTGCCGGGCTTCTGGCGGACATTGACGGATACCACCGCGCGTTAGCCGAGTACCGAAAGGGGAACCCGGCTGCGATAGTCGAGGTGTTCGCCGACGCCGCTCTTCGTGCTGTCGAATACGAGGAAGCCTCGTCGGAGAGATCGATGAGATCGTCGAGGGATGGAAAAAGCTGTTGGCTCAACACTCCATTCGTAAGTCCTCCAACGCTTGGAGATTGCTCGAGATCGTCGCCAGACGCCCGGTGACAGACGCGAAAACAGCGGCAGAAGAAATGGGCGTGAACGTAACTAACATATATCCGCCTTTGCGCCGCTTGGCGAATCTTGGAATCCTCACTAAGGCGGACGAGTTTCGCTTCGGCCCACTGTGGCGCAGCGACGCCGTGCTCACCGCCATCGACTCCTTTGCCGAGCGGCGGGCAGACGCCGATGGAACCAGGGCCTGGCATCGATCGGGCGGCCGCTGCTTGGACGTTCGGCCCGTTTTGCGTTGGCGCCCGTCGGCATGTGTCTGAATGCACGTGCCGGGGTGCGGCTCCGATTGCCGGGCGAGCCGCGAATCTGGCAAACTTAAGCTTTGGTACCGGGCGAGAAAGAGAGGCCCTCTCATCCTCTGGCTGCCTCAGTCTCGGGCCTTCCGCACCGCGACTCCCACCGCGATTGCCTCGGCCCAACCTAAAGTAGAACCAGGAGTGACCACACAAGTGGCAGTCAAGATCCGTCTCAAACGCATGGGCAAGATCCGTGCGCCTTATTACTGCGTCGTCGTCGTCGATTCGCGAAAGAAGCGCGACGGCCGCGTCATCGAGGAGATCGGCAAGTATCATCCGACCGAGAATCCTTTCGCTCATCGAGATCGATTCGGACCGCGTCCAGTAGCTGGCTTTCCGTCGGCGCGCAGCCTACGGACCCCAGCTCGCGCAGCTCAAGGTGACCGGCGACTGGCAGAAGTTCAAGGGGCTTCCGGGCGCCGAAGGCCGCCTCAAGGTCAACGAGTCGGTCGACGTCGAAGGAGCCCGAAAGGCTGCGGTGGAATCGGTCCAGAACGAGGCCGAGAAGCGCCGCGCAGCTGCCGCCGAGGCGAAGATCTCAGCGGAGGCCGCCGCAGCGGCGAATCCGTTGAGGAAGCGGCCGAGGAGGCCTGACGATCGCCGATGCGCCGAGCACCTTGTGCGTGGAATAGTCGATCCACCCGAGGACGTGGATGTGCGTGCTCGGAGCAACCGCCGTGGCGAGCTGCTTGAGGTTCGCGTCAATCCTGAGGATCTCGGGCGTGTTATCGGACGCAACGGCCGCACGGCCAAAGCTTTGCGCTTGGTCGTGGGCGCGCTTTCCCCCAAAGGGAATGTGCGAGTTGACGTGATCGAAACCGATCAGAGTTAAGTTCAACGGCGTTAAGAAAGGGGCGTCGGCCAAACCCAGTTGGCCGACCCCTTCGTCGTGCTTTCAACAGTTGTTTGCGTGCAACCGGTATCCTAGGAAGCGAATCAAGGCTCACGGCAGCCATCGCGTTTCAAACCGCTCGTCGATCGAAGGAGAGATATTGCAGCTAACTGTCGCCGTCATCGGCGCCCCGCACGGCCTCGCGGGCGAGCTTGCGCCTCGATGCGCACAGACCAGCCGGAGCGGCGCCTCGGAATCGGAGCCATGCTGGAGACCGACCCGTCAGGAGGCGGGCCCGCTCACCGTGGCGCGAACCCGCGAGTACAAGGGTGCGGTATACGCGATGTTCTCCGAATGCACGGATCGAACGATGGCTGAGCGGCTGAGAGGCGTCAAACTCACCGTCGAGACCGACGAAGACGACTACGTCGAGGAGGACGCTTTCTACGAGCACGAGCTCGTGGGCTTGGAAGTGCTCGATCCCGAAGGGTACGAGCTTGGAAGGATCATAGGGCTGGAGACGTTTCCCGCCCAAGACATGCTTGTGGTCCGCGAGGCGGACGGGGCCGTCGCAGGGTTCCTTTTCGTGCGAGATCGTCACCGAGGGTGGACCTGACGACAATTGCGTCGTCGTTCGGGCCCCGCAGGGTCTTTTCGCCGCCGACGGCGAAGCGGACGACGCCGATCGCGGCGAGAAGAGCGGAGAACAGCGGGAAGAGGCCGCTGAGGAGGAATAATGCGAATTGACATCGTCTCGGTGTTTCCGAGGTTTTTCGACGTTCTCGAGCTCTCATTGCTGGGAAAGGCCCAGGAGAGGGGAATCCTCAACGTCGTCGCCCACGATCTTCCGCGACTGGACGGACGATCCTCGGCAAGAACGGTCGACGACACTCGGCTGGCGGCGGCGCGGGGAATGGTGATGAGGCCCGACGTGGGAAGGGCCCTCGACGAGGTCAGTGGCGCTGACGCGGCGTCCGGCGACGGCGACGTCGTTCTCGCCATCCCGACTCCCGCGGGAAGCCCTTGACGCAGCGCGCGTGCGAGGAAGCTCGCGCGCCGAACGCATTGTCGTGGCCTGCGGAAGGTACGAGGGATCGACGCGAGGGTGGCGAGCGAGTATTCCGAGGCCCGGCGTGCGCGCGTCGAGTACTCCTTGGGGACTACGCTCAGCGGCGGCGAAGTCGCGGCCGTCGCCCTCGTCGAGGCGGTCAGGCCTGCTTCCCGGCATGGTCGGCTAACCTGAGTCCCTCCTCGAGGAGTCCCACGGCGCGGCGGGCTGCTGGAATACTCCCTGCTCATACGGCCGACAGGTGGCGGGGCGCGGATCCCGGTTCTAACTCAGGCAACCACGCTACTGTAGCCCGGTGGCGGCGTGATCAGGGCGATCGAGAGGACCATTGAACGCCGCCCGGACAGACGAGAAGATCAACGCGGCCTCCCTCGGCAGAGAAAGAGCGGCGGGCGTCGTCGCGCACGGATGGCCTGGCGCCGCAAAGAAGCGCACCCGCGTAGGGCCGAAAGTCCGTGCGGGCGGCGGCGCGGACGTGCCGAGCTGGCAAGCGCTCGCTCGAGGACGTTCCCGGATCGGCGCATGCCCGAAGGAATGCCCAAACATGACGTATCGATGCCTTCATCGCCGAAAAACCTCGGCGGAGCATTTCAAACGCGACGTCGAGGACCCGGCCTGCCTCACGATGGCCCTGGAGGTCGGCGGCAGTAGCACGTACCGTTGCGACCTATCTTCCGAGAGCGTGAGTCTCCGGGCGCTACCGTGAGAGCGCCGAAAAGTGACGCCGCCGTCGTCGCCGGACGGCCCAGGCGCGTCGCGTGCCCGAGCTGTCAGTTCTACACTCGATCCGAAGCCTGCGCGGACGCGCGCGGCAGGAAAGCCTCCTGTGGGAGGCGACCGGGCCGAGCTCGAGGTGAGTGGCCGAGAACCGGCCGGAGCCGTACGTGTGGCTGGGAAACCAACGAGAAGAACACTCGAGCGACGCAGGCTCACCGCGGGCTCGGCTTCGAGTTCGTGGGCACGCGGGAATTCCTCGCGGGTGGGCTCAGAACAACGTCGACCGCGCTGCGCGCGCCCCATTCGCGTGGCATAATTGTGCGATTGTCTCGCTGTCACAATGCGCCGAACCTGCCGCAGTCGCGCACCGGCGAAGCTCCTGTAGGCGGGCGGTTTGACCCCGCCCCGACCACGCTTGTGGCTCAGTGCGCACTGAGCGGAAAGAGAGCACGAGTATGCAAAACTCTCGATTTCGTGGAGGAAATGCCAGCTCCGCAAGGACGATTCGACTTCCGCCCGGCGACTACCGTGTTCGGGTCGACGTGCGAGTGGTCGACAGCCAACCGCACCCCGGCACCCAGAGCTTTTCAAAGGCGTGGTTCTTTGGGCCGTTCCGGCTCCGGCATCCCGCGAGTAGCTTTCCTGGTCCGGCAAAATATCGCTTCGGCGTGGGCGTGGGCGCGTCGTCGCGCACTCGGCCCTGAAGCGACACCGTCGTCACCCGAGGCGACGTTCGCCGTGCCGTCCATCTACCATCTGCGCAGGCTGCACGGCGCCGCCAAGATCAAGGAGCGTCGCGAAGACAATCAATCGTCGGTGATTCGTGACGTCGTCCAAAAGGCTTAGAAGCTCGGCATTGCGCCGTGTGCATCCGTCGAGCCGGCGTCGGTGCCACGATAAGCTCAAACTTTCAGGTTGGGTTTCTGACAGGATTGGGCCGCGCGGTTGGGGAGGTCTTGGACCGCTCTGAGACCAAGCGCGGAAAATGACGTAATCGCCATTCTGTGCGGTGTGTGCGTCAAACCGTGAGCACAAAGCGCCGTCCGTCGTGGCGAGAACCAGGCACAGGAAACTCCGATGACACCCTATAGGGAGGCCCACGCATGCGGTCGTGAGGACGCCGGGCGCGGGCCGGCGGATTCACCGGGAGTATCGCGGCGTATGTGCTCTCGCGGGCGCCGCGGAGAATGGACGGTCAAAGGCAGTCTGGGGTTGCGGAGGATGCGCCGCCGCCGACCGCCGGAAAAGCTGGACGAGGATCCGAAGAGCGCGTCGGACGACGCAGCCGAGTCTGAAGACGCCGGCGATGCCGACGACGACCGCAAACTTGACGCCGACGACGACCGCGAGGCGGAAGAAGGAGAAAAACGCAGATCCGGCATTCGCGCGCTCCTGGAGACGCTCTCCGTCGTCGCCGTCGCCCTTCTTGTGTCGGTGATCGTCAAACGTTCTTCATGCGTCTTCTACGTGCCGTCGGTTCGAGCCGGAAAACACCCTCCGCCAAAGCGACCGCATCGCGGTCAACAGAATGGCAGACACCGCCGACGAGATTCACAAGGGGAACATCGTCGTCTTCGTCGACCAGGGAACTGGCTTTCCGCCCAGCGTCGACAAGTCTCCGGCTTGGAGGCGCATTGAGCAAAAGCCTCGCAGACCGTGGGCCTGCTGCCCGAGACGCGGGCAAGCACCCTGGTCAAGCGAGTCATCGGGTCGGCGGCGACAGGGTCACGTGCTGCACCGCGCGGGCAAGCTCCGCGTGAACAGCAAGGAAATCACCGAGACATACCTCCAAGCCCGGCGTGAACCCGTCGGAGATCTCCTCGACGTGACCGTTCCCCAAGGGCAAACTCTGGGTGATGGGCGACAACCGCTCCAACTCGCGAGATTCGCGCTACCACATCGGCGTGAAAGGAACGGAGGCTTCGGTTCCCGTCTCGACAATGCGGGCCGGATCGGGCGTGGGCGATCTTCTCACCCGTTCTCGAGGTTCGGCTCCGCCAGACGACGCATCGAGCTTTCGCGGGCGTCCCGTGACCGGCCGGACCGGCGTGACGCGCGGGCCCAAAGAGAAACGAGCGAATCCGCGCGCGCGAAGTTGCGGGCGTGCGCGAGGTGACAGTCAGCGCCTCGGAAAGGCGCGGAACGAGCCTTCGCGAGAAGCAGACGGGCGGGCGTTTGCGGAAACCGGCGGACAGGCGTGCGCCAGCGAGCCGCGAGGTCGAAATCGACGTCCTCCGGCTCCCTTCCGGCGGGTGCATGATGGCCGGAGCTCGACGAGGGTGCGATCTCACTTGCCCAGGGCTCCGTGAGCGTCGGAATCGCACTCATCGACGCCTCCACTGCGAGATTTGCCCAGAAGGGCTGCAGGATTCCAGGCTACTGAGCCCGGCGGCGCGCGAACATGGCACCCTGGTGCGGGAATGGGCGGTGGACGTCGCCGCCGGGCATGCGAGGCCGGACCTCATCGACGACGTCCAGGATCGTCGCCGCGCTGCGCACACGTCACGCCAGGTGCGACGGACTTTCGTGGATCGCTGTCAGCCGTGCTGCGTCGACGGCAAAGCAGAACTGGTGGGCCGAGGATTCGCTGTTCGACGTCGATCCCACTCTCCTCCCGCAGATCCCCGTCCAGACGTGAAGGGCGACGCAGGTGCGCCGTGATCGCCGCGGCGTCGGTCGCCGCAAAGGTCGAACGCGACGGACTTATGGTCGTTCTCGACAGGCGTTTTCCGGGCTACGATTGGGCGAGGAACAAAGGCTACGCGAGCCCTTCTCACATCGAGTTGGCGAGGCTCGGACCGAGCGACCATCACAGGAAGTCGTGGCATCTGCCCGGCGTGAGGAAGCGACACCGGATGAGCGAGATCACGAGAACTACGAGGCCGACGCCGAGCTCGCGCTCTACCGTGAATACCGCGACGTCATCAACATCTTCCGGTACGTCGTCGAGACCGAGCGCCGCTTCTACCTCGCCAACGACGTCGATGTGCGCGTGCGCGCTGCTCCGGCGGAAGTGTTCTTCGGAAGTCAACCTTTCCGGACGCGTGGTGTGGGACGTCTACCGCACGAGCCGCTTCATCCGATCCGTGCGCATCGTGACCTTCAAGGACGTCAACGTCGAAGAGCTCAACAAGGCCGACATCACTCGCGAGCTAGACCTGCCGCACGGGTGACGCGCGGCAGGCTTGACGCACGGGCGGCCCGCGGGTTTGCCGCACGATTCGCGGGCAGGGCGCGGCACCGTCGTCGTTAAGTTTCGCGGACGGCAGGACGCCAGTCTCGCGGGCGACGGTTGTGACGTTTGTGAACGGCAGAGTGCCGGTTGGCGCGCGGCAAGGCGCAGCGAAGGAGACGACGATTTGAGCTCCAGGAGAACCGGCCGCTGGACGGCCGCTACTGAAGAGTATTGGCAGAGCCTCGGCGAGGACGCTGTCGGCGAGGTCGCGAACCCCTACGTCGTCGCCGAGACGAGCGGTTTGGGGCGCGGGACCGCGCTCGACGCGGGATGCGGCGCCGGGGCCGAAGCCGTTTGGCTCGCAGAACAAGGGTGGGACGTCACCGGCGCCGACATAAGCCCCACCGCCCTCGCCAAGGCGCGCAGGCGGGCGAGTCCGCGGGGCTGGATCGGCGGTGCGGTGGGTCGAAGCGACCTCATGGCTTGGGAGCCCGACGAACGCTGGGATCTTGTCATGACCTCGTACGCCCACCCGCCGGGCAGCCAGATCGACTTCTACCGAAGGATTTCGCGGGTCGCCCCGGCGGCTACGCTGCTCGTCGTCGGACACTTGCAGCGATCCGGCGCGATGTCTGAGACGAGGGCCCCGAGGGACGACCGTCTCCTGAGCACGTCGTCGGCTTTTCGACGGCGGCGATTGGATGATCGAGACGGCGCGCCGAGACGTGCGTGGACGGCGACCGCCCGCGACGGCGCTGTGAGATGCGCGACGTCGTCGTCCGGGCGAAACGGCTTCCAGTAAAGAACAAATAATAGTCTCTCGCATGAACAGCCTGGCCCGAAAGTATAATCGCGCAAACATTTCTTTTATCTGTGAAAGGCGTATTTTATATCCGACTGAGCTTGCACGCTGTTTCCAGCCTGGACCGCGATTGAGCAGAGGCTTTGGAGAGCTACTCTGGAAGCGTACTGTGTTTGGTCTCCTCCGGGCGGCGTACCGTGGGGATATCAGATTTGCGGATCGCCCGAGCTGAATCGTCCACGAGAGGAAGGTCTTGTCCTACGATGAATTTGCCATAAAACGACCAAAGCTTAAAGCGGCGCAGCTATTGATTCTTATATGCCACTGGAATGGATTTCAGATATACGAAGATCGCTAAACTCACAAAAACGGTGGCACAATACCTTTTCCACATGAGTCCCGAACTCTATGAGCACGTGACACGTCCTGACGGCGATGGCAGAGCACGGGCGAGCGAAGCTTGACGGATTGAGTGCGAAACCGAAGTATAAGGTCGTTAACTTCAATGAGGGTTCAACCAGCATTCGCGCAGGGATGGGCAATTGCCTTGGCTCCGTTCACCCATCTGCACCCTGACTCCAATGAGCTTTGGTCAACCCAATTGAGCACATTGCCGACGTGCATGCAGAGACCTTTCCTGCCAGGCCAGCGCCGAGGGGGAGCCGCGAGTGGGGAGGTGACATAGGCGATCAAATCCGGTTGATTCATAGCACTCTGACTCGATGAGCGGCATGGCGATCGCGCAGTTCAAATCAACCTTCATTGGCAGAGATGGCGACGGCCGTGGGCGGATGCATGCCATTGCGATCTGCGCGGGTTCGGCCTTGCTGAAAAGAAGATCTCGAAGGCGCACGTGCTGCTGTCCTTGAAAACTGTGCAAAAAGGGCATTGAGGCCTTCGAGAAATCCACACAATGGGGACCTCGAGAGTTTCGGCATTGTTCTAAAATTGTAGAATGGGCTTTGCAGGGATTCGGGATGTTCATGACCGAAGGTCCTGTAGCTCAACACCGACACCTTGGCTTAACCGTCGCATGACAGATTTGGTGAGCATCTGAAAGACGCCAGGAAAGATACGACGAGCATTCCGGGACGGGTCATACGATACTGATAAATGTCTGGATTTGAAACAGGTTTTAAAGGATATCAACGATCAAATCAAGATCTGCGAGGAGACGGTGCTGGAGAATATACAAGACTAATCTTGAGAGGATCCGTGTGGACAAAACTTCATATGATCTGGATCCATCGATCCTGTCGAGTCAAATGAGGAGGTCATCATTATGCAGAAATCTGGCCGAAGAGATTCGATGAAAGTGTACATGCCACGAGTGTGCAGTGAGATCTATACTTAGCACGGTACTTGTGTATGGGACTCCGGCATGCCGGTTGCGCGCAGTTCGAAGAGACATGATGTAAGGAGCGGATGGTCCCAAATCGAAGTTCTGCCGAGACTTACTTTATTTGTTGTATGAGGTTATTCTAAAGATTTGTCTCGAAGCGGCCAACGGAGGGGCGAATCTTCAAGCTGGCAATAAACGAGTGCCTCAAAGCTGACCAGGAAAGAGCAGGGCTGAACTTGATAGAGGCGGTTGATGACGCGCGCAAATTAAAAGGGAAGTCATCCTTATGACCCATGGAACTGAGAAGCTGAGTATTGGGAAAGTCCGTGCTGCATTCTCGTTTTTGTCAAAGAGAACTGAGGGACATTCATAGGTTCGATGAGCGCACTGGCCCACGGTGGCGGGACTGGCGTAGTCCGTATCCGCTGCATCGTCTCGCCAGCTGGGCGGCGTACAGCCGCCTTCGGCAAGGCTGGGCCCATGGATGCGAGTATGAGCGCGACGCAGGATTTCTGTCGCTCCGAGAAGTGCTCGGAGCCTCTGAAACCAGGAACTCGGAAAATGGGGCGAGGAGCTCGCCGCGAGGTACCTTCAGGCATACGGCTGAGCTGCCGTTTTAGCGCGCAACTGGAGGCGCCGCGCGGGCAGCTCGGACCTCGTCACCGCCTGCCCGCAGAGGTGAGCCGTCGTCGCGGTGGAGGTGAAAACCCGCACCGCCAGTGAGCGTGGATCGATCGAGGCGATTACCCAGGCAAAAGCTGGCCAGTGCTAGGAAGCCTGGCACGGGCATGTGGCTGCAGGAGACCGGGACGCGCTGCGAGCGCTGCACTCGACCGTCAGCGATCACGGCTGGTTACAACAGACCGTGGCTGATTCGGCATCTGCGACATCTCGTGAGGGTGGGAACGGCGCGTGGCGCATGGCTGTCGTCGGAACGAAGGGAGCCGGTGCGGATCGAGGCCGTTCTTCTCACGGCCTTCCCGCAGTCACGATTGTCGTCGGGGCTTCCTGACGCCGCTGTGTCCGAATCTCGCGAACGGATTCGCGCCGCCTTCGCCTCAGCTGGAATCGGCTTCCCCTCGCAAACGCGCCTGACGATCAACCTTCGCCCGCGGATACGCCGAAAAAGCGGCACGGCGTTCGACCTCGGCATAGCGGTGATCCTGCGGCAATGGGCGGACGCGAGATCGGCGACGTACGTCATGGGCGAGCTCGGCCTGACGATGGTCGGTGCGCGCTGTGCGCGGAGATACTGCCGGCGGGCTTTGGCGGCGGCGGACGAGGACGCCGTAATGGCCGTGCCCTCGGATGTGGGAAAAGAGGCGGAACTGGCGGGGGTCAAGGTCAGAGTGTTCCACCGCCCAGCTCGCGGAAAGCCATGGGAATCCCGTGCGGTCCGGTTCCGATGCGCCCTCGCCGCCGGGCGAGCGAAACGGGAGGCCCCGGCTGCCTGCCCCGACCTCGCGGACGTCCGCGGGCAGCACAGGCTCGCCACGCGCTCGAAGTCGCCGCAGCGGGCGGGCACCACATACTCATGACGGGCGCCCGGCGTCGGCGAAAGTCGATGCTCGCCGCGCGTTTGCCCGGTATTCTGCCGAAACTCGACATGCATGAAGCCGTCGAGGTCGCTGCGATAGCTTCAGCCGCAGGGGAATTCGACGGGCGGTTGAGCTACACCCCTCCCTTCGCCAGCCCTCACCATTCGACCAGTGCAGCCGCGCTCATCGGCGGAGGGCGATCCGAGCCGGGGCCGCCTCCGGGCCCATCGCGGCGTGCTTCCTCGACGAAATGCCCGAGTTTTCCACCCACAGCCTCCAAACCCCGAGGGAGCCCATGGAACCGGAAGGATCGGATCCATCGGGCGCGTGCCGTCGTCACCCTATCCGGCCTGTTTTCAGCTGATCGGGGCCGCCAACCCCGTGCAAATGCGGCAACTACCTGGATGCGCCGGGCAAATGCACCTGTTCCGTGCGGGACCGCCGCGACTATTTCCGCCGAATCGGAGGGCCGATACTCGATCGCTTCGACATCAACGTCGTTGCCCCGAGGCTTTCTCGGGCCGATTTGGCGGAGGCCGGCCGGGCGAGTCGAGCGCCGTCGTCGCCGAGCGCGGTGGCCGAAGCCCGCCTGCGCCAGCGGGTCCGGCTTGTCTCGACCCCGTGGACGCCAACGCCCAGTGAGCGGCTCGTGGCTGCGGCGAACACCCCGCTTTGCGGAAAGCGCAAGGGATGGATTCCGTGCTCGCTTCGGGGAGACGTCGATGCGGGCGGTCGACAAGATCTTGCGGATTTCTTGGACCCTGGCCGACCTTTTCGGCAGGTCCGCGCCCGCGCGCGACGACGTCGATTGCGCCTTCACCTGTGAGAGAGGAACGGCTTTCCATGGAACGCACTGACGCCCGGAAAGTGCAGTGACGGGACGGGAAGGCCGGCCGCGGTGGGAGGCCCGCGGCGGCGACGGGAAACCTGCCGCGGCCAAGGGCGGGTTCGAACCGATTGGAGGAGCTGTGGGAAAACGGTTGCCGGGCGGACACGAGGAGCGCTTGCAGCCGCGATGGCTTGGACGCGAATCGCGGAGGAGGACGCGTACGCCGTGGCGCTGGTCGAGAGATGGGCCACGGGCGCTCGAATGGGTGGCGGGAAGGCAGCGTTGCGGAATCCCGAAACATGCGCAAGCAGGAAAAGACGCCGAGTCGGAAGCGTCGCCTGGGCTCACCGAGGATTGGACCGTCGCCGGATCGTGGGACGGCAGGACGCGGCTTGGCGAAGGCCAAGGCAAGATGGAAGACGCGGCTTGCCGCCCTCGGCCCGGGCGTCGCCGAATCGGACGGCGCCATGGGCTTCGTCATGCCCGGCGATCCGCTGTGGCCCGCCGCCCTCGACGATCGGCGACACACGCCGCTCGGCCTGTGGTTCCGAGGCGACGGCAAGGTGCTTTGCCAGGGCGGGCGCGGCCGTCGTCGGATCGCGGGATTCCTCCCCGTACGGCGTGAAAATTGCGACCGACGTCGCATACGAGCTTGCCGATTCGGGCGTCAACGTCGTTTCGGGAGGGGCGTTCGGCATCGACGTCGCCGCGCACAGGGGCGCGCTTGCCGCCGACGGATACAGTCGCCGTTTCGGCCTGCGGCGTCGACAGGTCACTATCCGGCCTCCCACGCGGACCTGTACCTGAGATTCTGCGGCGCGGAGGGGCAGTCCTGCCTGAGGCGCCGCCGCGCCGCCCGCACAGCTATCGCTTTCCTTTCTCGCAATCGGATCGCTGCGGCGCGTCTTGCGAGCCGTAGTCGTCGTCGAAGCGCCCTTTTCGATCGGGAGCAATATCCACGGCCCACCACGCCATGTCGATCGGACGCCCCGTCGGAGCGTTCCCGGGCCCGGTCACTTCCCCCAGATCCTCTGGATGCCACCGGCTGCTCAGAGAAGGGGCCGCCTGCGTGACGCAGACCTGCGAGGTCCTCGAGACTCATGGGAATGGAAGCGAAGCATGGCGGGCAACCGGGCCGAGAGCCGCCGCCCGAGAGGATTACTGGTGTACCGAGGGCAGCTCGCCCGTCGATGCTTGACCCGTTGGCGTCCCGCGTATGCGAGGCGCTGCCGGTTTCCCGCGGGGTGCCGGTGGAAAAGATCGCGGCGGTGGCCGGAGTCTCTGTGACGGAGGCCTTGACTGGGCTGGGGAGGCTCGAAAGGCAGGGGATTGCCGCGCGCAGCGCGCGGGCTGCTGTGGTAGCTGGCCCGGAAAGGCCGATGCTCCACCCTTGACGTGTGCGGATCGAGGAAACGTTGGACGCCCACGAGCGTGCTCAGGCTGCTGCTCCCGGAGGTACAATGGTCGTCGCCTGCCGTCCGCGAGGCGCGTTCCCTCTTGGAGTTTATACTTATGATCGCGTGGCGGCGACGTCGAAGTCATGGACCTGCACGGACTCGAACTCGCAGACGTCCGTGCGTGGCTCGCCACACGTCAGGCGAAGCGCGCTCGCGATCGACTCTGGCGCGGCGTTCAGCCGCGATCCGCACGTTTCCGCCGATGGCTGCGGCGAGAAAGGGCCACACCGACGTCGCAGACGCCGCCGCCCGGCTCTCAGCCCCGCGCGCGGACGACGCCTTTGCCGCGCGTGCTCAATCAGGAGCAGGCTCGCCGGCTCGCCTGAGCGCAGGCGGCTTCTGGCGACCTCGGGCGATCCGCCTCGCGCTTTCGCGACCACGCCGCCGTCGAGGCTCCTGCTGCGCCTCGCATCCGCATCAGCGAACCGTGCTCGCTGGACGTCGACTCGCTCGGCGCGGATCCGACATTGCGAGTCACAGGCAGGAGACAAAGAAAGTAATCGTCGCTCTGGCGTCCCTGCCAGACGTTACTCTTACCGCGCATCTTCCGGCGAGGCGCAGCTCGTCACGCGTCCCAACAGGGGCGTTGTTCCTCGGAGCGCGAGGCGGGCGGTCGATCCGCGCACGCTCCGCCAGTCGATCCACCGGCTCGCGCGCGAGCGTGCAGTTCCGACATATCGCCGCACGATCTGCGCGTATCCGCGGCTACGCATCGCCTGGACGGCGGCTGAGATCTGCGCACCGTCCATAGGAGATAGGCTCGGCCACGCGTCGCTCGGAACCACCCAGCGATACATATCGCACGTCAGCTCGAGGCTCGCCTGCGGGCGGCCTTCTGCCCAGGCGCACCCTCGGGCTGGAGCTTTCACGTGCGCGCCGGGACTTGGAGTCGTGCGATGTCTTTCGGGCATCGGGCCGCGCACACGGGCCTGAGTTCGACGTCGGAGAATCGACCGCCGTGGAGAAACGCTTGAAAGACTGGGAGAAGCACGTGCGAAGTCATCGATCGTGAGCGACACTAAGGACCCGTGAGTGTATATGGTATCGACTGCTCCGGCACGGGCGGATGCCGAGTGGGACTTTCGATGACCGTGGAAGGCCGTTCGCCTATCCGCGACACTGTGACGGCGATCACACACATCCGAGCTGGGTGGAACAGGACGTCGACGAATGGTGGCGGGCGCTGGTCGCCTCCACCCGAGCCGCTCTGTCGCGTTCGGGGATCGAGCCCGCTCAGATCGCGGGCATCGGCTTTGACGCGACGTCGGCCACGCTTGTCGCCCTCGACGACGCCGAAAGGCCCTTGAGAAACGCAATCATGTGGGCCGACGTGCGCGCCAGCGAACAGGCGGGCAGGGCCTCGGAGATCGACCACTCGCTTGCGCCTGTACAACGGGAAGGCGAAAGATCCGGCGTCCACGCCGAGTTGGGTTTCGTTTTCAAGGCGATGTGGCTCAAGGAGAACGAGCCTGACGTGTGGGCGCGCTCCGCGTGGATACTCGACGCCCCCGATTGGATGGGGCTGCGGCTGACCGGACGCCCCGCCGTCAACCTGTGCTCGGCCTCGCTGAAGATGTACCACAACAACGACCACGGAGGCTTCGGTCGACTTTTACGAGCAGCTGGGGTGGGCGACCTCATGGACAAGATGCCCTCCCAGGTCAACGCGATGGGCGAGCCGCTGGGAACCCTCTCCCGAGGCCGCGGAGGAGCTCGGCCTCGTCGCGAGCACTCCGTGGCCCAGGGTGGCATCGACGCCGAGGCCGGAATGATCGGAATGAACGTGCTCGCCTCGTGGGCACATGGCGCTCATCACCGGTTCGAGTAACTGCCTTCTCGCCCAGGCGCCATTCCGCTCTACGGCGCGGGAATGTTCGGCGCACGGACGCCTCACTCGTTTCGAGGGCGTACACGTCGAGGCCTCCCAGGCCTCGACAGGGGTCGTGATCCGCTGGTTCCTCGAACTCCGCGAAAGACCTCGTGGAGGCGGCCAAAACAGGGGTCCCTCCCTACGAAGTGCTGAACGAAGCGTCCAAAGACATCCCTCCGGGGTCCGACGGCGTCCTCGTCTCGGAATACTTCCAGGAAACGCAGCCCCTACACCGACGCCAAAGGCGCGCGGAACCATCACCGGGCTGACGCTCAGCCACGGGCGCGAGCACATCTACCACGCGATTCAGGAAGCCACGTGCTACGGGCTCGAGCTCAATCTGCGGACGATGCGCGCCGCCGGCTACGAGACCCGCGCCATCACGGCGTGCGGCGGAGCGCTCTCGAGCCCGGAATGGCTGAAAATGCACGCCGACGTCACCGGACTCGAAATCACGGTCACGGAGATTCAGGATGCCCCGACCCTGGGCTCGGCGATGATGGGCGCCTTGGCCGCCGGAAGATTCGCCGACCTCCAGGGCAGCCGACGCAGTGGTCCACTACGGCGCCGTGATCAAACCCGATCCCGCGCTCCACGAGGAGTACCGGCACTGGGTCGATGAGTACGCCGCGCTGTTCCCCGCCGTTCGCGACATTCAGCACCGGACGGCCGATCGCGCGGAGAAATCCCACAGGGCAGGGGCCGAGGGGCAAAGGACGAGGCCAAGGCGGATCAGCGGAACCGTCGACAGCGACACCACGGGGCTGGCCGATTTCACCACAAATGCTCGGCGACGGCGGCGCTTTGAGGCCGGGCGCGGGAAGCAGGCAAAGACCGCGATCGCGGGAAAACGGCCCGATTGCCTGACAACGCCGCGTTCGCCGGACAGCGAAAGCCACAACGAAAGGAGGAACGATGACCGCGGAACTCGTGGAAAAAGGGCTTGAGAATGCAAGCCACACCAGACTCGTCGAGGTTGGAAGGAGTCCTCGCATCCTCGGGGACGATCATTCGCGACGGGCTGCTCGAAGGGGTGCGAAAAGCGCTGCTCGTCGCCGACGAGCGCACGTGGAAAGCCGCCGGGGCCGACGTCGAAAGGTCGCTTCGCGAAGCGGGCGCCGACCTCGCGGAGCCGATGGTCTACCCCGGATCTCCCACTCTTTACGCCTCCACGACCATTGCGAGGGAAATCCGGGAGAGGCTTCGCGGGGACGGACGCGCTTGCGGTCGCAATCGGCTCGGGCACTCTCAACGACCTGTCGAAGCTCGCCTCCGGCGAGCTGGACCGGCCCTACGCAGTGGTCGCAACTGCGGCCTCGATGGACGGATACACGGGCTTCGGGGCGCCGATGACCAAGGACGGGGTGAAGATCACGATGCCGTGTCCCGCGCCGCGCGTCGTCGTCTTCGACCTCGACGTCGCAGCAGCGGCCCCGCAGCCCATGGCTTCCCTCGGGGTACGGAGACCTTTGCGAAAGATTCCCGCCGGCGCGGATTGGATGCTGGCGGACGCGGTCGGGTCGATCCCATCCATCCCTTGGCGTGGAGCTCGTCCAAACTGGCGTCCGCGGGGCGCTGTCGCGCCCGGCGGGCTTGCCGCCAGGTGCTGGAAGCCTACGAAGGCCTGTGCGAGGGCCTCGTCCTTTCCGGTTTGGCGATGCAGGTCGCGCAGGGCACACGCCCCGCATCCGGCGCGGAACATTACTTCAGCCACCTTTGGGAACTTGACCATTTGGGATCGGAACTCGACCCTCCGCTCAGCCACACGGATTCAAAGGTGGCGATAGGCACGCTAGCCATGGTCGAGTTTCTACGAGAAGTTCCTGGGCGCGACGTCGCGGGCTTGGACATTGACGCGGCGGTTTCGAGATGGCCCTCGTGGGGGCGAGGTCGAGACGGACATACGCCGTGTCATCGTCCGGCCCGCTCATCGACAAAGGGGATAAACGAAACGCGCGAGAAGTGACGTCGACGCCGCAGGAATTGCGCTCGCCTTGAAAAACTGGTTCAAGCCTGGCCACAGCTCGCGCGAAGCTGGCAGGCCAGCTGATGTCTGCCAAAAGAACTCAATTGGCGTTGGCTTCGCCGGTGCGCCAAGCGTTCCGAAGCGACATCGGGCGACGCGAAGACGTCCGCGCTGCGTTCCCGCGTGCAATGTACTATCGCTCGCGTTACACGGTCCTCGACGTGGCCCGCGAACTGGGATGGTTCGAGGAGATCGTCGTACGACGTCTTCGCTCCGGGAGGGCTGTGGCGGTAAGAAGGCCGCGGCGGTGAACGGGTTTCTGCGGCGAGGAGGGCTGCGTCGGCGGGACAGTCCCGCGCGTGCCTCCCTTCGTCCGGGAAGGAGGACTGCCGGAGTCGCTGAGGAGGCGAATCGCGGGGTAAAAGGAGGAAGGGGATCGATGTGGCGGTCCTTTCCGATGCGCGCTCCCAGTGGAGGCAAAGGAGGCCGGGAGGCAGTGCCCGGCCTCGAGGCACTCTCTATTGGGTCTCCCGTGACCTTGTCGCCTGCGGAGACGGAAGGGCGGACGGGTTCGTGAAGTTGTTCGCAGGCCGCCGTGATCGATCGACACGACGTCGCTATCGGCGACCTTTCCGGCGAAAACGACGGTTCCCGCGCCCGCTGAGACGACCGTGGCGCCCTCCGGCGCATCAAGGTCGACTCCGCGATGGCCGCTCAGCCATTTGAGCGCGGGAGGGTCAAAGGGCGTACAACCGCCGTCTTGACATGCCAGTCAGCCACACAAGAAGAAGCCTTTGACCGCCGCCTCGGCGAAGGCGGAAGGCCTCGCCGCTTCGAGAGCGGCCGTTCTCGCGGCTTGTCTCGCGGCTGCGCCGTGGCGTTTGGCTGTGCGGCGCCCGGGACGCCCGGCGGGCGGAGGCGAAACTCGCCGGGCGGTCAATTCGCGCGGCGCACTGACCCTGGGCGGACCGGCGAATGTCGCCGCAGAGCCTGTGTTCCGTCGCCTCGGCCTTGAGGGCTTGAGGCTCGAGCCCTGAAAACATCAGAGAAGCCATGCCGATGAGTGCTGATATCGCTTTCATGCCCCGATTGTCCGAATTCAAAACGAAAAAGGGACGGGCGTCGATAGGGGCTGTGAACGGCGCCTGCGTCTGCCGCGCCTGATGGACCGGGCGACAGCCGGGCTATGAATGCTGGACAGGCCCGAGCATCTGCCGCTCCCTGTGGACCAGGCGATGAGTTCCAGCTTGTGGACCGGCAAGAGTCTCGCCCCGCGCACCGGCGAAAGACGGCGCGTGCGGGCCAGTCCCTCGCCGTCGCGAAGCAAACGAGGGCCGCGATCGACTACACTGGTGGGGTGCCCGGCGTCAGCTGGGCAAAATTCGCGCGCTCGCGCACAACGTTTCGGGCGGTGCCACACGTGGCTCCCGGGCACGGCGAGCGCCAGGGCGAACCGCGACCCCGCGGCGAGCAAGAACCGAAACGCGCTTTTGCGCACTGAGAAAGGACGACCATGGCAGTCGTTAGCATGCGCCAGCTGCTTGAAGCCGGCGTCCACTTCGGGCACCAGACCCGCCGGTGGAACCCCAAGATGAAGCGCTATATCCTCACCGAGCGCAATTCGATTTACATCATCGACCTTCAGAAGACGCTCGTCGACATCGACCGCACCTTCGACTTCGTCAAGCAGACCGTCGCCCACGGCGGAACAATCCTTTTCATCGGCACTAGGAAGCAGGCGCAGGAGGCCGTCCGCGAGCAGGCCGAGCGCGTGGGCATGCCCTACGTCAACCAGCGGTGGCTCGGCGGCATGCTGACCAATTCCCTCTCCCGGTGGCCAAGCGCACTCCGAGCGTCTTCGCGAGCTCGAGCAGATCGACTTCGACGACGTCGCATCCTCCGGCCGCACAAAGAAAGAGCTCCTCATGATGCGCCGTGGGAAGGACAAGCTCGAGCGCACCCTCGGCGGCATTCGCGACATGGCTCGCGTGCCTTCCGCCGTCTGGGTCGTCGATTTCACGAAGAAGGAGCACCTCGCCGTCGCAGAGGCAAAGAAGCTCGACATCCCCGTCGTCGCCATCCTCGACACAGATTGCGACCCCGACGGGGTGACTTACCCGATTCCAGGCAACGACGAGTTCCATCGGATCCGTGGGGCCTGCTCACCCGCGTAGTCGCCGACGCCGTCGCCGAAGGCCTTGTTTCCCCGCGGCGGAGGCGTCTCCGGCGCCGAGGTTGCTGAGCCCACGCCCGAGTGGGAGCGCGAGATCCTCGCCGGCGCCGCGGAGAAAAGCCCGAGGAGGCGAAGGCCGAGATCTCGGATTCGCCCGATTCTCCCGACTCGCCTGATTCCCCCGATTCTCCGGATTCGGCCCGTCGGCCGATTCGGCGGACGAAAGCCAAGCGGGACTGAGAAACAAGACTGAGAGAGGAGCAAGAATGGCCCGAATTACAGCGCCGCAGACATCAAGGCTCTGCGTGAGAAGACCGGCGCCGGCATGATGGACGTCAAGAAGGCGCTCGAGGAGGCGGACGGAGACGCGGCCAAGGCCGAGGAGCTTCTTCGCGTCAAGGGTCTGAAGGCGGTCGCCAAGCGCGAAGGGCGCTCCGCGGTCAACGGCTTGGTGGCCTCCGCCGTGTACGACGCCGGGAAGGGCAAGCGAGGCGTGCTCATCGAGGTCAACGCCGAGACCGATTTCGTTGCGAAGAACGAGAAGTTCATCGCGATGGCCGACGAGATTCTCCAAGCGGCTGTCGAGGCGGGCGCCTCCGACGTCGAGTCGGTTCTCGCCGCCAAGCTGGGGAAGGAAACGGTCAAGGACCGCGTCGAGGGGCTCATCGCCGTGATCGGCGAGAAGATGGAGGTTTCCCACGTCGCCGTCGTCGAAGGCGAGCACGTCGAGGCCTACATGCATCGGACCAATCCGGACCTGCCTCCCCAGGTCGGCGTTCTGGTGGCCACCGACGCCGCGGGCGCGTCGGTCGCCCACGACGTCGCCGTCCACATTGCCGCTCTCGATCCGACCTACCTCGACCGCGAGTCGGTTCCCGCCGACGTCGTTGAGGCCGAGGAGCGCATCGCGACCGAGACGACGATCGCCGAAGGAAAGCCGGAAAACGCCGTGCCGAAGATCGTCCAGGGCCGCATGAGCGGCTTCTACAAGTCGGTCGTGCTCTTGGAGCAGGGCTTTGCCCGCGACCCCAAGGTCAGCGTGGGCAAGGTCGTCTCCGACGCCGGCGGCAAGGTGACCGCTTTCGCGCGGCTGCGCGTCGGCGCCTCCGCGGAGTGAGCCTGCGCACGAACAAGTTCGTCTGTCACATGTGCATTTGCCGGGAGGGTGTTCCTGGAGCCGCCTTGACGGAACGCGCTCGTGGGCTTCCGGCGGGCGGGCACGAAGGCGTTGGAGCGCATGAAGGCATGAGAACAAAGAATAAAACTCGTGAGGGAGGGACCCGCCGGGCCCCTCCCTCACTCTGGCCAGCACTAGCGGCTGCCTTGCGAGCCGGCACTAACAGTTGCCTTGCAAGCCCGCACTAGCGATTGCTTTGCAAAGCCAGCCACCAGCGGCTGCCTTGCGAGCCGGCATTTTACTGCGTCGCTTGCAGCGCGCTTGGCCCCTCAGTTTTTGAAGCCGTGGACGGGGCCGGCATGAGTCCCCTCGGCCGATGAAGGCTTCAGTTGGAATCGGGCTGACCGGCATGACGGCAGCCTGCCCGAAAGGCCCCCGATTCGACGACGTCGCCCGCCCGTGCCCGGGGCGGGAATGATCCGCACCGCCGTCGTCTTGTGGTTCATGACGCCGATCGCCGCCTCGTCGGCGATCATTCCCGCGATCGTCGAGGAAGGGGTGTCGCCCGGAACAGCGACCATGTCAAGGCCACCGAACAGATCGCCGTCATCGCCTCAGCTTTGCCAGCGAAATCGCGCCGGCCTCCGCGGCTTCGATCATGCCCTCGTCCTCGGACACGGGGATGAACGACCCCCGAGCGCGCCGACCCGAGAGCACGCCACGGGGCCGCCCTTCTTCACCGCGTCGCTGAGCAGGGCCAGCGCCGCCGTCGTCCCGTGCGCGCCGACGCGCTCAATCCCATCGCCTCGAGCGCGCGAGCCACCGAATCGCCGATTTCCGAGGTCGGCGCGAGGACAGGTCGACGATTCCGAAGTCGACCCCGAGGCGCTCGGCGACGCATGCGCCCACGAGCTCTCCCATGCGAGTGATCTTGAAGGCCGATTTCTTGACGGTCTCGGCGAGCGCGTCGAAGGGCTCGCCCGCGGCCGAGGCAATCGCCCGGGTGACGACGCCGGGGCCGGAGACTCCCACGGACACGACGCAATCGGGCATCTCGACGCCGCGGAAGGCGCCCGCCATGAACGGGTTGTCGCCGACGGAGTTGGCGAAGACGACGAGCTTGGCCGCTCCCAGCCCGTTTTCGGTGGCTCGGGCGGAGGCCGTGATCGCCTCGCCCATGGCCCGGACGGCGTCCATGTTGATTCCCGCGCGAGAGGACCCCACGTTGACCGATGAACAGACGACCTTCGTCGAGGACAGGGCCTCTGGGATGGAATCGATGAGGGCGAGGTCGCTCGCCGTCGCCCTTTTCGACGAGAGCCGAGAACCCGCCGGTGAAATCGGCGCCGACGGCGGCCGCGGCCTCGTCGAGCATCGGAGCAGGCGCTCAGGTCGGACTCGCGCGACGCAGCGGCCACGAGCGCGATCGGAGTGACGGAGACGCGCTTGTTGATGATCGGTATGCCGAGTTCCGTCTCGATTTCCTCGCACACCGAAACCAAATCGGCGGCGCGCCTGGCGATGTGTTCGCAGCAGCGCCTTCTGGCCCGCCTCCCGTCAGAGTCGGCGCACAATCCAGGAGCGAGATCCCCATCGTCACGGTCCGAATGTCGAGACGGTCTTCGGGATCATCTCGATCGTTTCGAGAATATTGCTTGCTGTGTCCATTGTTTCGTTGTGTCTGCCGTTTTGTTCCCCGTTTCTACAGTTTGTGCATAGCGATCGAAGATCGCTTCGGATTGGATCCGAATCTCCAGGCCTTCGGCCTTGCCGACGTCGGTCATGAGTTCGCTGAAGGTCGACAGGCGGAAGGGCGTCGTCGTCAGAAGTCGATCTGAAGGATCATGGTGCATAATTTCCGCAGGCGTCTGTGAGACGTTCGTGATGTTGACGTCCCGCTCGGCTAAGGCCCCCGAAACCGCGGCGATGATTCCCGTGTGGTCGAGTCCCGTGACTGTCATGATGGCGCGCATGCACACAATTGTGTCACGCTCCGGGTCGGCGGGCTCCGTCATCGGACGCCGAGCGTCTTACGCCGACCGCGTGATGTGCGCCGTGCGCGGGCTCGTGCCGCTGCGCAGGCGGACGCGCGGAGTCGTGCCGCTGCGCAGACTTGCGCCGTCGCGCGCAGCCTGTGCCGACGCGCAGACTTCGGGCCGTCGCGCGGACTCGGACCGACGTGCAGACTTGGGCCGTCGCGCGGAATGAAACGAGTTCGATTTGAACGGATTCGCAGGCGAGAGCCGTTTTGGTTTGAAGACGCTTGCGGGCGGGAACGACGTCGGCGTGAACCGCTCAACGCGTCTGGATGGCTGTTGGAAAAGATGCGGACGCGAACGGCGCTGGTCTGGACTGGTCCACAGACATCGGCGACGTAGGGCCTGTCCACAGACTGACGCTTGGGGCCGCGAGGCTGTCGCACGCTCTGGGTGGAGGGCATGAACGAGCAGGGCGAAAACGGCCGGGCAAGTGCGCGGGAAGGAAAGAACCGCGCCGGAGGGCCTCGGGGAGAGCGTCGCCGGAAACAGCCGGGCCTTGGCGAAGATTCCCCAATGGGCGGCCGCAGAGACCGCTGTTGGCCGCGTACCACGCGGAAGAATAGTATGCCCGTGCGCGGAGCCGGCATCTGACGAAGGCTGTGCCTTGAAGCCTTCCAGCGCAGGCCTTTCGTGGCTGACGGTGCTGCGCAAAGAGAGCCTCCGGGATGCTTTCGCAAGATTTCGACCCCGAGGCCGTGGCCGAGTTCGGCGAAAAGGACGTTGAACGGCTTCTGGCCAACCCCGACATCATTCGCAACCGAGTGAAAATCATGAGCGACGATACGCAATGCCAGGCGACCCTCGCGCTGCAGAATCCGGAGGGCTTCCGTCCTTCGTTTGTCAGTCAGCCGAGGTCAATATTTTTCCTCTGAGCGGTCCGGGACACTCCCCAGCACGCGAATCTTCGGCGATGGCGGCCGTCTTGCGCGGGCGCGGGTTTCCCGCTTCGTCGGCCCGACGACGTGCTTCGCCCTCATGTTGGCCATAGGAATGGTCGACGGGCACCTCGTGGGTTCGCGCGAGCGCATGGAAAGTCGGGCGTGTGGAGGGCGAATGGCGGGAGGGCCCGAGACTTTGTCACTGAAGTGGAGCCGCTCGAATACCCCACGAAGCGTGGGGCGGGCTTAGAGTCCGTCTGACTCGCCGCAAGACTCACCCGGGCTCAGGTTTCCTTCAGCGCTCGAACCCGGGTGGGCCACATTGCCTTGCTTTCTGCCGGCATTCCCGCGCTGCTACTCTTGAGACCTGGCATTGGAACCCATCTAACGGACGAGGGAAGGACACGAGGTGGCGGAAGCGATTCGTTCTGGCCCCTGACGGCAAAACGCAGGAAGGGTCCTTCTCAAGTTGTCGGGGAAATGTTCGGCGGAGGGGCGGTCGGACTGGACGCCGACGTGTCTCACCGAGTGGCAGTCGGAGATCGCCGAGGCGGTCCGCGACGGCGTGCACGGTGGCCATCGTCGTCGGGCGGAGGCAACTTTTTCCGCGGCGCCGAGTTGCAGGCGCGCTGGACCGTGCCCGCGCGGATTACATGGGCGTGTCGGCACCGTCGTGAACGCCATCGCCCTCAAGACTTCATTGAGCGCGCCGGAACCCTGCCGGGTTCAGGTGGCCATCGTGACCCAATGGTGGCCGAGCCGTACATTCCGCTGCGGGCCGTTCGCCACCTCGAGGAAGTCATTGTGTTCAGGGGCGGGCGCGGATGCCATGTACTTCTCAACCGACACGGTGGCTGCGCAGCGTGCGGCCGAGCTTCACTGCACGAGATCCTCGTCGGAAGAAGAGCAACGTCGACAGGTCTACCGCGGATCCGAAGACGAATCCCAAAATACGGTCAAACTGCGGTTCATCACCCTACGATCGGGCGTTTCACAGGTTTGAGGGTAGACGCCGCCGCCTTCTCGCTGTGCCAAGACAACGACGTGCCATGCGGGTGTTCGGAATGGGCGGGTCCACCAGCGTCGCGCACTGCGAGGGCGAAAAGATCGGTACGCTTGTATCGGCATCCGATGGCGCGGTCAGCTTTCGAGCAGAAAAAGGACAACCTTGATTGACGAAACGCTCCTCGAAGCCGAGGAAAAAATGGAAAAGACCGTCGAGGTCGCGCGCAATGAATTCAGCGGCATCCGCTCAGGCAGAGCCAATGCCGCGATGTTCAACGCGATCCTCGTCGACTATTACGGTGCGCCGACCACAGCAGCTGGGAACCATTGCGATTCCCGAGGCACGCACCGTTTTGATCACTCCTTTCGGACCGGTCGGCCATGGCGTCCACGACAAGGCCCTGCGCGAGTCCGATCTGGGAGTCAACCCCACCGACGACGGCAATCTGATCCGCGTCGTCCTTCCCGCTCTCACGGAAGAGCGACGCCGCGATTACGTCAGGCTCGCTAAGAACAAGGCTGAGGAGGCGCGTAGCCATTCGCGGATTCGCCGCAGCCAAAGGGAAACCCTCGATAAGATCAAGAAGGACGGCGACGCCGGCGAGACGACGTCAAGCGCGCTGAGGAGAAGCTCGACGGGTTGACGAAGCGCCACGTCGAGCAGGTGGACAAAGTGCTCGAAGCAGGAAAAAGGAACTCCTCGAGGTCTGAGACGACGATGGGCGAGTTGGCAATCGGACGTCTCGGCTGGCGCCCACCCGCCCAAGCCGCCCGAGCCGTCTGGCGTCTAGCTGGAAAGATCTCAAAGCGGCGGTCCCCGTGGCGCTTTTGGGCTTTTGGCCTCGTTGCTTTCAGCGTCCTTGGCGCATAGAGGTCTTCGTCGCTCGTGGCCGCCGCCTTGTGCGTGGCTCTGTGATCGCCGGGCATTTCTCAGCAGGCGCCGCATTCTGCTGCCTGTGGTGCGGGGATCGCTGCGATGGTCGGCGCGGACGTGGGCGAGAGGCCCGCTCGCCGGGCTTGCCGCATACTGCGTGCAGCCGTCGCGGTCATTCTCTGGCGCTGGGCGGAAAGGGGAGGGCCGGCCTGGGTCCGGCGACGCCGCGGCCGCCGTTTTTCGCCCTGGGATGGGTTGGCCTGCTCGGCTCTTTCGCCGTGGCGCTCGCAGGCCTTCCGCGAGCCGAATGGATGGTGGCCCTGCTTATCCTCATGCCCGCCTTTTCCGACACCGGCGGTTGGGCATTCGGCGTGCTGTGGGGACGCCATCCGGATGAGCCCGTCCGTCTCGCCAGAAGTCTTGGGAGGGCTTTGCCAGCCTCCTCGTTGCAGCTGTCACGCTCGCCTTCGTTCTGGTCGGCTCGGTGCTGGAGCGTCCGTGGCCGGTCGCCATGCTCGTAGGGATCGCAGCCGTGCTCTGCTCGACCGTCGGAGACCTGTCCGAGTCGCTTCTCAAACGCGACTTAGAGGTCAAGGACATGGGTTCCATCTTCCCCGGCCACGGAGGAATGCTCGACCGCATCAGACTCGATCCTCGTGTAGGCGCCGTCATTCACGCGGTGATGACCGCGCCGTTTGCGGAGATGACGCCGTCGACTCGCCATGCCCGATGGGCTGGCAGGGCCTCTGACGCCGCCGGGCCTGTTTTGTCTCCGGACAGGGGCCTGCTGTCGAAAAGTCTGCGATACGCCGCAAGGCACACTTCCCGCGGTTCGGCAAGCGAATCCCCTGTGGGAAACAATACGACGATCAAGTAATGTAACGATCTCGTAATCTGGTATGCTCTTCACCGTCGGCGAGTTGGAAACGCTGACGAAACAACCTCATACAGTACTCAATCCCCATATAGTACGTAATCCCCATACGGCAGACGGCCAGCCCTCCGCAAGCATCGCTCACCGGCGGAAGGGTGCGCAATTTTCCGTTGCGTCCGCCTGCACAGAATCTTGATTCGTTCCACGCAACGTGCCTCATTCGACAGTCGGGCCGTTGCGGAACGAGCGAAACCTACCGTGAGAGAATGGGCGAGTTGTGACGCCACCATCTTCCCAGGCCCATCGAGTCAAAACGCGCCCGGCCGCGGCGGCCGCCAAGTCATGCCCGCCGTCGAATCGGGGCCGCGTCCGCTGCTCTCGTTCGCGGAGGCGCGCAGGGGAAAGCCGCCCGAGCACCTGGCAGACCTCGACCTCGCCAAAGGAAAGACAGGGCGGCAAGGCGGGCTTTCCGGCTTTTCCGGAGCCGATCGGCTGTCGAGACACTACTTCGAGCATTTTTGACGTCGACCCTGAGCGTATGACCGACCTTTCCCGCGCGGGGCCGCGAAGGCTCGTGTCAACTTTCTTTCCCCGCTGCTGACGAAGTCCGCGACCTGACCGCAGACCGCGGCCTCACGGTCAAATCCCTGTGGCGGATGTTCGACGGCGCAGTGGTCGAAACGGTGCTCATGAAATACCCTGACAGAGCAACCTTGTGCATTTCTTCCCAGGCCGGATGCGGGATGGCGTGCCCATTCTGCGCAACCGGCCAGGAGGCTCACTCGCAACCTGTCCGCGGGAAATCGTCGAACAGGTCCGCTGCGGGATGCTCGCCGCCGCGCGGGCGAGCTCGGCGAGCCGTGCCGCCTGACCAACGTCGTGTTCATGGGCATGGGCGAGCCCCTTGCGAATTGGAAACAGGTGCTCAAGGCCCTCCGGCGGATCATTGAGCCTTCGCCCGCGGGCTTCGGCCTGTCAGCCCGCAACGTCACGGTTTCAACCGTGGGAATGGTGCCGCTCATCGAGAAGCTCGCCGAGCAGGGCATGCCCGTGACGTTGGCGATCTCCTCCACGCGCCCGACGACGAGCTTCGCGACCCCCTCATTCCCATCAACTCGCGATTCAACGTGGGGCCGGCTGCTCGACGCCGCCCGCTCCTACTTCGCCAAGACGGGCCGTCGCGTCTCCGTCGAATACGCCCCTCATCCGGGACATGACGACCACAAATGGCGCGCTCAGCTGTTGGCCGACGAGCTCCAACCGCCGCGGCCGGGATGAGCGCACCCCATTCCCCTCAATCCGACTCCCAGTCCATTTTGGACTGCGAGCACCCCTGAGGCCCAGAATACTTTTGTACAGACTTTGCTGGACGCGGGCATCCCGACGACGATACGTGACACGCGCGGATCGGACATCGACGGCGCCTGCGGACAGTTGGCAGCTGAAGTCACGCGATCTTCTGCAAGGGCGGCCAAGGCCGCCGAGGCCCGCTCGAGCTCGTCAGGCGCGGGTCGGGGGCGGACGGACCGAAGGGGGTTTTGCGATGAAGGACAAACCGTTTCGCACGGTTGGTATCTTCGACAAGGGATACGACATCGAGGAAGTCGATGATTTCCTCCGCAGGGCGAAGGACGCCTACAACGGGCCGCTGACTCCGGCTTTCGACGAAAACACCGGCGAAACGCCGCCTTTAGCAGGGCGCGCGGCGGATACGTGCCCGCTGAGATCGACGACGCACTCGACAGGCTGGAGGCCGCCTTCGTTCAAAAGCAGAAGGCCTTGGTCGTTGCGGACCGAGGCGAGAAAGCCTGGCTGAACACACGTATCAGATCGCCAAGAGGCCTCTACCACTGACTTTTTGCGCCCGGGTGGGCCGCAGATTCCGCAGGCCGACGGATGAGGCTATTCGAAGGTCGAGGTCGACGAGGCTCATCGACAGGCGTCTCGGACTATTTCGACGGAAAGACCGATCTGTCGGCGCGCGAGAGTAACGCGAAGCCGTCTTCGGCTCGGCGAAGGACAATCACGCCTACGACGAGTCGGTTGTCGACGTCTACCTAGAACGCGCCGCGAGCGTTCTCCCGTCAGTCAGTGATGGCGGGTTCCGCAGCGCGGGTGGTTCTTTTGGGGTCACCGGATCCATCGGCACGCAGGCGCTCGACGTCGTCGCTCGGAACCCGGAGGATTTCGCATTCTCGCGCTCGGAGCGGGCGGAGGAAACGTCGACTTGCTGGCCCGCCAGGCCGTGCAATTCGGCGCGAGGCCGTGGCGGTCGCCGATCCGGCCGCGGAGGCGCCTCTCGCAAAGGCGCTTTCGGCCTACCTCTCCGCCGGAGGCTCGTTCGACGCGCGCGCCTTGCCGTACGCCACGCGGCCGACGATTCGTCCTCCGCGCGAGCGGACGCCGAACCTTTCACCGCCGGTTCCGTCGGGGCCGCCGCCGATCCGGCTCGCCCGTCGCGGCGTCGGCCGGCTGCCGGAAATCGTCTCCGGCCCGTCGGCGTGTCGCGGTAGCCTCCATGGCGGGGAGGACGACGTGGTCCTCAACGGCGTCACCGGCTCATCGGCTTGGCGCCCACCCTCGCGGCGCTGCGGTCGGGAGCGACGCTGGCCCTGGCCAACAAACGGTCCCTCGTCGTCGGAGGGCCCCTCGTCAGCGAGGCGACGGTCCGGCCGGGCCAGATCGTCCCCGTGGACTCGGAGCATTCGGCAAAACTCAGGCCCTCTCCTCCGGGCGGCATCACAGGTACGACGAGCCCCGTCGTCCGACGGTTCGACGGAAGTGCGGAGGATCGTCCTGACGGCCTCAGGCGGGCCCTTCCGAGGCAAGACAAGGCCGAACTGGCCCACGTCACTGCGGAGGCGCTCGCCCATCTACGTGGAACATGGGGCCGGTCGAGCGTCAACCTCGACTCCTCATGAACAAGGGCGCTCGAGGCTCATCAGGGCGGCCTACCTTTTCGACGTCGCACGAGGACATCCTCCCGTCGTCCACCCCAATCCGTGGTGCACTCGATGGTCGAATTCCGCGACGGATCGACGATCGCCCAGGCGTCGCCGCCGGCGACATGAGGGCTTCCATCGCTCGGCCTGTCCTGGCTGCGGCGGCTGCCGACGTCGTCCCCGCGAACGACTGGGACAAGCCGGCAGCGTGGACGTCGAGCCGCTTTGATGACGAGACCTTTTGCCCGCGATCGGCTGGCGCGAGCCGCGCGCGCAATCGCCGCTGCACCCCGCCGTCTTCAACGCCGCCAACGAGGAATGCGTCGAAGCCTTCCTGCGCGGGCGGATCGCCTACCTAGCCGTCGTCGATACCGTCGCCGATGTGTTGGAGGCTTTCGGAAGCGTCGACAGAGCCGAGTTACGAAAGCGTGCTCGAGGCCGACCGATGGGCCCGCGCCGCGCGCCCGACGAGACGATGGGAGTTTACGATGTCAATCCTGGGAATCCTCTTCCTTGTATTGGGCGCTGATTTCGGTGGGAATCCACGAACTCGGCCATATGATCCCCGCCAAAAGTTTGGTGAAGTTTTGCAGCACATCTGCTTCGCCCCACCCTGTGGTCGAAAGAAAGCCAGCGGAACGGAATACGGGATCAGGTGCTGCCCTGGGCGGATTGTGAAGATCGCGGGCATGATTCCGCCGGGCAGGCCTGGGCGCAAAGAGCTCAGCAGACGGAAAGTCACGCTGGCCGAGGAGGCGCGCCGCGAGCGCCTCGAAATCGGACCGGGCGAAGAGACTCGGGCGTTTTGGCGGCTTTCGGCTCGAAGAAGCTCATCGTCATGTTCGGCGGGCCGTTGACGAACCTCGTCCTGTGCTTCGTGTGCCTGGCGATCGTCGTATGCGGGATCGGGCTCAAAGCCACATCGACGGTCAGGGAAAAGTCGTGCTGTGCGGACCGAAATCGAGGTGCGGTTGACCCTAAGTCGCGGCGGCGGGGCAGCTTCGCGCTGGGCGACGAAATCACCTCTGCGCGGACGCGCGTCAAGGATTGGAAAGAGATCCAGGCGGCGATCGCCGAGGGCGGCACCGACAGGCCGACGTCGTCGTCCGGCGCGGCGGCGCGACGATGACGCTGAGCATCACTCCGATCGCGACAGAAACGGCCGAAGACCGACGCCTCAGGGAAGGCCGTCAAAGACGCCCGGGAGAAACGGTCTACGAGATCAAGCCCTCACGTGGGCATTTCTCCACGCACGAACGCCGATCCGAGTCCCTGACGCGGGTTCCCGGATGGCCCTCGAACAAGCGGGAGGGACGGCCAAAGCGCTCGCTCGGCTTCCCGTGGGCCTGTGGCAAACCGCCCGAGCGTTGTGACGGGGGAAGAGCGATCCGCCTCGGGCGTCGTTGGAATCGTCGGCGTCGCCGATTTGGCGGGGGACATTGCCTCGGTGCGGGCGAAGTCCTACGACTGGCCGGCGCGCCTCGGCGATCTCCTCTTGCTGGTCGGCTCGCTCAACATGACGCTCTTCATCTTCAACCTCATCCCCTCCTTCCCCTCGACGGCGGGCATTTGGCCGGCGCCACGTTCGAGGGGCTGCGGCGATCGGTCGCCCGAAGGCGCAGACGCCCCGACCCGGGCCCGATCGACACCGCGCGTCTCATGCCTCTCAGCTACGCCGTCGCGATCGCCTTCATCCTCATGACCGTCGTGCTCGTCGTGGCCGACGTCGTCAACCCCGTCAAACTTCTGTAACCGAGCGCCCGCCCGGATCGAGTCGCCTCCCGAAAAAGCAGGCGCGTGCATCGCTTCGGTGATAGTTTTGACGGTGACGGAGCTTTACGCCGCCGCGCTGCGACGTCGTCTTGGAGCAGAGGCGCTTTCGCCGCTGCGTCGTCCTTTACATTCTGGCCGCTGCGGAGACCGACGAGGCGAGTACGCATCCGTCGTCTTTCGCGAGAATGGGGGCTTGAGCAGGACGAGCGCTTCGCATGTCGACCTTGCCGCGCTCGTCGGCGCCGTCACGTTGCTGGTGACGCTGATGGTTTCGCTGGCCGACGGGCCGGGGACTTCGGGCGCCAGACGCACGGGCACGCGGGGCGCTCCGGCATAGGAGCCGCGCACCCAAAGGACACGGACTTAAAGACGCGGACCTGCGGGAGGCCTCGGACATGGAAAACCGGTGATCTCGGGGTCGCCCTGGGCCCGCCGGGCAGACGCCCGAGCCGAGACGAAAGCCGGAGGCCCAGCGAGAGCGAGAATGAGGAGAACGGGCAAATGCACGACCGCGCCGACGACGCTCGGGGATCTGCTGGGCGTTTTTCTGCAGAAGAACGCAAGAAAGAGGCCCAAAACAAAGCCGAATCGTCTGCGTTCGGAAAGAAAAAGGCGGACGCGGAAGAGGATGTCGGCGATCGCCGCAAAACGAGTTGCCGCGCGCTCCGAGCCCCGAACGCCGGGATGGTTTGTTCGGTTCATGCTTTTTCTTCAGATCGCGATGATCTATTTCGCGCCTTTTTGGTGATTCTGGTACCGAGGTGGTCTGGAAACGACGCTGTGGTCGACAAGATCGAGATTTGCTTGTTTCTACCGTGATGCTTCTCGCTCAGATGCTGATTTTCATGGTTACGATGATGCGCGCCATCTCCAGCGGCGTCGTCTGCGCTCGGCTATGTTGTATCGACTTTTCTGTGCTCCTATTACCTCTGCGTATTCGCCTAGCGCGCTGAGCATGGGAGGATTCGGCGGGAAAGGAAGCCGTCTGCCTTTCCTCCGCAGAATCGGCTTCTTTGAAACCTCGATGTCCGTGGCCGTCTTCAGCCTCTGTTTCGGCGCCTTCTCCTTGCTCGTTGCTCTGGTCCTGTCGTTTTGCGGCAACCAGAATAAGCCCACGCGTCCAAAGGAGCTTCACGATCGTCCGACGGCGCTTCCGATTTTCGAAGGCTCGGGAACGCGCCGTGTTCACGGAAGAACCAAGGCTAGCTTGGGAGTTGGCCCCGTCGAGGGAAGGATCGGCATGAACGAAGATTTTTCGGCTTCTGAAATGCGCCTCGCTGAGGCCTCGCATCGAGAGCGTCGCCGGGAAGGCGGAGGAAAGAAGGGAAAAAGGCGGCCCGGTCGGTTCTCCGTGTTCGCTTATCATGCTCAAGGCCCCGCTGTCTTGCTCCTGCCTCTGGCGGTGATTTTCGCTCCGGGCGGGCTGGAATACGGCGGGTGGATGATACTCCTGATTGCAAATGGCCGTCTGCATGGTCGCCGGCCGTCAGCCATCTGGATATCGACGGCGATTCGCGCGCGTCGGGTCGGCGTCTCAGCGCTTCGGGCGCCTCACTCTTCTGGACCCTCGCGGCCTGTTGCGCGTGCGTCGTTCTTTGTGCCTGTCGGCCATCGAAGTTGATGACGCTAGATTATCTCTCTCGATCCTGACGAAGATGGGGATGTCAAAAGGAGATGACCCATTTCCGCCGCGGAGAACGCCATTCGAATCGGGCGGCCGCGTTGCTGGCGGCTGGCTGATTGTGTTCGCCTCGCTGACCGGCCGAAGGTTTCCACAGCGCGAAACTCTTGACGGCGACGGAAGTCCGTTCATATTCTCTTGGGCACACGAAGCTTGCTTGCGAGCGCGAGGGTAGGCGCTGAGAAAACGTGCGCTGCTCTCCTTCGTCCCAAGGCGGAAGGCAGGGAGTTATGAACATGCCCGAAGATACTGCAACTTCGCCGGAGAGCTGAGTGCCGCCCCACGGGCCTGCGCGCCCGCAGTGCCTGCGGTTCACCGGGCGGCTCCTTGCAGCCCGGCGCCCTGCCGGGCCGGCTCCTCAGCGGCCCGGTGCCCTGCTGCCGGGTCAAGTGGAAGACGCACCGATTCTGAGTTTCTCTACGTGAGCCAAGTCCCCTTCTGTCATTCTTGTGCCTCTAGCCCCTCGCCGCTCTTCCAGCATCGGTTCAGCGGGCGGCGCCTTTGAATACATAACGCTCGGTTCTCGCTCCGATCATGGTCTTCTTCCAGGCGCCAATCTGGATTGCCACATGCATTCCGCGCCGACGCCGCCGGGTGAGGATGAGTGTCGAAAGCCGTCGCGCCTCGCTTCTGTGCCTTTACTACGCCTCCACCGTTCTGCTGTGCGGCTGGCTGCGCGCCCGACACCGGGGATTCGTCCCAGGATCGCTGGAACGGCGGATTTCTGAACCGTCCATGTTTGGAGCTGCTGGAATTGGACGGCCGCGTAGTCTCAGACTGGCGATACTCTCCCTCTGGCAACGCGCGCAGCGTTCCTGCTCGTGACCACAGTGGTGGCGATGGCCTCCAGCCCGCTGCCGAGAAGAACTCGGTTTCAAAGGAGAAAACCGCAATGGCAGGTGGGCCGCAAATGTGGCAGGAGGGAATCCGTGAACACGGCAGGAGGAACCATGAACCAGGTGGAAGGAGAGCGCGGATTCGGAGGCGACGCGAGTCCGTTCGAAAAAGGAAAGGCGAGAGCGGTCAAGAGGGAGCGAGCGTCTTCGGAACGAGAAGGAACGGCGACGCTCGGCGCTGCATGCACGGCCCGTATCGGCTGCAGGGCCTTTCATGGCGTTCGTTGTTCCGCTGGCTTGCCTCGCCCTCGTATTACGCAGCGTACTGGCGCAACCGGGGACTCCTCCGACGTCGATATGGTCCTAGCCATGGCCCCGACCATGCTCATCGGGCAGACGGCGGCCTGGATTGCAAGCGTGATAAGCTCGCAGAATCGTTCTCGGTTTGGAAGGCCGACGGCCGCCTGCCTTGTCGCCCATACTGCGCCCGCGCGTCGCTTCGTCGTTGCCTGCCGCCTTCGGCACGAGGCTCTTTTCACGTGCGCGCACTCGACCGCGCCGCGATTCTTTCGAAATCTCCACCGCTCCGGTCATGGTCGTTTTGCTGTCTTGCGGCGGTCGCTTCCGCGCGCGCTGGCGAGTGAGCCGACAGCTGCCGATCGGGGCCCGGAGAATCGCCTCACTGCCCGCAAGTGCAGGCCAGCCCGGCCCGCCGAGCAGGCAAAGAAAGGAGGCGGCGCTCGTGTAAAACTGGGCTTCGACGCTTCGTTCACGGCGCCAAGGCGCGATGATGCTTGTCGTCGTCGCTGCGATGCACGCTTATGCCGGGAGGTGTGTGCAGGCTGGATGCTTTTCTTTTGGCCTTCTGTTCCTCTCGATCGTGCTTTTTCGGCCTTCTGGTCGTGCGGATTGTCACGCGTTCGCGAATGGAGCGTTCGAACGGACGTCGCGCGCGTATCGCCCGCTCCCGACGGCCGTGTTTTCTTGACGGTCGTCTACGCAAGCGCGATCCTTTACGGACTGAGCATGTATGGAGGAACGACGGCGCCGGGGACCATCGCGATTTTGCATTGCAGCGTCGAGTGCCGACGAGCGTGAGCTTCTTCCTCGTCTCCGTTTCGCTCATCGCGGAGTGCTGAGCCTGCTCGCGGCCGCCGTGAGCCTGGCCTTTTGATCGGGCCGGCGCGGGGCTTTCACACACGGCGAATGAAACTGCAGCGGCTGATTCTCCCGTCACACAGACAGGCCCGAGACCACGATCGGCCCGCGGTTCGCGGGATACTTGGACGCGTGATTGTTGACCTTGGCATGCCGCCTGCGCGAGCTCACGTCACTCTGCGAGGAAGCGCACGCGTCAGATCCAGGTCGCGCGCGCCGCCGTCGCGGCGACGCGATGATTCAGTGCGAGTCGATGACCACGACGAAGACCCACGACATCGGCGCGACACTCCAAAAGCAGCAGATCGCCGAGCTCACGGCCAGCCGGGTGCGACATCGTCCGCATCGCATGCCCCACGGACATAAAGACGCCTCCGCGCGAAGATGATCAGCCCAGCGGTCCAGAATTCCTGGCACGGCGGACATTTGCTTCTGTCGAGCACGTTTTCGCCGCCATTGAGGGCCGGATGCGCGTTCGGGTCAACCCGGAAACGCTAAGGAAGTTCGACGGAGTCAAAGGTCGCCGACATCTGCAAAGGCCTGCTCGGACTACGGCGTCTCCCTTCGCATCGGCGTCAGCGCTGGGTCGCTCGACCCGCGGCTCGCTTATACGGGTCCGCCAACCCCGGCAGCGCTCGTCGAGATCCGCCGTCTGGGAGGCGCGCGCTTCGAGGAATGCGGTCTCCGCGACTTCAAGATTTCTTCGGTCACAGCACCGGCGTCGTCACGACGGTGCGACGCCTGCACGCTTGCCGAGCGAGGCGGCTGGCCCTCCATCTCGGTGTCACCGAGGCGGGCGCACTTCCAGGGAACCATCAAATCCGCCGCGGCCTTCGGCACAACGCCCTGGCGCGATTGGCGACACGGTCCGCGTCTCTCGGGCGCCTCCCGTCGAAGAGGAGGTGATGGTCGGATCCAAGCTCCTCGAATTCATGCTGCGTCCGCGCAAGCTCCGGACCGCCTCCTTGCCCTCGTGCGGCCAGTGTCCAGGTGGACGTGCGGACGCTCGCCGAATCCGTCGAGGAAGGGCTCAAAGACGCCGAGTTACGCCGCTGCGGGTATTGCCGTCGGCTGGGCATGCCGTCGTCAACGGACCCGAGAGGCGCGCAGCAAGCCGACCTCGGCTGCGCTTCGGGAAAGCGGCAAGGCCAGATCTCGTGCACGGAAAGGTGGTTGAGACGGTCCCCGAAGACCAGATCGTCGAAACCCTGCTCAAAGTACGCCAACGAGGATGGCTGAGAAATGGGCGAGGAGCCGCCGAAGGCGGCTCGACCCGTGGTCGAGGCATTCTGGAGGCGGTCGACGTGTCTGTGATCAGTCGCAAAACGCTGCCCCGGCATGCGCTCCCTCGGATCCCTCCGGACGCGGGAGGCGGTCCCAGCGTCTCTTTGAAAGCAGACCGGTGGATGCGGTCGCCCTAGCACGGTGGCCGTTGAAGACATGGGGCTTTTCAGGCCACAGGGGATCGGTTTGTTCTGGACGCCGCCAACGAGCTCACGCCCGCATGACCGCAACGCCATTCCCACCGGACTCGACGCCGCGGGCTGACCTTCCCGCGGAGGAGCGCTCGAGAAGCGGCGGTCGGCGACGTCGATGATGGTGGGCCCCAGCGACCAGGTGATGGGCTTTGTGGGGAACGGGTGGAGGCCAATGCCGGCCCGCGAGATTCGCAGGCAGGCGGCAGCACTCGACGGTCGCGGGCGAAAGGCTCAAGGCGGCCCCGGATCCGCTGGGTCCGGCAGGCTGAAGCTCCGACATGCCCATCGTCTTTCCCGCCTCCGTGGCAATGTACATCGAGGAAGTCGGGCGGGATCCGACCGTCTTCGGCAACGCCACCACGAGCAAACGAGCCGAGAGCCTGGTCGGGCGCGGCCACGACATTCATCTCGCACGGCTCCCGGCGGCCGACGTGCGCGAGCGCGTCGCCTTCAAGGCCGACGTCGGCGCCCTGGCCGGCGGAGTGGCGCGAGATCCAAGGGGTGTGGGTCCCGCCCGATCTGAGGGGCGCGGCATCGCCACGTCGGGGATCGCCGCCTCCGTCGCCCCTCATTCGGGAAAAAGGCGTCTCTGACCGTCTCCCTCACGTCAACGATCAACGAGTCCGCCGTCGCCGCTCACCGTGGGCAGGATTTCCGACTCATCGGAGAATGGACGATATACATAGGCGTGCGTGCGGGTCCGAATACATATAGGCGCGCGTGGTGGTATCCGACGCACAGCGCAGCCGAACGCCCCGTGCAGCCGAGTGCCTTGCGCAGCCGAGCGCCCTGTGCGGCCGAGTGTTTGCGCGGCCGGCCGCATTAAAGGCGCGTCGAAAACAGGGGCGGAGGAAAGCAGAGGCGCGGCGAAGCGGAAGAATACGAAACACGGGCACGGTCCGCCGGATTTCGACGGTGTTTTCGGCAGGTACAGCTTTCTGGTACGTTTGCACCGTGCTTGAATGTCATCTTCGTTCATTGCTGTGGGCGAAAGAACCGGCTGACGCCGAAGTCGCCAGCCACAGGTTGGCTGCTTGTGCGGGCAGTGTTACATCCGCCGCGCGGCCCCGCGAATCTACACCTGGCTGCCGCTTGGCCTCCGGGTGCTGAGAAAGATCGAGAGAATCGTGCGTGAAGAGATGGAGGCGGCTGGCAGCCAAGAAGTCCATTTCCCGGCGCTCTTGCCCTGCCTGTGAGCCCTACGGAGTCTCCGGCCGGTGGAGTGCTGATTACGGTCCCACGCTGTTCAAGCTCAAGGACCGCAAAGAATCGGACTACTGCTTTTGGCGCCGACGCACGAAGAGCTTTTTCACGCTGCTGGTCGCGGACATGCTACCCTCGTACAGGACCTTCCGCTCGCTCTACCAGATTCAAACGGAAAGTATCGCGACGAAGGCCCGCCCGAGGGCCGGGGTCATCCGCAGCCGTGAGTTCGTGATGAAGACGCCTACTCCTTCGACGTCGATGAAGCAGCTGGACGCCTCCCTATGCCGCCAGCGTGCGGTCCGCCTACCAGAGGATCTTCGCCCGGCTTGGCCCGCCCGTCGCATGCGCTCGGCGGTTTCGGGGGCGATGGGGATCGCGAAGCGAGGAGTTCCTCTTTCCCCGCGACATCAGGGAGGATTCTTTCGTGCGTTCCGCACTTGGAGGTAACGCGGCCAACACCGAGGCGGTCGCCACGGTCCCGCCGGCTGAGGTCGATGATTCGTCCTCCTTCGGCCAGCGCCTGTGGAGACGGTCACGGAGCCTCGACGATCGCCACGCTGGTCGACGCGCGGTCAACGAGGCGGCGCCGAGCCTGACGGACCGTGGACGGCTGCGGGCACCCTGAAAGAACGTGGTCGTCGCGGCCGTCCATCCCGGCGGACGCCGCGAGCGATCGTCATCGGAGCTGCCGGGCGACCGGGATCAAAAGTCGACATGAAGCGTGGATAAGCGGTTACCGCTCGCCCGCAGAGGTCGAGATTGCGTACGCCGGAGACTCGAGGGCCTATCCGGAGCTGGTCGGATACATCGCCGCCCAAGCGGTCGGGGGCCGCAGTCGGCGCGTCCGGCCGAGGCGGGAGCCGCCCGCTGCCCGCGCCACCTCCTTGACCCCCGCGTCGCTAGGGGTCGCGTTGGGTGACCGGCGCGAGCGCCGGACGTTCACGTGGTCGGCTTGGTCTGCAGGCGTGATTTCGAGGCCGACGGCTCACAATCGAGGCGGCTGGGTGCGCGCCGAGGAGGGACGAGGCCCGACGTGCTCCGGGCCCGCTGGAGATCGCCAGTGAATCGAGGTCGCACATGTCCAGCTTGCGGCCGCAAGTATGCGAAGGCCCTCGGCCTTTCCGTCCTCGACGAGAACGGAAAGAGCCGAACCGTGACGATGGGATTCGCTACGGAGTCGGGATCACCGGGTTCTGGCCGCGCTCGTCGAGGAGAACCACGACGGGCGGGGCTTGATGCGGCAGCAGTGTGGCGCGCGCACGTTCACATCGTCGCCGCAGGAAAGGACGAGGCCCCTTTACGCCGCCGCCGAGGACATCGCGGCCGGTTTGGAGGCCGACGGAGTCGGTGCACTGCCTCGACGACCGCCGCAGGTCAGCGCCGGAGTGAAGTTCGCCGACTACGAGCTGCTGGGCGTGCCCTTCGGCGTCGTCGTCGGACGCGGGCTGGCCGAGGGGCTCGTGGAGATCCGAGACCGGGCGGGAGAAACGATCGAGGCGCCCGTTGAGCAGGCCCGCGATCGAATCGGTGAGTCGTCGCCCGCCTTTGTCCGCGCAAGAGTCGAGCGTCGGCGCCAGGCCGCGTTTCTCGGGCGGTTTGCCCGCTTCTTTCTTCAGGAGCGTCCCCACGCTGTCGCGTTCTTCTTGCGCGGCACGAGAGCGGGCGAAGCTAGCCGCCTCTCCGTTCGAAACTTGCCGGCTTTCGCCGCGCCGTTCACGAAGCGCGGTCGAGCTTCTCTTCAACGCCGCGCTCCTCAGGGTCTCTCCCGCGGCGAGCTTGGGAAGGGCGACGACGGCCGGGCGCCTGTCTTTGGCGCCGGAGGACATCATCGCCGACTGGGCGGCTTTTGATCGAGTCGATGCGGGCGATCTCCGCCTGCCGCTGGATCTCGCGGGGAGGGAGGCGACGTCCGTCTCCAGCCATTGGCGGGCGCCTCAACGCCGGGAGGGCCTTCTCAGTCGCCGCCGCCTTGCCCGCGGCAACCGGATCGGCGTCGCCGCACGAGGCTGCCCCCGCGTGCGCTCGCCACGCCCACAGCGAAGGCGTGCGTCAGAGCGCGACGGCGAGGTAGGTTTCGCGTTCTGAGAAACCGGGGCCGAGTCGCGGCCGCAACGGCTCTCGCGAGAGTTCGCCGAGTTTGAGGGACGAGGAAGGCATCCGCGTTCGCGGGCGCCGACGTCAGAAACCGGCGGGTTCGTGTCGCGAAAGGGCGCGCCGTTCGGCCACGGCCTCCACACTCCAGCGCGGAGGCATATGCGGCCGCGGCGTTTTCCACACAGGGCGAAAAACGTTCGAATGCGGCGGACGCGGGCGTCAACCGCTTCGCCGCATCGGCGATAGACGTGGACTTTTCAGCGAGCGCTTGGCGCTTGCGCTCCTGGCTCGAAGCGGGCGCCGGATCGACGTCCTGGTTGTCCGAAGCGCACGCCCGATGCGATGAGCAGACCGATCAAGAGCACCGCCAAGAGGCGGAAAGGCTGAAAAACTAAGCGACGAGATGTCATGAGCCAGTTTTGCGGGCGCGATCCATATTTCACCGCTCCGGGGCGATGAATCGGTAGGCTAGAGCGTGGCACCGTCGTAGAGACCCATCGGTGGACGTCGCGACTCCCGCGACTCGCGCCGTCCACCAGGAACGCCGAGAAACGCAGGATGACCGAGAGCATTTCGCGGCGTTGGACGAAAGTCGTCGCCTCGTGCGGATCTTTACCCTGGAAACGGTGAAGGTCGTCAGGCGGCAGAACCTCGTCGTCAAAGTCGTCGTCGACCCTGCCCTCCGGCCCGAGTGGATCCCGACCAGCTGACCGAGGGTTTGCGCGACATCTCGCAGCGGCTCGACGACGTCGATTTGGTGCAGGGCGCGTACACGCTGGAGGTTTCGGCTCCGGCGCCGAGCGCTCCTGCGAACGCCATTTTCCAGGGCGCAAGGCGCCTCGTGGAGCTGCGCACGGTCGACGGGAAGGCGTCGTCGGCGGCTCGTGAGCCTCTCGGGGACCGCTGAACGTCCAGGTTGAGGGAAATCGACGCAGCGTGCCCATGGCTGAGGTCGTCTCCGGCCGTGTCAAGATCGATATGAGCCGGGCTCCGCAGTCCGCGATCGAGGAGGAGGAAGACTGATGGACATTCAGATGAACGAGCTTCGCATCGTCGAAAGCGAGCTCGGCATCAGCGTCGACGTGATCGTGGGTGCGATCGAGGACGCGTTGCTTCACGCCTATCAACGCGTTCCGGGGGCCGTGCGCGGCGCTCGAGTGAAATGGACCGGAGCACCGGCAAGGTCACGGTCTATGCGCCCGAGGTCGACGAGGATGGGGAGGTGATCGGCGAATTCGACGACACCCCCGGAGACTTCGGCCGCATCGCGACGTCCACGGCGCGTTCGATCATCGCGCAGCGCCTGCGCGACGCCGAGACGGACAGGGTCCTCGGATCGTTCAAGGGAAAGCAGGGCGAGGTCGTCTCCGGCGTCGTCCAGCAGAACCCGCCGACGACAGCCGGGATCTGCTGGTCGACGTCGGCGGAGCACGAGGCCTGTATGCGCGCTCGAGGGCAGGTGCCGACGGAGAGGTTCCGCCACGGCGACCACATTCGGGCTCTTGTCCTCGAGGTGTCGGTGGCACTCGCGGCGCTCCGTCCGCCTCTCGCGGACCCATCCGACTTCGCGCAAGCTCTTCGAGATGGGTGCCTGAAATCCAGGACGGCACGGTCGAGAATCGTCGCGCTCGCCAGAGGCGCGGGGCACCGCGCGAAGATCGCCGTGTGGTCGGACATCCGCGGACGTCAACGCGAAGGCGCGTGCATCGGGCACAACGGGCAGCGCGTGCGCGCGGTGACCACGGAGCTCGGCGGCGAGAAGATCGACGCAGTCGATTGCGACGACGATCCCAAAGTCTTCATCGCGGCGTCCTCTCGCCCGCCAAAGTCGTCCGCGTCGATATTCTCGGCAAGGCCGGAACCAGGCGAGGCGATAGTCCCCGACGGGCAGACGTCGCTCGCGATCGGGAAAGAGGCGCAGAATGTGCGCCTTGCCGCCAAACTGACCGGGTGGTCGATCGATATCCGCAAGGAATCGGACGATTTAGACGATTTCGACGACTGAATGTGAGTGAGCGCTCTCTTCTTCGGCCCGGACGTTTCGGGCATCTTAGGCGCAAAAGCGCTAAAAGTACCCGTATGGCGTTCTTGAAGGAGGAGGCTGGTGACAGGTCAGCCTCGCACCTGCATCGGATGCAGGCTCAAGGACAGCCGTAGGAAATGGTCCGCGTGCGATGCGCGAATCCACGGTTGTCGTGGATAAGCGCGGAACGATGCAAGGCCGCAGAGGCTTGGGTCCATCCTGATCTCCGATGCCTCGAACGCGCTGTGCGTTCGCGGGCCTGAGCGCGCTCTCAAAGCTGCGCCCCTTGACACAGGGGCGGTGGAGGGTTGCTTATCCCGTCGGACGGAAACCCGTCCGAGTCGAGATAAGAAGCGGGTGAGAGACCCGATGGGCGCGATGAGTACCCAGCGATGAGCTGCCAGCACTGAGTGGGCCTAGTGCGACACTGGCCCCGTACGAAAGAACTGTGGCCAAGGTCCGCGTCCATGAACTCGCCAAGGAATTGGGCATAACGAGGCAAGAAGCTGCTCCGAAGTGCTCCAGGAAAGCGGCGAATTCGTCAAGTCCGCCTCGTCGACTATCGAGAGCGCGTGCCGCGCAAAGCGCACGAAGTACATCAGCTCACCGAGCTCGTTGAAAGAAGAAGAAAATCACCGAAAGCCCGCTTCTCAGGCCAAGGCCGCCAAGTCGGGGAGCGCGCGCCGCCGCGACGCCGAGGCCGACGCAGCGGGCTCCCGAGGGCCCCTCACGCCCTGTGCGCCGGAAGGCAAGGAGGAGCCAGGCGACGTCTCGACGTCGGCGCAGGCGTCCCCGCAGCCCAGCAGACCGCGCCCGCAGCCCAAGACGGCGGAGCGCCGGTTCTCGAAGCCTAAGCCCGACCCGCCGCTGCGAGCTCTCAAGGCCAAAGGCTCCCGCGGAAAGCGGACAAGCCGCGTGAAGCAGCGGGGGCGAAGGCCGCCAAGTCGGCCGCGCCCAAGCCCGGCGCTCCGCAGCCGTCCGCGCCCAAAAGCGCCGCGGAGAAAGTCCAAAAGCGCCCAAGCCGTCGAATCCGAAGAAGAAGCGTTCCGGCGGCGGAGGGCCCGAAGCCTCAGGCGCCGCGCCCCGGCAACAACCCCGTTCGCGCCCGCCAGGAGTGCCGCGCCCCGGCGGCGAGGCCGAAAGCCTCAGGCGCCGCGCCGCCCGGCAACAACCCGTTCGCGCCCGCGCAGTGACTGCCCGCCCGGCGGCGGTCAGCGTCAGCAGGGGCAAGCCAGGAGGCCGCTCGGGCTCCTCGCGCCCGCGTTCCGCGCTCAGCGCAACCCGACATGATGCCCGACAGGTCGTCCGCCCAGCCGGCAGGCGTTCCTCTTCAGGCAGCAACAGAGGACGCTCCGGGCCGGGCCGCGTGGTCCCAGGCAGGCCTGAAACCGCAGCGGCGGCTTCACAGCTCCGGCGGGAAGTCCCGCGGCGGCTCGACGACCAGCGCGTTCGGACGTGGCGGGCGCCCCTCGCGCGGCCGCCGATCGAGAAAAGAGCCATGGCGCGAGAGTTCGAGGCGCAGTCCTCTCCCGTGGTCGCGGGCATCGCAGGTTCCCGCGGCGACGGCTCCACGAGTGGTCCGGGTTCGCGCAGGCGCCTCCTCGCCGACTTCGCCGAGCGCATCGGCGCAAGCTCGGCCGCCCTCATCGCCGTTCTGTTCCGCATGGGCGAGATGGCCACGGCCAATCAATCGCTCGACGAACACGTTCACTCTGCTCGGGCTCGAGCTCCGTCGACAGTCCGATCGCTCTGCCCGAGACGAGGACCGCGAGATCCTGGAGGCCTTCGACATCGACCTCGAGGCGGAGGACGAGGCCGAGGACGACGAGGACCTCGTCGCGCGGCCCCCGGTCGTCACCGTCATGGGCCACGTCGACCACGGCAAGACGAAGCTGCTGGACGCGATCCGCTCGACTCACGTCATCGACACCGAGCACGGCGGCATCACGCAGCACATCGGCGCCCACCAGGTGCATCCCGGAGTACGAGGCGCGAGGACAGGGGCGATCACCTTCATCGACGCCCGGCACGAGGCACTTCACGCAGATGCGTGCGCGAGGCCGACGTCACCGACATCGCCGTGCTCGTCGTGGCAGCGGACGACGGCGTCATGCCCCAGACGATCGAGGCCGTCAACCACGCGCAGGCGGCGGGCGTCAAGATCATCGTCGCGGTCAACAAGATCGACGTGGACGGCGCCAATCCGGAGAAGATCCGCGGCCAGCTGACCGAGTACGCGGATCGTCACGGAAGGAATACGGCGGCGATACGATGTTCGTCGACATCTCCGCGAAGCTGCGCACCGGCATCGACGACCCTGCTCGAGGCCATCCTCACACGGCCGACGCCGACCTCGATCTGCGCGCCAGCGAAAGGCGGGACGCGCGGCGTCGCGATCGAGGCAAAAGCTCGACCAGGGCCGGGGCGCCGTCGTCCGGCGCTCGTCGACCGGGCACGCTCCGCATCGGCGACCCTGGTCGTCGGGACGCCCACGGCCGAGTCAGGCGACGTTCGACGACGACGGAAGCGCGGTCGAAGAGGCCGAGCCCTCGCGCCCCGTGCAGATCTTGGGAATGTCCACGGTTCCCGCCGCGGGCGACTCTTTCCTCGTCGCCCCCGACGACCGCACCGCCCGCCAGATCGCGGACAAGCGCGAAGCGACGCGCGCGCGGCAGCTCTGCCAAGCGCCGCAAGCGGATCTCGCTGGAGAACCTCAACGACGCCCTCAAGCGAGGACGGTGCAGACGCTCAACCTCATCATCAAGGGAGACGCGTCCGGCTCCGTCGAAGCCCTCGAAAGCTCGCTCCTCGAGCTGGAGGTCGGCGACGAGGTCGCGCTGCAGATCATCCACCGCGGCGTCGGCGCCATCACCCAGAACGACGTCAACCTCGCCACCGTCGACAACGCGATCATCATCGGATTCAACGTCCGCCCGGCCGAACGCGTCCAGGAGATCGCCGACCGCGAGGGCGTGGACATGAAGTTCTACTCGGTCATCTACTCCGGCCATCGAAGACGTCGAAGGCCGCCCTCAAGGGCATGCTCAAGCCGATCTTCGAGGAGTTCAGCTGGCCGCGGCCGAAATCCGCCAGGTGTTCCGCTCCGGCAAGTTCGGAAACATCGCGGGTTCGATCGTGCGCTCGGGCACGATTCGACGCGGCGCGAAGGCCCGCTTGGTCCGCGACGGCGTCGTTGTCGCCCCCGATCTGGAGATCGTCTCGCTGCGGCGGGAGAAGGACGACGTCACCGAGGTCGCGAAGGATACAGTGCGGCATCACGCTCGGGTATCGCGACATTCGCGAGGGCGACTCATCGAAAACCTTCTGAGATGCAGGAAAAGCCGCGCGATTGACGCGATCGACGGCAGCGGGCCGTTAGGTCCGCCGCCGCGCATCTCAGGCCCGCCCTCGAAGGCCCGCGTTTGTCGAAGCTCAGTCCGCGCGTCGAGCCTCCGCCGGCCGGTCGTCCGCCCATCCGCCGGTGTGAGTGCCAGATGCCCAATCCACGCGCCAACAGAGTCGCCGAGCGCATCCACGAGATAGTCGCGTCTTTGGTGACAAACCGATTGAAGGATCCCCGCCTGGAGCTCGTGACCGTCACGGACGTCCGCGTCACTGCGCGACCTCCAGCAGCGCCACGGTCTTCTACACCGCCTATGGCGATGGAGGAAGCTCAGGGACGCCGGCGAGCCCCTCAACCGGCCGAGGCAACATTCGCTCGCACGTCGGCAGCAGTTGGGCCTGCGCCTGACGCCGACGATCGAGTTCACTGCCGCCCCTGCCGGAGACGGCCCGCTCCCTCGAGGACGCGCTGCGGCACCCGGCACAGGGACGCCGAGATCGCCAAGTCGGCGGAAGGCGCTGCGCCCGCTGGGGACGCCGATCCGTACAAGAAGCCTCGCGACGTCGAGGAAAGCGAGGTCGCCGACGAGGCCATAGACGGCGACGCGCTCGAGAACGGCAAAGCCTTCGATGCTTCCTTTGACCCTCGAGGACGACCAAGCGAGGGCGTGAGATGAGGCCTGAGCCTCGGAGCGGCCCGCAACGAGCCATGCCGTGGGGCGACCTTCCCGCGGAGAGCTTCGGGCGGCAGCCTTTGCGCCGTCATCGACAAGGATCCCGCGGTCACCAGCCACGACGTCGTCAGCGCCGTCCGGCAGGCTGGCGGGAACTGAAGAGGTCGGGCACGCCGGAACCCTCGACAATGGCCACGGGCGTTCTCTGCATCGGCCTCAGGCGCGCCACGAAGCTGTTGCGGTACGTCACGGGAACCGCCAAAGTACGAGGCGACGATTCGTTTCGGGATTGAAACGTCCACCGAGGACGCGCAGGGGCAAAATCGTGCGGGCGAGGGGCGCGCGGAGCGGACGCCGCGGAGCTCGCCTCGCGCCATGGCGAACCTGACCGGCGACGTCCTTCAGGTTCCCAGTTCGGTGAGCGCTCTGAAAGTCGAGGGCCGCAGAGCCTACGATCTGGTTCGCGAGGGCGCGAGGTCGTCCTCGACGCCCGGCCGATTCGCGTCGATGTCTTCGAAAGCAGTCGGCGGCCCTCAGTTTGCCCGAGAGGCCGTGACGCCCGTCTTCGACGTGGACGTGCGCGTTGTGTGCGGCGCGGAACCTACGATGCGAGCGGTGGCGCCGCGATCTGGGAGGGCTCGGATTCGGGGCGCACCTGAGCGTCCCTCAGGCGCACGCGAGTCGCCCTGGGATGTCGGCGAGGCCGCAAGCGTGCGTGAATGCGCCAGACGCGAGTCGAGGCCGGACGGACGGGATCCCGTCCACCTTGGCGGATCTGTGCCGCGCGATGTTCCCCTGCTCTGGAGGTGCAGAGGAGGCGGCGCGCGACCTGCACGTGGACGTTTCGTCTCCGCAGATTCTGCCTCGACTTCCTCGGCGTGAGGCCTGACGCCGCTGGGCGCGACGCGCTGCGGCGCGACGCGCCGGGTTCTGGAGTCCGACGGACGCGGTCTCAGGATCCGCCGTCGCGGTGGCGTGGTGCGGCGGAACGCCTGTTGCCCTCGTCAGCCGCAGAGGCGGCAGAGTCAAACCGACCTGTCTTGACCCCCGCTTCGGAAGGTGACTTTTCTGCCCTGCGAGTGCGGCTCGTTGCCGTTGCGTGGAGCAGACCCGGGCGTCAGATCTTTCGCTGCCCCGACGATTTCTCACGATCGTCGACGTTGTCCAGATCGGAAGGCGATCCGGCCCTGTGCGGGCATCGGCATGCTCGGCGCCCGCGTCGATGTGCTCGGGGGTCGGCGCTGAGCATTAACCTGTATCTCATGACTAACGCTAACCCTCTCATTGCGGATGCGGGGGCAGCGCGGTCGATGCCGCCGTCGCCGCCGCCGCGATAGTCCGCAGGCACACTGCGGGCCCCCGGCCCCTGTTGAACGACGTCCGAATGCGGCTGGCAGGGCGGGCACGGAGGATGCGGCTGGGGAGGCGGGCCCGCGGCAGGAGGAGACGGAGCCTGCGGCTGCGGCGGAGGCTCGGGCGAAAAGCCCGTCGTCGACGAGCGGATCGTCGATCTTTCCGAGGGGCGGCGCGACCTCGGCCTTCGCGGGTTGCCGGCGTGAGCATCGACGTATGGCGCAAACCCGAGGACATTCGAGCGGCCTTGTCGGCGGCGGTGACGACAGGGGTCTTCGACGGCGTGCACAAAGGCCACCGCGCGGTGCTGCGGGAGACGGTCCGGCAGGCGAAGGAACGCAGCCTCGTCTCCGTGGCGCTCACTTTCGATCCTCATCCCGCCTCCGTCCATTCGACCCAGAGCGTCCATCTGTCTCGACCTGGGCGACAGAATCGATCGTCTCGCGGCTGGCCGGGATCGACGCCGTCTACGTCAGAGATACACCCTCGACTACGCCCGGGCGACGCCCCGCGAATTTCTTTCGAAAAAGCGGCGGCTGGGCGAGCTGCGGGCGCGCGTCGTGGTCGTCGGCGAGGACGTCAGGTTCGGGCGCCGCAACGAAGGCGACGGCGCCGTGCTCGCCGCCCTGGGAGGGAAAAAGGCGTCGAGGTGACCCTCGTGTCCGATCTCGCCGCGCCCGAAGGGTAGACGGTGGTCCTCGACTTGGGTGCGCGAGCTCCTCGCCGCGAGGCGACGTGGCGGGGGCCGCCACGAGTCCTCGGACGCCGCCACCGAATCCCGCGGCGAGGTCGTCCACGGATTCCAACGCGGGCGCGCCATCAGCTCCACGGCCAGCTCGCGGGCGACGACCTCGGCGAAGTCCCCGCGGACGGCGTGCTACGCGATGGCTCGTGCGCTCAGTCGAGGGGTCGCCCGCGCGCGCGATGCTGCTTCGCGGCGATATCGGTGGGGACAGATCCGCACTTCGAGGGGACCCGGCGGACGGTCGAGGTCCACGTCCTCGGCAGAGTCGGACCTCAACCTCTACGGAGAGTCGATAGCCGTGGACTTCGTCGAATACCTCAGGCCCATGCTTTCCTTCGACTCCCTCGAGGGGCTTCTCGGCCAGATGGACGAGGACCTGCGCAACACGGCCGAGATTCTGGGCGTTCCGACGGCGGGAAGGGTCGATCCGGCTTCGGTCAGCCGCTGCAGGGACCCGAGGGGCCCCTAGAGGCGCCCACGCACTGTGACGCCGTCACTGACGCCGCCTGGCTCGCTCCGGCATGCGAGCTCGCGGAAAGTCCGGTATGCAAGCTCACACGGGAATGTCAACCGTCGTTTGTGCTTGCTGGTAAACTTAAAAGGCCGTCAGATCGGCCACGGAAGCGTCATAGCTCGGGAGAACATGCCCCGGAGCTCCGCGCAACTTGAACGAAAAGAGAATCATGGCCCTCAGCCGGAACAGAAGAAGCAGATCATCGCCAGGTACGCCACCCATGAGGGCGACACCGGTTCCCCGGAAGTTCAGGGTTTAGCTATCTCAGCCCGCATCAAGGAATTGACGGAGCATTTTCGCACCCACAAAGCACGATCACCATTCGCGGCGAGGCCTCATGCTTCTCATCGGCCAGCGCAAGCGGCTTCGCGCATCTCTGCCGAAGAAGACATCGAGCGTTACCGCTCACTGATCGCTCGTCTCGGCCTTCGCCGGTGACATGGGGCGGCCCGATGAAAGCAGTCCGGGCCGCATTTCGATAGAGCGATCCTGTGCCCGGTCTTCGGTGGGAGCTTCCGGAAATTTCCGTGAGTTGTCACTGATGGCCGTGTCGGGGAGAAACAGCAAAATAAAGGAGACATTCCATGGAGGGAACCGACGTCCACTCTTCGAACGCCGTCATCGACAACGGCTCGTTCGGAACCCGCACCATTCGTTTTGAAACGGGCGCTTCCTGCCCGCCAGGGCCAACGGATCGGCATCGCCTACCTTGACGACGACACCACGGTTTTTCCGCCGCGACCACGGCCTCTAAAAAGCCCCGAAGAGAGACATTTCGACTTCTTCCGCTCACGGTCGACGTCGAAGAGCGTTCCTACGCCACCGTGGCGCATTCCCGGCCTCGTTCTTCCGGCGCGAAGGGCGGGAACCGAGGCCATCCCGCCGCCCGGCTCATCGATCGGCCGCTGCACCCGCGCCTTCAAGAAGGGCATGCGCAACGAGGTCCAGGTGGTCGCCACGGTCGCGACGATCAGCCGGACGGGGCCTACGACGTCCTCGCCGTCAACGCCGCGTCCATGGCGACTTCCTCGCCGGGGCTTCCCCTTCTCGGGTCCGATCGGCGGAACCCGCATGGCCCCTAATCGACGGGCAGTGGTTGCGTTTCCGAGGTGGAGCGAGCTCAAGCAGGCGAGCGCTCGCGGGCGATCGCCGGCCGCGTCGTGGGCGACGACGTCGCCATCATGATGGTCGAGGCCCAGGCCCCCGAGCACGCGGACGCCGTCATCAAGGGCCGGCGGCCAAAGCCGACTGAGCCGAAGTGGCCGCGGGCATGGAAGCGGCCAAACCCGTCATCCGCACGCTGTGCGAGGCGCAGTCAAGCTCGTCGAAGAGTGCGGAAAGCCCGTCGGAGATTTCCGTTCTTCCCGGATTACACGGACGAGCAGTATGGGCTGTCGAAGAGAAAATCGCCGGACGCTTCGCGCCGATCCCTCGGCATCGTGGCGAAGGCCGAGCGCGACGAGGCCCTCAACGAGCTGACGGAGGCCGTCGTCGAAGAGCTCGCGGAGGCGTTCCCGGAGGAGGAAGCGGCGATTGCGGCCGCCGTCAACGCCGCGTTCAAGAAGACCATGCGCCATCACGTGCTCACGGAGGGGCGTTCGCACTGGACGGCGCACGCCCGTAGAGATCCGCACGATCACGGCCGAGGCCGGCGTCCTTCCCCGCGTCCACGGCTCGGCGCTGTTCCAGCGCAGCGAGACCCAGATCCTCGGGTGACCACCCTCAACATGCTGCAGAGTGGAGCAGCAGCTCGACAACCTTTCCCCGGCGACGTCGCGGCGCTACATCCACCAGTACAACTTTCCGCCGTATTCGACGGGGGAGACGGGCCGCGTCGGCTCGCCCAAGCGCCGCGAGATCGGCCACGGACACCTTGCCGAGATCGCCCTCGAATCCCAGCTTCCCGGCCGCGAGGAATTCCCGTACGCGATTCGCCAGGTTTCCGAGACGATGGGGTCCAACGGCTCGTCGTCGATGGGCTCGGTGTGCGCTTCGACCCTCTCCCTTTACAACGCGGGCGTCCCTCAGAGCCCGTCGCCGGAATCGCCATGGGCCTCGTCTCGCCACGATTGACGGCGAGACGAAAGTACTGCACCTCACCGACATCCTCGGCGCTGAGGACGCGCTGGGCGACATGGACTTGCAAAGGTCGCCGGAACCCGCGAGTACGTCACGGCCCTCCAGCTGGACACGAAGCTCGACGGCATTCCCGCAGCGGTTCTCGACGCCGCCCTCGGCCAGGCCCGCGACGCCCGTTTCGCGATCCTCGACCTCATCACCGAGGCGATCGACGGGCCCGACGAGATGGCGGCCACCGCGCGCGCATCATCACCGTCAAGATCCCGGTCGACAAGATCGGCGAGGTCATCGGCCCCAGGGCAAGATGATCAGCCAGATTCAGGAGAGACACCGGCGCGGAGATTTTCGATCGAGGACGACGGCACCGTCTTCATCGGCGCAACCGACGGCCCGTCCGCCGAGGCGGCCCGTCAAGCGGTCAACGCGATCGCCAACCCGCAGATGCCTGAGAGTCGGCGAGCGATTCGTCGGCACAGTCGTCAAGACGACGACCTTCGGCGCCTTCGTCTCCTCGCCCCGGGCGCGACGGCCTTCTCCACATTTCGCAGATTCGCCGAATCGTCGGCGGCAAACGCGTTGAGAACGTCGAGGATGTCCTCAACGTCGGCGACAAAGTCGAGGTTGAGATCGCCGAAATCGATCCTCGCGGAAAGGTTTCGCTCCACGCCGTCGTCGAGGAGGAGCCCGAGGCCCCGGCCGAGCAGGAGGAGACGGAGCGTCCCGCCCGCCGCGAGCGCGGATCGCGCGGGCGCCCGCGCCAGCGCCGCCGCTCCAGCGAGGGCTCGGTTCGACCGGTGACGAGGCGTCCCGTTCAAGCGGCAGCAGCTTGGGTGACGACATTCGAGCTGCAACAGGCGCGAAAGGGCGGCCCTGGACCGCCCTTTCGCGTTTCGGGCTGCGCCGTCGATTCATTTTCGACGCCGGCGATCCGGGACCCGGGTCCTCGGCCGATTCAGCACGCCGGGCGATTTAAGATCCTGGCCTTCGCGGGCGGGCCGAAATCCGGTTTTGGCCGATTGCCTGCGCTCGGCTTCGCACGGGCGCGTGTGCTCGACTTCGCACGGGCGCGTGTGCTTGGCGTGGCGTAGAGCACGTATGGCGGCTTCGTATAAGCGGGTGCGCTTGGCTTCGCGTAGGCGCGTGTGCTTGGCATGGCGTAGGCACGTATGCTCGGCTTCGCATCGGCGGCAGGGTCGGTTAACCTTGACGGGTGACTGAGTTTTCCACCGTCGACCTTCCCATTTGCCCCGGTCCGCATGACATGGCCTGACGGACGACGCGCCCTCATCCGCCGTTCGACGCTTCCGGGAGGGGTCGGGTGCTGACCGAACGCGTTGAGAACGCACACCGTCTCCGTCGGCTATAGGTCGGGGCGGGGTCCGCCGATGAAAACGAGGGACGCTCGGCTCACGCACTTCCTCGAGACATCTTCTTTTTCAGAGCACGGCTTCGCGCAGCGCGAAGGAACTCGCCGACCGCATCGACTTCCTCGGCGGCAATTTCAACGCCGGCACGGGCAAGCAGCTGACCTATTATTACGGGCACGTCGTGGAGGAGGACCTCGCGGACGCCGTCGAGCTGCTCGCGGACGCATGGCTGCCTCCTCTGCTCTTGCGGAAGCCGACATGGAGATGGAGCGGGCGTCATCCTTGAGGAACTCGCGATGTACGCAGACGACGCCTCCGAGATCAGCCCGCATGGCAAATCGCCTCCCTCGTCATGGGCGGGCATCCGCTGGGCCGGCCGATCGGCGGAACCTCCGAGCGTCCTCGGGCTTGATCACGCGAATCTCACGAGCCACTACAGGCAGAACTACCGGCCCGAGGAGCTCGTGGTCACTGCCGCCGGGAAGGCGGACCACGAGGCGCTGTGCGCCATGGTCGAGGCTTCGCTGCGCCGCGCCGGATGGGACCTTCGCGAAGGAGCCGCGCCGGCCGAGCGTCGGCGTCGCGCGCCCATCGATTATCCGGAGGGCGGGGACCTCTCGAGTCAGAGCGCCCGTCGAGCAGAGCGCCGTCGTCGTCGGCATGCCCGCAATGACCGATGAGACGAACGCCGATACGCCCTGTACACGCATGTCGACGATTCTGGGCGCGGCACCTCTCCGTCTCTTTCAGGAGGTGCGCGAAAAGCGCGGCCTCGCCTACTCGACCTACTCTCCCGGCCTGTACCACGAGGGCGGCCTTTTCGGCCTGTACGCGGGGTGCTCTCCGGAGACGGCGAAAGACGTCGGGGAGATCATGGAGAGTGCCTGGAGGCGATCGCCGGCGAGATCCGTCACGAAGATGGAGCTGAAGCCGCCTACGGGCGCGCCCGCGCCGACCACGCCTTCAGCTCAGAGTCGGTCGGCTCGCGGATGAACCAGCTCGGCCAGGCCGAAATCGTGCCGCGGATCCCTCATCTCCCGGCGGAGGCGCTGCGCCGTTCGCGGGAGGTCTCCGCCGACGACGTCGCAGCCGTCGCCGCCGAGCTCGCCCGCGCGCAGCTCTCGCGTGACCGTCGGACCTCCCAGTGACGCGAGAGCAGAGTGCGCGGACGCAGGCTTCATTTTTCGCCTCTCAGCCGGGTTCTCCGTCTTTGAGCTACCGCATCACCCCGCCTTCTCACGACGACGACGTTGGCGAGCTGGTCCTGCGACTGCGTGCCGTCGTTCATGTTACTCGGTGCGTCCCGGCTCCGAAGTCCGTGGGAACTTCATCCCGAAAATGCCCAATGATTTGTTCTTCCGTCGAGGAGTAGCCGGAATCGAGGATGTTTGATGTTCGGGTCCTTCATCGGATCTTCTCCCAAACTTTCGAAGAACTCCGTGTCGTTCCTATGGGTCCTTTGACAAAATCAGTTCGGTAGCGCATGGCGTAGGTGTGGCCTTCCGGCACGTTGTAGGTTTCCCCGCTGCCCTGGGCGCCGGGGAGACCGCACATCGCGAAATCTGACGACTCCCAGGTTTGACCTTGGTCATGGCGTGGCTCGACGTCGTCGGGACCAATAGGAGTGCCCCCAGAACGGACTGGTGAGGATCGTTCCCCTCGCTCTTGTGCGAGGCGTCGATCCCCTCGACGAAAACCACAAGCCGGTCGCCTCCCATCTGGGCCTTTTCCGGCTGCGCACCCCAGTCACCTGGAGGGCCAGCCGGGCGTCGTACCCCATCAGGTCACAACGGCCACAGGATCGCCGCCCGCCTTTTTCGCTGGCGACCCGGTGGAGGTTGCCCATATCTGAACAGCGGGTTCGACGAGGGAATCCACCGTTGTGGTCATGCCGGGCACGATCGTCGAAACGTGTTTGGCGCTTGTCGACGTCGTCGCCGTAGGAGACCGCCGCGTGGAGATTTTCGTGGCCTTTCTCGCCCGTCGCCGGATCGTAGAGGAGCGGCTGTTTGGGAGTTTGCCTCTTCGGCGCTCAACTGGCCGCGCAGCTTCCGAGCTCCTCGGGCGCTCGCGCAAGCGTGCCCGTTCGTGGTTTCTTCGCTTGGGCCAGCGGTGTACCTCCCGCCGTTGTTTCGGCACTGCGTCTCTTTGGCGCTTCGTCCTCTATGTCACTCGAGGAGCGAGCGGTTGACTGTCATGAGCCCAGCCTTCGATCCGTCGAGATTGCCGAATTTCCGCGCCTGCTCGCGGATGCTTTCGTCGTTCAGCGCCTCGGGTTTCGGTGAAACGATCGAGCGGCCTGCTGACGTTCGCTTTTAGCCAATCTGCTCCACCAGTCGGAGACCTGTTCGGGCGTGGCGCCGTCAGGCGGGCCGTCTGGAAGCCCGGGAGTGACGTCTCCGAGGCTTTCGGTCACGGGAACCTGGTCTTGGTGACCTCGGCAAGCGCCGCCGCATGAGGCGTCGTGTGTCTCCTCGGCTTTGCGCAGAGCCTTGAAATGAGCCCAGAGCACTCCGAGCTTGCCCTGAACGGTCGGATCGTCCTCAGCCGCTTCGACCTTCGAACCGTCTGAGGCGATGGTGAAGTTGTATTCGTTGGCCAGGAAATGGCCTCCAGCACGGTCGTTCTCACTTCTTTCACGCCTTCGACGGCCTGTTCGGTCACGCCGATCAGCTTTCCGAAATCCGCCAGCGCTCCGCGGTTTTGTCCTCAGAGCTTCCGCGAGGCCGAGGGCGGCCGCCGTCGCCCCTTCGCCGCCCACGTGACGTCTTTGTCGATGCTCTTGAATCGACTCGCTTGCGGTGTAGCATCGTTCGGTGACGAGGTTTGTCACGACGGTGTCCAAGATGGAGGATCCCAGGCTGTGACATTTTGCCAATCGACCATCACTCGACCCTTCCCCGATATCTTTGTTGAGAACTGACTGAAATCCACCGCGGTGTGTTGATCCGTGGAATTGTATCTGGTGTTCATCGCATCCTGGAGAGCCGTGGAGAAGGTGTCGAGCGAGGTCGCTGATCTCTCTTTGCGAGCCCGTCGACGTGCGAACCCGCCGACGCAGCCGCTCCTCCCGCGCTTCCAGAAGGCATGGCCGTGGCAACGGTTGCCAAAGGGACCGAGCCCTTGATTTGGTCGACTTGCCCTCTGGCCTTGTCCGCATTGTCCTTGGCGCAGAAGAGGCTGTCGAGATCGATCACTAAAGTGTCTGCCATTTTATTCCTAAATACTGCATCGATATTCTGTGTTTTATGTTCCTATGCGCTGAAAAGCGTTTCTATGTCCTAGCATAAGACGCTGCGGATACTCTGTGTGTATGGCTGCACTGTCAAAGAGGAGGTGGAATCCTCCAGCATCCTCCTTTCCGAATTCTTATAGTGCGACGTTGCGTGGGGCGGGAAGTCAAGGTTGTCGGAAGTTCTATGGCTCACGGCCGGGACGTGCGCATTCGTCGCTTTCCTCGACGAGACGGTCGGCGAGGAAGCTGCGACGATATGACTTTGAGGCCATGACTATCAAAGTTGCGGTAGTAGGCGCCGCCGACCTTTCGGGCGCGACCGTGTGCGAGGGCGGTCGAAGCCGCCGAGGACATGGAGCTGACCGCCAGGCTCGACGCCGGAGGCCCGATCTCGTCAGGAGAGCCTCGGAGAGACCGACGTCGCCGTCGAGATTCTCCGTTCCCTCGGCCTCCGGGCAAAACACCTGGCGATTTTGGAGCTGGGGCCGACGCCGTCGTCGGAACCACCGGGTGGACCGAAGAATCTTTGGGCCGGGTGCGCGAGGCCGCCCGAAAAGGCTCGGCCGCAGCGCGGTCATCGCCCGAACTACGCGCTTTCGGCCGTGCTGGTCGCGAGCTTCGCGGAGAAGGCCGCTCCTTGCTTCGAATCGGTCGAGGTGCTCGAAATGCACCATCCGAACAAGGTGGACGCCCCGTCCGGCACGGCGATATCCACCGCCTCGCGGATCGCCAAGGCGCGCACCGGGGCCGGAGTCCCCGCGGGCCCGGACGCCACGCAGACCGATCCCGACGGGCGCCGGGGAGCGCGGATCGACAGCGTCAACGTCCGCCGTGAGGCTGCGCGGGCTCAACGCCCCACGAGCAGGTGATGCTCGGCAATCCGGGCGAGCAACTCGTCATCCGGCAGGATTCGTTCGACCGGTCGAGCTTCATGCCGGGCGTGCTCCTGGCGGTCCGCTCCGTGCGGGGCCGAGGCGGCCTGACCTGGGGCCTCGACTCGATCATGGGGCTGTGAGGCCCCCGTCTTTGACGAGTTGTGGGCTCCAGGGTTTTCAAGGGGTTTGGTCGGAGCTTTGGGCTATGGGTGCACTGTGAGTCGCTGGGTTCTCAGCCGCTGTACGTCCGTTGACGACTGCCGCCACATCCTGCTGGCTGTTGAACGTCGGCCATCTGAGGACCTCCGCTCCTCCATGACCTGCTCCCTCGTCCAATCAGGGGTGGGCGCCTGGATTTCCTCATACTTGCCCGTTCGTAATCGTTGTTGTAAAGTAATTTGTGTAGGAGCCGCCAGGTCCTTCCACCCGGGAGCGTACTGGTTTGTCCATAGATGCTGTATTCCGTCCATATTCATCGGATCGGTGGTTTCCATCATATTGAACCCGGGAGGTAACCGGGTCGGTTTGGGGACGAGGGCCGCCGTTGGGGAACCCGTTGATGACGTCCCCCTCGTTCTTATCGCGTAGACGCTGTCGAGGGCGCGTTGAGTTCGGAGACGTCCGTTGCAGGGATGCCCGGCGACCCGTGAAGACCAACTGCGTCGGCTCACCCCGTCGCGGACCTGGGTCAGCGCGTAGCCGGTGGTCGTCGATCCGCACGATGGCCGATGGCGGTTAGCCTCGGATCCCGGCTTCTCTCCCACTCGCCCTGGCGAGAATCGTGCAGACCTTCAGCGAGGAAATTGGCGAATTCTGCCCGCCGGCGGCGCGCGGTCGGTATTCGTGACGGAAGGTCCCTCTGATCGGGTCTCCGCTGTTGACGTGCGGCGTGTCGTATCCGGTACGTCTACCATCGCCGTGTTGCCGCCGGCGGGTTGGCGATATTCTCCATGTTGTGCGTGTCTCCTTTACGCTGTCTCCAGCGGACGTGTGTCGAGGCCGCCCGTCTGAACAGCGACATTCTCCAGCCGTGTCGACGTCGCCCCACGGAAACCGCGGCGTGCAGCTGGTCTTGATCCTCTCCCGGGCTCGACAGGGGTCGTGAAGGCAGCTGCTTGCAGGCTGGTATTCGCTTGGCGCCGCCGCGTCCACTCGCGCGCGTGAGGCTCGTCGTATTTTTCCGCTCTTCGTCGGTGAGATCAGCGCTGTTCTCCTCTAGAGACTCGATATCGTGGTCTAGCTCTTCCTATTGGCGGCGTCCGAGCCCCATCCGTCGACGTCATCCATGTTCCTATCCTCTCCGAGGGGCGGCTTTCTCGTAGTCGTTGTCAATGAGCTCTTGTTGCCTGCTGCAGGCGTGAGCGAGAGTCCCACCAGGCCGCGACCGCCTGGGGTCCTGCCGATTCGTCGGCATGGGAAGCGGGCCGTCAGAGAACTGCTGAAAGTCTTGTCGCCCGGTTTGCGGTGACCTGGCCGAGGGCGATCTTGATTGAGCGCGTCGGCATACGCCTGATGGCAGCCGCAGCCTTCTCTACGGCGTCGTTGACCTTGTCCGCGCACTGCTTCAGCGGGTCTCGCGGGTCAACGACTATGTCCGGCCAGGACGAGCCGGAACTCACCGTCGTGCCTAGGCGCCCCGACAGCCATTTCCGCGGGGCTGAACACCGAAGCCCCGCCAGCGTGCTATCCCTCCGCCGATGACGTATGAGACGGCGCCGTCGACCATGACTTCCGTCCAGGAGATGGGATTGTCGTCGGTCACGTTGCCGTCGTCGGCGATGCTGAACCCGTTGTTCTTCGCCTGGTTGTGGCGTCCGTGACGGTCCCGTTGACCTCTCTCATGGGAGTCTTGCATGGACGACGTCGCGTCCTTCATTGCGCGCGCCGACGGCGTAGGTCGCGATGCCCTTCTCGATCTGTTTGAGCGCCTTCTCGGCGGCGTCGCGGGCTTCGCCTTCCAGGTCACGTTGTCGTTGAGCAGGATGACCTCATGCCCCCAATCGTCTGCTTTGCGCTCCTTGCTGGAAGCGCGTCGTACTCGTCGGGAAGAGTCAAGCCTCCAGTCCTGATGTCGCTCCACTGCATGGTTTCCTGCCTTTAAAGAATGTTGAATGTGTTTGATGCGCGAGGACGGCCGCTCGACCCGGAGGCTGTTCGCGGAAGGCGCGTTGGCCGCACAGATCTCGGCTCGGCGGCCGCCCGACGCGCTTTTGCGGCACTGGACGGCGCCGTCGAGCGGCTGTGGGCGAGAGCCGGCCTATCGGCCGAAGAGGTCTCCGATGCGCTTCGCCTACGCGCGTGCGCCCTCGCCAACCGCGTCAGCCGCGCCCTGATCCTTGCCGGCGGTGCTTACGGCGTCTCCGACCGCGTTGGATGCGGCATCGACGGCCTTGCCGGCTCCGTCGAGGGCCTGCCCGGTTGCGTCTGCTGCGCCGTGGGCCATGTGGCCGAAGCCTTCCCAAGCATTCGAGGCTGTGTCCGTCACGGGTGGCAGCGTTGCGCCCGCGTCCATTGCTTGGTCAGGTCCCTGGCCCTGCGTCCATGACTGCGTTCCGGCGCTTCCGACGGCGTCGTATCCGGATGCGGCGAGGTTTCCTGCGCCTTCCACTGCGTCTCCCGCAAACCCTCCGAAGGGAAGGTTTCGCAGACCGTTTGCGGCTTCATGCGAGGTTTGTCGCATAGCGTTGCCGGTTTGTTCGTTTGCGGACTGGAAGGCGTTTACCGCTGGTCCATGAACGAGGCGTGTCAGTTTCCGTCTGGTTGAGGCCGCGATTGGCCGCTGCGCCCGCATTTCGAGCTTCCTGCCCGCGGCGGCGTGGCGTCGTCGGAGCGCGGATCCAGGCGCCGAAACTCCTTGCCCTACGCCGCAGAAGATCCTATGCGGATCGAAAGGTTCTGATGCCGCCGGCTCGCATCGACTGCGGAAGGCCCGAAGCCGGTGGTGGTCCGCGTGCCGGAGGGCGAAATGCGTTCCTGCCTTCGGGTACGGCGTGCGGTAGTACGTCGGCCCGCCCGGTCTCCTGCGTCCGTTCGGTTGGCGCGGAGTCCAGCGAGGGCGTGATGACGGTACCGGTCGGGTCGTGCCCCATCTCCGCTGCGACGGCGGACTCGAGCTGCGAAGTCTTGGCAGCCGCTCTGGTCCTGTTCTTGGACGAGGACGGCGGGAATCCCTCAGGCTACCGGCGTACTCGTGGAGGTCTTCCTCAGAAACGTGAAGGGCTTTTGTCTGGGTGTTCGGCTACGGACAACGCCGCTGCACCGACGTCCCACCGGTGATCTCTCGATTGATCTCGTCGGCGATTGTCTGCACTCGCAGACTGGGGACCTCGTCAGACGAGCGTCTCCGATTTGGAAGCCTCATCGTAAAGCTGGTCGGGCTCGACGTGCAGAGTCACTGGACTCCTTCTATTGTTTGGGTTTTGCAAGGATTATGCTGGCTCAAGAAGCATGTGTGCGTCTATGTTCGAGTGGGGAGGCCTTCCCGGCCTCCGATTTCTACTAGGGTACAGTGTGATAGTTCATGTACGGCGCATTGGGCGGACCTGTGCCCGCCGCGCCACATTTTCGACGTCGAATGACGGAAGTCCAGAATAGGCGCCGCGAAGCTGATACCTTCGTTGGCATGGGCGAGACGAGTCTGCAAGCAGCATTCGGTTCGGTCGGCGTCGCAATGGTGACGCCCTTCTTCGAGACGGTTCCCTTGACGTCGATTCCGCCGTCGCCAACAAGCAAGCTGGTCGACGCGGCTGCGACCTCATCCTGCTGTCGGGGACGACCGGGATCGCCCACCACGCACCAGCCGGAAAGGACGACCTCACCCGCGGTGTCGCCTCCCTCAAGAGGGCGCGGCGCCAAGGTCATGGCCGGCGCCGGCTCAACGACACAGCCCACGCCGTGAGAATCGCCAGGGGGCGCAGGCCAAGCAGGGGCCGAGGCCCTGCTCGTTCTTCCGCCGTACTACAACCGGCCTTCGCGGAGGGCGTGTACCAGCACATTCTGGCCGTCACCGAGGCGAGCGACCTTCCCGTCATGCTCTACGACATCCCCGGCCGCACGGGGGTCAAGCTTGACACCGCGACGCTTCTGCGCCTCGCCGAACACCCGCGCATCATCGGCGTCAAGGACGCCACCGGCGACGTCGCCTCCGGCTTCATCAAAATGGAGCGCACGGGGTTGGAATACTACTCGGGCGACGACTCGCTCAACTTCGCCTGGCTCGCCCACGGGGCCTCGGGCGTCATATCCGTCGCCGGGCACGTGATCGGCTCCGGCCTGCGCGCGCTCGTGACCGAGATCGACGCCGGCGACCTTCCCGCGGCCCGCGCCGAGGCTGCGAAACAGCGCCCGATCGTCGAGGCGATCATGGGCGGCGGCCAAGGCGCCGTCATGGCCAAGGAGGCCCTCAAACTCCTGGGCGCCCTTCCCAGCGCGACCTTCGGCTTCCCCTGGTGGGAGCTTCGACGTCGCAGATCGCCGAGCTCGCGGCCGTGCTCCGAGCCGAAGGCCTGATGTAGGCCTCGTGCGGGCGGGGCGGTTCGGCCGCTTCGTCGGGCCGCTTTGTAATGCTCTCCACCGGGGATCGTCGATTGTCGCCCCGGCCATACGTGCGACAATGTAGGTGTGAGCGATCTTAGAACCCCACAGATCATCGGCCGACACCGTTCGCATCGTCCCCCTGGGAGGGCTTGGCGAGGTCGGCCGCAATTGCAACGTCCTCGAATACGGAGGCAGAAATCGTCGTCGTCGACTGCGGCGTCCTCTTTTTCGAGCGGCGGCCGGGCGTCGACCTCGTCCTGCGGCCGACTATCTGCGCGACGGGGTCGAAGACATCAGAGCATCGATCCTCCACACCGGAGCAGAGGACCATCCGGGGCGGTGCCGTACCTGCTCAAGCTTCGTCCCGACATCCTGCTGGTCGGAAGCCGCCTGACGATCTCCTTCGTCGAGGCGAAGCTCGCCGAACATCGAATCAAGGCGAATTCGCGCGTCGTCGCCGAGGGAGACGTCGAGAAGATCGGCCCCTTCGAGATGAGTTCATCTCCGTCAACCATTCGATTCCCGACGCTCTCGCGGTGTTCGTCGCACCGATCAAGGCAACATCCTCGCAACCGGCGACTTCAAGATGGACCAGCTGCCCTTGGACGGCGCTCACCGACCTTCGCGCCTTCGCCCGCGCCGAGGGAAGAGGTCGATCTCTTCATGTGCGACTCGACCAACGCCGAGGTGCCGGGCTTCGTGCCGTCGGAGTCCGAAATCGGCCCCGTCATCGACGACGTCTTCGCCAGGGCGACCGGCCAGATAATCGTCGCCTCCTTCTCCTCGCACGTCCACAGAGTCCAGCGGGTCCTCAACGCGCGGCCCACGCGCACAGGCGCGCGCGTGGCCTTCGTCGGGCGCTCGATGATCCGCAACATGGGGATCGCCGCCGAACTCGGGTATCTCGACATCCCGGAGGGGTGCTCGTCGATCTCGCGGACATGCCCTCGCTTCCCGAAAACGAGCGGGTCTTCATGTCCACGGGCTCCCAAGGAGAGCCGATGGCCGTGCTTTTCGCGCATCGCCTCGAAAGTCGCACCCCGAAGGTGGGCGCCCGGACCCTGCGCGACACCGTCCTGTTTCGCCTCCTCGCTCATCCCAGAGCAGACTCCGTCTACCCGCCTCATCAACAACCTCATGAGCTCAGGGGCGAAGGTGGTCCATCAGGGGCAACGCCCGCGTCCACGTCTCGGCCACGCCGCCGCGGCGAGCTCCTCTGCTGCTAAGCATCCTCGAACCGGCCTACGCCATGCCCGATCCACGGCGAGGTCGCCATCAGGTCCTAACGGGAGGGATCGCCGTCAAGACAGAGGTTCCCCCGCAGAACGTCATCCTCGCCGAGAACAGCTCCGGTCATCGACATGCGACGCCGAAGTGAGCGTCGTCGGCCAGGTGCCCTGCCACAACATCTACGTTGACGGCTCGTCCATCGGCGACATCACCGAGGAGGAGCTCAAGGACCGCAGGATCTTGGCCGAGGAGGCTTCGTCGCGATATTCGCCGCGGTGGAGACGAAGGAGAAAGGAGATCGTCACGGGCCCCACATCGCAGGCCGCCGTCGCCGAGGACGATTCGGTCGTTCGACGAGATACTTCCACGACGTCGCCGACGCGCTGCGCGAATCTTTGGAAAAACAGGGCGGACGCCCTACCAGATGCGGCGAGGCGATGCGCCGCGTGATCGGCCGAGTGGATCTCGCGGAAGCTCGGCGCGCCCCGATCATCATCCCGACGGTTGTGGAGGTGTGAGCCGATGGTCGCGCATGGGCGGAAGCGGGCGGTCGACAGGGCCGGCGCTCAGCGCGCGCCGCTCCCAGGCCGGTGCAATCGGCTGTGGCGCAGCGCTCGCGCGTTAGAATTCAGGTTCGATCGGCGAAGGGTTAGTGTTGCCACTGTGAGTCCCAGAGTTCCAAACAACCCCGCGAAGAAGCCTCAGAAGGCCTCCTGCGTCCAGTCAGCCGCAGAAGCGGCGAAAGCCGAGGCGGACAGTGCCGCGCCCCGGCTGACGGGCGTGCGCCGCGACGAGCGTCGCTTTCCTCCTCGTCGGCATCGCCGTGATCGTCGCACTGCGCGAGTGGTTTGGCCTCTCCGGCGCGCTCGGCGGGCTCATCCACCACCTCACCGCAGGCGTCGTCGGAGTGCTGTCCGTCGTCGTCCCGGTTCTTCTCATCGCCGCGGCCGTCAAGTTTTTCCGCGCCTCGACGCGGGAGACCAACCGGCGATTCGCCATCGGCATGGGGATGCTCGTGTTCGGCGTCGCCGGAGCTGGCTCACATCGGCGTCGATCCGATCAATCCTTTCGAGGACTTTCTCCGGCGTCGAGGGCGCGGGCGGCCTCATCGGCCTGTGCGACCGGGCGCCCTCAAGCATCCTCGCCTATACGGGGCTGTCCCCTTCTTCTTCTGCTCATCGTCTTCGCCGTTTTGTACATGACAAACACGACCGTCCGCGAGCTTTACGGAATGATAAGGGAGCGCCTGAGGGGCGAGCCCGACGACGAAGAGGACGCCCCCGCCAATCGCGGCGTCTCGGCGTCGGTGCCCTACGAGCAGGCGGCGGCCGTCGAAGAGTCGCCCAAGCCCTCGAGGCTCTTCTCGCGGAAGAAGAAGGCCGACGGCGGCCAGGTTCCGCCCACGGAGATTCTGCCCGGCGGCGACGCGACGGAGGTTCTTCCCGCCGCAGGCCGCGGCAAGGCCAAAGCAAAGGGCGGGGCAGGCGCCACGGAGGTCATCAAGCCCGTCGTCGCGAGCCCGCAAAAGCCGATCGACGGAACGGAGCCGCCCTCGCTTCCCGCCCCAGACATCTCGCTCGAACCGACTCCCGGCCAGCAGCTCACGCTCGACCCCTCCATCGTCTACCAGCTCCCGTCGCTCGGCGACCTCAAATCCGGGCCCCCCGGAAAGGCGCACGGAGGCCAACTGAGCAGGTCGTGGCCCAGCGACCCAGGTTTTCACCGACTTCGGCATCGACGCGCAGGTCGTCGGCTTCTCGCGCGGACCCACGGTCACCCAGTACGAAGTCGAGCTCGGCCCGGGGTGAAGGTCAGCGCATCACCGCGCTGTCGAACAACATCGCCTATACCGTCGCCTCAGCGGACGTTAGAATCCTTTCGCCGATTCCGGGCAAGTCCGCCCATCGGCATCGAGTTCGAACGTCGACCGCGAAAGCGGTTCTGCTTGGCGACGTTCTGCGCTCATGTGGCCCAGAAGGCCGATCATCCGCTGACCGTGGGCGTCGCTGAGAACGTCCGCGAGCCAGTTCGTCGTCGCGAACCTCGCCAAGATGCCGCACCTGCTTGTCGCCGGCGCGACGGGCGCCAGCAAATCCTCCTTCATCAACTCGATGATCACGTCGGTCATGATGCGCGCCGCGCCGGACCGGTGCGCATGATCCTCGTCGATCCCCAAGCGCGTTGAGCTGACGATCTGCGCGGCATCCCTCATCTGATCACCCCGATCATCACGAATCCGAAGAAAGCGGCCGAAGCCCTCGAATGGGTGGTCAAGGAAATGGACGCCCGCTACGACGACATGGCGGCCTACCATTTCAAGAACATCGTCGACTTCAACGAGGCCGTCAAAGCCGGAACCGTCCAGTCCCACGACCCCCAACCGGAGCTCGCGCCCTACCCCGTATCTTCTGGTCGTGGTCGACGAGCTCGCCGACCTCATGATGGTCGCCCCGCGCGACGTCGAAGCCTCGATCCAGCGCATCACGCAGCTGGCGCGCGCCGCCGGAATCCACCTCGTGCTCGCCACGCAGCGCCCTTCGGTGGACGTCGTCACCGGCCTCATCAAGGCAAACATCCCCTCGCGCCTGGCATTCATGACCTCGGCGCTCGCGGACTCCCGGACGATCCTCGATCAGTCGGGGGCGGAAAAGCTCATCGGCCAGGGCGACGCGCTCTTTATGCCGGCGGGCGCATCGAGCCCATCCGCCTCAGGGCGCGTGGGTGGACGAGGAAGAGATCGAGCGGGTCGTCTCGACCACGTCAAGGCCCAGCTCTCGCCGCGCTACCGCGACGACTTCGAAGAGGTCCAGGAAGCCAAGAAGCAGCGGGAGGAGATCGGCGAGACTTGGAGATCCTTCTCCAGGCGGCCGACCTCGTGGTCACGAGCCAGTTCGGTTCGACCTCCATGCTCCAACGCAAGCTGCGCATCGGGTTCGCCAAGGCCGGGCGCATGATGGACCTCCTCGAGCAGTACGAAATCGTCGGCCCGTCCGAAGGGTCGAAGGCCCGCGACGTCCTCGTTTCGCCTGAGTACCTCGACAATGCGCTCGCGATGCTGCGCGGCGAGCGGCTGAAACATCTTCGACGGCGACGCCCCCGCCGAGCGGGCGGACGCCGCCGAAGAGGGCAACCGACGCGGTTCTCGAGGGGCACAGCGTCTCGAGGCCCCAGAACTGGCGACGACGAAGACGGCCTACAGGGAAGACGGAGGACGCCTGGCGGCTGACGGGAAGGTGAAGGCGGCGGGAAGCCAGCACAGCAAGGCGTTGGGGCGCCTCGCCGTCAGCGCGAGGGCGAGGATCGCGCCGCGAGACCTCTGCCCGGTGCTCTCGTTGCCGACCAGCCGCCCCTGAGGCTCGGCGCCTCCGTGCGTTCGCTCTGGCTGCCCGTCGCCATGACAGGGGTAGACGGACTTCTCTCGCGCTCAATCTCCACGCCCGGCTGGGGTCATGCCCTGCGGCCGCGCGCCCGCTTGAGCTCGGCCAGAGGAAAACCTTGAACGTCCCGCTGATCCTGGGCAGAGTGGTCCATTCGGGGCGCGTGACGCGGGGCTTTCCTTTCGCCGGGACCTCGACCGTCGCCGTCGTCATCAGCCCCGTCACCACGCCGTAGCCGTGGTTCTCGACGAGCTGGCCTGAAATGGTGTTGCCCATCGACCACACGACCGGCATCCCGCGGCCGTCCGGTCCGCCCCAGACGGTGGTCACAGGTTCGGCCACGTGCGAATGGTTGCCGAAGACGAGGTCGATCTCCCCGGAATCGGCCAGCTCCCGGCCGATCTTCTTCTGTTCGGCGATCGGCTGCGTGACGTACTCGGCGCCCCAATGCATGGAAACGACGACGATCGACGCCCCGGCCTTTCGCGCGCGTTTTGCGTCCGCAACAAGATCCTTGACGGCCCTGCGCCCCTGATCGCCGACGACGTTCCACGACCATTCCTTCCCTTTGGGAAAAGGAATTCCGTTCGTCAAGGTGGTCGCCGAAAGATGGGCGACGACGACGTCGCGCCCGCCGGAGCGCATCGTGTAGTACTGGATCTTGGAGGACTCGTCCGCGTCCGCGCGGTGCCGGCGTGGCTGAGGCCGACCCGCTCGAAGTTGTCGATTGTCGACGAAACTCCTTTGAATCCGCGGTCCATCGAGATGGTTGGTGGCGAGCGCGCAGCCGTCCCACCCCTTACGGCCTTGAAACGAGTCGGCGATTTGCGGCGGCGATCCGAAGGCGGGGTAGTTGGACGGTTTTCGCCCGGCGGGACGATCGGAACCTCCAGGGCGCACAGGACGAGTCAGATCCTTCGATCCCACGGCTGGATTGCCTTGAGCAGCTTCGTGTAGTCGTGAGCCCTCCGCCGTCTTCGCGTGATGGTTGACCGACAGGTGCAGGAGGATGTCCCCGCCGGAGGCAATCGTAAAGCGAGTGTCCGATTGAGGCTTCTGAGCGTGGGCTTCGTCGACGTCGAACCGTCGCCGAGGCCCGAAGCGCGCGGCGCCCCAGGGGAAGGGCGGACGGCTGGCGTTCGGGCCGTCAGGCCCGTATCCCGGCACGAAGACGAGGGCTGCGGCCGTCGCGGCGGCCGTCGCCAGCTCGAGGCCGACGAACTTCCGGCCAAAGAAATTTTGCATGCGTGAAGTCATAGAGTTTCCTTTAAAGAAATCCTATCGTGGTCGCTTCAGCCGCATCGGAAAGGGATTCCGGTTAAAGGAACCTATACCCGCAGGAGAACCATGGTTAGCCGGAGTGAAAGCAGGCGCGGCATCGGCCTGCATCGGCGCCCAAACCGTCAATCGGATACCCGCGGCGGCGGAGCCCGAGTATCCTTGCTGCGAGTAATAGCCACGGCGAGGACGCGGCAAAAGCGCCGCTGCTGAACATCGCCAACGTTCTGACCGTCATCAGGCTGGCGCTCGTGCCGGTGTTCGTCGTCGTCTATTTGGACGACGCCCCCGTGAGGTCGGCGTGCGCCTGGGCAGTGTTCGCCGCGGCCGCCTTGCACGAACGAAGCCGACGGATACCTGGCGCGCAGCCGAAATCTGGTGACCGACTTCAGGAAGATAGCCGACTCCATCGCGGACAAGGCCTTGATTTCCAGTGCGCTCATACTTCTGTCGTGGCACGGGCGCCTTTACTGGTGGATCACAGTGATCATGATCGGGCGAGGGCTGCTCATCACCGCCATGCGCATGACGGTCGTCAAAAAGAAGGTCATGGCGGCCGGGCGCGGGGGAGAAGATCAAGATGTTCTTGGTCCGCGAGGAATCGCGGGCCTGCTCATTTCCCTGGGCATCTTTCCTCCCGAGGGCTCTCGCGAAGGATTGCTGTGGACCAGCACGCGATGATCGGCGTAGCGCTTTCTACTACTCGGTGGCCTCGGCCGTCGGGTACGTCGCTGAGCAGAAAGATCGCGCGCGGTGAGGTGAGGCCGAGCGGCGGCGTGAAATGCGCGATAGGTCCGGCTGCAGAAGTCACCGACGAGGATCGCGCCGAGCTCCCGCTGGGGCTTGCGGCGCGGGCGCCAGCTGAGTTTCCACGCCGCAACGGCGAGGGCGGTTCGCGCAGTCGCGAATGGCCGAGCGGTCGATGACTCTCGCCTGCCGATCTCTCACCGGCGGGCGCGCTGTGCTCGGCTTTCGTCGAGATTCCGGGACCTCCGCGGTGCTTCTGGCTCATCACCGCATACGCTGTGGATCCTCAGAGCCTCGGTTCTGCGGTCGGCGGCGAACTGCGCGTTTCAGACAGAAGGGGCCCGTGGAAGAGCAGTGTCGCCCGCGATACGCGCGCGGGCGCCTGCGCGCTTCTGAGCCGACGTCGCCCTCGCCACCACCGGCGTCTGCCGGGCCGGGCCCGGCAGACCTGGGCAGGCATGCCGCAGACCGTGTGGGTCGCGCTGCGCGGAAAGCTGGGGGCGCGCGCGTCTTTGCGCCGTTTCTCCGGCGGCCAGATCGGACGTGCAGGCGGGCCGTCGAAAGCGGCCGTGGGCTGGCAGGCTTCTTTGCGCTGGCTCCCAGATGATGCTCAGCATCGGTTGGTAGCTCTCGTATCGGAGACGGTGAAGCTCGCTTTTCCGAGAGCAGGCGGAACAAACTCGTGACCGACCGCGTTGAAGAAGGTGATGACCATGGAGCTACGTGCCGGCGTCAGCGGAAGTTTGAGTGCGCCCCAGGTCGCCAATCGCCCTGCGCCTGCGGGAGCAGGCGCTTTTGCGTCGCCGAACGCGCGAGGTGCTACCGATGATGATACAGGCAGCGCCAGGGTCGAGACGTTGGCGTGAAGTCGTCACGGGGTGACGCAGGGTCACCGGCTCAGTTACCTGTCCGGAGGTCGAGCGCGGGCAGAAAGAGACTTCGTCAGGCTGACTGTCGATCCATTTGCAAGGGCGCTCAACGTGCCTCTGAGCCACGTCCTGCGCCTCGTCGCGGAGCCGCGTCACGATTTCGCCGAGGCCGCGTGCCTCCGCGGATGCGCAGATTTCCCGACTCGGTCCCGGAATCGCTCGTTCGTTCAGAGCTCGGAGGTGCGCGGAGAATCCCGAGGTTCTGGACGGCGAATCTTGACTGGGCCTTTCCCCGCGAAGAGGCCTTGCAGTCTTCGCCAGGACCTTTTTCACGGCGAGCTTGGCGGCGCGAGGTCCCGCGAGGCGTTTGAGGGAAGGCCAAGCTGCCAGCTTCGATTTGGAATGCGGTATGTAGCAGGCCGATGGACTTGCCTGAGAGCTGGGTTTCTCCATCGCATCGCCTCCGACGAGCCGAGGGGCGTTTGCCCTGGCACTTCCCGCGCTCTTCTTTCGCAATACGCGGTTGTACCGCTGCACGTGCCGCGCGGAAGGTGCGGGTTTCTTCTCAAGCGCGTTTTCGACACGCTGCAATGAATGAATCGAACGCGCGTGTGTACGGTGTGCACGGTGCTGCGCGGGCGGCCTACTATCGCGGGTTTGGAAAAGTAGGCCGCTTTTGTGTCGGGAAGGTCGGACGTAGCGTGCAGTCCCAGAGACGGCCGCTCGCGAGGGATGGCGCGACGACGACCTGTTCTGTCCACCCACTCGACACGAAAGGAATAGAGATGGCGCGCTAAAGAGGACCGCGCCGAGGCCCTGGACGTGGCCCTGTCGCAGATCGACCGGCGGTTCGGCAAAAGGATCGGTCATGCGTCTGGGCGATCACGTTCAGACGAAGATTCAGGTGATTCCACGGGGGCCACGTCGCTCGACGTCGCATTGGGCGTGGGGAGGCCTTCCGCGGGAAGGGTCATCGAAGTCTACGGCCCGGAGTCGTCGGGCAAAACGACGGTCGCCCTTCACGCCGTGGCGAATGCCCAGAAGAACGGCGGCATCGCCGCATTCATCGACGCGGGCACGCCTTGGACGAGTACGCAAAGAAGCTCGGCGTCGACACCGACGCCCTCATCGTTTCTCAGCCGGACGCCGGCGGGCAGGCCCCTCGAGATCGCCGACATGCTCCATCCGCTCCGGAGCGTTGGACATCATCGTCGTCGATTCCGTGGCCGCGCTTGTGCCCCAGGCGGAAATCGAAGGCGAAATGGGAGATTCGCACTGTCGGCCTCAGGCGCGCCTCTGCAGAGCCAGGCCCCGCAAGATCACGGGCGCCCTGTCGGCTTCCGGCACCACCGCCATTTTCATCAACCAGCTGCGCGAGAAGATGGGCGTTTCTCTTTGGAAACCCGGAGACGACGACGGGCGGCAAAGCCCTCAAGTTCTACGCCCTCCGTGCGTTTGGACGTGCGCGGGATCGAAAACCCTCAAGGAAGGCTCCGAGCCCGGTGGGCAATCGCACTCTGGGTCAGGTCGTCAAGAACAAGATGGCCCCTCCCTTCAAACAGGCGGAATTCGACATCATGTGCGGTCAGGGAATCTCCCGCGAGGATGCATCATCGACATGGGCGTCGACTGCGGCATCGATCCGCAAATCGAGGGGCCTGTAGCACCTACGACGGCGATCAGCTGGGGCAGGGCAAAGACGCGGCACTTCCTTCAGGACAGCCCCGAGATCGCCGACGAGATCGAGCCGAGATCCTCGTGAAGATGGGGATCGCGCCTCGAGCCGCGACGAGGAAAGGATGCGCAGAATGCACGAGCCGAGGTCTGGCGTCATGGAGCTGAGCCGATCGGAATGGCTCGAAAAGGGACGCGCGATCGTCATTCGGCAGCTGTCGATGACGGACCGCTCCCGTCGCCAGCTCGACGAGGCGATGGGCAAGAGGGGCGTTCCCGAAGACGTTCGCTGCGGATCCTCGATCGCTACACCGAGCTCGGGCTGATCGACGACGCCCACTTCGCCGACGCGTTCGTGCAGGCTCGGTTGGCGGGAGCGGGGACCTCGCGCCGCGTCATCGCCGAGGAGCTGCGGCGAAAAGGCATCGACGCGGACATCGTCGAGGCCGCGGTCGAAGTGATCGACGACGCCGAAGAGCTGGGCACGGCGACGCGTCTGGCGCTCAAGCGCCTCGAACGAGGGAGCGGGGACCGCGCAAGCCTCCAGCAGCGCGTTTACGCCGCCTGTGGCGCAGCGCGGTTTCTCTCCGCGACGTGCTCGGCCGCTGCGGCAGGCCGCTGAGCTGTTGGGGTGAATTCAGCAATACGTAACGCT